>Ga0302267_10001483_pt1 | contig 29926 bp, 25 predicted proteins | sample III_Bog_E1_3_FD_194555 | JGI IMG/M metagenome (GOLD analysis project Ga0302267, IMG submission 194555) | Peat permafrost microbial communities from Stordalen Mire near Abisko, Sweden - III_Bog_E1_3 | ecosystem: Environmental > Terrestrial > Soil > Wetlands > Peat | place: Sweden: Abisko...
ACCAGGGCGGGGCCTTTGCGTCTCAAATCAAGCCAGGGCAAAGAACGCGGGATTGGGTTGTTGGCACAGCGCGGGAGCGGACACCAGCCCCCTCCACACAGCGTTCCAAGTCCCCCTGGGACTCGATCATCGCGGTGGAATTGGACGGCATCATCGGCGGAACTCCCTGGATGAACCTCAAGGGACAACGGTGAACAGAATCTAGCCCATCCCTCCCGTCCTGGTCAGGGGGCAATCGCGCCCAAACCTTCAACCGTTCTTCGATCCGCACAGGGCGATTCGTGATCCACCCACCAACTTCCCGGCCTTGTCAGCGTTGCTGACCTGCCACGATTTCAACGTGCAGTAGTCGAGACGCCCATTTCATGGGCTCCTCAGGACGAACGGAGGATCTATGTCCCCTCCCCTGACCAGACGGCATCAAACCTCCCGCCGCCATGGCGCATCGCCATGCAGGCTGGCGCGCATATTTTGACGCACCGCCAACCTTCCCGCGTGAGCCGTTCCGGCGCTGGGGTGTGGGGGGCGGTAGCCCTCACGAAGGCGCGGGATTCCGAAGGGTCGCGCCCTCGGCCCTTCGGCCGCCGGAGGCATCGCAGGCGGGCGCGCAGATTCTGACGTACCGCTCCCCTCCCCGCGTGAACCGTTCCGGTGCTGGAGTGTGGGGGGCGGTAGCCCTCCACGAAGGCGCGGGGTCCAGGGGAGAAGGCCTGGGTTCTCCCCTGGCGCAGGTACAGGGCCGCGCAGGCCCTGAAGATCAGCCGCACCGCAGGTGCGAAAAGAAGACGCCGCGCCGCCAGGCGCAAAACGGCCAAGCGCATCGGAAGCGCCAGCACCACCGCAACCCTGTACATTGGCGACGAAAAGGAGCACCGCGATGTCCAAAGGCTACTGGGTCGTCCATGTCGACGTCACCGACCAGGAACAGTTCAAGGCCTATTTGGTCGCCAACCAGACGGCGTTCAACATCTACGGCGCCAAGCCCCTGGTGCGCGCCGGGCGTTTCGAGGTCCTCGAAGGCACCAGCCGTTCCCGCCAGGCGCTGATCGAATTCCCCAGCTACCAAGCCGCCCTGGACTGCTGGCACTCCCCCGAATACCAGGCCGCCCTCAAGCTGCGCGAACCCGTCTCCACCATGGACCTCGTCATCGTCGAAGGCATCGACCCCTGAATCCAGTGGCAGCGGCTGGCCCCTATGCAACGATAGCCGCGCGGTCAGGCGCAAAAAAGCCCCGCGCAGCGGAAGCGCCAGCAGGCAAGGAAACCTATAGCTTATTGCGCCTCACCCAGGAGCACCCACCATGCCCAGCAACGCGACCAAGTCCGGCACCTTCACCATCGGCGGGACCACCGTGATCCACCGGCTGGGATTCGGGGCCATGCGCATCACCGGCCCCGGAGTCTGGGGAGACCCGACGGACAGGGCGGAGGCCATCCGCACACTCAAGCGGCTTCCGGAACTGGGCGTCGACTTCATCGACACCGCCGATTCCTACGGCCCCTACGTTTCCGAGGAGCTGATCCGAGAGGCATTGTTCCCGTACGGAAACATCCTCGTGGCCACCAAGGCGGGGATGACCCGGACCGGACCCAACTTGTGGACCCCCGTGGGACGCCCGGAATACCTGATCCAGGAGGCCAAGACCAGTTGCCGGCGGTTGGGGGTGGAGCGGATCGGCCTTTGGCAATTGCACCGCATCGACCCCAAGGTGCCCCGCGACGAACAGTTCTCGGCCATCAGGAAGCTCCTGGACGACGGTGTGATCCTCCACGCCGGGCTGAGCGAGGTGGGCGTCGAGGATATCGAGGCTGCATCCAAGGTCTTCACCGTGGCCACCGTCCAGAACCGCTACAATCTGGTGGACCGCGGCAGCGAAGCCGTGCTGGAGCATTGCGCCAAAGAGGGCATCGGATTCATCCCCTGGTTCCCCTTGGCGTCGGGGAGCTTGGCCAAACCGGGCTCGGTGCTGGACGCTGTCGCCAAGAAGCACGGCGCCGCGCCCAGCCAGATCGCCCTGGCCTGGGTCCTGAAGCGCAGCCCGGTGATGCTCCCCATCCCCGGCACCTCCAAGGTCTCCCACCTGGAGGAAAACGTGGCCGCCGCGGACATCGTCCTCACGGAAGAAGAATTCGCCAGCCTGGACAAAGCCGGAAAGAGCAAGGGCAAAAACTGACGCTCAGGGAGAGACCAGGATCTCCTTCGCGCCCTTCGCGCCTCCAAGCGTCATGTTCCGTCCGTCGGGAGAGATGCCCAGCGAGAGGTGCTTGGTCAGTCGGATCGAACCGACGCCGTCGCGCCGTTGGGGCAAGGGCTCGATCGCGGTGGTGGCCTGGGCGCTGTCGACGTAGGGCTTCAGGATCGGTGCCAGGAGCCCGTCGAGCTTCACATGCCCGGCGTCGGTGGGGTGCAGTCCGTCGGAACCGAAGTCGGAAGACACCAGCCAACCCGTGGTGTTCACATAGTGCAGCCTCGCATCGCCGGCGTTGACCACCTGCGTCACCGCCGCCTGGGTCTGGGTGGCCATGTAACCGCCGAAGGTCCGCAAGGCGAAGATCTGCGCCTTGGGGTACTTGCTGCGGATGAGCTTGAGGAAATTCGCGTAGCTGGTCTGGAAGGTGGCGGTGGGAACGCCGGCGCCGTTGCCGTCGTTGGTCCCGATGTTGACCACCACCACGGCCGGGATGTAGTCGGTGAAATCCCACGATTTGTTGATGGGGTCCGTCGTGGCGGGAGTCAGGGGAGGGGTGTTCAGCTTGGTGTATTGGACTTCCATCCCTATTGCGGGCATGCCGTTGAAATTGAGGTGGTACCCGTTCACGAGCGTGGTGCCCGGATACGAGATGATCGCGCGGTCGGCGTTCAGGGTTTCTCCCACCAGCCACGGGTAGGCGCTGATGTTGCCGTTGGTGGTGATGGATCCCGAGGTGATGGAGTTCCCGATGAACTCGATCACCGGGAGCGCGGGAGGTGCGACCGTCTTCGCGCCGGCATCGAGGGTGAAGCCCTGGAACACGATCTCGTCGGCGGCGAACCGGGCCACGAGCTTGACCGTGTGGTTGCCGGCGGCGAGGCCCGAGGCCAGGGAAACCGTCCCGTTCGAGCCCAACTTGATGACGGCCGCCTTGGTGTCGATGAAGACCACGATGTCGGCGGTTTTCCCGAGCTTGGCCGAAAGGCTGGTCCCGGTGAACCCGGTGCGGATGTAGGCACCGCCCCAGTAGCTGTGGGGTGCGCTGGCGTTGGACTTGTCCCAACGGCCCATGTACAGCAGGTTGGCATCCTGGGGCGAACCGTCCCCGGTGGCCGCCACGGCCGCGACGGGAAGGAGCCCCAGGAGAATCAGACCGAAAATACCGAAACCGGGATTCATTTTCATCCCGATAACCTACCGCACGGAAGGCGAATTGGCAGGCCGAGCGGAAATTCGACCCGTTGTTGTTTCTTCAATTCCGCCCCCGAATCCCGGAGACCGTTCCACTCCCCCCTCAGGCGGTCTGAGGCACCTGGAAGTGCAACGCTCCGGCGCCATCCTCCACCTGGACCGTGGCCCCTTCCGGGAACTTCCCCTCCAGGATCAACCGCGCGAGCGGATTCTCCAGCTCCTTCTGGATGGCCCGGCGCAACGGGCGGGCCCCCCAGGCAAGGTCGGTCCCGGACAGGACCAGGAACTTCCGCGCGGAGTCCGAGAGCTTCAGGTGGCGGTTCTGGGACGCCATGCGTTCGGCCAACCTGGAGACCTGGATCCCCACGATCTGGCCCAGGTGCGCCTGGTCCAGGGCGCGGAACACGATCTTCTCGTCCAGGCGGTTCAGGAATTCCGGTCGGAAATTCGCCCGCAAGGCGTCCTCCACCACGGCTTCCAGCTGCTCGGGATCCGAAATCTCCAGGATCGCCTGGGAGGCGAGGTTGGACGTCAGCAGGATCACGGTGTTGCGGAAGTCCACCAGGCGGCCCTGGCCGTCGGTGAGCCGTCCGTCCTCCAGGATCTGCAGGAGGATGTGGAAGACGTCGGGGTGGGCCTTCTCGATCTCGTCGAACAGCACCACCGACCACGGGCGGCGACGCACCGCCTCCGTCAACTGGCCGCCTTCCTCGAATCCCACGTAGCCGGGAGGGGCGCCCACCAGGCGGGAGACGGAATGGCGTTCCATGTATTCGCTCATGTCGATGCGTATCAGTGCGTCTTCGGTGTCGAAGAGCGCCTCGGCCAGGGTCTTGGCGAGTTCTGTCTTCCCCACCCCCGTGGGACCCAGGAACAGGAAGGACGCCACTGGACGTTTTTCGTCGGAGAGTCCCGCCCGCGATCGCTGGATGGCCTCGGACACCGCCTGCACCGCGCGATCCTGGCCCACCACCCGCTCGTGGAGGCGCGCGGGCAAGGCGAGGAGCTTCTCGGATTCCCCTTGCACCAGCCGCGACACCGGGATGCCGGTCCACTTGGCCACGATGGAGGCCACGTCGTCCTCCGTCACCTCTTCCCGCAGGAGCCGTTGACCGTCGGCGTTTTCAAGTTCCGCCTGGGCCGCGGCCAGCTCCTTGGAAAGGCCTTCCAGCTCTCCGTACCGCAGTTCGGCGGCCTGGGCCAGGTCGTAGCGGCGTTCGGCATCCTCGGCCTTGGCACGGACCTTCTCGATGCGGCTGCGCAACTCCTGCACCACCCGGATCCTGGATTTTTCCAGTTCCCACCGCCGGGAGACGTCCTTCTGGCCGGTCTTGGCGAGTTCGATCTCCGTCTCCAGGCGCTCCAGGCGCTCCTTGGAGGCCTTGTCCTTCTCCTTGCGCAGGGACAGCCTCTCCATCTCCATCTGCAGGATCTGGCGGTCCACCTCGTCCAGCGCCTCGGGTTTGGAGGTGATCTGCATCTTCAGCCGGGCCGCGGATTCGTCCACCAGGTCGATGGCCTTGTCGGGAAGGAACCGGTCGGCGATGTAGCGGCGGGAAAGGACCACCGCCGCCACCAGGGCCGCGTCGTTGATGCGCACGCCGTGGTGCACCTCGTAGCGCTCGCGCAGCCCGCGCAGGATGGCGATGGCGCTCTCCACGTCGGGCTCGTCGATCCGCACCTGCTGGAATCGCCGCTCCAGGGCGGCGTCCTTCTCGATGTGGAGACGGTATTCGTCCAGGGTCGTCGCTCCCACCATCCGCAGTTCGCCCCGCGCCAGCAGCGGCTTCATCAGGTTCCCCGCGTCCATGGATCCCTCCGCCCGACCGGCGCCCACCACCGTGTGCAGCTCGTCCAGGAACAGCACGATCTGCCCGTTGGCTTCCTGCACCTCGGAGAGCACCGCCTTGAGGCGTTCCTCGAACTCGCCGCGGAACTTGGCGCCCGCGATCAGCGCGCCCATGTCCAATGCCACCACGCGGCGCCCCTGCAGGGTCTCGGGAACGTCGCCGTCCACGATCCGGCGGGCCAGCCCCTCCACGATCGCGGTCTTGCCCACGCCGGGCTCGCCCACCAGCACCGGGTTGTTCTTGGTGCGGCGGCTCAGGATCTGGATGGTGCGACGGATTTCGTCATCGCGCCCGATCACGGGATCCAGCTTCCCCTCCCGGGCCAGCTCGGTGAGGTCGCGGCCGTAGAGTTCGAGCGGTTTCTTCTGCGCGTTGGGATCTTGTGCGGTCACGGTTGGTCTTCCTTGGAAACTTGGGAGCGACGATCTCGCCATGCCCCACAAGATCCAAAGCCCGTGCCAACCGATCGCGGCCACGTACGTGAAAGAACCGTCGCTTCGTCGGTTCCAATCCGAAGCGCGGGATTGTTTCACATCGGGTGCACATCCAGCACGGTGAAGGTTCCGTCCAGGACCGGTGGGCGCGGCTTGGGCTTGTCGGCCGTGGGCAGCGGGGCGGGGCCGAAGTCGGCGGTGGGCAGGTACAGGTGGTGGGTCTTCGCATCCAGGGCGATGGTCCTCGCGCCCTTCCGGGTGGTCACCGTCTCCAGCACCCGGAATTTGCTCGGGCTCTCTTCCTGGACCACGGTGAGGGTGCCGTCGCCGCCGGAGGCGTAGGCGCGTTTCAGGCCCGCATCGAAGGCCACGCCATCGATGTGCTCCCCGATGGGCAGTTTGGCGACCACGGCTCCCGAGGACGCGTCCAGCACCACCATCAGGTGGTTCCCGCACCCGGCGAAAAGGCGTCCGTTCGCGGAGTCCATGGCCAGGCCCGTGGGCTCCTCGCCCGGCGCCAGCGACCAGGTGGACACCACCTTGAGGGTGCGGGCGTCGATGGCCACCACCTGGGATCTGTCCTCCACGGTCGTGTAGAGCATTCCCTTGCCGTCGAAGGCCATCATCTCGGGGTTTCCCTCCAAGGGGATGGTCCCGAGCATCTTGGAGCTGGAAGCATCCAGGACGGCGAGCTCGTCGCTCCCCGCCAACCCGATGAAGATCCGGCCCGTGGCCGGCTCGAAGGCGATGGCATCGGGCTTGGCCCCACCCGCGGGCAGACGAGCGATGACGGCGTAGCTGCCGGGATCGAACACCACCACGGTGGAATCCTTGCCGCTGGTGGCGTAGCCCTTGCCCGCCGCTTTCGCCAAGGCCACCCCATGCGCGCCCTGGATTCCGGGAACGGTTCCCAGCAGCTTGCCGGTGGCGGCATCCACCGCCTCGATCCGGTCGCCATGGGAGAGGAAGATCCGGCCCGTGGAATCGTCCACCGCCAGAAGGTCCCAGCCCTGGTTTCCCGCCAGGTGGATCTTGCCCTCCACCGCGTAGCCCGAGACCGGTGCCGCCAGCGTGGGCATGGCTCCCAGCATCGCGCAGCCCACCAGATTCCGCCAAGTCGTCTTCGTCATATCCATCTCCACCGGGAAAAAGGCAAAGCTACGTGCCTGGAGTGTCCTGCAACAAGAACCTCCACCGGCAACGCCAAACCCGGACCTTCTCCCCCAGGTTCTAGTTTGGCCCGTGGTGGACTCCTCCTCGAATACCGCCACCTACGTCGTGGCCATCGACGGTCCTTCCGGAACCGGGAAATCCTCCACCGCCAAGGAACTTTCGCGGCGGCTCGGGATCGACTACCTGGACACCGGAGCGATGTACCGGGGCCTCTCCTTGCGGGCCCACGAGACCGGGATCGAGCCGGGCGACGCCCGCCTACTTTCCGCGCTGGCGCTGGAGCTGGAATTCCTCTTTCCCGTTCCCGGCCAGGTGTTCCTGGACGGACACGACGTGTCCACGGCCATCCGCGCTCCCGAGATCTCCGCCCGCGTCTCCGCCGACTGCGCGGTGCCCAAGGTGCGGGAGGTGCTGGTCCAGCGCCAGCGGGACTACGCCAGAGGCAGATCCTGCGTGCTGGACGGGCGCGACATCGCCACCGTGGTGTTCCCCGACGCGCGGTTCAAGTTCTACATCGACTGCGACCCCCGCGTACGGGCGCGGCGCCGTGTCGCGGAACTTTCGGCCCTGGGCATGAAGTGCGACTACGAAGAGGTCCTATCCAACCTGGTGGACCGCGATCGCCAGGATTCCACCCGTTCGGTGGGTCCCCTGCGTCGCGCCCCCGACGCCATCGTGGTGGACACCTCCGAGATCTCGTTCGAACAGCAGGTGGAACGGATCCTGTCCATCGTGAGGAGCGGATCGTGAAGCGTCGCCTGGCCTGGATCGCCGCGGCGGCGGGATTGCTCCTGGGAGGAGCGTGGTACCTGAGTCCCCCCGCCCGCTGCGCCGAGGAGATCCGGGAAGAGTACCGCACGCCCGACGGCACCTGGACCCTGCGCACCCTCCTGTCCCGCTGCGGGGAGTTCCGGGGGACCACGGAAGCCGTCGCCATCCGCCGCACCGGAGACCCGTGGTGGTCCGGCCCCAGGGGCTTGACGGATTCCGGCCTGGTCCTGGTGTTCGCCAAGGACCTTCCCCTCTCCCACCGTTTCGAGGGCGACACCCTGGTGCTCTCCTGCTCGGGTTGCACGAGCGCGCCCCTCTACTGGAGGCGGACGGTGGGCCTGCCCTTCGTCCTTCGCATGGTCGATTCGTCGGGAACGGTCCTGCAAAGGCCGTAGGGAGATCGACTTGAACTGTCCGCGGGATGGACGTAGGGTGAAGTCATGCCACGCACTTTCCGGGGAGCAGCGCATCCAGACGTCCTCTGTTCCCTCGTTCTGGTGCTGGGGGGCCTTTCCTCCCCGCTAGCCGACACCACCCAGATCGCGGGCGTGCAGAACCACTGGGTGGCCAATTCCGGGGGGACCCTGGCGGGCCATGTCCAGAATTTCCTCACCGACATGGTGGTCTATTGGAACGCCAACGATCCCGCAGACAACCCCTTGGTGCTCGCGGCATCCTTCTGGGACGAGGGCGGTTACGGATACGGAGCCTACTCCCATCCCGGCCCCGGTGGCGGCACCCTGGGGAGGACCATCGGCAAGGCCGAGTGGTGGAAGGACACCATCCACTCGGACACCGCCTGGTCCGCGACGGGGAAGTGCCAGATCAACCACTTCTGGGGAAGGTTCTTCCTGAGCCACGACGACCCTCCTCCGGTCGGGGATTCCGCGCCCACGGTCACCTGCTCCACGGGCGACACCATCCGTTCCATCCGGGATCCCACCGCTGTGACCTTCGACAACGCCGGACATCTCCTGGTCGCGGACAACGGACCCGACCAGGACGTCAAGATCTTCTCCCTGGATCCCGCGAGATTGCTCCGCACCTTCGGCGATTCGGGAGGCGTTTTCGCCGCCTCCAAACCCGGAGCCGCCGTCCCCCGCATCTCGGGCGCGGCGGGAGTCCGCAGATTCTGGGGCATCCGGGGGCTGGCGGTCGACAGCCAAGGCAACCTCTACGTGGGGAACACCGGAATGCCCGAGCAGACCATGGGCGGAACCGACATCCGGGCGTTCTCCTCGGTGGATTCGTCCCTGCTCTGGGAGGTCCAAGGACTTTCGTTCGTGAACGACGCGGACGCGGATCCCAACTCCGACGGCAAGGACCTGTACCTCAACGCCAAGCACTTCCGCATGGACTACGCGCAGGCCCCCGGCAGCAGTTGGAGCCTCGGCGGCGTCACCCTGGACCCGTTCCGCTACGACGATCCCCGGATCAACACCCCCATGGAATCCGTCTGGGAACGGCGCATCGGGGGCAAGAGGTTCCAGTACCACACCGACATGTACGGCGACTTCGTCTACGTGGTTCGATTCGAGGACTCCAGCGAAATCGGCATTCCCACGGCTTTCTTCTGCACCTACGACGACATGCAGACGGGGTGGGGAACGGACAGCGCACCCACCTGGACGCGGAACGAAACCAACAAGCGCCTGCGCTGGTATTGGGTCGACCGCAACGGCGACGGAATCGCCCAGAAGAGCGAGTTCGGCACCTACGAGAACTGGAACCCCGGGAACCAGGGGGTGGACGTGGACGGGAACGGGGACATCTGGCTGGGGGGGACGGGACCCGTGAGCACCTACTTCCGCGCCGGCGGCGTCACCAGGATCCCCGCGGGCGGCCTCGCCTCCAACGGAGTCCCCCGCTTCGACCTCGACTCGCTGCGGCGCTTCGACGTTCCCTTCGCGGAAAACGGCGGCCAGGTGGTGCGCCTCAAGCACCTCGCGAGCGTCGATGCCGCCTTCCTGGCGACGAGCCCCAACTCCTGGTACCCCGACGCCATCTACAGATACGACCACTTCTCGGATTCGACGCGGCGGGATTCCACCTGCCGCATCGACGCGGGATTCGACGACAACGGCGCGGCTTCCATCAACCTGGACGTGAACACGGCCACGATGACCCTCCCGTGGTCGTTCACCGCCGACACCGACTTCGTGTACGTCACCTATCTCGACAACGGTCGCTACTCCAGGGCACGCGGGGAAGTGACGGTCTACGACGCGCGGACCTGCCAAAGCGTGGGCTGGATCGGTCCCGGTCCCGAAACGGGGAACTTCTCCGGAGCCACCGACATCGTGAACGCCATCAACGTGGTCACCCAGGCCGATGGAACCAAGCTCGTGATGGTCGAGGAGGACGGGGCGGGCAAGGTCATGGTCTACAGGTTGACCCCTCCGGGCAAGGGTTCGGCCACTCTCGCCGCTTCCCGCATGTCGATCTCGCCGAAGGCGGAATGGACGCCCGACCGCCACCTGCTGCTGACAGGAATCGGCGACGACGGATGGTCGAGCGCCAGGTTGATGGACCTGGAGGGGCGGGATCTCGGACACTGGTCGCTTCCCGGCTACGCCCGTGGTCCGATCGATCTGCCCGCAAGCCGGATCCACGCCTTCGGCGCGGCCTTCCTGCTGCTGCGATCCTCCGACGGGAACGCGATTCACCTGCGTGTCCCTCCGGTCTTCTGACGAGATCGAGCCGGGGGCCTGTACCCCGGGTTCTGTGGCATCCGCGGTCTCCCGCGGACCGATGGCCATCTATCTGGGACCGCCGTCGCCGGCGGCCTCGAGCGGCTACCCGCAGCGCTGGGGGCGGACCACCCCTGTACCCTCTCGGGCCCTCTGCTGTTCGCCTTGCACCGAGTGGGGTTTGCCTTGCCTTCCCTGTTGCCAGGAAAGCGGTGGGCTCTTACCCCGCCGTTTCACCCTTGCCTGTGGTCCTTTCGGACCCATCGGCGGTTTCTTCTCTGTTGCACTTTCCGTCGCGTTGCCGCGCCCAGCCGTTAGCTGGCACTCCGTCCTGTGGTGCCCGGAAGTTCCTCTGGGCTTGCGCCCAGCGGCCACCCGGCCCCCGACATCCGATCTCGGACGGCAAAGCTACTTCGTCGGGGCACGTCGGAAGATTCTCAAATCAATCGCCCACGCCGATGGCTGGCCGTCCTGTGGTGCCCGCGTCCTCTGGGCTTGCGCCCAGCGGCCACCCGGCCCCCGACATCCGATCTCGGACGGCAAAGCTACTTCGTCAGCACGCGTCGCAGGATCTCGGCCGCGCGGCGCACGCCGTCCTCGTCCACCGCATGGCCCACGGACACGCGCAGTCCGCGGGCCGCCTCGGACTCGCTCCACCCCATGGCCAGGAGAACGGGCGAGGGCCGCATGGAGCCCGATGCGCAGGCGCTGCCCGCCGAAACCGCCACGCCTTCCAGATCCAGCCTCATCACCGCGGTCTCCGCGCGGATCGGAAGCCCCAGGTGCAGGGTGTTGGGCAGGGAATCGTCGGCCTCGACGGTCCGCGAAACCCCGGGAACGTCGGACACGGCCCGCCACAAAATCTCCCTCCATCCGGACCACTCGCGCCATGGGGATCCCGAAAGCGAAAGGCGGGCGACCTCGCCCAAGGCGGCGATGGCCAAGACGGATTCCGTCCCGGCGCGGCGTCCCCGCTCCTGCGGTCCGCCTTCCGCCAACCCCGAGAATCCCCGGGTCTCGGAAAGCCAGAGCACGCCGGCGCCGGAAAGCGCCCCCACCTTGTGCCCGGACCAGGCGACGGATCCCCGGATTCCCTGGACCCCGAACTCTTCGCGTCCCCACGACTGGGTCGCGTCCACGTGAAGGGGGATCCCCAGGCGCCCGCACTCCCGGGCCCAATCCCCCCAGGGATGCAACGCCCCGGTTTCGTTGTTGGCGCTCATGCAGACGGCGAAGGAGACGTCTCCGTCGAGCGCCGATCCGATCCAATCGGGCGGGATCCGGCCGCGGCGATCCACGGGCGCCCGGCGGAGGATCCAGCCTTCGCGTTCCAGACGGTGCAACGCGTCGGACACCGAGGGGTGCTCCACCGCGGTGCAGACGATGGTCCCGACTCCCGCGGACCGCAGAGCCCAATGCCGCAGCGCCGCCGCGTTGGCCTCCGTGGCACCGCTCGTGAAGGTCACCTGGGTGGACGAACTCCCCACGGAACGGGCCACATGGTCCCGCGCCTCCTCGACGATCTCCTTCGCGGCGCGCCCCGCGGCGTGCGGGCTCGAGGGATTGGCCCAAAGTTCCCCTTCCAGCAGGAGGCGCGAACGCTCGCGGACCGCGGGGTGGGGCGGCGCTCCCGCGTTGTGGTCCAGGAAGATCATTCCGGGAACTCCAGGCGCAATCCGTCCCAGGCGGGCTCCATGCCGGACGGAAACCGTCTCTCCAGGTCCGCGTGCCCGGTGCCGTGGGCGAAATGGGTGAACCAGGTCCTGCGGGCGCCGATCCTCCGCGCCCAATCGATCGCCTGGTCGAAGCTCAGGTGGGTGGGGTGCGGCTCCTCGCGCAGGGCGGAGAGGACCAGGTATTCCACCCCTTCCAGCAGGGGCATCGATTCCTCGGGAACCTCGGAGAGGTCCGTCAGGTAGGCGAAGGGCCCAAGACGGAATCCGGTGCACGGAAAGGGTCCGTGGCGCAGCGGCACGGGCACCGCGGTTCTTCCCGCCGCGGGGAACGGTCCCTCCAGCAGATGCGGCGCGAGAAGGGGGTGGCTCACGCCGGAAGCATCCATCTCGGTGCGGAAGGCGTAGGGGAAGCGCCGCTTCACCTCGTCCAGGGTCGTGTTCGAACCACGCACCGGGAGGGTCCTGCCTCCAAAACAAAAGACCCGCAAGTCGTCGATTCCGTTGGTGTGGTCGGCATGGACATGGGTGAGCCAGACCTCGTCGATCCGGTCGATTCCTTCCCGCAGGCACTGCTGCCGAAGGTCCGGTCCGGCGTCGACGAGGACCTTGAATCCGGACCATTCCAGGAGGATGGAGGCGCGCAACCGGTTGTCCTTGGGGTCCCGGGAACGGCAGGCCGGGCATGTGCAACCCACCACGGGGCAGCCGAAGGATCCCCCGGTGCCCAGGAAACGAAGCGTGATGGACATGTGACGTGAAAGTAGCCGTCAAAAGACGCCGGACCCACCCCCGATCGGTGGCGGGGGTCTCCCCCTCGATGGTAGGATGTGGCATGGAATTCCGACTCGACCGGCCGGACATGGTGCAGTGCGTCGAATGCGGCCGGTTTCGCCAGGACGGTGGCTGGTCGCACGATGCGCCGAGGCAGGGGATGATGGTGACCCACACCATCTGTCCGACCTGCCAGCCGGCGATGCTCGACCATCTCCGCTGGGACATCGAATTTCCCACCTGGCCGGAGGAGAAGCAGCTGGAGGCGATCCGGCTCCGGGTTCGCCACATCCCCATGGATTCCGCCTCGGTGCGCGAGAAGCTGCGCTCCATGGGCGTCGACGACGGAGCCCTGGTCCTGCGGTTCATGGAGGAGGTGCGTCCCCATCTGGTGGAACGGCTCTGCCACTACTGCCGACTGCCCATCGAGTCGACGGATCCCGTCGCCGAACGCGCGGGATACGTGCTGCACGAAGGATGCGCCGAGAATCTCGGGGATTCCATCCACCTGCTGGTGGAGATGGAACCCCCTCCGACCCACCTGGACGCCTACATGGACGTGGCGCGCATCCCCCACGGCGTGCGGGCCGGCGTGCGCAAGGATTTGGAATCCAGTTTTTTGGCCGCGTAAATTTGTCCCGTAGGGACGCAAAATTTTGCGTCCCTACGGGACTGGATTACAGACGATTTCAGGGCACCACGACAGGAACAGCCTGGGATCCCGGTGCTCTCGCAAAGTAGAAGCCGGACTTGCCGGAGATCTTGGCGATCTGGGTCGGCAAGGCCTGACCCGCCGACAGGCTCACGCGCCCGATGTGCGCCCCCGAGGCGTCGAAGACTTCGTAGACCCCGGACGCCATGGTCTCCCTGGTCCACGGCACCATGGATGTGGTCCCGTTGCCGGTGAAGACGACGGTGGAAATGCTCTGCGCGTCGAGCGGGAGGGTGAAGTTCCCTCCGCTCACGGAGATGGTGCCGTCGGCTGCCAAGCTCTTGGTCCCCGAGGTGGTGATCTTCGCCCCCGAAGCGGACTTCAGCCCGGGGATCGAGAAGGTGACCGACTTGGCGGAGGTCGCCATGTTCACGGAAACCACGACCACGCTGTCGGCCTTCTTGAACGCCGCGGTCCAGACGTCGGTCTGCACGTTGCGGGTCGCGTCCACGCGGACGGCTCCGGGCCGGATGTACTTGGAGTACTGCCCCATGATGTCCCCGATCTTGCTGACCGTTCCCGCGGTGGAGCCGCCCGTGCTGTTGTTCGCGATGTAGAGCGGACCGTAGCTGCGCTTGAGGTACCACCAATTGTAGGCGCTCATGTTGGACAGCGCCACCGCTCGGTGGATCTCGTAGGCGGCGTCCAGACACAGCGGCCACGTGTTCGAGGTCGCGTTGTTCACCCCCGCGGTGTAGACCTCCGTCATCCAGAAGTGGTGGCCGGCTCCGTTCTGCTTGAAGAGGGTGTAGTCGAAGGTGGCATCCGGCGAGGTCTTGCTGGTGCCGTAGAAGTGCGTGCCCAGGATGTCGATGTTCGCCAGGGCCGTGGGGTCGTTGAGGATGGGATCGTAGTAGCTCTTGTTGAAGCTGAAGGACTCGGCGGAGATCACTTTGTTGCCGTTGGCCCGCAACGAGGGCCCGTAGCTCTTGGCGAAGTCGTACATCGCGGTCGGGGTACCGCAGGCCCAAGTGCTGCACCAGTCGGGTTCATTCTGGAAACCCATGGCGTAGAGGGGGACACCGTTGGTGTTCATGTACTTGGCGAAGGAATTCATGTAGTCGGCATACGCCTGGTCTTGCGTGGGGTCGAGCATGTAGGACGAACCGGAGGTGACGCGCATGCTGGAGGGAGGACTCCATTCGGTGGCGAAGACCTTCAGTCCGCGCGAAACCACGTCCTTGGCGTCGACGACGTCGTTGGACCAGGCGCTTTGGACGTCGTTGATCCGGACGCGCATGATGGTCAGGCCGATCTGTCCGGGACCAGTTCCGTAGAGGAGATCCCGATCGGACGACATCAGGTTGTAGCCGGTCCAACCCTTGTCCTGCATGCCCCCGAATCCGTCCATTGTCTGGTAGGTGGTGTTCAGGTCCACCGCTACGTCGGCGGACCTCGCTTCCTCCGCGAGCAGAGACAATCCAGATGCGACGAGGCAAAGCCAAATCGGAGGTGTGTCATGTCTGGCGTTCATTCTTTTCCCTCGTTGGTGGTTCGGTGCCGACACGGGTCGCGATCCGTTCGAATATCCAGTCGGCAAGGCGAAACCACCGACCGAACGATCCCTCCACTCTGGGTGGAACACCCAAATCACAAGTTCGGCGAGCTATCGCAGGTCGTCGCGGTCGATTCCGAAGAGCCTGACGTCGTCGAGCCAGAAATCGCCGGATCCCGCCATGAGGAAGGTGATGTGCGTTATCGAATCCCGAACGCTCGACCACCCCACGTTCCCGTATTTGTTCTCGGCCGCCGCGAAGTCCTGGGGTCGGACTCGGATCCGATTCCATTGGCTGCTATCCACCCGATAGGTCGCCCAGGCCTTCCTGGAAACACCGCCGGAGGAATTTTCCAGCGCGACATAGAGTTTGCCGCTCCCTCGCATCCAAAGCACGACGGAATCCAAGGAACGCAAGCATCTGGGGGAGGATGCCAGGGGGGTTTTGGTCAGCACGTACTGCCCGGTCGCCGAATCCGCCGAATAGGCGAAGTGGAGGACCATTCCCGAGCGTCCACCCGTGGCTGGCCGAACGTCGAAGTTGGAGATGGACGCGTTCGCGGTGGCCGTATCCGTCCAATCGGCACTGTCGGGCAATTCGTTGCGCAGATCGCGGTCCTCGAAATCGTCGACCAGAACGGAGTTCAGGATCAAGGTCTGGACGGGGGAAAATCCCTGCCAGACGGCCCCGGAATCGGAACGGGAAGCCAACGGTTCGTTCCAGCGAAGGACCAGGGAGGAGTGGCTCGCTCTCAAGCTCGAATCGATCCGGACCTTGAGCCGTCCGAGCGCGGAGCGCCGGTCCCAGAAAACGACCTGGAAGGGAACGGGTACCCCGTCGAGCCGTTCGATCGCGAGGCTTCGACCCGACGAGTCCGCCTGCGAAAAGTCGAAGTTCGCGGAGTCGAACCGCAGCGTGGAGACCGTCGCGCCCGCGCAATCCGGGTTCATCGTGGGGAGGATGGAATCGATTCGGATCGTCCGCTCTCCCAGATGGTTTTCCGTCTGCGTGCTCGTGCCCGCCTGGGTGTCGCCGCAACCGGAAAGCAGGGAGAACAGGCCGATCCCGAGCCCGATGGCGAGGATCGACTTCAAGAATTCATCCCCGTTTGCGGAGCCAGAGGGAAGAAGGCCATGCACAGCTGCATCACCCGGTCGGGCCGCTTCGCCTCGTCCACCTCGATCTGCACCTGGCGTCGGCACTCCTTGAGAGCTTCCTGGATCCGCGAGGCGGCACGCCCGTCGACGGACATCGTGATGGTGGAGATGTCCCTCTGCTCGGGTCCGAACCGATGGACCGATTCCGATGCCAGGCCGAGGATCCGCTCCTGGTAGCGCCGGACCGCACGCGTCTTGATCTCCCCACTTGCCGTCACGTGGGCTTCGACGGGGACGAGCCTGTCGGAGCTGCCCTTGCGAACCATTCCCAGGGCAAGCAGGACGTCCAGAGCTCGCGAGACTTGCTGCTCGTCCACTTTGGGGATGAGTCGACCCGAGATCTCCGATGGAACGGCCCGTCCATCGTTTACTTCCAACAGGGACCTGACCGCCGAAACCCACCAGTCCCCGAAGTACTGTTCAAGGTGCGATTCTTCGATCTGCCGACACGCGACTTCCCGCAGCGCCAGCGCTCGATCGAGGATCTCGGTCTTCCCGCCGCTGCTTCGTTCCCTGGCATAGGCCGTGAGCAGGATGAAGTATTCCGCCGATCGACCCGAGAGGTCGAGGTAGGAGAGGGCGAAGGAATGGCACCGCGCCGGAAGGTGCATGCGTCCATTGAGCAACTTGTGGAGGTTGCTCGTGTCGATCTGGATCGCCTCGGCGAATTCCCGGTAGGAGAAACGGCGATCCGCCGATTTCCGCGCATCGAACTGGTCCTTGAGGTACTGTCTGTAGTCGACATATTCGAAAATCGATTTCATGGTGCGAGCCCCATTCTACACCTGCGAGCAAATTCCAGCGACTTCGACATCGAGTGCACCGGTCTGCCGGGGACAGAGGTCATTCCAAACCGTGAACGGGCTCCACGATCACTGGTGCTCTGCACACAAGATCGACCATCTCCGAGGCGTTCGCCACCCATTGGTTCGCCAAATTGTGGTTGATTCACCCAAAACAGCCCCTGCGGGGACGCAAAATTTTGCGTCCCCGCAGGGGCTATTCCTTGAACGGGTCCGGATCGCCCGAGGCGGCGGAGGTGTCCGAGGCCCAGGGGCGGCCCGCGGCGCTGTCGCGGCTCGCGTTCCAGCGGGTCCAGGGGTCCGACAAGTCCGCCTTCACGTCGAACCGGGCGCGGTTCCACGTGCCGTCGCGACGGAAAGTGACTTCCTCTCCCCGCAGGAGCCGCACCCAGTCGTCCAGGCTGACCTCCTGCGGACCGCCGACTTCGCCGTGGGCGCGGGCCACGCTGTCCGATTTCGCGGAACCCACGTCCACCCGCCCCTGGTACAACCGGACGTTGGAACTGGAATCGGCGTCGGAAACCCGGAACACCGTGCCGCGCACGGCGGCGACCGCCGTGGGAGTGCGCACTCCGAATCCCGTACCGCCCTGTCCGATCTTCCGGACGTTGGCCCACGCCTTCCCGCCCAGCAGGGTGGGCTCGGGCGCGTCCTTGGCGCGTTGGGTCAGGACCGCCCGCGAATTCTCCTCCAGGCGCAGCAGCGTGTTGTCCGGGTAGCGCAGTTCCGCCCGGGACGCCTTGGACAGGACGATGGTGTCCCCCACCCGACAGGCGAGCGAGACGCGGGCGGGGATGCTCGCCCCGTCCCTGCGGACCTGCGCGGTCCCCACCAGGTAGGAGATGCGCGCCGCCTCCTGCGAGGCCATGGCGGCGGCGGCGAGCGCGAGTGCGGGAACGAGGCGGGGAACCATGCTCAGACCTCCAGGAGTTGGGGATTTTCCTCGATGAACTTGGTGGTGAACTTTCCGGACCGGAACACCTTGGAATCGAGGATGCGCCGCTGGAGGCTCGCGGTGGTGGCGGGGCCCTCCACGACGAGCTCGTCAAGGACCCGGATCATGCGTTCGATCGCCTGGATCCTGTCGGGAGCGTGCACGATCAGCTTCCCGATCATCGAATCGTAGTACGGGGGAACGACGTAGCCGGAGTAGATGTGGCTGTCCCAGCGCACGCCCATCCCCCCCGGAACATGCAGGCCCCTGATGGGTCCGGGACAGGGCCGGAAGCCCTGCGAGGGGTCCTCGGCGTTGATCCGGCACTCGATGGAATGGCCATTGACCTTGATCTCCGACTGCTTCCAGGGGAGCGCCTCTCCCATGGCCACCAGGATCTGGGCGCGGACCAGGTCCACGCCGGTGACGAGTTCCGTCACCGGGTGCTCCACCTGGATGCGCGTGTTCATCTCCATGAAGTAGAAGGAGCCGTCCTCGTCCAGCAGGAACTCCATGGTGCCCGCGTTCTCGTAGCCCACGGACTTCGCGCCCTTGGTCGCGGCCTTCCCCATGGCTTGACGGATCTTGTCATCAACCGCCGGGGACGGGGACTCCTCCACCAGCTTCTGGTGGCGGCGCTGGACGGAGCAGTCGCGCTCGCCCAGGTGCACGACGTTCCCGCGCGAGTCCGCCATGAGCTGGATCTCCACGTGCCGGGGACGTTCGAAGTACCGCTCCATGTAGACGGAGCCGTTGCCGAAGCACGCCTGGGCCTCGGCGACCGCAACCGGGAACTGGGTCTCCAGCTCCTTGGCGTCGCGGACCACGCGCATCCCGCGCCCGCCGCCGCCGGCCACCGCCTTGACGATCATGGGGTACCCGATGGACTTGGCCCACTTCCTGGCCGATTCCAGGTCCTTGACCGGACCGTCGGACCCGGGGATGGTGGGGACCCCCGCCGCGCGCATCGCGTCCTTGGCCTCGGACTTGTCCCCCATCCGGGAGATCGCCTGCGGGGAGGGGCCGATGAACTTCATCCCCGTCTTTCCCACGAGTTCGGCGAACCGCGCGTTCTCGGAGAGGAACCCGTATCCGGGATGGACCGCGTCCGCGCCGGTGAGGACCGCGGCGGACAGGATCTGCTTCATGTCCAGGTAGGACTTCTTGCCCGGGGGCGGTCCGATGCAGACGTCCTCGTCGGCGAGCTTGACGTGCAGGGAATCGGCGTCCGCGGTGGAATGCACCGCGACGGTGCGGATTCCCATCTCCTTGCAGGCGCGGATGACGCGCAACGCGATCTCGCCCCGGTTCGCGATCAGGATCTTCTTCATCAGGTCATCCAGCTCCGGTCGGAGGCACCTTCCACGCCGCGGAGCTTCAACTCGAAGTCCGCGGGGTTGGAAGCGCTGCGCAACGCGACTTCGTAGGAGATCACGTCGTCGGTGAACAGCTTGAAGATGGACTGGTCGAAGGACTGGCTTCCGTACTGCGCCGTCCCTTCGCGGATGGCAGGTTCGATCATGTGGGTCAGCTCGGGGTTTACGAGGTAGTCGTGGATGGCGGCGTTGTTCACCAGGATCTCGGCGGCGGGCACCCGTCCCTGCTTGTCCTTGCGGGGGAGCAGGCGCAGGGAGATGATCGCGACCAGGGTGTTGGCCAGGAGGAGACGCACCTGCTGGTGCTGGTGCGGCGGGTAGAAGGAGACGATGCGGGAGATGGTCTCCGTCGCGTTCATCGTGTGCAGCGTGCTCATCACGAGGTGTCCGGTGTCGGCGGCCTGGAGGGCGATGTGCATGGTCTCCTGGTCGCGGATCTCGCCGATCAGGATGGTGTCCGGATCCTCGCGGAAGCTGGCGCGCAGGGCGTTGGGGAAGTTGTGGGTGTCGTATCCCACTTCGCGCTGGCTGATGATGGACCGCTTGTCGCGGTAGAGGAACTCGATGGGATCCTCCACGGTGATGATGTTCGACGAGGTCATCTCGTTCACGTGGTCGATCATGGAGGCCAGCGACGTGGATTTCCCCGATCCGGTCGTGCCGGTCACCAGGATCAGGCCGCGCTCCTTTAGGGCCAGGTCCCGGACGATTTCCGGCAACCCCAGGCCGTCGAAGGCGGGGATGGTCTGCGTGATGTGGCGGATGGCGAGCGCCGGCGTGCCGCGCTGCCGGAAGGCGTTGACGCGGAACCGGCCCAGTCCGCGCACCCCGACCGCGAAGTCCAGCTCCAGGTCGGAATCGAACCGGGCCCGCTGGTTGCGGTTCATGATCACGCCCAGGTAGCTCTCCATGCCCTCCGGGCTCACCCGGTCGGTCTGCAGGCGGAACAGGTCGCCGTTGATGCGCAGCGCCGGAGGCACCCCGACCCGCAGGTGCAGGTCGGAGGCTCCGCGATCGACCATCTCCTTGAAGAGCTGCTCGATGGTCATAGGGGTCAGGCGGCCCTCACCAGGAAGAGCACGGTTCCGAACTCGACGGGAGACTCGTTGGGCACGCAGATCTTGACCACGGTGCCGGAGACCTCGGATTCGATCTCGTTCATCAGCTTCATGGCCTCGACGATGCAGATCGTGCGGCCCTTCTCCACCCGTCCGCCCTCCTCCACGTAGGGTGCCGTGTCGGGGGAGGCGGAGCGGTAGAAGGTTCCCACCATGGGGCTCTTCACCTCCACCAGGCCGGTTTCCGCGGCGGCCGCGGGAGGGGCGGGAGCGGCGGGGGCGGGCGCCGGTGCGGGCGCGGCCACCGGCGCGGCGCCGACGGGCGTCGGCGCGAAGGCGACGGTCGCCGACGCGGGTCCTTGCTTCTTCAGGAGAAGGCGTTCGCCCTCGTGGGTCCACTGGAGCTCTGCGAGGGACGAATCGTCCAGGAGCTCGATCAGCCGACTGATCTCGTCGACGTTCATTCAGTTCCTTTCCTACGGTTGTGCCCGGTCCGGGCGGAGATGGTCAAGCGCGTCCTTCGATCTCGGACAGCCGACGGCGGAGTTCGGTGTTCGCGGGGTCCTTTTCCAGGAGCTGGCGGTAGATGCTGGCGGCCTTGTCGCGATGGCCCTGGCGGAGATATTCCTCGGCGAAGGTCACCGTGGGCAGGCTCGCGGGGAAATCGGAATCCCCCCCGAAGAGGTCGTCCAACCGTCCCTCGATGTCGTCGCCGGTCACGGGTCCCGCGGGCGATGCCTCGGGCTTGGGGACGAATCCCGTCCGTCCGGAAGTCTGGGGGGGCTCGGCGAGGAACTCGCTGGAGGCGAACAGCTCGTCCAGGCGGCTGTCGACGTCTTCCGCGGTCAGGCGGGTGTTGCGGCCCGTCTCGGAATGGCCCACATCGACGGTGGGCAGGTCGATGGTGGATCCCGTGGTGTCGATTTCCGAGCCCTTGATCGCCTGGTCCAGGTACTGGGAGGCGCCGAGATTGAGGTCGCGGGCGTTCATTTCCGCCGTGGACTCCCCGCCGTGGGCAGGGGTGGCGAGGCGGGCCTCGAAGGCGGTGTCGCGACCCACCGCGGTGGTGTCCGATCCACGCTTCAGGAGTTCGGGTGGGAGGATGTCCTCCTTGGGCACGGCGGAAGTGTCCTCGCCGTTCCCCGGTCCAGCGGACATCGGACTGGTCAGGTCGATCACGCTCTCGCCGAACAGATCGTCCAATCGCCCTTCGATGTCGTCCCCGGACACGACAGGACCGCTGGCGACCACGGGCACGGACTCCACCGTGGGGGGCTCCGCGTGCAGCTCCACCTGCCTGGACGTCTCGTCGTGCCTGGAGACGGGAGTCGCAGGCGGATGGGAACTCTCCCCGAACAATTCGCCGAGTCGATCCTCCACGTCGCGGCCCGTGACCTGACCACCGGTCGATGCACCCGTCGACGGATCGGCGACGGTGGCCCCGGAACGGGTCGGGGGCGCGGGAGTGGAAGCCCCGAACACCTCGTCGAGCCGGTTTTCGATGTCCTCCCCGGTGACCCGGGATTTGTTTTTGGGCTCGTCCAAGGGGGCTTGGGCGGCGAAGAATTGGGTCGCCTCGGCTTCCTGCCGCTCCTCCGGAGACGGAAACCGGGGGGGGGCGGAGGGTGGCTCGGGAACGATCGCGGCGGCAGGCGGCGCCGGCGTCCTGGGCGCATCCAGGGGCGGAGGCGGTATCGTCCTCGACGGGAAGGACGGCATTTCCAGCGTGGCGAAGGACGATTCTCCCACCCGACCCAGCAGGGTCTGGGAGGAGGCCGTCGGAGCCGACGGAATCTGGAATCCCGGAAGCTCCGGGATGGTCGGGACCTCGAAGTGGGCGCTGGGGCCGTCCAAGCGCCCCGTACCGAAGTCGGAAGGAGCCCCGGCCCCTCCCAGATCCAATCCGAAGGCCGGAGACGTGGCTTGGGCGAGGCCGGATGCGTGCGAGGTGGTCCCTTCGGAGAGCGCCTCGCGAGAACGGTCGTCTTCCTCCTCGCGCACCATGGCGACGGCGTCGATCCCCGTGGGCGCGTCCAGCTTCTGCGCGGCCTTGCGCATTTCGTCCTTGGCGCGGGGATGCTCGGGCTCCAGGGCCGACAACCGGCTCCAGGCGTCCAGAGCCTGCCGGAAATACTGCCCCCGGGCACTGGCCTCCGCCAATCCTTCCAAGGCGGCCCTGCAAGAGGAGTCCAGATCGACCGCGACCTGGAAGACGTTGCGGGCGGTCTCGATGTCGCCCTTGTCCAGGGCGATCCTGCCCTGGACCAGCCGTCCTCCGAGATGGCGGGGCCAGCGTCGAACTCCTTCGGCGGCGATCCCCGCGGCCTCCTCGTCGCGACCGGACAGGTGCAGCCCTTCGGCGAACACCGCGAACGCCAGCCCACCGGGCCTCGCCTTCCAAAGGCCTTCCATAGTTTCGAGGCTGGTCATGGTGTTCCTCCTTGTACCCGTTCACGGGGTCCGAGAACGATTCCCGGAATCTATCAAATGCCTTCCAGAACCAAGGCTTCGTCGGAGAGCAGGATGGGAATGCCTCCCCGGACGGCGTACGCCCGGAACCCATCTTGCCGAACCAGGGCCTCGTCCACCGCTTCCGCGACCGTTCGGCCCTGCGCGTCCTTGACTTCCCGGCGGGCGATGGCGGCGTTCAGTTCCCGCAATTGGTCGGGTCCGGCCAAATGGAGGTCCTGCCTGGTTTCCGGACAGCAGAGGATGTCTAGAAGTTCCTTATCCATGGTCTTTCAGCACCGCCCCTTCCAGGAAAACTCCGATTCGAGAGTACCGCTCCAACCGTGCGCGAACAAGTTCTTCCGGATCGAGCTTGCGCAACGGGGCCAATTCCTCGGCGATGGCCCGGCCCATGGACTTGCACGCCTCGGCGGAATTCCAATGCGCTCCACCCGCTGGCTCCTCCACCACCCGATCCACCAATCCGAGGCCCGCCAGGTCGCGCCCGGTGAGCTTCATGTGATCGGCCACCTCGCGAGCCTTCAACCGATCGCCCCAGAGGATGGCCGCGCACCCCTCCGGCGAAATCACGCAGTACCAGGAATTCTCGAACATCAGCAGGCGATCCCCCACCCCGATTCCCAGGGCGCCGCCGGAAGCTCCTTCGCCGAGGACGGCCACCACCACCGGCACGCGGAAGGAGGACATCTCCAGGATGTTCTCGGCGATCGCCTGGGCCTGGCCGCGCTCTTCGGCGCCGATTCCCGGAAACGCTCCCGGCGTGTCCACTAGGCAGACGATGGGCCGGCCGAAGCGCTCCGCGAGCTTCATCACGCGCAGAGCCTTGCGGTACCCCTCGGGGTGCGGCATCCCGAAATTGCGATGGATGTTCTCCCTGGTGTCCTTGCCCTTCTGGTGGGCGACGATGCAGACCGGCTCGCCTTCCAGTCGGGCGAAGCCCGCGACGATGGCCGGATCGTCGCCGAAGGCCCGATCCCCGTGCAGTTCCAGGAAATCCGTGAAGGTGGCCTGGATGTGGTCCAAGGCGTAGGGACGACCCTGGCGACGGGCGATCTCCACCCTGTTCCAAGCGGAGATGTTCCGGTGGGTCTTGGAAAGAAGTTGCTCGCGCTTCTTCGCCAGCCGAGCCAGATCGGACTCGAGGTCGAGCCCGTTCTCCGCGGCGAACGTCTTCATCTCCGCGATCTTCCGATCCAACGCAAGGACGGGCTGTTCGAAATCCAACCCCACTCCGTTCGCCATGCTCATTCGGAACGCTCCGGTGGAAAGTTGTGGTCCAAGGTAATATCCACCAGTACGGGCTCGCCGATGGTCGGGACGGGCAAGGCGAGCAGCACCCGGATCTGGCGTAGCCCGGCCAGATCCGCCAGCAGGGCTCCCACGCCCTCCATGGCCGCCGGAACGATGATGGTGGACACTTCCAGCGCCCGGAGCGCCGGAAAGGCCAGGGGCAGGCGGGCCATGGCCACGATGCCTTCCTCTCTCGCGAGACCCTCCCCTTCCCTCGCCAGGTAGCCGAGTACCCGGACCCTGGAGGACCCCTGGAGACGCCGGGCCATCTCCACCGATTCCCGACCCGTGCCCGCGACCACGGCGCGGCGGGGTTTCAGGAAAAGCTTGCGGGCAGTCCAGGAGTGGCGCAACGCGACCAGGATGCTGGCGAGGAGTCCCCCCAGGATGAAGCTCGCGCGGGAGAACACGGCGCTCTTGATCAGGAACCCCACCAGCAGGAACCCACCCAGGCCCGCTCCCAACGCCGTCGCCAAGGTCGAACGCCTCCCGAGCCCGGGTCCGTATTCCCCGAAGGCGACCAGCGCCCCGAGAAAGCACCCCGAGAGGATGAGATGCCACATCCAGCTCACCTGCCACAGCGTGGGCAGAAGATCGCGGTGCCGGGTCCAGAGCCAGAAGGTGGAGACCAGGAAAAAAGCGATGTTGACCCCGGCGAGATCCACGACCAGGTCCCTCAGCCGTTGGAAGTACTGCCCCAGGTGGGCTCCCGTCGCCAACAGCCAGGCGACCACCGAAAGGATCGCTCCGGCCGCCCGTCCGACGCCGAAATTCTTGCGGGCGAAGGTGACCATGGCCCGGTAGAAATCCATGCGGGCGCCCCAGGGTCGCGCGGCCGCGCTCTGTCCCTTGTGGTGGACGATGCTGCTCTCGCCGCTGTACCAGATGGTCCATCCGGCGCGGGAAACCCGCAGGCACAGATCCAGGTCCTCCCCGTAGAGGAAGAAGACCTCGTCGAAGCCCCCCACCTGGAGGAACGCCGCGGTGCGGATCAGGAGGAAGGACCCGGAAACGGCCTCCACGGGGTAGGACTGGGTGGGATCCAGGTAGGCCAGGTTGTAGCGCCCGAGCCTGCGGCTGCGCGGAAAGAGGAAGGAAAGTCCCGACAACCTCCAGAAGGCCACCTCCGGGGTCGGTATCGAGCGTCGACAGGCCAACTGCAGTTTCCCGTCCCCGTCCAGGATCCGGCACCCGACGATGCCAAGGTCCTCGCGCGCGCGCGCGAAGGCGACGATGTCGCGCAAGGTCTCCGGGAAGACCACGGTGTCCGGATTCAGGAAGAGGATCCATTCTCCGGAAGCCAGCGAAGCCCCGCGGTTGCAACCGATGGAGAACCCGAGGTTGCGGTCCATCGCCAGGAAGCGGACCTCGGGGAAGAGACCGGACAGTTCCTCCACGGTTCCGTCGCCGGAATCGTTGTCCACGACGATCGTTTCGAAGCCTGGCGCGCCGTCCACCTGGGACCGGAGACTCTCCAGGCATTGGCGCAGGCGGTCCCGCACCTTGTAGGACACGATCACGATGGAAAGTTCCGGCTCGGCGGATCCCGCGGACCGGTTGGGTCCGGATTCCGTCAAGTCCTGGCCATCCTGAGGCGCAACACCAGGAGCAGGGCCTCGCGGATGATCCGTCCCGACATCTTGCTGGTTCCGGCCCTGCGGTCGACGAACACGATGGGCACCTCGGCGAGCTTGAAGCCCTTCTTCCAGGCCTTGTAGTGCAGTTCGATCTGGAAGCCGTAGCCGCTGGCGGCGATGCGGTCGAGGTCGATCTTCTCCAGGACCTCGCGGCGGAAGCACTTGAACCCGGCCGTGCAGTCGTGGATGGGAAGGCCCGACACGAACTTCGCGTACTTGTTCGCGCACCAGGAGAGGAGCAGTCGCGACATGGGCCAGTTCACGACGTTCACCCCGGTGAGGTATCGGGACCCGATCACGAGATCGGCGGTTTCGGAGGCCGCGAGCATCTCCGGCACGTACTTGGGGTCGTGGCTGAAGTCCGCGTCCATCTCGAAGATGCGCTCGTAGTCGCGTTCCAGCGCCCATCGGAAGCCGGCGACGTAGGCGCTTCCCAGCCCCATCTTCCCGGCGCGGCGGATCACGTGGACGCGCGGATTTTCCGAGGACCACCGCTCGGCGATCTCGCCGGTGCCGTCGGGAGATCCGTCGTCCACCACCAGGATGTGGATTTCGGGGGGAAAATCCGTCAGGGCTTCCAGGAGGGCGGGAAGATTGTCCTTCTCGTTGTAGGTCGGGACCACGATCAGGGTCTTGCGAGTGCTCAAGCCATCCTCCGCTTTGGTGCGCGGGCAAATCTACTTCTTGCCGAACCCCGCTCCGGTCATTACAATTCCCCTCTCCCACGGTGGCTGTAGCTCAGTTGGTTAGAGCTCCTGATTGTGGTTCAGGAGGTCGTGGGTTCAAGTCCCATCAGCCACCCTCGCCCTCGGAAAAGGCCGCCCACCGGCGGTCTTTTCCCGTTCAGGACGGTTCGATCGGAGCCAGGGTCCGACGGATGTCCTCGCGCTTGATCAGGCCGTAGATGAACCCGAACACGGTGTAGAGTCCGATCTGCGCCATCAGGAGTTCCGGCCATTTCATGGCGAGTCCGAAGGCGTACCCGACCGCGATGTTGGCGATCTGGAACAGGTTCAGTGCCTTCGACTTCCGGCTCACGAGCTTGCTCAGGTAGAACCCGGAGATCATGAGGGCGGCGAGCACGATCTGGAACGCCACCAGGGCCGAGGCGATGGTGTCGGTGATCTGCCCGTTCGTCCATTTGCAGGCCAGAAGGAACACCAGGGCCATCCAGCCTCCCGCGAGGGTCGAGGGCATGCCCACGAAGTATCCCTTGAGGTCCGACTGGGCCACGTTGTAGCGCGCCAGACGCCAGGCGGCGCACAGCACGTAGAAGGAGAGCCCGGCCACCTGGATGGGAAGGTTCCCGTCGGTCCATCCCGGAGCGAGGGCGCGCAGGCCGTGGAAGAGCAGCATCGCGGGAGCCAGTCCGAAGGCGACGAGATCGGCCAGGGAATCGAATTCCGCCCCGAAGGCCGATGCGGCCTTCAGCCTCTTGGCGAAGAAGCCGTCGAGCTTGTCCAGGAGCACGGAATAGACGATCAGCCAGGACGCCCATTCCAAGGCGGTCTTGTGGCTTCCGAAGAACGGGATCTGCTGGGTTCCCAGCGGGGCGATCACCACCGCGAACGTCCCCATCAGGAAGTTGAGGCTGGTGAAGAAATTCGGTACGGCGTATCGCGTGCGGATCATCGGCATAGGCCCCCCCGATGTAGCAATCGGAGATCGAGGTTGCCACGGAGTCGGCGACGCTCCACTCGGCTCGGGCTGAAGCCACTCGCAGAATCCTTCAGCAGCCAATCCCACGTTGGCAATGCCGCCGTTGCCGCCACCACGGCAAGGAGGGGTGGCGGCGGGACCATGCGAGGGCTTCAGCCCGAGCCGGGAAGGCGAGGCGGTCCGATGGTCATCAAGTGCGTGCCTGCAGGACTCAAGGGATCCGTGGAGTCGCATCCAATCTGTAACCCGCACCGCGCACGGAGGTCAGCAGCCTGGGGGAGGCGGGATCCTCCTCCAGCTTCTGGCGCAGCCGCATCAGGAAATTGTCCACGGTCCGCGTGCTGGGAAGGTTGTCCGGGGAATAGCCCCAGACCCGCTCCAGGAGATCCTCGCGGCGCACCACTTCGCCGGGATGGCTCGCGAAGTCGCGAAGGATCTCGAATTCCCGGGTGGAAAGCTCCACCGCCTGTCCGTTCACCCAGCACCGGAACTGCTTGAAATCCACCCGGATCCTTCCATCCCATTCCACGACTTCCACGTGCGCGGGGGTCCGCATCGCCTTGCGCCGCAGGAGATTCCGGATCCGCGCGATGAGTTCGGCCAGCGAGAACGGCTTGGTGACGTAGTCGTCGGCGCCCAATGTGAGCCCGGCGACCTTCGACGCCTCGTCCGAGCGCGCCGTCAGCATCAGGATCAGGAGTTCCGGTTTCTGCGCGCGGATCTCCCGGCAGATGTCGAATCCGGATTTTCCCGGGAGCATCAGGTCCAGGAGGATGAGGTCCGGAAGGAAGACGGAAAGCTTGCGCATCGTCTCGACCCCGTCGCAGGCCTCTTCCACGGCGAAACCTTCCAGTTCCATGGTGACGCGCAGCCCGGATCGGATGGATATGTCGTCTTCCACGACGAGGATCCTCGCCTCAGGCACCGGTCACCCCTGTCGTCGGTTCATGCATAGCTCGCCTCCATCGCTGGTATGCGGATCTCGAAGGTCGTGCCGGACCCCACCTGGCTTCTCAGCGACACCTCTCCCCCGTGAAACTCGACGTTCCGACGCACGATGGCAAGTCCCAGACCCGTACCCGCCACCGCTCTCGTGAGATCGCCTCCCCCCCGGAAGAACCGGTCGAAGACGTTGGGAAGGTCTTCTTCGGGTATGCCCTGTCCGTTGTCGCGCACGCGAAGCAGGGCCTGGTCCCCCTCGCGATCCAGGGAAACATGCACGAATCCGCCCTCCCTGCCGTACTTGAATGCGTTGTCCACGAGATTTTCCACCACCGGCCGCAACAAGGATGCATCTCCCAGCACCGTCACCGGCGATGTTTCCAGGACCAGGTCGATCCCCCTCCGCTGCGCCACGGCGCGAAACGACTCGCAGGCGTCCCGGACCAGCGCATCCAACGGCACCTCGTCGCGGCGGCCCGTGTAGGTCCCGGATTCGTCGCGGGCGAAGGAAAGCAGACCGTCGATCAGCCCCTGCAGCCGTCTCGCTTCGCGCAGGATGGTGGAGCCGAACTCCTCCGACCGCGTTCCCGCCCTCCCGGAGGAGAGCAGTTCGGAATAGATGGCGATGGAGGTCAGCGGGGTCTTCAGCTCGTGGGAGACGTTGCTGATGAAATCGGTCTTCATCGAGAGCAGCGAGCGCTGGACGCGGATGGACCGCGCCGCCGTGAAGGTCGCTCCCGACAGCACCAGCACGGACAATCCGAGCAGGGCGGAGACCAGCAAAGTGCGGAAACGGGCCTCGGCTTCCCCCGTTGAGGACGACCACACCGCGATGGACCAGGCCGGGAATCCTCCCGGCACCGGGACCAGCTCGTCGGGAGGCCTCGGCGGGACCGCCCCTTCCACCCCGAAGTACCGGCCCTCGGCATCCCTCAGGGCGACGAACAGATCCTGTCCCCTCCCGTTGCGGCCCACCACGGGGACCAGATCCGGCCGGACCAGGTGGTTCCGCAGGGCCTGCTCGGAAAACCGGCCCACCGCGACCACTCCGCGGGGGAGGTCCGGCGGCGCGAGGACCAGCCAAACCCGACCTCCGAGTTCCACCAGATGGGTGAACGGCTGCCGGGCGAGGGAATCGAACACCCCCGAGGCCTGTGCCCGCACCCGGATCTGCACCGCCCTGCGCTCCAGCAGCATGGTCTGGTCGGCGAGCAGCAGCCTCCAGTCGGGTCGGGTCGCGAGATCCGCGATCACGCTCCTGCGAACCCGATCCAGCCTGGTCTCCAGATCCGAGGGCAGATCGGGATCCGGAGCGTGGAGCGCGAGGAGGATCCAATCCTCGAGCCGGGACAGTCTGGTGTCCGGATCCAAGGGGCCCTCCCACAGCGCCGCGTACATCGCCTCCATCCTCGCGGAGTCCGAGGCTTGGACCGGCGGCTTCGGCGCCAGGTCTCCGGCGCGGATCTCCACGGCGTCGAACCAGAGCGGGGGAACCTGCGCCACCCCGACTCCGACGTCAAGGACCCAGCGTTCCAGGTCCATCTGCGCCCGCATGCTGGTCTCCCGACCGGCACCCGCCAGGGTTCCCGCGACCTGATGGGCGAGCCGATCCCGGCTCTGGGTCACGAGTCGTTCCAGCAGTCGC
>Ga0302267_10001489_pt1 | contig 29880 bp, 18 predicted proteins | sample III_Bog_E1_3_FD_194555 | JGI IMG/M metagenome (GOLD analysis project Ga0302267, IMG submission 194555) | Peat permafrost microbial communities from Stordalen Mire near Abisko, Sweden - III_Bog_E1_3 | ecosystem: Environmental > Terrestrial > Soil > Wetlands > Peat | place: Sweden: Abisko...
CGTCAGCACGCACAGCAACCAGCAGACACTGATTCCCTGGATGGTGCAGAAGGGCGTCTTCGACGTGGTGCTGTCGGCCTTCAACTTCAGCATGGACCCAGCCGTGGAGCAGGCCATCGATGCGGCGGCCAAGGCAGGTATGGGCGTGGTGGCGATGAAGGTGATGGCCGGCGGCGCGCGTAGCAACCAGAAGCTCACGCAGCCGGGCGCGTTGCTGGCCGCGCTGAAGTGGGTGACCAATCATCCCAGCGTCGCCACCACCATCCCCAGCATGACGGATATGGATCAGTTGGATGAGAACGTGAAGGCCATGGCGGGCCCGCTCACGGCGGACGACCACAAGTTGCTGGCCGCGCACCTGGAGCAGATCCAGCCGCTCTACTGCCGCTTGTGCGGCAAGTGCGATGGCACCTGCGCGCAGGGCCTGCCGGTTGCCGATGTCTTGCGCTTCCTCACCTACGCCGATGGATATGGCCAGTTCGCGCTGGGGCGGGAGAGATATTTGCAGATGGCGAGCGAGCATGTGGCAGCGCGCTGTGGCGACTGTGCCGAATGCACGGTGAAGTGTCCGCACGGCGTGCATGTGTCGAAGCAGATGGCGCGCGCTCAGGAGCTATTCGCATGAGGGTTTTCCATCTGGCGCTGGTTTCCATCCTGCTTGCGGCTGGAGTCGCGCGCGCGCAGGACTATCTCAGTTGCCAGCTCGCTCCCGGATGGACACAGTCCGAGGCAGTCCACTCGTACACCGCCGACAACCTCTACGACTACAAGGACGGCGGCGCGGAAGGTTACCTGATATACGGCTTCGCCGGCATGAAGTCGCTCAACTGCAAGTCGGGCGACAACACGCTGACCATCGACGTCTCCGAGATGAACGACGCCGACGCGGCGTACGGCATCTTCGCCACTAACCGCGATCCACGGCTGCCCATCGCCAGGATCGGGATGGGCGGGCAGGTGCAGCCGCAGAGCGCCAGCTTCGCAAAGGGCAAGTACTACGTGGAGATCGTAGTAAACGCCGCCGATCCCAACCTCATTCACACGGCCGAGCTACAGGCCCTTGTCGACAAGATGGCGCATCGCATCGAAGGCCGCGAGACCGCTCCGGAGGCGTTGGCCTGGTTCCCGCAAGAGGACCTCACCTCATCCAATCTGGTTCCCGAAAGCGTGCTGGGACTGAAGCAGCTCAAGCGCGGCTACGTTGCGAAGTACAAGCAGGGGCAGGCATTCATCGTGCTGGAGGACTCGCCTCAGTCCGCCGCGGCGGTGCTCAAGGAGTTGCGCGCGCGGTACGACGGCGCCTCCGACGCAAAGGTAGGAGATGAGGCGTTTCAGGCCAAGGCGCAGTATCTGGATGGCATCTGCATCTTCCGCAAGGGGCGCTATCTTGGCGGATACGCAAACCTGCCCACTGCGCAGGAAGCCGCTACGCAATCCGTAAAACTCGCCGCGCGAATTCCGTAAGCGATCAGGCTGGCGATGGAACTCTACGGTTACGCCTGTGACCGCAAAACTTCTATCTCCATCGGAAGATGCGCAGCGATACGGCAAATGGAACGGCCACCCACGCGAGCAGGATCGCGATGGGTGCCATCATCTGTCCCAGGTTCATCCCTTGAAGCATATTTCCGCGCAGGGCATCGATGGCCGCTGTCAGCGGCAACGCTCGCACCACGGGCTGAATCATCGCGGGGAAGCGCGACGCTGAGAAGAAGACGCCGGACAATATCCACATCGGTAGCATGACCAGGTTCATCAGTCCCGACGCGGCCTCCATGGTTCTGGCCCGCGAAGAGACCAGCAGCCCCAGCGCCGAGAACGCAAGCGAGGCCAGCACACACAGCAATGCCAGTTGCCAAAGCGACCCGCGAAACGGCACTGCGAACATCAGTCGCGCAAACCCCAGAAACGCCGCGACCTCGAGTATCAGCATCGCCAGCCGCGAGATCAGGTACGCCGCCAGAAACTGCCAGCGCCGCATGGGCGAAGCCACCAGCCGCTTGAGCAGTTTTTTCTGCCTCGCCTCGACAATCGAAAAGCCGATCCCCCAGATCGCCGATCCCATCAGGTTCATTCCCAGCAACCCCGGCACAACAAAGTCGATATAGCGCGCTCCCGGCTCATGGATCTGCTGGTTCACGGAGGAAACTGCCTCGCGCCGCCCAGCCGCTGTCTGGATTGCGCGGTCGGCCAGCAGACGGGCCGTCCGCGCGTCAGGATTGCTGTCGTCGTACCGGTAGGCCACACCGTCCGGCTGCTGGATGGCCAGCAGCAGAATGCTGCCCGTCGCCAACGCCCGCGTGCCAGCCTGCTCGTCCATCGTCGTCGCCGTCAGCCCCTCATCCGCAGCCAGTGCCCGCGTCAACTGCGATGTTGTCGCGCCCGCCTGCAGCACATCCGCGGGGCGATTGCGGAAGGCAATCCCCAGTCCCACAGCCAGCAGAATGGGAAAGATAAAAACCCAGAAGATCGCCTCCGGCTCGCGCAGGGTCAGTCGGAAACGCAGCATCGAGAGTTGATACAGACTGCTCCGCTGGAGTTTATTCATCGCGCAGGTTCCTTCCCGTCAGCCCGACAAAGACATCCTCCAGCGTCGCCGAGTGGGTGCGAAACTCACTCAGCTGCAGCCCCTGGCGCGTCAGCTCGGCAAAGATGCGCGGCACCGCCGTATGCAGTTCGCGCACCGATAACTGATGCAGCCCCGCGTCCGAGCGGTGTGACTGCACGCCGGGAATCGCGGTCAACAAGGCCACGTCCGCCACTCCGTCTCCGCTCTCCTGGCCGGTGATGACGAACTCCACAATGTGCTCTCCTCCGATGGAGGCAATCAGTTGTTGCGGAGTTCCCAGCGCAAGAATTCGCCCGTGGTCCATGATGGCCACGCGGTCGCACAGCCGCTCCGCCTCATCCATGTAGTGCGTGGTCAGGATGATGGTGCGCCCCGCCTGCTTCAGCCGGTCCACCAGCTCCCACAGGTGACGCCGCGCCTGCGGATCGAGCCCTGTGGTCGGCTCATCCAAAAAGAGCAGCTCAGGATCGCCCACCAGCGCGCAGGCCATCGCCAGCCGCTGCTTCTGTCCGCCGGAGAGCGTTCCGACGCGTGAGCCGCGCTTCTCTTCCAGTTGTGCCGACTGGATCGATTCTTCCACCGGAATCCCGCGCCGAAAGAAGCTCCGGAAGAGCCGCAGCACCTCTTCCACCGTCAGCTTCTCCGGGAACTGCGTCTCCTGCAGTTGCACGCCGATGCGTTGACGCAGTTCGCTTGCGCCGCTGCGCCAGTTCAGCCCAAGCAGCTCCACTCGCCCCTCGTCGGGAGCGGTCAGCCCCTCGCAGATCTCAATGGTGGTTGTCTTTCCCGCGCCATTCGGCCCCAGCAGCCCGAAACACTCAGCCCGTGCCACCTCAAGATCGAGGCCATTGACCGCTACTACATCCGCAAAGCTCTTGCGCACTGCGCGCAGCAACAGCGCGGCGTTATCTTCGTGTGTCCGTAGTCCAGCATCTAGCACGGCAGCAGCTCCTGAACCAGTCATCGCGCCCGGAGCAGCTCTTGTCCCGTCAGTCATCCCATAAGGTTACACGTCCCGTTTTACCAACTGTCGCCTGACTGCGTGGGCAGTTGCGGCAGGCTTCCTCCGCGGTGGATCAATCCCGGCGAAGGGAGTCATGCAGCCATTCGAGGTAGGAATGGCTGGCCGATTCGACTCCGAGGACGAGGAACTCCGGTGTCTGGTAGCTATGCATCTCAAGCAGGCGCGCTTCGAGGGCAGCAAGTTGATCCGGGCCGGTCTTGAGCAGCAGTAGTGTCTCCGTGGAGGACTCGATCTGGCCCTGCCAGCGGTAGATGGACTGCGCGGCGGGGATCAGAGTGGCGCAGGCAACCAGCCGCTCCTCCACCAGAGTGCGGCCCAGGCGTGCGGCCTCCTCCGGACTGGCCGTGGTGGTAAGGACGATGCGGGCTGGGGGGCTGGCTTCGGCCAAGACATCCTCGTAGCGCCCATCTGCGAATGGGCATCCGTAAATCCATCCTATCCGGGGTGAGTTACTGCTTCTCGGAAGTCTTTACAGGACTCCGGCTGTATCGAATCACATCAACGCTGGAGATTGCGATCAGCCCATCCTCCAGCATTGCATCCAGATACGGGATCAGCTTATTGATCTGTTCTTCTGTGTCGATGATGCTGACCATGATGGGAGCATCGCTGGAGAACGTCCAGTGGCTGGAGTGATGGATTCTGGTGCTCGGCCCGAAGCCTTCGATGCCACGGTAGACCATGGCTTCGGCCAGGCCAAGCTCCAGCGCCTTGGCCACGATCGCTTCATGCAACGGCTTGCCTTGCCACTTGTCGTTCTCGCCGAAATGTACGCGTACCATGCGCGCTTGAAATTGTTCTTTCATGGCTGCTCTCCGTTCATGCCTGGGCGCTTGCTGGGCCGGTTGAAGACTTTGGCGGGTCTGCATCCAACGCGCGATGGGAGTACTTGATGATGTCCACGTCCGAGAGAACCACCATGCCCTCCTCCACCATCTGCTCCACCAGCGGAAGAAAGGATTGCAGCTTTTCTTCTGTATCAATGACCGAGAGCATGATGGAGGCGTCGCGCGATAGTGAGAGAGGCTTATCGGGATGCGCGCGCTGGTGTGCTCCGTAGCCGAGGATGCCGCGATACACCGTAACCCCGGCGATGTCGTTGGCGCGCATCGCTTCCACCAGCGCCTTGTGCAGCGGCTTGTCCTTCCAGCGATCGCTTTCGCCAATGTAGATGCGCATCAGCCTGGCTTTGCCCTCGATCTTGAGGTGGGCGGCAAGTGGAACTGGCTTCTTCTTCTCCGAGACCTGGGCGGGTTTTGCCACCGTCGTCTCCTGCATCTCGATCATTCCGCTTCCGGCGAGATCTTCCAGCTTCCCGAGCAGTTCGTCAACCTTCTCGCGTGATTCGATGAACTCGACGATGAGCGGCATGTGGTCGGAGATTTCCACAATGCTGGCCGAGTGCATATGGCGGTCCGCGCCAAATCCCGCGATGCCCTTCAGGACGGTTGCGCCGGAGACTCCTCGATAGAAGAGGAAGTCGAGGATGCTGGAGTAGGTTGGCACTCCATGGCGCGTCGATCCCTCGCTCAGGTAGATGGAGACCTTCACGGCCTTGCCGGCGTTCAGCATACGTCCTCCTTCAGAGGTGAGGATTGCGATGGGACGCAGCGCGGACGGTACTTCTTCATTAGATGGCCTCCGCGATCAGAACGCCCAGCCATGTTGCGACCAGTCCAAGAAACAAGCTGCCGAAGGCATAGAGCGAAGCCTCCAGGAATGCGCCGCTGCGCAGCGTCGAGAGCGTCTCCCACTCATACGTAGAAAAGGTGCTGTAGGCGCCGATAAATCCGATGGGGACCAGAAATCTCCACGCTGGGTTCAGACCGGTCCGCTTGGCCAGAAAGGTCAGCGAGAAGCCAATCATCGCGCACGCCGTCAGGTTGATGACAAAGGTCCCGTAGGGGAACTTTGTTCCCAGCCTGCTGGCCACCGTCGAGCCAACCCAATATCTGGCGATGGAGCCGAACGCTCCGCCCACCGCAATGTAGAAGTACTTCTGCAAACTTGCTCCTCCCTGCCTAAGCTATTGTGTTGCATCGCGGCTACAATCCACAAGGCTAGAGCATTTCACGGTTGCTGTAACGCAGGATGATATTGTCCTTCTGACCCTGAGCTTGCCGAAGGGGAAGAATCCCCGCATTTTGCCCGCAACGCTATACATTACATCATCGCTGAAACCGCTCTTGCGTTCAGAGTGTGCCGGGTGCCCCAGGTGCCTCGCATTTGGGCACCTGGGAGAGTACCCGCCGGGTGCCGGGTGCCCCAGGTGCCTCGCATTTGGGCACCTGGGAGAGTACCCGCAACCCCTCCCGCCCCCAAAAGATTTTTCCCCGAAACCCCAGCAAATTCGCGTGTCAAGCCCCTCGACCCACCAAAATCACCTCAACCAACACAAAACAATAGAGAAAAAACTTCCCCGCAGTTGGCATACTAGTTTCCCTCCAACGCGTATAATTAAAGCAGTAGAGATGAGAGAAGCCCGGCGTCAGCGCCGGGCTTCTTTTGTTTCCTCTGCGCGGAACGCGTCGTCATTTTTTCCAAGTAAGCTATTTATTTTGTAATATTTAACAGTAACTCCTTTAGAATGTTATATGGACTGGCGCTCACCGCATGCAAGCAAATGATTCCAAAGGATTTCTTCCCAAATATACCCTGGGGGGGGGGAGGGGGATTTACTAAATGATTAACGGTTCCTGCGATTGCCCTCGGCTTCTCCGTCGCTGTCGATGCGGTCCAATCTCTGTTGTTGTAGACTTTTGCCATCTTCTGCATGGGGGACCATATGCAACGCTGTCGGCGGCTATTGACACTCATCGCGGTTGTTCTGTTTTCGGTGTCTCTGACCGCACAGCCTGCGCCGCGCCCTGGCCTGCTTCTTCCTCATGAGCCAACACCCAATCTTGGGCAGCTCAAGACGCGCCTCATCGCGTACCACGACTGCCAACCTGCCCACGGATGTTACGTTTCGGACCTGAACCGCCAGAGCAATCTGGCAATTGCTTACTTGCAGCGGAGGGTGGCGAAAGCGAAGCAGGGAGAGAAGTTGGCGCTCGTCCTCGACATCGATGAAACTTCACTCTCCAATTGGGACGAGGAGACGCAGGACGACTTTGGCTACATCGAGAAGGACTGGAACGTCTGGGTGGACAAGAAGCAGGCCCCAGCCATCGAGGGAACTCTGCGTCTCTATAACGAGGCGGTGAAACACGGAGTCTCCGTCTTCTTCATAACTGGACGGCCCAAATCGCAGGAAGCTGCGACGGCCGGGAATCTAAGGGCGATTGGCTATAACAACTGGGCCGGGCTCGCCCTTCGCGGGCCGCATCCTCCGGCTGAAAAAACTGCGACGTACAAGTCCGGGGAGCGCGCAAAGATCGTGGCGGCTGGCTATCGCATCATTCTCAATGTGGGAGACCAGATGAGCGACCTGAACGGAAATCCCCAGGCAGAGCTCTCGGTTAAGCTGCCCAATCCCTTCTACTACCTTCCATAGTGGGGGGGGCTGCTTCCAACCCATTGATCTCCGAAGCATGGCAGCGATAACGCTGCGCTACGACTGACCAGCAAGACCCGCCCCGACCGTGAAGGTGATAGGCGTGGTTTGCACCAGGCCGTTCGGACCAGTAACGGTGAGCGTGACTGTGTAGGAGCCTACGGGGGTTTGGCCAGCAGTTCCAATAGCGCTGGTGCATCCTGTCAGGACCGTTGCGCTACCAGTGAGCAGTGCGAAGAGAGCAAGCCCAGCGAGCAGGCGGGAGTTGCGCAGACGCTTGCGGAAGCCGAGGATTACGGTGAAGCCGCCGAGGAGCATGGGCCATCCGAGAACACCGGCCAGCGTGGGCTTAGAACGCGGAGCGATGCTCGCGGAGTTGACATTAGGATTGACGTCTGTCCATAGGGTGACGGTGAAGGACGGCGGCACGGTCGGCGTTGGATTGGCGATTGCTCCGCCCACGACGGACGCTCCGGGAATGGTGGTTCCTGGGACGGCCGGTCCCGGGACTGGGGTGAACGTGAGGGTAGAACCCGCAGCCTGAGTTGTAGAAACTGTCGCGCTGAACGTGCAGACCGAGTTGGCGGGCAGCCCGGTGCAGGCGAAGCTGAGCGTTCCGTTGAGCGTGTTGGTTGGAATGATGTAGATCAGAGTTTGCGCGGTCGAGCCCTGAGCCGTTCCAACTGTAGGAACCGAACACCCCGTACCAGTATTGTAAGTAATGCACTTGGCGATGGCGAAGCCCTGCGGGTCGGAGATGATGGTGAGCGGAACTCCGGCGGAGGTGGAGGTTGCATAGTTGCTGTCTCCGCTGTAGACGGCGATGAGGTTGTAGGCGCCAGCGCTCAGGCCTAAGCTCTGCGGTACGTTTGTGATGTTGCCCTTCGAGTCCGTGGTAAACGCGTCCTGAATGGATGCGACTCCAGTGAGAGGGTTGACTCCGCTGCTCCCAAGCAACGTGGTGCCGGCATAAAAGGCGACGCTGCCGGTCGGGATTGTGCTGGTGGAAGACGAGACCTGTGCGGTCAGGGTGAGGTTGGTGAACTGCGCGCCGGAGGCGGGATTAGCTGCGGCAACGGTGAGAGTTGTGCCCTGCGCGACTGCAACCGTGAGAGTGAGAGCCGTGCTGCTGGCGTAGTAGGTGTCTCCGCTATAAACGGCGACGACGGCGTGGTTACCAACGCTCTGTCCGTTGATGGTTGCGGAGGCCGTGATCACGTTGCTGGACGTGACGCCGGTGTTGCTGACGGCGACCGGCAGGCCGACCTGAGTGCCATCAACGTAAAAGGTGATGGTGCCGGCGGCCGAGCAATTGGGCGCGGTGGGATCGCAGACCGCTGGGTGTAAGGTTGCCGTGACGACGAAAGAGATGGAGTACTGCGGAGTGCCGGTGGCCGGCGTGGTGACCGCGGTCGTTAGGGTGGTCTTGGTCAGCACCGCGCCGGTCCCGCTGAGCGTAATAGCAGGTGCGGGCGAGTTGAGGGTGGTGGCATTGGATTCGGTGTAAGTGGCGCTGACCAGACCGACCGCCGTGGGGGCAAACTGCGCGCTCAGACCGCACGAGACTCCCGGAGCCAGTGTCTGCGGGGTGGATGAGCTGGAGCTGCATCCGCTGGTGCCAGAGGAGGCGAGGGTGAAGAGCGCGGTGTTGCCGGTGGTGCTGAAGAGAGGGTAGCCGAGCGTGGCGGTGGAGGAACCGGTACTGGTCTGCTGAATGGCGGTGACGGGGCTGGTAGAGCCATCGTTGGTGCGGCCAAAGTTCAACGAGACTGCGCCCCGGTCGAGCGAGAAGAGGCGGTTGTTGCCAGAGTCGAGAACGTACAGCTTACCGATGCCGGAGGCAACCACTGCTCCCGGTAAGTTGAGCAGAACGCCGGAGGCCGAGCCGGGCACTGTGCCGGTGCCGCTGGAGCCGAGCGTGCCGACGACCGTGTTGATGGTTCCAGAGGCCGCGACCACGCGAACGACGTGGTTGCCGGTGTCAGCGATGTAGAGGGTGTTGGCGGCGTCGAGCGCGAGGCCGGTGGGGCCATTGATCTGAGCGGCGTTGGCGGGTCCGCCGTTGCCCGAGCCGCCTGACTGGCCGGTTCCAGCGAAGAGGCTGACGAGATTGGTTGCCGCCGTAATCTTGCGCACCTCGTTGTTCCCCGTGTCGGCAATGTAGAGATTGCGATTGTTGTCGATAGAGAGAGCGGTGGGAGCCTTGAAGATGGCCTGAGTGGGGGCGCAGCCGTTGCCGTAGATGTCTGCACCGGTGGTAGTGCAGGCGGTGGTTCCGCCAGCAATCAGGTAGACGTAGCCGTTGGTGCTGAGTTCGCGGACGACGTTGTTGCCAGAGTCCGAGACATAGAGGTTGCCGATAGCGTCGGAGATGATGCCTGCGGAAGCGGAGAACTTGGCCTGAGTGGCAAGGCAACCGTCGCCGAGCGAATCGTCCGCAAGCACGCAGATGGTGCTGGCGCCGCCGGCGAATGTGGAGATAAAGCCGCTGACGGGATCGATGCGGCGAATGACGTTGTTGCCGCTGTCGGCAATATAGATGGCTCCGTCGGGTGTAACGGCGACCGACTTGGGCGCGGCCAGCTTGGCGGAGGTTGCGGCGGCTCCGTCGCCTGCGTAGCCAGATGTGCCGGTGCCCGCGATGACGGAGAATGTGCCCCCGGCCGCGTATTCAACAACGCGATTGTTGCCGGTGTCGGCGATGTAGGTGTTGCCCGCGCCATCCTGGGCGATGCCGCCTGGTGCGCTGACGGAACTGGTAAGCAGCAAGGTGTTGCCGGGGTCGAGCGCCACGGAGGACGCGGTGCCTGTGCCGCCGAGAGCAAGCTGTGTCGTCAGACCAGCCTTCGACTTGACCACTAGCGCGGCTGCAACAGGGCCGGGCCGCGCGGGGGTGAAGATGACGGTGACGAGGCAGTCGTTGGTGTTGTCCGCATTGGTGGTGCAGACAGGCGTTCCGCTGACGGCGAAGTCAGGGCTTCCCGTGAAGGTGAAGGGCGAGGCTGCAGCCGGACCGTCTGCTGCCGCAAAGTGAACCAGCAGCGTCTGCGTAGAAGAGCTTCCGGATGCAGTGGCCGGGAAGCTGGTGTTGAGCGCAACCTTACGGATACGCGAGTCGCCGGAGTCGGAGATGTATACATCGCCCTGAGGGCCGACGCCGATGCCCATCGCCGAGTTGGGACTTAGGGTCGCGAGCGTTGCGGCGCAGTTGTCGCCCAGCGCGTCGGTTATGGTGCAGGTCGATCCGCTGGCTTTTCCGTAGATTCCGGCGATGGTGCGCATATAGCCGGTCGTAGCGTCCACAAACCACACGATGTCGTTTGTATTGTCAGCAATGTAGATGTTGCCGCGCGCATCGACGGACAGTTTTCGCGGGTTGCCGATGGCGAAGCTGGTAGCGAGCACGATGCTGCCAGCGGTGTAGGTGCCAGTGCCTCCGCCAACGACGGTGTAGATGTAGCCGGACTGAGCTACCGCACTTCCATTGGTGAGAGCGATGAGGTTGGCAACCACCGTGTTGCCCGTGCCGCCGCCATAGACGACGCGCACCTTGTTGTTGCCGAAGTCGCCGATGAAGAGGTTTCCGTTGGCGTCGATCACGACGTCTTCGGGAGCGTTGAGCAAGGCGGCGGTGGCAGGCCCTCCATCGCCGGTTGCTCCCGCCGTAGCGTGAGCGTTGCTACCGGGATACTTGCCTACAATTGTGGAGATCATCCCTGAGGGATTGACCATGCGGATGACGTTGTTCGTGGTGTCTGCGATGTAAACATTGCCCGCAGCGTCCACCGCGACTCCGCGGTCGCCGCTCAGGTCTGCGCCGACAGCCGACGTGCCGTCTCCGGTGTATCCGCCCGTGGTGCCGAGGCCCTTGTTGCTGCTGATGGTGCCCGCGACAAGAGTCATCAATCCGGTTGAAGCGCTGATCTTGTGTACCAGCGACTGGCTGTAGTCAGCTAGGTAGACATCGCCGTTTTTGGCCACTGCAATGCCGCGCGACTTGCCAATGCCGCCCGTGTATAAGCCGGCAGCGTTGCCCTTGCCATCGTTTGCCGGGCAGCCGTCGCCATACGCATCGGTGGCCGCCGTGCAGACCTTGCTGGACGCGTTACTTCCCGCAAGCACATTGACGATGCCGGAGTGGGCGTCGATCCGGCGGATGATCGCAGTACTTTCGTTATCGATGTAGATGATGTTGCCGAGGGAATCGATCCCTACGTCGTGAAGGTCCGTGGCAGAGACGACCGAGGCAGAGCTGTCCGGACAGCCGTTGCCAAGCGTGTCCTCGGCAGTGGGCGTGGCAGTTGATCCAGAACAGACCGCGCCAACTGTGGGTGCGGTGCCACCGCCAGCGATGGTGCCGATGGTGTATGGAATCAGATAGGGCGCCTGAGCTTGCGCTTCGGCCGGGCCAAAGCTCCACAACAGGACGACAAGACCGGCGGTGAACCTCCAGAACCTGCTTGTGGGGATTCTCTTGACCGACATAGTAAACTCTCCGTTGAATCAGAACTTGTATCTGTCTCATCGAGCGAAGCTGCGCTTCCCGCGTATCGGAAGGGATCGCCGATTGTCCAGCGCAAACCAGTTGTGAGAGTTGCGTGGTACTACCAACGTACCGCCGCTGGAATAAATACTGGCGAATTGCCCGATATATATTCCCTACGCAACAGAGCTGTCAATATAAGTTGTCCAGGCGGAATGTTTGCCGACTTTGCCATATACGATTCGGCTTGACTGTAGCGTTGCGGAATGAGCATACTTTTGACTCTGTCGTGGTCTAACAAATATTTTCAATCCATCTCATCGCGACTTCGAACCATCGTTTTTTCATGATTCGAAGTCGGTGGAGCAGGGCATGAAGAGCATCTGGTATATCGCACTGCCGCTCGTTTGCACTGCGGCCGGCAAAGGCGCGACTGCTGGCAGGGCCAGACAGAGCGCACGGCGGGGTCACATCGGGGTTCTGATCTTCGCGGCAATAATGCTGATGCTGGGCTCGCGGTCAGCGAGAGCACAGAACACGGGAAGCATTCTGGGCAGCGTGCAGGATACGACCGGGGCGGTGATCCCCAATGCCAGCGTGACTGCCACCGATGCCACGCACGGTGTGACGCGCACGGTGAAGAGCAATGCTGCGGGCGAGTACATACTGCCGCAGCTTCCGGTCGGCGTCTACACGCTGACGGTGAGTTCGCCTCAATTTGAGGCGCAAGTGGTGACGAACATTTCGGTGGACGCCAACTCGAATATCAAAGAGGTGGTGAGCCTCCAGTTGGGCTCGTCGAAGGAGACGGTGACGGTGGTCGACAGCAGCGGTACGGCCATCGATGCCAACTCCGCGACCCTGGGGACGTTGATCGACACCAAGCTGATCGAAGACCTGCCCATCGACGGACACAACGCGGTGGCGCTCTCGGCGCTGTTGCCGGGCGTGGTGGACGTGAACGCTCCGACCACAACCACGGGCGACACCTCGGGGCCGACCTACAGCGCGTCGGGATCGCGAAACACGCAGAACCTAATGCTGTTCGACGGCCTGATGTGGAACAACCTGTTCTTCAATACGGGCATCAACTATCCTCCGCCGAACGCGCTGCAGGAGGTCTCGGTCCAACTGAACAACTATAAGGCGGAGTACGGACGCAACGCGGGTTCGGTCTTCAACGTTGTAACCAGGGCTGGATCGAACACGATCCGCGGGACGGTGTGGGACTACATCCAGAATTCATACTTCAACGCCGCTGACTACATCTCCAAGGTGAACCCGAAGGACAACATCAACCAGTGGGGATTCACCCTTGGCGGGCCGGTTCTCAAGGACAAGCTCTATTACTTCGGTGCGTTTCAAGGTCTGATTGGACGGCTGCAGAACTCAGGCGAGATATTTCCCATCGGACTGGCGGAGCGCGGCCTGCTGCCCAACGGCCAGCCGAGACCATGCACCACTCCGGGACCATTTCCAGGGCTGGCCTGCGCCAGCTTTGCGGCAGATGTCGCAACTGCGGCCTCGGGCCTGGGCAAGTTCGTCAACCCGCTCGACGTTACCGGGAACAGCAACGGAGCAACGGCTGATAACGTGACGAGCATGATGAACGCTGCCTACCAACAGGCGGGCGGCACGGGGACATCGCCGTGTCTAGCGCTGTTGTCGCAGGCTGCGGTGTATGCCGCGAGTAATCCTTACGGAAGCATTCCAACCAAGGTGCAGGCGACGTATATGCCCAACGCCGAGGTCCCGGTGCAGTGTCTGAATCCGGTAATGCTGAATGTGCTGAATACGTTTGCGCCGACGCTGCAGAACGCAGGCAACGGTCTGGATGCAGAGACCAGATCCAACGCTCCCACCACCGACCAGAACGCGCTGGCGCGCATGGACTACACGTTGAACGGGAAGCACAGCTTCGATGCGCGCTACAACCTGATTCACTCGACCGCGGTGACAGTACCGGGCGTCAACAGCTCGTCGCAGGGGGTGGCCTCGTATGCCACGCTGAATGCCAGTTCGGAGAGCAACTTCGGCAATGTGGGATGGAAGTGGGTAATCACGCCCAACCTATTGAACGACATGCGCTTTGGCTACAAGCGGTTCGAGAGCAAGCAGTTCCCGCGGGACAATCGGACGCTGAACGACTTTGGCGGCAACTTCGTCGTGCCCGGAATTCCGACCCTGCCAGAGTTCAACTTCTCCAACGCGTTTGCACTGGGAAGCACCTCGCAGGGATTTCAGGACCACATCAACGAGAACGTCGAACTGAACGAGTCGCTCTCCTGGACCAAGGGCAATCACAGCATCAAGGGCGGCTTCCAGTTCCTCCGTCTGCAATACCTGCAGCGCGCGGACTATCCGGGCGAGCTCTCGTTCAGCACGACGTTTACCGGCGTCAGCATTGCGGATGGCGTGATGGGGCTGGCAAATTCGATCCAGGCCCAAAACCGGCTGATCCAGGGCGGAATCCAGCACAACGTTTTTCTGTACCTGCAGGACGACTGGCGCGCGACCCCGAAGATGACGGTCAACTACGGCCTGCGCTACGAACTGCCCTTCCAGTGGTTCGAACCGCACGGACAGTCGGCGACGTTTGTTCCCGGTATCCAGTCGACGGTCTTTCCCACGGCCCCCGGCGGGCTCGGCTTTCCTGGCGATCACGGAGTGCTGCCATCGCTGGTGCCCACCGACTTTCACGGAATCGCGCCACGCGTTGGTTTTGCGTATGACGTGACAGGCGAAGGCCACCTGCTCGTCCGCGGCGGATTCGGCGTCTTCTTCGATGCGGTCAACGCCAACGTCGTCGGCGTGGGCGAGCCGTACCACTTCCTGCTCAACAATCTGCTTCCTCCGGGCGGCGCGTCGGTGCCGCTGCTGACGTCGAGTGGCACGGTGCAGCAGATCCCTGGCGCGTTCAATCCGGCGAATCCGCAGTTTGTTGCTCCGTATTCGATCTTCTTCCCAGACAGAAACTTCCGTACGCCGTATGTTGAAGCGATGAACCTCGGGTTCCAGTGGCACATCGCTCATGCCGGCACGCTGGAGACGAACTATGTTGGGAAGTTGGCGCGCAAGCTGACCATCCCCCTCGATCTGAATCCAGCGATCTACGACTGTAGCGGAGGCTACTTTCAGTCGAACCCTTCGGTTTACTGCACCAATGCAAGTTCCAATGCAATCTCAACCAAACAGCGTTTGCGCTACTCGACGTTCAACTATGGCGGACAGGGCATCGTGGACATCCTCAGCGTCGGGACCTCGAACTACAATGCACTGCAGGAACAATACACGCAGCGCGGAGGACGCTATCTAACGGTCTTCCAGACGTACACCTACTCGCGCTCGCTGGACATCCAGTCCAACGGCCAGACGACGTCGAACACAGTGCCGGATGTCTTCAACCTGAACTCGGACTATGGTCTGTCGGACAACAACGCCAAGCACAATCTAACCCTCGGCTGGGTGGTGCGATTCCCCAAGGTGACGACTGGCTCTGCGCTACTGCGTACGGCGCTCAACAACTGGGTCTACAGCGGACGGTATCAGGCGCACACGGGGCGGCCCTTCAGCGTGACCATCAACAACGATTCGGCGCTCGACGGCGAAAGCAACCAGCGGGCAGCGATCGTTGCCGGTGCGAACCCGCTGCTGCCCTCGAATCGGCATCGCGCGGACAAGGTGAACGAGTACTTCAATATTGCAGCATTCACCTATCCCCAGATCGGTACCTTCAGCAACGTGGCTCGCAATGCCTTCGTCGGGCCGGGCTACATCATGACCGACATGGCACTGGCTCGCGAGTTTCCACTGGCGAGTCTTCGCGAGGGGATGCGGCTGAACATCCGGGTCGAGGCCTACAACGTCTTCAACACACCCAACCTCGCCAACCCGTATGCACAGTTTTCCTGCTCATCGACGTCGATCAGTACGACAACCTCACCCGGTACCACCTGCGAGACTCCCAGCAACGGATTTACCTATGGCGGCCTGATACCTGGGACTGCCGAGACGCAGTTCGGGCGAGTGCTTTCCACCTACGGCAACAACGCCAACACCTCGACTAACGGGCGTAAGATGCAGTTCTCGCTAACCGTCTACTACTAGCGACCGGAGACACGACAGGGAAGATGGACCATGCGATAACAGGATTTCGAGTGGCACAACAGCAGTGTCTACAGGTGTTCGAGGAGGCCGGATGAAGATAAAGATTTGGCTGGTTCTACTACTCGCAGTGGGGACACTGGTTGCTGGCAAGGCAGCGCAGGCGCAGGTTGCGTTGTACGGCGAGGCCACAGCGGACTATCTCAATAGCGGGCCTTATACTGACTTCCTCGACGGCGGCACAGCGGGCCTCCTCGTCGATCTGGCGCAGGGTTGGCACAGCCGCATCACGTTCTCCGCCAATCTTCAGGGAAACTTCGCCTATAACAACTCGCAGTCGAGTCTTGGAGTTCCAGCCTTCACGGCAGGCGAGATGTACGACGCCGTCACAATTGGCCCACGCCTCTCGCTGGCGCCGCACTACTTCCACCTTGCGCCCTATCTCCAGGCGAACATCGGCTTCGCACGCTACCACGATCCGGTCACACGCAGCATCACCGACAACGTCTTCGGCGGAGAGGCTGGAGTGACTCGGCGGTTGACACCTCGATTCGATGCGGTTGTGGATTACGGCTTCTCGTACTACGGCTATAGTTCTGGCTTCTACCACCCGCAGACTTTCAGCGTCGGAGCGATGTACCACTTCACGAAACGCTAGATCGCAGCGTTGTCAACGCAGTTTGCCGATAGCTTCAGTCCAATCCACTGAAAGTATCAGTGCGCGTCTATGGCCATCTGCATCGGTCAGGGCTTGGCGATGTCGATAGTTCCCATGTGTCCCGTGGCTGCATCGCGTACGAGCAGGCGCAAGCGTTCTGGCTTTTCGGCACCGAGAGGAACGGCCAGATGGAAGACTGCATCCGCGGCGGAGCCGGATGGGCGCGTCGCGGTCACCTCCTGAGCAACGTGGCCGAGCAGCTTGTTCTGCGCGCCGTACCACGCTGCCAACACAGTAGCTTCGGCCTGCTCGGCCTTTCCGCCCGGTGCGCTGCGCCAGGAGATGGCGGTCGCGGGGCTTGCTCCGCTAACGGTGATGGAGTATATCTCCGTCCCGCCAGAGACCGTCTTTGCTGCCGAGAGCTTCAGCGCGTTGTACGACATCGTCGAGATGACAGCGTTCGACAGATCAAGCTGGATCTGTGAGCGCACCTGCCGCGGCGGCTCGCCAGCGGTCGGCGTGGGCAGAGATTCTGCCGCAAAGTAGCCATTGCGCGTGGTGGCGTGCAAGCTAGGGTCCTTCATCACGATGCGGATGTTGCGAAACTTGCCTGCCTCTTCGCTGGTGTTTGCGGGGGCGTAGGAGAGCGTGTAGTATGTGGCGCCGGAGGCGATGCCTTCGTTAATCTCGTTGTGAATGTCGTTGCGCGAGAGGAATGCTCTGCCTCCAGTGGCGGGTGCAAAGTTGGAGAACTGAACCGCGCCAGAGAAGGGCTGGCTGCCGTTCTCCGTCGCGGCGGTGTCGAGATCGGATGGGTTGGCGGCTTCGAGGTCATCGGGCGTGGAGACGGCCAGCGTGGTGGTGGTGTTTGCCGTGGGATTGATGGTATAGAGCGTGATACGCGCGGCTAGCAGCATATCCGTGCAGCGGCGGATGGCGGCCTCGATGGTAGCGGCGGTCTTCACGTCGAGTGTTGCAATGTCCGAAGATGGAAAACCGACGCCGACCCAGACCAGGTTCTTGCGGCCGGGCGTGCCGCCGGAAGCCTGCGCAAGCTGCTCGAGCGATGCCAGCGTCTGGACCATGCGCTCCACCGCTGCTGGCCCCTGCTTGCCCGCCATCAACTTCGATGGATACTCCGGCATGTGGTGCTTCACGTCGTTTAGCAGCGCGTCGCGATCCTGCGTGTAGTCGTGCAACTCGACGAACTTTGTGTTGCCAGCGTAGAGAAGCGCGGTCGGCTGGGCAAGCACTGCACCCTGGGCTTGCAGGTACTTCACCAGTTGATTGCGTCCGTAGGACATGTCCTCGAACCGCGTGTTCAACTCGTCCAGAACAAGAATGGTGGTCGGCGCGTTGCCGATCTTCGGCAGATCGGCGGCGGAGTGAACGAGGTTGGCAGGCTTCTCCGGCGTGGAGCCCGGAAGCGCGTGAGCGGACGGCGGCTCGAAGCTGCGAATCGACTGGGGCACCTTGTCCTCAAGAACGGTAAAGTCCTTCTGAGTGAGATTGTCGACCAGCTTGCCCGCCTTGTCGGTCACCGTAACGTCCAGTACGACGATGCGTGCGTTCACCTTCAGCGTAGGAACAGCGTCAGCAGATCGGGCCGCAGTCTGCGCGCGCACAGTAAGCCCAGCCATCACGGCTAGCAGTGCCAAGACGGGCAAAGTGGGACGAGAGATGAGAGTGAATCGATCCATGCTAGGAGGCCTTGTGCAGAAGAAGCTGGACTGGCGCAGCTTCCATACTATCGAGAAGTGAAACCACGCGTATTGCAGCCGCTTTAGCTCCACGTCCAGTGCGACAGTCCGCAGCTTACAGCCGACCATGAATTTCTCCTCCGGAACCCTGGGGAGATTAAATCAGAGGTTAAAACGAGCACGTTGGCACGCTTCCGGCGGTGGAGAAGCTGGAGGTCGTAATGCCGGTCCCGGAGGGTGTTACGTTTGAGTTGTCGAGTGCGATCCCCGCATACACATCTGGACTCCCACTGTACTGAGCTACGACATCGAGGTTGACGTTGGCGAGATATGCGTTGATGGGATAGCTGGCGCTGTAGCCGTTGAACAGCTCGTAGGCGCCCGAGACAGAGGAGGTCGAGTAGACGCCGTTGATCACGATGTCCTGGAACTGCGGAGTGCCTGTTGTTCCGCTGCAAGCTCCGTAGTTGGCGTTGATGACGATCAGATGCTTTGCTCCCGTGATGCATGTGTTCTGGTAGGTAACCTGCTGGACCAGGCCGCCGCACTGTACGTCGGTCTTGATGTTGATGGCGTTGGCGTCGGTGGAGGCGATGCTATCGAGGCCGGTCCCGTAGACGTAGTTATTGGAGAAGAGGACGTTGGTGACGCCGTACATGGTCTGGCTGCCGATGGACAGGCCGTGGGTGCCATAGAGCCGGTTGTTGGAGACGGTGATGTTCGACGCAGCGGACGCGTTCGTCTTGACCGCGATGCCATCGTCGCCAGCCTCGATCGTCGAGTTGGTGATGGTGACGTTGGAGATGCTGTCAATGTCTATGCCGTCGGCATTGGCCTTATTGGGCGGCGTGAGGATGGTAACCCCCCAGACGGTTGCGCCGTTACCGCCCTGGATATAGAGGTTGGGGTGCGCCGCCTGCTGGAGAGTGACGTTGTAGGCGATGAAGTTGTTGGCGTTGTTGGTTTGGACCAGCCGCGGCGTGCCGCTGATAATGTCTCCACGGCCGTCGACAATACCAGGTCCCATGACGGAGGAGTTGACACCCGTGATATTGAGCAGTTCCGACTGGCTGGAGTAGCTGTTGTTGGCTTCGAGGGTGACGCCGGAGTCGATGACCAGGCCTTCGCCAATGACGTTGAGTTCGGCGGAGTAGAAGGCATTGCTGGTGCCAGAGGGTGTGAGTTCGACGCTCTCACCTGTGTTTTTGCACGCGGTCAATGCAGCTTGCAGGCGACTGGTGTCGTCGGAAGCGGGCGGCAACGGGCGCTGCGAGGTGGTGAACTGCGCGGACAGAGTTTGGCACACCGCCGGGTAGGTGGGCTGTGTGACGGTGCGAGTGTCGCCTGTAGCATAGTTGAACAGGGAAACCGCAGCCGCTGAGAGGGTGACGGCGACCGACCCAGTGGTCACAGGGGGACCGGCGCTTTGTCCGCTGATCGTGACCGGGCTCGCTGGAGTAGTGGTGGGTGCGGAATACAAGCCGCTCGTCGAGATTGTGCCCTCCGCCGTGCTGCCGCCCGTCACGCCGTTTACCATCCACGTGACCGCCTGGCTCGTCGTACCGGTCACCACTGCGGAGTATTGGCCCGTCTGCCCGAAGACGACGTTGGCAGGCCCGCTTACCGCGACCGAAATTGGCACCACAGTAACACTGATGGAGCCGGTCGTAGTGCTCGACAAGACGCTGACCGCAGTAATCGTGACTACAGAGGAAGGAGCAGTGGATGGCGGCGTATAGAGTCCGGTGGAGGAGATGGTGCCCGTTGCTGAGTTGCCTCCGCTCAGGCCATTCACCATCCAGGTAACGGATTGGCTCGTCGACCCGCGCATCGGGGCGCTGACTGAGGCCGTATATTGCGCCGTCTGCCCAATCGTGACCGTCGAAGCCCCCGACACAGTGACAGCCAGAGAAGAGATCGGCAGAGTCCAGCTTGAGGGGCAACCGCTAAGTGTAGGTTCGAAGGGTGGCGTACTGGAGACGAGGTTATAGATAGTACAGGTATTGAGTGCCGGATGGTTGACGATGTTCAGCGCGGCGCCGATGGTATCGGTGGGTGCGGGGCCACCGGAAGGGGTGGTGTCGGCAAAAAGCGTACCGCAACTGCTGCCGTCGCCCGCTGTGCCGCCGGCAGAGTTGATGCAGGCGGAGATTGCATCGCCCAGTGTCTGGATTTCGATGCTCGAGGCATAGCTGCTGGAGGGCAGCGTCGGTCCGGGCACGATGCCGAGCGTGGTATCGGTGTACTCGTTGACCGTACTGAACGCGGTCTGAAGCGCCGAGGCGTCTGCCGAGCCGGAGCCGATCGCGAAGTAGGAGCTCATGTAATTCGAAAGTGCGGCGATGGAGGCGACGGTAGTCAACTCATCGAGAAAGACATAGTTGGTGGAAGAAAGATTGCCGCACAACCCAAGGGCAGCCATCAAAGCCAGGTTATTGTTCGTGCCCACTCCAGAATTTCCACCCGTGCCAACCAGATAGACCTCCGCACCAGAAGGGCATGTGTAATCGCCTGTGATGGTGAACGAGCCGGCCGGAAGCGTGTTGTTCGCATTGCCCGCATTTGCGTTGCTGTTGCTGGCGCCACTACCATCGCTGGTGGTGACGGTAGTGCCGATAAGCGGGGTTGCCGCGGAACCGTCTCCTGTCGTCCCAACCGCATACAGTTGAATCAATCCACCCGTCACAGGCTGCTGTCCGCCATAGACCTTTCCCGACATTCTCAACGGATGCGCCGGAAGCGCGAACTGGGAGCTTCCGCACCCGGACAGGAGCAATCCGCCCGCAAGCAGCAGCGTCCCCAGAAGACAAACCGGACACGACCAGAAGAACTCACCTGACAAGCCAGAATGGGGAGGGGAGGGAGAGAACTTATTGAGTAAATTGTAGTGGAATATACCCGAGGGTAGAGACCAACGGAGCAGCAATGGCATAGGTCTCCCCCACAAAATTCAATGCCTCTAGCAGAGCAGGTTTATTCTCAAGCTTTGGATTTGCACTGTCAACTAATGCGCGTTAGGGCTGGGGGCACAGTTAACCGCGCGCTATCGCAATTCCGACGCGATCAATCTGCATTCATCTTGCACCCGGACTCACGGCAATTGCGGCGGCCCCAGCAATGGAGTTTTTACGGGGGTGGCCAGTCCAACAAACGTTGTCACCGTATTTGCTCCATCGGAGTTGGACACCCAGAGATTGCCGCTTGCGTCTATAGCAACTGTAAATGGAGAGCCAAGTTGCGCATCCGTTCCTAGTCCTGTGGTTGGTGATAATGGCGTACCGGGCGTGACAGAGTTGTAGCCCGCGAACTCGCTCAGTGTGGCCGCATGATAATTTCCCACCCAGACGCGACCAGCTCCATCGATTGCCACCGTCTCGGGTGTGTACACACCGCCGCCCGCCTGTCCATTCAGCAGTACGCTTCCTGCGCCGGAGACCTCGCTGATGCTACTGCCAAAGTAATTCGCCACCCATATATTGCCAGCCTGGTCCACGGCCACGCCGCTGGCGCCGTTGCAGCAAGTGATTTGCGCCACGCTGGAGCCATCGGCTGAGATACGCGTGATCGTGTTGGCGCTCTGATTGGCCACCCACGCGTTATGGCTAGCATCGACCGCGACCGCAACGGGCAGAAACAGTTCTCCAGTACCCCATCCCTTGCCGCTGTTTATGGCAGACCCGCTGCTGGAAAGCAGGGTCACCAGCGAATCGCCGTAATCGACCACCCAGACGTTGCCGGTTGTGTCTGCTGCCAGTCCCTGCGGAAAGTAGACGCCGCCGGCGCTGAATCCATTCGTGCCGGAGAGCACCTGCCCGGTGGAGCTGAACTTCACTATGTTTCCGTAGCCGGTGTTGATGCTGTAACTGCTCTGCTCGTTTGCAACCCAGATGTTGTTTGCACCGTCCACCGTCAGCCCATAGTTCTCCGACAGCCCGGCGGAGGAAGAGCCTATCTGTTGCACGGCGCCGCCAGCGCCAAGTGGCGGCAGCTCCGTCAGCACTCCATAGTAGCTCACTACCCAGGCGTCACCGCTGGAATCGAAGGCCATCGCGGTGGGCAGGTCCATGCCGCCGCCGCTCCATGTGACCGCCAGAGTCCACTCCGGCACCGCGTTTGCAACTACCGGCGTAAAGGCCGGGCTGGAGGGCAGCAGAGCGTCCAACGCGACGACATGGTTGGTTGGATTGCGCAGAATGTCATAGAGCGCATCCAGCGTATTGCCGGGAATGCCGCTGCTGGAGGGTGTTGCCGCCGTCAACAGGGCCGTGCAGGCAGAACCTCCGCCGGTCGCGGTGCAACTGTTCAGGATGTCCGCCAGGGTGTTGATCTTGGCGGAAGGAATGCTGAGTCCGACGGGCAGGGAAGCGCCCGGCGAAGTTCCAGTAGCCATATTCGCCAGTTGGCTGGCAGCGCCAAAGGCATTGGCCAGTCCGGCTGCATTGGTGATGCTGGCGCCCACGTTGCCGCCGCTGGAGTAGAAAGCCGCCAACGCCGCACCCGACGCCACCGTCGTCACCTCGTTCACCACCACCGCAGCGCCGGAGACGATGCTGCCGCAACTGCCCATCGCCGTCATCAGCCACAACGCGGAGTTGTTGGCTGAGCCGCTCAGCCCCGGATTGCCACCTTTGGAAATCAGGTAGAGCTGGGTTGAAGAACTGGCGCACTCATAGCCCGCGGGAACCGTGAAGCTGCCTGCGCTGTCCGTGGTGAGCGCGCTGGGCAGCAGCGCCGCGCCTGCCGCTCCATAGCCGCTGTTACTGGCCGCGTAGAGCTGCACCGAGGCGCCGCTGACGGGTTGCGAGCCGGTCAGTACCTTGCCGGTGAAGCTTGCTCCCGTTCCGCCGCCGCTCCCGCCCGTGTTTCCCGGAGCGGCACTGGATCCGCATCCGCAGGCGAGCAGAGAAAGCGCTCCGGCCAGCAGAAGAGAGAACGAAACCGGAGTAGCGGCGAGATAAGGATTGCGATTCACAGAACAACTTTAGACGATGGGCTGGTTGCGCGCCAACGGAAGCGCAGATGAAAACGGGGCCCCGCACCGAGTGCAGGACCCCGCAATCGGTACCTAGACTAGATTATGGCAACGCGCCGACCTTGCCATTCTTGAGCGCAAGCGCAATCGGGGTGACCGTCGGAGCCCCAGCGCCTACGATTTCGAAGACACCGACGCCCGCACCAGCACTGGCGACCTGGTTTGCGACCCACACATTACCGGAAGGATCGAGCGTAATGCCCTGGCCAGTTTGGAGGCCCATGTGGGCGAATCCAACCGTCGTGCCCGTCGGCGACAGCGGTGTTCCGAGCGCTGGTGTTGTGCTGCTTGTCCCGGTGCCGAAGAACTCCGACACGCTGCCCGGCACGCTACCCACAGTTCCGTTCTTATTCGATACCCAGACATTGCCTGCCCCATCCACGGCGACATAGGAGGGAGCGGTCAAGGAAGCACTGGAGCCATAGTTTGTGCCTGAGGTGGTCGAGGTCATCTGCGTCAGGGTAAGGCCGGCGGTATTTGGGGTCCACATTACCCCACTCGGGCCCGCCGCTATACCCCATGCCTCATTCAGAGTTGGAATGCTCCCCGTAGCTGATAGGACATTTGTATAGGTTTCGGCCAAGGAGCTGTCGGAAGCTACATTGCAAGGAAATACTGTGCAGACCCCGCCTGTCCCCCCATTGAAGGCAGACATCTGAAAGATATTGTTATAAAGGCCAGAGGTTGAGCTGCCATTGGTCATCCACACATTGCCAGAGGTGTCGATCGCCGCGTACTCCGGCTGTTGGAGGGTGGTGCCACCTACCTTGTAAGGCGGATACTGAACCTCTGATGTTGAAACCAGGTTGCCGCCAAGGAACTCATAAACGGTGTAAGTGGAGCTACTGCTTTCATGAGTAACGAAAACATTATTGCTTCCATCGATGGCGATGCCATACGGAGATTTGCTATCTGCAATGACGAGACTGGAGCCCGGAGTTCCTGTGTTGTACTGGAAGATGCCTCCAGGACTGGTAGCGGCAACAATCCATACATTACCGTTTGTATCGATGGCTTCGTTGCGCGGCTGAAGAGCAGTCATGATCGTTCCGCCAATGGTTGAGACATTGATCACCGGACTGCCGGTTGGGCTCAACTCCGTAAGGTTTCCGGTCGTAGTGCTATTGTGGTTGACCACCCAGATATTACCAGAGGCGTCGGCGGCGACGTTCTGTGGATCGAGCAGTGACGTCGTACCATCCGTATACAGGATGCCAACGGTCCAGTCGGTTGGCTGTGTGCCCACGCCGGCAAACGGCGATGTGCCCGTCTGTAACGCATATAGAGTGGCGAGGCTGGTCGTCGGGTTCAGGCTCATGGCGACGGCAGCCCCAAAGGTATCGGTCGCCGACGTTGCGCCAAACAGTGCCGTGCACGCTGCACTGGACGAGCCCGTTGTGTTGACGCACGCGGCCAGAATATTGGCGATGGTGTTCAGCTTGGCGGTCTCAGGAGCTACTGTGATGCTGCAGCCGGTACAGCCGCCACCAGTCAAGGGGCTCGTCGTTGCACCCGCAACGCCCGTGCTGATGTTGACCAGATTGTTCACCGTGGCGAATGCATTGGCCAGGCCGGTAGTGTTCGTGCTGGACGTGCCGATAAAAGGAGAGTCGGTTAGGATGAACTGTCCCAGGGCAAGGGCGGTAGCCGCCGTGGTGACCTCGTTGACAGTGACGTAAGTGCTGGAGCTCAGGCTGCCGCATTGCCCCAGCGGCGCAGCAAGCATGGTGGCGCTATTGGCACCACTGCCCGTAGAATCTCCGCCGGACGCCAGAAGATAGACAAGCGTACTTGACGAGGGGCAGGTGTAATCAAAGCTGCTGCCAGAGCCGCCTCCGTTACCGATGCTAAAGCCGCCGCCGGCGCCTGTGACGACGTAGTAGCCGTTGGTGTCATGCCCAGAGGTGGTGGGCTCATTGGTAGTCACGTTTACGTTCAGCAGCGAGGCCGTGCCAGATGGGCCCGAGGTCGCGGCAACTCCGTATCCGCCGCTGCCCGCGGCGGCGAGATAGACATGAGCGCCTACAATGGGCTGTCGGCCGCCATGCACGATTCCCTGAAGCGCCGCTCCGGTCGTGGGTATGGTGTCGGAGTGGACAGCATCCGTGAAGCCGGTGCAGCCTGAGGTGAATAACGCGACTGCGGTGAGTGCCACTGCCGAAACAGCACTCAAAGTGGCCTTCCTTGCAACACGAGTGGCGATCATGACCTCTGCCTCCGAATCCAGATTGAAAATCGTTCGATACCGTTCTATACATCCGCACTTACTGCGCGGTGGCCATATCAACCGTAGACGCGTGAATTGTAACGCCAAACTTCAAGAACAGACCAGAAAAAATACCGCGGTGCCATGGTTGACTGCATCTGGCCTACTTTCGGTGCGAAAGAGAGTTCCATAGGCGCTAGCGGCTGTAGGGCCGGGTTAGATCATCAAGCCTGACAGAGGCAAGAAAGGCCCGCAAATCGTTGGTCAACTGCTGACGCGCGGCTTCGGCGGGCATTGATTCGTCGAGGGTCTCAGCTCGGATGATAACCGGGACGGGCCGCATGGGATCATCGCGTAGCAGAGATTCTGCGTTTGTGCTGGTGTAGATGAAGCCGAAGTGGGTGCGTTTGGTGGCGTATTCGTCGCAGACACCGCCGTTGCATAACGTCGATGCCACGAGGTATTGGGTCACGCCGTCATTGTAGAGGGCCGAGCTAAAGCCAATGGAAACAGCGTCGGCAGACGTAATAGTTAGCGGCCCCTGCCAAAACGGATTTTCTCCTCGAGCGTAGCGACAGAGGAGGGAGTCGTGCGAGCCCAGTGTGGGCGATACCCCGATGGAGATCGGTATGCCTCCGTCAGCCGGTGCATACTGCGCCCAAAAGTAGAGCAGCGGCCCGGTGAGTTCAGTCTCATTCCAAGAACGTAACAGGGTGTAGTTGCCAAGACGAAGAGGAAATTGCTCAGCCGGCGCATCGGCAAGCGCAACGGCAGATGGATGGATTGCCATATGGGCTCGCGCCAAACTGGTGCATCCGAGAAGCGCGATCGCCGTCATCGCCGCAAGTTGCGCATACCATGTGTGCGGAGTACGTTCCTGAAATCCACCTTGTTCAGAGACGATGGCTGTCTCCAACGCATTCGGATTTCGGGCATCACGGAGGCGATGGATGACGGCAAACAGAAGAAGCGTGGCGATAAGAAAGAGCACAGCGCCGATCAAATAATCCGCATTCTTCGCCTTGTTTTGCAGCGAGGGGAAGTGCAGCGCGACCGCGTAATACAGGACAAGCAGGCAAAGTCGCGCCAGGTTGAATACGTAGCCCAGCAGAATCGCTCCCGTGACGACGAAAGCGCTTGCGTACCAGCGAAATCGATAGAGGTAACCGGCGATCAGCGCGATGAGGCCCATCGTCACGGAACCGCGAATGCCACTGCACCCAGGGGCGATGAACATGCCAAAGTCAGGCGTGAACATCAAGCGAAGGTGATCCGGGGTCAAAGAATAACCCAGGTCCATCGCAAAGGCCCGCGCTATGTGGGCCGAGGCGTGCTGCAACGGCAGATCCACCATCAAACTAAACGCATGTGGAACGGGATTGGCTAACAGTAGGAGAAGAATGGGAAAGAGTGCGGCCCGATACAGTCGCACCCCGCCAAGGAGCAAAACTACACCGGAACCGTATGCAAACAGCATGAGCGATGTCGGCGGCATCGGAGTCAACCAGCGAGGCGAGACAACCATAATCAGCAATACTTGCTGCTGAACCCGCGCTGCTGCCGCGGAGAGTATCAAGAGTGCAAGGCCCCACCAGGATCCTTCCGCCCTCCAGCCAAGTTTCCTCCACACGCGAAGGATGAGGATCAAACTCACCAGTGGTACAACCATCCCGATAGATTTCAGAGCGTCGGTCGTCCACCCTACCCAAAGACGGATCATCGTAAACCAGATGATCGACAATCCAATGACGGCAAGCGTGGTCGCAAGCGCAGCAAACTGCACCGGCGAAAGTCCCCTTGGATGTTCGATTGAAACACGGGTTTCAGAGTCCCGAAAAACGGTCATGCGTTCGGCCTCTGTATTGAGGAGAATTGAGTGCCCAAGTCCTATCGCGCGGATGAATTGCGTCGAGCCTTCATGCGGGAACGAAGCGTGGAGAATAACGCACCCGCTGAGCCGACAAGGGCTAGAACAACCGTAGGATTCTCTGGAGAATCATCGCAGCCGCTCTGGGCGCGCAGTGGAATGGCGACGCAGAGAATAAGCACAAACCAAAGGAAATTCAGCAATGACTTGTTCATTATTATTCTCCTCGCGAAGGACTCTATCGGAACGAAAGGCTAAAAGTCAACACCGAATAACCCAAGACCAGCGGTCCTAATACGCATTTCAATTTTGAGTCGTTGTCTTGAAACCTCGGATCGTCACAATCGTTAATGTGCTGAGGGGCGCGAACGTGGTAAAGACGTCCCGGTGGACCGTACCTAACCTGCGTTATTCATGAAGGCGGCGAGAGTGGAGTTTGGAGTGACGAGATTGTGTGAAGGAGGGACGCGGCGGTGTGATGTTGGTTGTATGGCCACGCTGGCGAGAGCGTGGCGGGTGGGGCAACGGTTTTCGGGCAGAGCTTTTCCTTGCACGCTGAGGTGGGAAGAAGTATGCCCAACAGAGCCCCTCTTTGCCCCATAATGGCAATGATCGGCGAGTTTGTGGCTCTCCGCTAGTTGCGAGTAAGTCTTTTTAGAATGATTGTTTTATGGTGGACGCGGAAGGAATTGAACCTTCAACCTGTCGATTAAGAGTCGAATGCTCTGCCAATTGAGCTACGCGTCCGAACTGTTGCAACCTTTATGCTCGCTGCAACCGTGCATTTGTTGCGGCCTCTTGTGGGAGGGGCGATCAGGCTCGGGCAGCCTGGAGTCCGAGGCCGTTCAAGCACAACCACCTTGAAGAGAATAGCACATGCGAGGGGTGGAAATGGCTCCGTGTTGCGCGGGCTGGAGGCGTTGTCAAATTGAGCAGAAAGTTGCTCCTCAAACAAAATACGGGGATTCATCGCCTTCGGCAAGCGCAGGGTCAGAATGACAATTATTCTTCTCTCTACAGCAAGGATAAATAAATATCAGTCGACGAAATCGACTTTGGCCTTCACGGGAATGATGCCGCGGTCGAAGCCCATTTCGAGCAGCTTGCGAATTGCCTCGCGTCCGTCGTCGCCGTAGTTGAGGGTGCGCTCGTTGACGTACATTCCAACGAACTTGTCGGCGAGGACGGGGTCGAGGTCGCGGGCGAACTGCATGGCGTAGGAGAGCGCCTCGTCGCGGTGGTCGAGGGCGTGCTGGATGCTGTCGCGCAGGGCGTTGGTGGTGATCCGCATTGCGTCTTTGCCTAATGCCCGGCGTATGGCGTTGCCGCCCAGGGGCAGCGGAAGGCCGGTCTGCTCGCGCCACCAGATGCCGAGGTCGAGGGCCTTGACCAAGCCCTCGTTGCCGTATGTGAGCTGGCCTTCGTGGATGATGAGGCCGGCTTCGAACTCGCCCGCGACGACGGCGGGGATGATCTTGTCGAAGGGGAGGGTGACTGTCTCGATCTCGGGGCAGAAGAGCTTGAGCGCGAGAAAGGCGGTGGTGAGCGTTCCGGGGACGGCGATGCGCGTCTTCTTCAGGTCGTCGAGCGAGAGCTTGCGCGGGGAGACGACCATGGGGCCGTATCCCTCTCCGACCGAGCCGCCGCAGGCCATCAGTGTGTAGGTCTCCTGCATGTAGGGATAAGCGTGGAAGCTGATGGCGGTGACATCGTAGAAGGGATCGTGGATGGCGCGCTGGTTCAGCGTCTCGATGTCGGTGAGCGTGTGGGTGAACTTGAAGCCGGGAACGCGCACCTTGTTGGTGGCGAGGCCGTAGAACATGAAGGCATCGTCGGAGTCAGGGCTGTGGGCTATCTTGATTTCCTGGATGGCTGCGCTTGTGTCTGTCATGAATTGGCCGTTCCTTGTCAGAGTGGTTCAGTGGATAGGGAGAGAAAGATGGACGTGTGAGCCGTGAACAGCAGGGTTGAAAAGATCCAGTGTGCGACGAAATCATCCGACGCATCAAGAATACCAAGCTGCGGGGGATTGTGCGCCCATGTACAAACTTGATTCCTGCCGTGTGTGGACGCGGAGTTTGCTCTTGACTCGAATGGCTGCGGCTCATCAACTGAAAGGATGGATGTGAACCCACCGATTTCGGCGAGGCGACGGCGTTTTGCGTCTTTGCGCGCGCTCTGCGGGCGGCTCTCGCTGGAGAGGCGCAAGCTGGCGACCGTGGCTGCCGCGGCGCTTGCGCTGGGGATGGCGTATCACGTCGTCTTCGGGGCGAACGGGTTGACGGTGTACGAGCAGAAGCGGCAGGATACACAACGGCTCAACGTGCAGATGCAGGAGTTGCAACGCGAGAACGACCTGTTGACAGGGCATGTGAACCGGCTCCAGAGCGATCCCAATGCGATCGAACACCAGGCGCGCGAAGAACTGGGCTACACGCGTCCGGGCGAGGTGATCTACGACCTGCCCAGCAAGTGAACTCTTTGTTCGCTAAAACTTCGTTGAATCTTCTCCCCCCTCCCCCCCTCCCCCTCCCGGGGGTATATTGCGCGGAACTTATTTCGTATCAATAGACTGGCGGAAATCAGTTCCGCCAAAGTGGTCATTGTAGCGATTTTACGTCTAAAACATCCATTATCAATCGTTTACTCTTCGTGGACGGTGCGGCGGGGCAGGTTCGCACTGTCCGGTTGATTTCTATCACTATGTTAATTCTAGCAAACGGAGCATAACTACTATGCCA
>Ga0302267_10001491_pt1 | contig 29868 bp, 25 predicted proteins | sample III_Bog_E1_3_FD_194555 | JGI IMG/M metagenome (GOLD analysis project Ga0302267, IMG submission 194555) | Peat permafrost microbial communities from Stordalen Mire near Abisko, Sweden - III_Bog_E1_3 | ecosystem: Environmental > Terrestrial > Soil > Wetlands > Peat | place: Sweden: Abisko...
CTGGGCCTGGCTGCTCAAACTGGCGGCTGAACTTGCGGACGGGGACGCGGCCGAGGCCCGCACCTGGTCGGCGCGGCTCCAGCCCCTGGCGGACGCGGTGGTGGAACGGTTCCACGACTTCCTGCCGCTCATGGCCAGGATCCTGCCCGCCCGCGGCTTCAGGGCCTGGGTCAAACCCTGGCTGCCGGAACTGCGGGGGAGCGCCGTGCTGATCCCGGCGCGTGTATCGGACCGCTCGGACCCGAGAATCGTCCATCTGGACGGGCTCAACCTCAGCCGGGCCCGGGCCCTCCAGACCCTGGCCGCGGCCCTGGGCCCAAGGGACCCCATGGGTGCGGAACTGCAAATGGCGTCCCACAACCACGGGGCCGCCGCCCTGCCCCAGGTCGCCTCCGGCCAGTACTGCGGAGAACACTGGCTGGCAACCTTCGCCGTGCGCCTGCTGGAAGCCTGGCCCCCGGCTGCCGCTACCAGGGCACCGGACCGGCCGAGCTGAAGAAACCGCCCGTGGGACCATCCTCCGGCAACAAGGCCAGCCGGACCGCCTCCGCTGCCCCCTGCTCGATGGTCTGGGTGCCTCGATGGCCGTTGAGATCGGTCGCGGTATAGCCTGGGTCTGCGGAATTCACCTTAATGGCCGTATCCCGCAGCTAGGCGGCCAGTAGGATGGTGAGCATGTTCAACGCGGCCTTGGCGGCGTTGTAGCCCAGCAGCTTGACCTTGGCGAATTCCCAGGCCGGATCGGCATTCTGGGTGAGGGAACCCAACCCGCTGGAGACGTTGACGATCCGCCCGGCCCCCGACCGGCGCAGCAGCGGCAGCATGGCCTGGGTCACCGCCAGGGTACCGAGGAAGTTGGTCTCCAGCACCCGCCGGACCGCATCGAGACTGGCCTCACCCGGCGAGCCATCGGCCGGGTCGGCGATCCCGGCATTGTTGACCAGCACGTCCAGCCGCCGGCATTCCTCCTGGATCCGCTCGGCGGCCAAAGGCAGGGTCTCCGGCCGGCCGAGATCCAGGGCCACGAATCGCACATCTAGCCCCTCCTCCCGCAGCCCGGCGGCCGCAGCCTCGCCCCGCCCGGCATCCCGCGCCCCGAGCCAGACGCACAGGCCAGCCCGCCCCAACTGCCGAACCACTTCCAGCCCGATGCCCTTGTTGGCGCCGGTGACGAGAGCGATGGCTGGATTCGGCATGGGCGATCCTTTGCCGCCATTTTGTCCCCAAGGCTGCTTAACCCATAGGCATTTAATCAGGACTGCCTTCGCCGGCGAAAGAAACTCTGCAACTGCTCCCGGCACTCCCCCTCTAGCAGCCCGCCGACACATTCCATGCGGTGGTTCAGGTTGGCGCCGCGCAGGTCCCCCGCCAGGCGGCTGATCCCGACCTTGGGGTCCGGCGCTCCAAACACCACCCGGGCCACCCGGGCCTGGAGCAAAGCCCCAAAACACATGAGGCAGGGCTCCAGGGTCACGTAGAGGGTGGCGCCGGGCATGCGGTAGTTGCGCAGCCACTCGCCGGCGCTGCGCAGGGCCTGGATCTCGGCGTGGGCGGTGGGATCGTTGCTGGACACCGGACAGTTGTGGCCCGAGGCCACCCGCTGGTTGTCCATGACCAGCACGGCGCCGATGGGCACCTCGTCCCGGCGGTCGGCCAGCTCCCCCTCCTCGATGGCGAGCTTCATGAAATAGATGTCATCGGCCGACCACATTCACGTCCTCCTGGAACCGTTCCTCCCCATCATCCCGCCAAACCGGCATCCCCGTTCAGCCGGTTCGAGTTCGGCCGGTGCCATTCACTTCCTCCTGGCGCCGTTCCTTCCCGTCATCTCGCCAAAGAGGCGTTCCAGTTCCGTCTGTTCCTGGACACAGCCCAGGGCGGCCAGGGCGTCCCGCAATGGCTGGAACACCGCGGTCTCCTCCTCCCGCCGCCGCTCCATGACCCAGCTGCGCTCCCCCACGTGCAGCATGCGCAGGGGACGCTGGTCCAGGGTCTCCCACACCGCCCGGAACCAGTCCCGCATGACCATGAAATTTCTCTGCCGGCGCAACTCCTTGGCCACTTCCCGCTGGACCTCGAAGGGCAGCGCGGTCCGCCAATCCCAGCGGGGGCTCCAGAAGGCGACGCCCTGGGCCAGGGTCAGCACCGAGGGCTGGGCGGGATGGAACCGGGCCCAGCTGATCCAGGCCCGCCACAGGTAGGAACGGTTCGGCCAGCTGCGGATGGATTCCTCCAGTTTCGGCAGCGCCTTCTGGGCGGCCTCGGCCCAGAGGCTCGGGTCGGGCTTCCAGGCCGCCTGGGGATCGAATTCCAAGGTGATCAGGGCCCAGGCCGCATCCTCGGCCATGAGGGGTTCCAGCCGGCGGTCGGGCATCCGCTTGGCCACCAGGTCGTACCGCTCCCGGCGCGCGGCCAGATGATCGGGCTTGGTCGACAGCAGCATCTGCAGCCGCTGGAGCATGGACGTGCCCTCGCCGTCCAGGGTGGCGGCCAGGGCCCGGGCGTCGGGACAGGTCACGCCGCTGGCCCGCACCTCCTCGCCCCGGAACAGCGCCCACCGGGGACCGGGCCCCCAGCCGTACTGGGCCCGGCGCTTTTCATGGGCCTCCCGGTCCGCCACCTCCCAGCGCAGTTCCGCCGGAGACCAGAGGGCCAGTTCCGGCGCATCGCGCAGGTTCCCCCACGGGAGGATCCACTTGGGCATGCCGCCCACCACCAGCCGCAGGGTCGGATCCTGGGCCGGCATGGCCGGGGCCTCCCCGTCCCGGCCCAGGGACTGGGCCATGAGCCGGCGCCAGGAGTTGGCATCTCCACCCGGACCGGTGAACAACGAGCCCCGGGCCAGCAGCGCCTCCCGGACCCCGCCGCCGCCGCCCCAATAGCGGGCCTCCAGCAGGGCGGTTCCGGCCAGATCCCAGGAACCCAGCCCGGCCAGGGCCAAGGCCCGCTGGGCCTGGATCGCGCACTGCAGCCGGCAATAGCTGTCCCAGCCCGAAGCCGACATGGGCTCCGGCGGACTCTGGGGCGCCAGGTCGGCCAGGAGCTTCAGCGCCGAGGTCCAGTCCTTCTTCCGGTAGGAGGGTTCCAGGAACCGGCTCAGCAGGCCCGGATCCGGCCACGGCGCCCCGGGCACCGGGAGGCAGAGCCCCGCCAGATTGTCCTTGGCCATCCCGGCGGCGTCGCAGGCCTCCATCCAGAAATTGGCGGTGTCCACATCGTACGGGTCCTGGCGCAGCCCCTCCTCCAGGTTGCCCGCGGCCTGGCTGAACAGACGCTTCATGCGGAAGGACTGCCCCACGTCCCAGTACGCCAGGTGGGAGGCCACCGAACTGGCCTCCTGCTCCCAGCCGGGCAAGCGCATCAACTGCTCCAGATGGTCCGCCACCTCCCGGTACAGGTCATCGGCCGTGGACTCCCCCTGGGCGCCCCCGGCGATGCTGATCCTGGGGCTGACGTAGGCGTTGCGCTGGGCCGGATCCGCATGCCAGGCCGGCACCCGCACCTTGCCCTCCCGGTCCATGACCTGGAGCCGGGCCCGCAGGACCTGGAACGCCTGGTTCAATGCCTCCAGCCGGGCCTCACCCTGTTCCGGATGGTCCTTCAGGAAGGCCTCCCGGGCCTCCCAGCGGGGCATGGCCCCGGTGGCGTGGATGCGGTCCAGCACCTCGCCGCCCCTTGGCCGTCCGGAACCCCCGCCCAGCTCCTCCCCGGCCGGGGACAGCAGCACCCAGTGGGGCTCGGGACCCCAGCCCTTGCGCGACCACAGGTCCTGGGCCGCGCCCGAACTCAGGGTTTCCAGCACGAAATCCCCGGAACTGAGCAGCTTCTGGAACACGGAATCCTGGTAGGCCTCAACGGTGGGGAATTCCCCCTGGCGCACGCAGAGGGTCCACTTGGCCAGCCGCGGGTCCGCGCCCTTGCGCCGCTGGACCAGATCCTCCCAGGGCGAGGCCAGCGCCAGGGAAGCGGTCAGGAACAGGGCTGGCACCGAAAGTCGATGTCTCATTTATAATTATTGCGGCAAAAGACGTCCAGGATCCAGGGGGCCGGAGGAAATATTTTCCAGGATGCCCCGGGCGGCCAGGTGACCCACCGCCAGACCCGAGGTCATGCCGTGCCCGCCCAGGCCCGCCACCCAGAACAGGTTGGGATTCAGCGGATCGGGCCCCAGCACGAAGCGCCGGTCCGGGGCGAAGGTGCGCAGGCCGCACCACAGGCGGGCGATGGGGGCGTCGGCCAGGGCCGGAACCCGTTCCTTCAGGGAGGCCGAAAGACCTTCCAGGACCGAATCGTCGTTGTCCGGCTGCTGGCCCCTGGGCGGCAGCGCCACCTGGGCTTCCTCGCAGGCACAGAGGAGCGCGCCGCCGGATTCCGGACGAAGGTAGAGGGGCCGATCCGCCCACCAGGCGTAGGCCCGCTCGGCCGGATAGGGCACGTTGCTCCACACCAGGTGGCGCCGCAGCGGCTGGAACGGGATGTCCAGTCCGCCGGCCATGCGCCCCACCGCCTGGGCCCAGCCCCCGGCCGCGTTCACCAGAATCCGGGCCCGCAGCTCGCCCTGGTCGGTGGCCACCCGGAAACCGCCCCGCTGGGGGGTGATCCCCTGGACCTGGCAGCCGAAGCGCAGGCTGGCCCCGCCGGCCCGGGCGGTCCGGGCGCAGTGGTCCAGCTCCCCGCTGGTATCGATGATCCCGTCCCCGGGCAGATGCAGGTGTTCCGCGGCCTTCAGCCCCGGGAACGGGCTGCCGGCCCCTGGAAGGCAATCCAGGCCGAAGGCCCGGGCCTCCTCGGCCAGGGCCCGGGTGCCGCCGGACTCGGCCCCCAGCAGATAGCCCCCGGTGAGCCGCAGCAGGCCTGCCTCCGCCAGCCGGTTCCGGCCCTGGACCGCCAGGGCGGTGTGCTCGGCCCGGCCGGTCAACTGCCGGGCGATGCTGGCGTTGTGGCCGCTGGCGTAGAACCCTGGCAGGGCTTCCCGTTCCACCAGCACCACCGAACCCTGGCCGGCCAGGGCCAGATGGCAGGCGGTGGACAACCCGGCGATGCCACCGCCCACGATTAGGATTTCAACCTCTTCCTGATGCATTCAAAAACTCCCAGCCCATTCTGCCAGCCTTGACAGCCTCCGGGGGGGAGCGCAGGCTGAAGTTACCCCACCCCAGGGGGGGTGGGGTAAGGAGGATCGCCATGACTACCCTCAAGATCCAGGGAATGACCTGCAAGAATTGCGTAAAGCACGTGAAAGAAGCACTTTCCGGTGTAGCCGGGGTGCAGGAGCCAGTGGAGGTGAGCCTGGAACAGGGGGAGGCCAAGGTTCCGGGCAGCGCGGATCCCAAAGCCTTGGTGGCCGCGGTGGTGGAGGAGGGCTATCAGGCCGTCCTGGTGCCCTGAGCCATGGCCGGCCCTGAAGGTTGTTGTTCCGGCCTGCGCCTGGATCCGGCGGTGCGGGAAGATGCCCGCCGCCGCCTGCTGTCGGTGCGGGGCCACGTGGAGGGCATCCTGCGCATGCTCGAGGATGACCAGGTCTACTGCGTGGACGTGCTCAAGCAGGTGAAGGCGGTGGATGGCGCCCTGGACAAGGTGGGCAACCTGATCCTGCACAGCCATCTCAAACGGCACGTGGTCACCGCCCACGAACGGGGTGACCAGGACCGCATCGTCGAGGAGCTCCTGGAGATCCTCAAATACCGTTAAGAAAGAAGTGGGGTGGACCATGGCCAGCCGGACGGTTCGGGTGGAAGGAATGACTTGCGCCAGCTGCGTGAAGCGGGTGGAGAAGGCCCTGGCCTCGGTGCCCGGGGTGGAGGCGGCCCAGGTGAACCTGGCCACCGAGGAGGCCTCGGTGACGTCTTCCGCACCGGTGACCGACGCCGCCCTGGCCGCGGCCCTGGCGGCCCGGGGCTACCGGCTGGTGCCCGCCGGGGCCGAGGACCCCCACGCCGGCAACCTGCGCCGGGCAGCGCTGCGGGCGGGACTGGCCTGGCTGTTCACCCTGCCGCTCATGGCCGGGATGGTCCCGGGCCTGCACCTGCACCTGCCCTGGCCGGTCCAGGCGGCCCTGGCCGCCCTGGCGGCGTTCGGCTGCGGCAGCGGCTTCCTGACCCGGGCCGCGGCCCAGGCCGTGGCCGGGGAGACCAGCATGGACACCCTCATCGCCCTGGGTTCCTCGGTGACCTGGGGTTTCGGCCTGTACCAGGGCCTCCAGGGCTTCATGCACCCGCCGTTCGAGACCGCGGCGGGCCTGGTGGCCTTCCTGCTCACCGGCAAGTATCTGGAGGCCAAGGCGAAACACCGGGCCACCGGCAGCCTGGAAGCCCTGCTCAAGCTGGCCCCGGCCATGGCCCTGCGCCTGGGCGAGGACGGCGCCGAGGAGCCGGTGCCCACCCGCCTGCTCCAGACCGGAGACCGGGTCCGGGTCAAGCCGGGCTCGGCGGTGCCGGTGGACGGCACCGTGCTGGCCGGGGTGGCGGAGGTGGAGGAGGCCCTGCTCACCGGGGAACCGCTCCCGGTGACCAAGGGGCCCGGGGCAGAAGTGATCGCCGGGGCGCTGGTGCACGGCGGAGCCCTGGAACTGCGGGTGACCGCCACCGGCCGGGACACCTGGCTGGCCCGGCTGGCGGGCCAGGTGGCCCAGGCCCAGGGCTCCCGCGCCCCGGCCCAGGACCTGGCCGACCGGGTCTCGGCGGTGTTCGTGCCGGTCATCCTGGCCCTGGCCGGGCTCACCCTGGCCGGCTGGTGGTGGCATACCGGATCCCTGGCCCTGGCCTGGCGCCCGGCGGTGACCCTGCTGGTGATCGCCTGCCCCTGCGCCCTGGGCCTGGCCACGCCGGTGGCCATGGCCGCCGCCCTGGGCACGGCCGCCCGGAACGGCCTGCTGGTGCGGGACGCCGCCGCCATGGAGGCCCTGGCCCGGATCACCGACCTGGCCTTCGACAAGACCGGCACCCTCACCCAGGGCCGCCCGGTCCTGCAGTCGGTCATCGCCCCGGATCCGGACCGGGACCGGATCCTGGCCCAGGCCGCGGCCCTGGAACGGGATTCGGAACACCCGGTGGCGATCGGCATCCGCGCCGCGGCCAAGGGTCTGCCCAGCCTGAAGCTCGAGGCCTTCCGCAGCTTCCCTGGCCTGGGGGTCGAGGGCCGGGTGGACGGCCATGATCTGCGCCTGGGCAACGCCGCCTTCCTCGGCCTGGCGCTGCCCGAAGCGCCCCGGCACGGGCTGGTAGTGGGCCTGGCGGAAGGGACCCGGCTCCTGGGCGCCCTGGTCCTGGCCGACGGCAGGCGCCCCGAGGCCGCGGCGGCGGTAGCCGCCCTGGCCGCCCAGGGGCTGCGCCTGCACCTGCTCAGCGGCGACCAGGCCGATGCGGCCGCGGCTCTGGCGGCCGAACTGGGCATCCCGGACGCCCGCGGCGGCTGCACCCCCGACGGCAAGCGCGCCCTCATCCAGGACCTGCAGTCCCGGGGCGCGGTGGTGGCGTTCGTGGGCGACGGGGTGAACGACGGGCCCGCCCTGGCCCAGGCGGACGCGGGCATCAGCCTGCCCGGGCTCGAGGCGGCCCAGGCCGCGGCCCCGCTGAACCTGCTGCGGGAGGGCCTGGACCCGCTGCTGCAGGCAAGGCGCCTGGCCCTGCGGACCCGGCGGGTGATCCGGGAGAACCTGGCCTGGGCCTTCGGCTACAACCTGGTGCTGGTGCCCCTGGCGGCGTTCAACCTGCTGGACCGGTTCGGGGGTCCCATGCTGGCCGGGGCGGCCATGGGCCTCAGTTCCCTGACCGTGGTGCTCAACGCCCTGCGCCTGCGCCGGTCCTGAACGTTCAGAGGGGGAACAGCTCCTTGAGCTTGGCGTCCAGTTCCCCGAACGTGTAGGGCTTGAGCAGCAGGTGGACCTTGTTCCAGGTGCGCAGGCAGGCGTCCACCGCGGCGTCGGCCCGGCCCGTGGCCAGGATCACCGGCAGCTCCGGACGCAGGGACCGGATCCGCTTCAGGGTCTGGCTGCCGTTGAGGCCCGGCATGTTGTGGTCCAGGACCACCAGGTCCACCGCCATCCCGTCCTCCAGCACCGCCACCGCCTCCGCCCCCCGGGAGGTCACCGCCACCCGGTGGCCCATGTGCTCCAGCATCAGCGGGGCCGTGGCCCGGATCAGATCGTCGTCGTCCACCAGCAGGATGTTGAGCGGCCTCAGTTCCCCCTTGTCCCGCTGCCCGGTCCGGGCCGCGGGCCGGGGCTGGGACGAGGTTCCGGCCGGAAACCGGAGCAGGACCGTGGTGCCCTCCCCCACCGTGCTGGACAATTCCATGGACCCGCCGTGGGCCTTCATGGTGCTGGCGACGATGGTGAGGCCCAGCCCGGTGCCCTTGCCCATGGGCTTGGTGGTGAAGAAGGGTTCCCTCACCTTCGCCAGGGTCTGCTCGGACATGCCTTCGCCGGTGTCGCTCACCGACAGTTCCACCTGGCCGGTGGCCAGGACCCGGGTCCCGAACCCCACGGTCCCGCCCTGGGGCATGGCGTCTAGGGCGTTCATACAGAGGTTCATCAGGATATTGCCGATGGCCGAGGGCTCCCCCAGGATGGCCGGCAGGGCCGGCTCCAGATCCGCCACCAGGCTGTATTTCTGCAGGGTGGAGCGGCGCAGGAGCTCGATCTCCTGCTCGACCACCTCGTTGAGATCCAGCAGTCTCGGCTCGCCGATCTCCTTGCGGGCGAAGTTGGTGAGGCCCTGGACCAGGTCTCGGCCCCGGTTGCCGGCGTGCACAATGATGTCCAGGGCCTTGCCCAGGAAGGGATCCTCGGAGTACTTCAGCTCCAGCGAACTGGCCACGCCCAGGATCGCCGCCAGGACGTTGTTCATGTCGTGGGCCAGGCCTCCCGCCAGATGGCCCATGCTTTCGATCTTCTGGGCATGGAGGATCTCCAGCTCCATCTTGCGCCGCTCCTGCTGCAGGCGCTTCATCTCGGTGATGTCCTCGACGAAGGCCATCAGGCCCACGATCTCACCCTGCCCGCCCAGGATGGGCAGCTTGTCGGTCTTGATCCAGCGGGATTCGCCCGAAGCGGCGGTGATCTGCTCCAGGATCCCCAGCTTGGGCCGGCCGCTGCGGAACACCTCCTGGTCGTCCTGGAAGTAGGCCCCGGCCGAGTCCGGGAACAGCTCTTCGGCGGTGTGCCCCTCGATGTCGGCCGGGCTCATCCCCAGATCCCGGCATACCTGCCGGTTGACCCTCAGGAACCGGTTGCCGGTGTTCTTGATCCAGATCTGGGCCGGGACCAGGTGGAAGATCGCTTCCAGTTCCTCCCGCTGCCGCTGGGCGGCCGCCTCCGCCAGCCTGCGCTCGGTGAGGTCGGTGACCTGGGCGGCCCAGTACAGGATCCGCCCCTGGCCGTCCCGCACCGGGGTGCGGTCGATCAGCACCGGGAACCGGTGACCGTCCTTGTGGCCGTGCATGAACTCGAACACCTCGTGCTCGCCCGGATCGGACCGGCCGGCCAGGACTTCCAGCTGGGCGGCGCTCAGCACCAGCGAAAGCGGGCTTCCGGTGAGCTCCTGCTCGGTATAGCCATGCATCCTCGCGAAAACCGGATTGACCGCCCCGAACCGGCTCAGATCGGCGCTGACCAGGGCCATGCCCCAGCCGGCGAAATGGAACACCTGCCGCCACCGCTCCAGTTCCTGGCGCATCTCCTCCAAGGGTAGGGAGGTGCCGTCCGTGCCTAATGATTCGTCCATAGATTCATCGCCTGCCCGCACAAGGAAAGCATTGGTTTATGACTATGATGCTAAACGCAAACGCCGGATCCCGGCCGGGCAATCCGCCGAGAACCTTTTCCTTGAGAATCCGTCTGTTGCCGGGACCGGTTCCCCGATAGGCTGGTGATGAGGTAGGTCGAGCGTGCGTCGATTGCTCCAGGTATTCGCCCTTTTGCTGGTGATCCTTTCCGGATCGCTGCCGGGGTTGCGCCTGCTGGGATCGGCCAAGGCGGCCCCCTGCACCTGCGGCATGCCCATGGATTCCTGCCCCATGAAGGCGCCGGACCGGTCCTCGGGACCCACCGCCCCCTGCACCCTGGGGGCACCGGCCACCGGGTTCCTTTATGCCGCCCCCTGCCAGGCCCAGTCGGCCACCCGGGCCGAGCGCACCGAGCCGCTGCCCTGGGCCCAGGCCCAACTGCCCCGGGCCGCCACCCGGTTCCTGGCCGCCGCCGGCCCGGCGATGCTGGCCCGCCCCGGTCCCCCGTTCCAGCCCTGCTCCAGCCGGCTGGCCAAACTCTCGGTGTTTCGAATCTAAACGGTAACCCCTGCCCCATAAAGCAGTAGGGTTACGTTTTGTTTTCGACTCCGGAGCTTCCCCATGCGCATATCCACGTACCTGGCCGCAGGCCTCATCCCCTTGGCGGGGTGGGTCCAGGCCCAGGTCCCCCCCACTCCCCCCCCGGCCCAGGGCCCCGCCACCGCCGGCGACCCGCTTCTGGAATCGCTGATCCAGGAAGCCTTGGCCAAGAACCCCGACCTCGCCCAGGCCAAGACCCTGGTGGACGCGGACCGGGAACGCATCCCCCAGGCCGGCGCCCTGGCCGATCCCATGCTGTCCCTGGGAATCCAGAACGACGGCTTCAACCGGATCGAGGTGGGCCAGATGGAGACCAGCTACTACCAGGTGATGGTCACCCAGCCCCTGCCCTGGCCCGGCAAGCGCGGCCTGCGCACCTCCATCGCCCGGCTCGGGGCCCAGGCCACGGACGTGGCCGTGGCCCGCACCCGGCTCACGGTGGAAGCCGATGTCCGCCGGAGCTATACCGGCCTGCTGCTGATCCGGAGCCAGTTGCGACTGCTGGAGGAGCAGGCCCTGTTCCTGAAACAGGCCGAAGCCACCGCCAAGGACCGCTACGAAGTGGGCCAGGCCGGCCAGGCCGACCTGCTCCGGGCCCAGCTGGAGCGGACCCGGCTGGACCAGACCCGGTTCCGGCTCCAGGCCGAGGAGCGCACCCGCCAGGGGGAGATCAACCGGCTCCGGAGCATGGCGCCCTCTACCGCCATCGCCACCCAGGCGACCCTGGAGCAGGTGGCCGACCCGCAGCCGGTGGCCCCGGACTTCGTGGCCAAGGCCGAGGCGGAAAGCCCCGAGCTCAGGGCGGCCCGGCTGGGCATCGAGCAGGCCCAGCGCAACCTGGATCTGGCCCGGATGGACCGGCATCCGGACTTTTCCGTGAGCGCCGGGGTGATGCCGAGGGGCGGGCTGGAACCCATGTGGACCGCCAGCGTGGGCATCACCCTGCCCCTGTGGCAGAAGAACAAGCAGCAGCGGGCGGTGGCCGAGCAGGAATACCGGCAGAGCGCCTCGGGCTGGGAAGTGGAAAAGGTCCGCTGCCTCCTGGACCAGCGCATCCAGGAGCGCACCGGCGACCTGGACGCCGCCCTGCAGGTGATCCGCCTCTACCGGGGCGGACTGCTGATCCAGAGCGAGGCCAGCTTCCGGGCCACCCTCGGCCAGTACACGGTCGGCAAGCTGCCGTTCCTGTCGGTGCTGGAGGCCCTGAACGGCTGGGTCGCCGACCAGAGCGGGCTGATCCAGGCCCAGGCCGATGCCCAGGCCATCGCCATCGCCATGAATGAACTGAACCTGGGCACCACCCCCGGCATCGGCGGTTCCGCGCTCCAGGCCGGGGCCATGGGCTCCGCCGCCCAGGGCGGGGGCGCCGCGATGGGCTCCGCCAAGGCCGGCCCGGCCCCGGCCGGGGGCTCCGAATCCAACGCTTCCAGTGCCATGTGAAAAGGTGACACCCATGAACCCCGAGCCCACTTCCCGCACGACCCATCCGAAATCCCGCTTGCCCCGCACCGCCGGCCTGATGCTGCTGGCCCTGGCCGCCGGCGCCGGCGGCACCTGGCTGGCCCTGCGCCACGGGGCCCAGCCCCAGCAGGCCGAAGGCAAGGCCGAAGGCAAGGCCGAAGACAAGATCGTCTTCTACCGCAACCCCATGAACCCCGCCATCACCTCGCCGACCTTCATGAAGGACGAGATGGGCATGGACTACATCCCGGTCCACGCCAGCGAACTCAAGGGCGACGCGCCCGCGGCCAAACCCGCCGACAAGGGCAAGATCGTCTTCTACCGCAACCCCATGAACCCCACCATCACCTCGCCGGTGTTCACCAAGGACGAGATGGGCATGGACTATATCCCGGTCTATGAAAGCGAACTCAAGGGCGAAGCCGGTCCCGCGGTGGAGGGCCTCGCCAGCGTGAAGATCGACCCCGAGCGCCAGCAGCTGATCGGCCTGACTTCCGCCAAGGTGGTCGAGGGCCAGGTGGGCGGCGAGATCCGCACCACGGCGCGGGTGGCGGTGGACGAGACCCGGATCCGCCACATCCACGTCAAGGTGGAAGGCTACGTGGAGAAGCTGTTCGTGGACTTCGTCGGCATGCCGGTGGCCAAGGGCAAGCCCCTGTTCACCTTCTTCAGCCCCGACTTCGTCAGCGCCCAGGAGGAATACCTGCTGGCGCTCAAGACCGCCAAAAGCCTGGAAGGCGGCTCGTTGCAGTCCAGCGGCACCGACCTGCTGGAGGCCGCCCGGCGCCGGATGTCCCTGTGGGACGTGCCCGCCGCCGAACTGAACCAGCTGGAGCGGAGCGGTACGGTGCGCAAGTCGCTCACCCTGTATTCGCCCATCACCGGCGTGGTGACCGCCAAGACGGCGGTGGAGGGCATGCGCCTCACCCCGGCCGACACCCCGTTCGAGATCACCGACCTGGGTTCGGTCTGGGGCATCGCCGACGTCTACGAACCGGAACTGCCCCAGGTCAAGGTGGGCATGCCCGCCGAGCTCACCCTGGGCAGCTTTCCCGGCCGGACCTTCCGTGGCCGGGTGGCGTTCATCGATCCCCAGGTCGACCCCAAGAGCCGCACGGTCAAGGTGCGGGTCGAACTGCCCAATCCCAAGGCCGAGCTCAAGCCCGAGATGTACGGCGAGATGGTGCTGAAGAGCCAGGCCCGCCAGGGCCTGATGGTCCCCATCGACGCGGTGCTGGATTCCGGCGCCCGCAAGATCGTGTTCGTGGCCCTGGGCGACGGGCGGTTCGAGCCCCGGGAGGTGGAGACCGGCGCCAACCTGGGCGAATCGGTGGAGATCCGCGGCGGCCTCAAGCTGGGCGAAGCCGTGGTCACCCGGGCCAATTTCCTGGTGGACTCCGAATCCCGGCTGCGGGCCGCCCTGGCCCAGTTCGCAGCTAAACCCACCCAGACGAAACCCTAGGAGATCCCCATGATCAAGAACATCATCCGGTTCTCCGCCGAACACAAGTTCCTGGTGCTCGCCAGCGGGCTCATCGCCCTGTTCATCTCGTTCTGGGCCATGCGCACCATTCCCCTGGACGCCCTGCCGGACCTCAGCGACACCCAGGTCATCGTCTACTCCAAGTGGGACCGCAGCCCCGACCAGGTGGAGGACCAGGTCACCTACCCGATCGTCACCGCCCTGCTGGGCGCGCCCAAGGTCAAGGCGGTGCGGGGCCTGTCGGATTTCGGCTACTCCTACGTCTACGTGATCTTCGAGGACGGCACCGACATCTACTGGGCCCGGTCCCGGGTGCTGGAATACCTCAGCAAGATCACCGCCTCGCTGCCGCCCTCGGTGAAGACCGAGCTGGGACCGGACGCCACCGGGGTGGGTTGGGTCTACCAGTACGCCCTGGTGGACCATAGCGGGACCCACAGCACCGACGAACTGAAATCCACCCAGGACTGGTTCCTGCGCTACGCCCTGCAGGCGGTGCCGGGCGTGGCGGAAGTGGCCTCGGTGGGCGGCCAGGCCCGGCAGTTCCAGGTCAGCCTCAACCCCAACAAGATGGCCGCCTACAAGGTCACCATTGACAAGGTCATCGACGCAGTGAAGGCGTCCAACGTGGAAGGGGGCGGCCGGCTGGTGGAATATAGCGGCCGGGAGTACATGGTCCGGGGCCGGGGCTACGCCAAGACCACCCAGGACCTGGCCAGCGCCGTGCTCAGGGCCGACGACGGCACCCCGGTGACTCTGGGCGACGTGGCCACGGTGAGCATGGGCCCGGAAATGCGCCGGGGTCTGGCCGACCTGGACGGCAAGGGCGACGTGGTGGGCGGCATCATCGTCATGCGCCAGGGCGAGAACGCCCTGCACGTCATCGACGCGGTGAAGGAGAAGCTCAAGGAACTGAAGCCCTCCCTGCCCGCCGGCGTGGAAGTGGTGCCGGTCTATGACCGTTCCACCCTGATCGAGCGGGCCATCACCACCGTGAAGGACAAGCTGATCGAGGAGATGTTCGTGGTCTCCCTGGTGATCCTGGTCTTCCTCTGGCACATCCCCTCGGCCATCATCCCGATCATCACCATCCCCCTGGCCGTGGCCCTGGCCTTCATCCCCATGCTGCTCATGGGCCAGAACGCCAACCTCATGTCCCTGGCCGGGATCGCGATATCGATCGGGATCCTGGTGGACGGCGCCATCGTCGAAGTGGAGAACGCCTACAAGAAGCTGGAGCACTGGAACAGTTCCGGCCGCCACGGCGACTTCCACACGGTGCGGCTGGAGGCCCTGCTGGAAGTGGGTCCCAGCGTATTCTTCTCGCTGCTGGTGATCGCCATCGCCTTCATGCCGGTGTTCACCCTGGTGGACCAGGAAGGCCGGCTGTTCCGGCCCCTGGCCTACTCCAAGAACCTGGCCATGGCCATCGCCGCCATCCTCGCCATCACCGTGGATCCGGCCATGCGCATGCTGTTCGCCCGCATGGATCCGTTCAGCTTCAAGCCCAGGTGGCTGTCCTGGACCGCGACCCAGGTGCTGGTGGGCAAGTACTATCCCGAGGAGAAGCACCCCATCAGCGCCCTGCTGCACCGGATCTACGAGCCGCCCTGCCGGTTCGTGCTCCGGCACGCCAAGGCCACCATCGCCGTGGCGGTGCTGATGGTGGTGGTCACCATCCCCGTATTCATGCGGCTCGGTTCCGAGTTCATGCCCCGGCTGGGCGAGGGCACCATCCTCTACATGCCCTCGACCCTGCCGGGCATCAGCGAGACCGAGGCCGAGCACCTGCTCCAGATCCAGGACCGGCTGATCCGCACCGTGCCCGAAGTGGAGCGGGTGTTCGGCAAGGCCGGCCGGGCCGACACCGCCACCGATCCGGCCCCGTTCTCCATGATGGAGACCGTGATCCAGCTCAAGCCCGAGGACCAGTGGCGGACCAAGCCCCGCTGGTATTCCAGCTGGGCGCCCAACGGGCTCAAGGCCGTGCTGCGGCCGTTCTGGCGCGACCGGCTGACCGAAGAGGAGATCGTCGCCGACCTGGACCGCACCGTGCAGTTGCCGGCCATCCCCAACGCCTGGACCATGCCGATCAAGGCCCGCATCGACATGCTGGCCACCGGCATCCGCACCCCGGTCGGCCTCAAGATCAACGGCGCCGACCTGAAGGTGATCCAGGACATCGCCGTGCAGGCCGAGACCATCCTGGCCAAGGTGCCCGGCACCCGCAGCGCCCTGGCCGAGCGCACCGCCGAAGGCTACTTCCTGGACTTCGAGCTCAAGCGGGACCAACTGGCCCGCTACGGGCTCAGCGTCGAGCAGGCCAACATGCTGGTGATGACCGCCATCGGCGGCGACGACCAGAGCACCATCTTCGACGGCCGGGCCCGCTACCCGGTGAACGTCCGCTACGCCAGGGACTACCGGGAGTCCATCACCTCCCTGAACCGGGTGCTGGTGCCCCTGGCCAATGGCAACACCATCCCCATGGAGGAGATCGCCGACCTGAAGCTGGTCAACGGCCCCGCCATGATCCGGGACGAGAACGCCATGCTGGACGGCTACGTGCTGGTGGACTTCGACACCTCCAAGACCGACGTCGGCACCTTCGTCAAGAACGCCAAGGCCGCCATCGACCAGCAGCTGAAGCTGCCCTCGGGCTACAGCCTCACCTGGAGCGGCCAGTTCGAGAACATGATCTGGGTGAAGGAGCGGCTGAAGCTGATCATGCCCATCACCCTGGTGCTGATCTTCGGGCTGCTGTACGCCAACACCAAGAGCGGCTTCAAGGCCGGGCTGGTGATGATGGCGGTGCCGTTCTCGGCCATCGGCGCCTTCTGGCTGATGTGGATCCTGGGCTACAACATGTCCATCGCCGTGTGGGTGGGGCTGATCGCCCTGCTCGGGCTGGACGCGGAAACCGGCGTATTCATGCTGCTGTTCCTGGATCTCTCCCACGACGAGGCCGTGGCCGCCGGCCGGTTCAACACCACCGGTGACCTGGTGGAGGCCATCATCCATGGCGCGGTGAAGCGGGTGCGGCCCAAGGCCATGACCGTCTGCGCCGCCTTCATGGGCCTGCTGCCGATCATGTGGTCCACCGGCACCGGCGCCGACGTGATGAAGCGGATCGCCGCGCCCATGGTGGGCGGCCTCGCCACCAGCTTCCTGCTGGAGCTGATGGTCTATCCCGCCGTCTACTACCTCTGGAAGCGCCATGAAGTGACCGAAGGCCCCCAGACCCCCCTGACCGTCTGATCCCCCAACCCCGGAGGGCCGGACCGCGGCCCCGGTCCTCCGCTTTTCCCTTAAGCCGCTCCTTACAAGGAAAAATCATGCGCACCCTCATGCTCGCCCTCGTCCTCACCGCCGCCGCCGTCGCCGCACCCAAGCCGGCCATCAACACGCTCTGCCCGGTGCTGGGCACCAAGGTCAACGCCAAGAGCGAGACCGTGGTCGTCAACAACCAGGAATACCGGATCTGCTGCATGGGCTGCCCGGAACAGCTCAAGGCCCACCCCGAAAAGTATCTGAAGGCCGACGGCACCCCCAAGAACGCCAAATAGCAGCGCTGCAGTCAAGGGCCCCGAAGGCGCGCTGGCGTGCCTTCGGGGCCCTCGCGCCTGTGGCTGGGATCGTTCAGCCTGGCCCCCGGTTCAGGACCGGTGCCGCAGCCGGGCGAACTGGGTGGGCGGAAGCCCCATCAGCTTCTTGAAGGTCCGGGAGAAGTGGAAGGCGTCGGCGAAACCCAGCTCCTGGGCCACTTCCTTCACCGAAGCCCCCGGCGCCAGGAGCATCTCCGCGCCCCGGGTCATGCGCAGCCTCAACAGGAGCTGGTACGGACTCTGGTGGTCGAATCGGCGGAACAGCCGGCAAAGGTAGGCCGGATCCACATGGCATTGCCGGGCCGCCTGGTCCAGGCTGGTCAGCTCCTGCCAGTGCTCCTCCAGATAGCGCTGGCAGCGCCGGTAGGTCCCGAACGCCGGGGTCTCCGCCGCGCCGGCCGGCATGGCGGTGTCGGAGATCTTGAGGATCAGGTGCTCCAGGATGATCGCGGCGATCTGCGGGCTGCGGGGGGTGCCGCTGAGTCCTTCCCGGATCAGGTTGTCGAACAGGCCAAGCACGTCGTTGGGAGCGGAAGTCTGGATCACGCTGCCCGGGGCCGGCCCGTAGCACTGGAGCAGGCGCTCGGCTTCCTTGCCGGTGAAATCCACGAAATACTTGACCATGGTGCCCTGCTCGCCGGGGACGATCTCCTGGGGGATGTCCGGCCCATAGGAGAACACCGTACCCGGCAGGAGGTCGTGGGTCTGCCCGGCCAGGGTCAACCGGCCGCTGCCCTGGGCCACGAATTCCACCCCCCAGTAGGGGAAGGTGCTGCGCTGAACCACGTAGTCCGGGGCGCAGCGCTCGTTGCCGCCACAAACCACGGCCAGGCGCGTGTTCCCCGGCGGATCCAGGTCCAGGCAGAAGCGCCGGGCGTCGGCGATCTGGGCGGAAAAGAATTCGGGTTGCGACACGGCCTCGGGGTTCAAGGCGTCCCTCCATGGGCCATTTAAAGGTCAATAATGTACATCCGTTAGCCAAGTTTATCTATTCTCCCCCAATTTATAAAGCAGATACTTTTCCTATCAAAGCAATTTTGACTATGCGGCTGGGCAATCCCAGGTGCCGGGCCGCAGCCCCCCCGTGACAGGAGTCCCACCGCTCCTGTCACGCACTGCGTCTGAAAATTTCGAAACCACGATAGTGCCACCCCCCCTTTCCTCCCAGAGCCCGGCGCCCTTCCAGCCGGAACGAGGCGCGATCAGATGCCGGAAACGCTGCTGCAAGTCACCGAAGTCTCCAAGGGGTTCCCCGGGGTCCTGGCCCTGGACAAGGTATCCTTCGAGCTGCGCAAGGGCGAGGTCCATGCCCTGGTGGGGGAGAATGGCGCCGGAAAATCCACCCTCATGAAGATCCTGAGCGGGGTCTACCAGCCCGACGCGGGAACCCTGACCTACAAGGGCAAGGAAGTGCGCTTCCAGGATTCCCGGGAAGCCAGCGCGGCCGGGATCGGCATCATCTACCAGGAGCTCAACCTGATCCCCCACCTCACGGTGGCTCAGAACATCTTCATCGGCCGGGAACCCAGGACCTGGCTCGGCTATATCGACGACCCGAAGATGAACGCCGACGCCTGCGCGATCCTGGGCCGGCTCAACCTGTCCATCGATCCGGCCACCCGGCTCAATGAGCTTTCCATTTCCAAGCAGCAGATGGTCGAGATCGCCAAGGCCCTCTCCCACGATTCCGAAGTGCTGATCATGGATGAGCCCACCAGCGCCCTGACCGAGTCCGAGATCGACGAATTGTTCAAGGTGATCCACACCCTCCGGAACCGGGGCGTCGGCATCATCTACATCTCGCACCGGCTGGACGAGCTCAAGCACATCGTCGACCGGATCACCATCTTCCGGGACGGCCGCACCATCGCGACCCGTGAGTATGCCGCCATCACCATGGACGAGATCATCCAGAAGATGGTCGGACGCAAGCTCGAGAACATGTTCCCGCCCCGCACCAATCTGCCCACCGGAGAGAAGCTGCTCGAAGTGAAGCATCTCGTCCGCACCGGGATCCTCAAGGACATCTCCTTCGATGTGTTCCGGGGCGAGATCCTGGGCATCGCCGGGCTCATGGGCGCGGGCCGTTCCGAGCTGGCCCGGGCCATCTTCGGCGCCGACCCGATCACTTCGGGCGACATCCTGATGGACGGCCGCAAGCTGGACATCCATTCCCCGGTGGACGCCATCCGCCACGGCATCGCCTACCTGTCGGAAAACCGGAAGGAAGACGGGCTCGCCATCAAGATGACGCTGGATCAGAACGTGACCATGGCCAACATGGATCAGGTTTCCAAACGATTCACCATCATCTCCAGGACCCAGGAACTCCAGGCCACCCAGACCTTCGTGGACGAACTCGAGATCCACACCTCGAGCCTCACCCAGGTGGTCAACAACCTTTCCGGCGGCAACCAGCAGAAGGTCGTCATCGCCAAATGGCTGTTCCGGGATTCCCGGATCCTGATCTTCGACGAGCCGACCCGGGGCATCGACGTCGGCGCCAAGTTCGCGATCTACGCGCTGATGGAGCGGCTGTCCCGCCAGGGGGTGGGGGTGGTCATGATCTCGTCGGAATTGCCGGAGATCCTCGGCATGACCGACCGGGTCCTGGTGCTTCACGAAGGCCGCCTCACCGCCACCCTGCGCACCCGGGACACCAGCCAGGAAGAGATCCTGAACTACGCGGCGGGGCTGAACCCGGAAGCCGTCCAAGCCGGCCTCGCCGCCGCCCAGAACCGATAGGAAGGAACCATGTCGATGAGCAACGAAGCCCAGGTGCTTGCACCTCCCCCCCCGACGGCCAGCCTGGCCGTGGCGCCCTTCGCCAGGAAGCTATCCCTCGACAAGCTGATGATCTCCCTGGCCTTTGTCGCCCTCATCATCATCTTCTCCCTGACCGCGAAGAACTTCTTCACCGTCCGCAACGTGCTCACCCTCGCCCTGCAGACCAGCACCATCACGATCATGGGCATCGGGGTGACCTTCACCATCATCACCGGCGGCATCGATCTCTCCATCGGCTCGGTGGTTGCCCTGAGCGGCACCGTCGCGGTGATGGCGGCCAACGTCGGCCTGCCGATCTGGCTGTCCATGACCATCGGCCTGGCGTCCGGGGTGCTCTGCGGATTCCTGAACGGGATCATCATCACCGGCATGAAACTGCCGCCGTTCATCGCCACTCTGGGCATGATGATGGTCGCCCGGGGCGTGGTGCTCACCATCACCAATGCCATGTCGAAACCGGCGCCGGACGCGTTCGGCCACCTGGGCAACGACACCCTGTTCCGTTACAGCCGCCAGTTCCCGGGGATCGCCTACCCGGTGTTCATCATGATCCTCGTCGCCCTGGCCTTCGGCTTCTTCCTGCGCAAGACCCGGATGGGCCGCTACACCTACGCGGTCGGATCCAACGAAGAGGCCTCGCGGCTGTCGGGCATCAAGGTGAAACGGGTCAAAATCGTCGCCTACATGATCTGCGGGTTCTGCGCCGCCCTCACCGGCATCATCCTCGCGTCGCGCATGGTCACCTCGCAACCCAACGGCGGGGTGAGCTATGAGCTCAACGCCATCGCGTCCTCGGTCATCGGCGGCACCAGCCTCATGGGCGGCATCGGCACGGTGGGCGGCGCGGTGATCGGCTCGTTCATCATCGGCATCCTGGCCGTGGGCCTGACCATGCAGGGCGCCTCCTATTTCGTGCAGCAGATCGTCATCGGCGTGGTGGTGATCGTCTCCGTGGCCTTCGACCAGTTCCGCTACCAGAAGAAGTAGTCGTCACCGCACGGTCCCGTGGACCGTCCACCTTTGAGGAGATTTCCATGAAGAAGATCCTTACCGTTGTCCTCGGACTTTCGGCCTTCTCGATGCTCGGCTTCGGACAGGAAGTGGCGGTCGTGGTCAAGACCGGCAACTCCAGCTTCTGGCAGAACGTCCAGACCGGCTGCTTCGACGCCCAGAAGGAGCTCAAGAAGACCACCCCCAAGTTCTCCGTCACCTTCCTCGGCCCCCAGTCCGAGTCCAACGTGAACGAAGAGATCAACATCGTCGAGAGCGCCATCGACCGCGGCGCCAAGGCCATCGTGTTGGCCCCCTCCGACACCACCGCCCTGATCCCGGTGGTCAAAAAGGCCAAGGCCGCCGGCATCAAGGTCATCATCATCGACTCCAAGCTCGAGGGCGACGCCAAGAACTACGATTCCTTCCTCGCCACCGACAACAAGGCTGCCGGCGAGGCCTGCGCCAAGGACATGATCGCCCGGGTGAAGGCCGCCACCGGCAAGGACACCGGCAAGATCGCGATCGAGTCCTACGTGGCGGGCGTCGGTTCCGAAGTGGGCCGGGTCGGCGGGTTCAAGGACTTCATCGCCAAGAACTCCAAGCTCCAGATCATCTCCACCCAGTATTCCCAGTCCGACCAGGTCACCGCCCTCAACCAGGTCACCAACATGCTCGCCTCCAATGACGACCTGGTGGGGATCTTCGGCGCCAACGAGCCTTCCGCCGTAGGCATGGGCCGCGCCATCGCCCAGGCCGGCCTGGCCGGCAAGATCGTCGCCATCGGCTTCGACGGCAACGGCGTGCTGCAGAACTTCGTCAAGGACGGCACTCTCTCCGCCATCTGCGTCCAGAGTTCCTACAACATGGGCTTCCTCGGGGTCAAGACCGCCTTCGACCTCGCCATCGGCAAGAAGAAGGCCGCTTCCTACGTGGACACCGGCTTCCTGCTGGTGACCAAGGAGAACATCGGCTCCACCCAGGCCAAGAACGTTCTCTACTGATTCGACCGGGCGCGGCGAGCGACGCTCGCCGCGCCCGTAAGTGCCGGGAACCACCTCGAAAGGACCCTCGCCGTGCTCAAAGGAATCGACCCCGTTGTTTCACCTGACCTGCTGAAGGTCCTTTCCGAAATGGGGCACGGCGACGAACTCATCCTGGCCGACGCCCATTTCCCGGGGCACAGCATCAATGGGCGCGTGCTCAGGGCGGACGGGATCGACATCGCCTCCCTGCTCAGGGGCATCCTGCCGCTGTTCGAACTCGACCAGTACGCCGAACCGCTGATCATGATGGCGCCGGTGGAGGGCGACCAGCTCGATCCCGCGGTGGAGCGCCGCTACCAGGGGGCGCTGGGCCGATCGGGCCAGCCCATGGCCCGCATCGACCGGTTCGCGTTCTACGATCGCGCCAGGTCGGCCTTCGCCGTGGTGATGACCGGCGAGGTCGCCAAATACGGCAACATCCTCCTGAAAAAGGGCGTGACCCCGCCCTACACGGCCTAGGAACCTAACCCATCTAGGTCAATTTTAGACATCCATTAGCCAGTAATGTCTATTTTCCATCGAAAAATAAGGCCGATAATTATCACGACGAAACAATTTTAACCATGCGCCCGGTCCGCAACAAGGAAGGGCTCGCAGCCAACGTGAGAGGAATACCGCTATGAACAAGAACGATCTGATCGTGGTCGCCGGAGCCGGAGGATTCATCGGGGGCGCCCTGGTGAGAAACTTCAGCGACCGGGGCTTCACCCGGATCCGGGCCATCGACAAGAAGCCGCTACCCCTTTGGTACCAGCGCACCCCCGGGGTGGAATGCCTGACCCTGGACCTGTCCGAGGAAGCCAACTGCAAGCGGGCCGTGGAAGGCGCCGTGGAAGTCTACAACCTGGCCGCGGACATGGGCGGCATGGGCTTCATCGAGCGCTTCCGCATCGAGTGCCTGCGCAGCGTCCTCATCAATACCCATATGATCGAGTCGGCGTACCGGGCCGGGGCCCAGCGCTATTTCTTCTCCTCCTCGGCCTGCGCCTACAACACCACGCTCCAGGAGGATCCGAACGTGAGGGCGCTAAAGGAGACCGACGCCTATCCTGCCATGTCCGAACGGGGCTACGGCTGGGAGAAGCTGATCTCGGAGATGTTCTGCCAGGAATACTGGGCCGAGCGCGGCATGAAGACCTTCATCGCCCGCTTTCACAACGTCTACGGTCCCTGGGGCACCTGGGACGGAGGCCGGGAGAAGGCGCCCGCCGCCATCTGCCGCAAGGTCCTGGAGGCGCGCAATTCCGGGGTGAAGGAGATCGAGATCTGGGGCGACGGCACCCAGACCCGCAGTTTCATGTATATCGATGACTGCGTCCATGGCATCGACCAGATCGTGCACTGCGAGAAGCTGATCGCCACCCCCATCAACCTCGGTTCCAGCGAGCTGATCGCCATCGAGGACCTGGTGACCATGGCCGAGTCCATCGGCGGGATCAAGCTCAACCGCAGCCATGACCTGACGGCGCCAAGGGGCGTGGCCGGCCGCAACAGCGACAACACCTTCATCCAGGAAACCCTGGGCTGGCAGCCTTCGATCCCCCTGCGGGTGGGTCTTGAGCGCACCTACGGGTGGATCGACCAGCAGATCCAGGACCGCTTGGCCGGCAAACACACCGTCCGCGATATCTGAGCAGGTGATTCCCGTGCCGAACATGCCTGCCAACCGGATCCAGGAGGTGGTCGGGGAAATCCCCTTCCGCCTCGCGCTCGCCGGAGGATGGATCGATCAGCCGTTCTGCTCGAAGTTGAACCCGGCCCCCCCGGGATCGATGGTGGTTGTAGGGCTGAAACCCGAGTTCCACTGGATGGAGCGTTCGGGCATCGCCACCGGGACCCGGGCCGTGGCCCGGCGGATTTGGGGCCGTCTGCCGGCCCGCGCCCCGGAGCTGCTGGTGCGGGAACTGTACCGGGCGGAAAACCGGGACCGGTCCGAACCCTCCGGCACCCAGGATATGATCGGCCTGATCTACCCGGGGGTGAACCGCCTGGATTACGACTTCGCCCACCTGGAAGGCGTCTACCCGAAGCATATCGAGACCACCCGCGATCCCGGCATCGCCCGCTGGCTGGAGGGGGTGCTGCACGTCCTGCCGGTGAGCCCCCGGCCGGACGGGTACAACCCGCTGGGCGAAAAGAACCTGGATCCGCACTGGATCCAGCGCCTGGGCCAGACCGGCAAGGACTGCTACGACGCGATCATGGCCCGGGACGTGGCTGCCCTCGGCGCGTCCTTCAACGACTGCATGGCCTGCTGGGAGGCCATCCTGCCCCGGACGGTCCGGCACCCGGCGGTGCAGCTGGACCTGCTCGGACTGCTCCACCACTACCAGGCCAATCACCCGGGGGCCATGTATTCGGGTTGCGGGGGCGGCTACCTGTTCGTCGCTTCGGAAGACCCCGTGCCCGGTTCGTTCCAAGTCGAAATCCGCCTGGAGTAGCAAGCCCATGCCCGTTGTCCGTCTAGCCCTCCGTTTCGACCATCCGGGAGCCCGGGACTTCCGGTTCCTCCAGGAGGCCGCCCGGCTCGGGGAGGTCCAGGCTTTGCTCTGGTCCGACCAGGCCATCCTTGACCTGGCCGGGGTCGAGCCGGGCCTGCCCGAGGCCGAGCGGCTCTACTTCCTCCAGGCCATCCGTTACATTCACTCGGCCGCCATCGTCGGCGTTCCGGCATCGCCAGGGCCGCTGCCGGAAGTCGTCGGGCCCGACCCGGACCTGTGGGTGGTGGATGAGCGCTCGGCCCATGCGGACCAGGCGGCCTATTGCCGGTCCCGGGGCATCCGCTATCACGTGATAGGCGAAGCGGAACTGGCCGGGTTGCCGGAACCGGCGCCCGCGCCGCCCCCGTCCCCGCGGCGGAAGGTGCTGGTGACCGGCAGTTTCGACTGGCTGCACTCGGGCCACGTCCGGTTCTTCGAGGAGGTTTCGGCCTTGGGCGATCTCCATGTGGTGGTCGGTCATGACCGCAACATCCGGCTGTTGAAGGGAGAAGGTCATCCGCTCTTTCCCGAACAGGAGCGGCGCTACCTGGCCGGTTCCATCCGGTTCGTGCAGCGGGCCCTGGTCTCCTCCGGGGACGGCTGGCTGGACGCGGAACCTGAAATCGCCCAGCTCCAGCCGGACATCTATGCCGTGAACGAGGATGGCGACAAGGCCGAAAAGCGGGACTTCTGCCACGAGCACGGCATCGAATACGTCGTGCTTCGGCGCATCCCGAAGGACGGGCTGGCCCCGAGATCCAGCACCAACCTCAAAGGAAAGGGTTGAGATGATCCACCCGCCCAACCCGTATCGCAAGCTGGCGGTGGTGCTCGCCGGAGGCCGGGGCACCCGGTTCTGGCCACGGTCCCGGGCCAGGCGGCCCAAGCAGTTCCTGACCATGGTGGGGGACTCCTCACTCCTGGAACAGACCGTGCACCGCCTGGACGGGGCTTTCCCACCCGAGGACATCTTCGTCCTCACCACCGAAGAACTGGCCGAGGCGACCCGGCAGCTGCTTCCGGAGCTCCCGCCCGGAAACGTCCTGGTGGAACCCGAGGGGCGCAATACGGCACCATGCCTGGCCCTGGCCCTAATCGCCCTGGAGCGGATCGCGCCCGGCGGGGTGATGGTGGTGCTCAGCGCCGACTCCTGGATCGGAGACCGATCCACCTTCCTGCAACAGATCGAGATCGCGGTGCACCACGCCGGCGAAAAGGGCGGCCTGGTGACCTTCGGCATCCGGCCCGCCTACCCGGAAACGGGCTACGGCTATATCGAGACCGAAGGCGCCGGGGAGGTGCTCGGGATCCAGGCGTTCCGGGAAAAGCCGGATCGCGCCCAGGCCGTGGCCTATCTGGAATCCGGCCGGCACTATTGGAATGCCGGGATGTTCGTGTGGACCCTGCGGGACTTCCGGGCGCAGATGCTGGACTGCTGTCCGGAGCTGCTGACACCGCTGGATGAATGGGTGGCGGCCGGGGCGGTGGCCGAAGACCTGCCCCGGGCCTATGGGCGCCTGCCCAGGCTCTCCATCGACTATGCCCTCCTGGAGAAATCCCCGCGGGTGGCCATGGTCCCGGCCCGGTTCCGCTGGTCGGACGTGGGATCCTGGCCCGCGGTGGCGGAGTTCCATCCGCCCGACGGGGACGGGAACGTGCTGGTGGGGGACGCCGTTCTGCTGGAATCCCGGAATTGCGCGATCTTTGGCGGCTCCCGCTTCATCGCTGGCGCCGGGCTTTCGGATCTCATCGTGGTGGACGAACCGGACGCGCTCCTGATCTGCCGCCGGGACCGGGCCCAGGAGGTCAAACGGATCGTCGAACAGCTCAAGGCCATGGGCCGGCAGGATCTGCTCTGATTCAACAGCCAGGAAATTATTCCGGCTGGCGGGGGATGGGCTTGGCCAGTCCACCCGAACATACCCGCGATCGGGTGATGAAGTGCTTTCCTTCGCCGGCCGCGAGTGAAAAGCCCTCGGGCTCCCCCTGGCCGAGGTCGAGGATGAGCTGGGTGTGCTTCCACACCTCGTATTGGCGGGGATCGATGAAGAACCGGCAACCGCCGACCTCGCCAAGCAGGACGTCATGGTCGCTGAGGATGAACTCCCCCTCGTCGAAGCAGATCGGGAGGCTGCCATCGCAGCAGCCCCCCGACTGGTAGAACATGACCGCGCCCCGCTCGGCCACCAGCCAGGCTATCGCCTCGAGGGCGGCCTGGGTGGCGATGACCGCAGGCTCTGGGAAGGGCACGTCCATTGCCGGGGCCCGATCAGAAGAACCCGAGCGGTTCGGGGCTGTAGCTCACCAGCAGGTTCTTCACCTGGGTGTAGTGCTCGAGCATCATCTGATGGTTCTCCCGGCCCACGCCGGAGATCTTGTAGCCGCCGAAGGCCGCCCCCGCGGGGTAGAGGTGGTAGCAGTTGGTCCACACCCGCCCGGCCTTGATCGCGCGGCCCATGCGGTAGGCGAGATTGCCGTTGCGGGTCCACACCCCCGCGCCGAGGCCGTACAAGGTGTCGTTGGCGATGGCCAGAGCCTCGGCCTCGTCCTTGAAGGTGGTCACCGCCAGCACGGGGCCGAAGATTTCCTCCTGGAAAACCCTCATCTTGTTGTGGCCCTTGAGCACCGTCGGCTGGAAGTAGTAGCCCTCGGCGAGGTCCCCCTTCTGGAGGTCCCGCTTGCCGCCGATGAGGCACTCGGCTCCCTCCTGGGCGCCGATATCCACGTACGACATGATCTTTTCCAACTGCTGGGCCGAGACCTGGGGCCCGAGCATGGTGGAGGTGTCGAGCGGGTTCCCCTGGGTGATCTTGCGGATCCGCTCAAGGCAACGGCCCATGAACTTGTCGTAGATTGATTCCTGGATGAGCGCGCGCGATGGACAGGTGCACACCTCGCCCTTGTTGAAGGCGTATAGCACCAGGCCTTCGATGGCCTTGTCCAGGAACGCGTCATCCTGGTCCATCACATCGGCGAAGAAGATGTTGGGCGACTTGCCGCCCAGTTCCGTGGTGGACGGAATGAGGTTCTGGGCCGCGTACTGCATGATCAGCCGGCCGGTGGTGGTCTCGCCGGTGAAGCCGATCTTGCCGATGCGCGGGCTCGTCGCCAGAGCCTTGCCGATCTCGGCACCCGGACCGGTGATGACGTTGATGACGCCGGGGGGCACCACGCCAACCAGGAGTTCGGCCAGTTTGAGGATCGACCACGGCGTAGGGGTGGCCGGCTTGAGCACGGTGCAGTTGCCCGCGGCCAGAGCCGGGGCGATCTTCCAGGCGGCCATGAGCAGCGGGAAGTTGAACGGGATGATCTGCCCCACCACGCCGAGCGGCTCGTGGAAGTGGTAGGCGACCGTGTCCTTGTCGATCTCGGTGGAGCTGCCCTCCAGCGACCGGGTGGCACCCGCGAAGTAGCGGAAATGGTCTACCGCCAATGGGATATCAGCGGCCAGCGTCTCCCGCACCGGCTTGCCATTTTCCCAGGATTCAGCCACGGCCAGCATCTCGAGATTGGCTTCGATGGTGTCGGCGATGCGGTTGAGGACCGCCGCCCGTCCGGCGAGGGAGGTGGCGCCCCAGGCGTCCTTGGCCGCGTGGGCGGCGTCGAGGGCGAGTTCCACATCCTCGGCCGTCGACTTGGCCACTTCACAGAATGGCTTCCCATTGACCGGGCTTATGTTGGTCATGTACTGACCCTTCACGGGAGCGACCCACTCACCTCCGATGAAGTTGTCATAGCGGCTTTTGACCGTGACGATACTGCCCGGCTTGCCGGGTGCTTCGAACACCTTGCCCATGGATGCCTCCATCGTTTATTGGGTGACTGATCGCGCCAGGTGGCGAGTCCGCCCTTGACCGACCGAAATGGGATTGTAGTTCTCCTGATACGGCATACCCAATTAAATGTTTTTCCCAAGTCCAAGGCATGCTGACCGCGGCCAGCGCAATCTCCGGCGCCAGGACAGGCCGTGACTCAACGATCGCTTCGCTTGCTATACACTCTGAGCATTGACTATTCACGATAATCCATCAATTATATACGCATTGTGTATGGAGACACCATGTGCCAACAAAGTCTGCTACGCGATGCCATGCGTCGCATGAATCTCACCCGGGAGGTTTTCGCCTTGCGCCTCGGGGTTTCTCGCCGAGCCCTGGACACATGGCTGCTGCCGGATGGATCCAAGGAGCACCGGTCCATGCCGGACATGGCCGAACGGTTTGTCACCGAGATCCTCCAACACCACCGGGAGGCCGCGCAAAATGCGGAAGCACGCTCCATGCCGTTGGAGATCCAGTTCGATGACAAACCCCAGCTCATCTCCGTCGGCCAACTCAATCGGGATGCCGTGGAAAACCTTTTCCACCTTGCCGATCAGCTCCAACCGGTCGCTCGCAGGCAAAAGGTCTGCCGAGTGCTGGAAGGAGCGGTTCTCGCCAACCTGTTCTTTGAAGCCAGCACCCGCACCCGCATCAGTTTCGGGGCTGCCTTTTGCCGCCTTGGTGGCTCGGTGCTCGACACCACGGGCTTCACCTTCTCGTCCATCGCCAAAGGAGAATCCCTTTACGACACCAGCCGCGTGATCAGCGGGTACGCGGATGCCATGGTGATCCGGCATCCAGAGCAGGGATCCGTGGCCGAATTCGCCAGGGCGACCAATCTGCCCCTCATCAACGGTGGCGATGGCCCGGGAGAACATCCGAGCCAGGCCCTTCTGGACCTCTACACCATCGAACAGGAGTTCGAACGCCTGGGCAAGCGGGTGGACGGTTCCTGCATCGCCATGGTGGGAGACCTGAAATACGGACGAACCGTGCATTCCCTGATCAGGTTGTTGTCCCTTTACCGGAACCTCCGCATAGACCTGATCTCCCCGGAAGGCCTGGAGATGCCAAGTCACTTTGTGGAAGCAGCCGCGGGTCTGGGACACGATCTCCGCATTCACAACCAGATCGGGGCTTCACTGAAAGAATCGGACGTCATCTACGCGACGCGAATCCAGAAGGAACGCCTTGCCGGCGAAGTGATCGAAGGCTACCGGCCGGACTTTCAGATCAACCAGGCCACCTTGGACGCCTGGGCAAAACCGGAAGTCATCGTGATGCATCCGCTGCCCCGAGACAGTCGGCCCGGCGCCAACGACCTGAGTCCGGACCTAAACCACGATTCCCGGCTCGCGATCTTCAGGCAGACCGACCAGGGGATTCCCATTCGCATGGCCATCTTCGCAAGCCTCCTGGGTGTAGCGGATCAAGTGGTTCGCGCGCAGCGGGACGCCCCGTGGCGCCACCCGACCCAACTTGGTCCGGACGATGCCAGCTTCTACGGCCTGGGGTGTCCCGAACAATGAGCCGGCTGGGGATTTCGTCCAAACCCTTGCGCAGGAGATCAAGGAAGACTGACCGCCGCCAGCGCAATCTCCGGTGCAAGGACCTGCAGGGATTCGATCCGCCCGAAATCTTCCAGGTTCCGGGTCACCAGCACCGGAATGCCCGCCTCGATCGCAGCGCAAGCCTGAATGCCATCTTCCAGGTCGTCCAAACCCAACCGGAGGGCACCAGTGACCACGGCAGCGGTCACATCTGCCAGGCGCAAGCGCTGAAGGAGCATTTCGACCTTGGCCAGCGCCTTCTTTTTCGAATCCCTTTTCCGGATGAGGAAGTGAAGGGTGGCCACGGTGTTCGTTGCAATGA
>Ga0302267_10001497_pt1 | contig 29816 bp, 28 predicted proteins | sample III_Bog_E1_3_FD_194555 | JGI IMG/M metagenome (GOLD analysis project Ga0302267, IMG submission 194555) | Peat permafrost microbial communities from Stordalen Mire near Abisko, Sweden - III_Bog_E1_3 | ecosystem: Environmental > Terrestrial > Soil > Wetlands > Peat | place: Sweden: Abisko...
ATTTACCCATTAGTAAACACAAACCCCCATTTTCGGGCAAAAAAACGCCAAAAACACCATCGAAACTGGCACTTTGGAGCAAAAAATGGCACTTTTCGCACATCGAACTTCGCGTACCCAAAACCATCCCAACGTGCTCTGTTTTTCCACCTCGATTCGCCCTCAAAGGCATCTCCCTCACAACGTCAAGAGCTTGCGGTTCCAAATGCGTTTGCCTGGCAAAGCCCGGCCCCACACAGCCACCAACACCCCCACTATGCTAGAAAGATAGGTTGCCCTTCCATTTAAGAAAGGACCCCCCATGGACCGCAGAACCTTCCTCGGCGCAGCTTCCGCCGCCCTCATCGCCGATGCTCTCACCCCCGCGGCTTCCTTTGGCGCCGCCCCTGCCCCGCTCAAGCCAATGGACCTCGGCCTCATCATCAGCCCCTTCGGCGCGCCCGAGGCCACCTTCAAGCGCGTCCATGACATCGGCTTCAACAACTGCTTTCTCTCCCTCGACGGCTATATCAACGGCTTCACTCCGCAAATCGCCGACCAGTTCGGCAGCCTGCTGAGCAAATACTCGCTGGTCGCCACAACCGTCGAAGTAGTTGGCCCGCCGCCGCTGGAATGGAACTTCCTGCGCGGCCCTTCCACCATCGGCCTGGTCCCCCCAGCCACCCGCGCCGCCCGCACCGACGCCCTTCGCCAGGTCTCCGACTTCGCCAGGCTTCTCGGCATTCCCCAGGTCCAAACCCACTGCGGCTTCATCCCTGAAGATCCCGCCGACCCGCTCTATCCCGGCGCAGTCGAAGCCATCCGCGCCGTAGCCCAGCATTGCCAATCGAACGGCCAGCACTTCCTCATGGAAACCGGCCAGGAGACCCCCACCACCATGTCCCGCATGATCCGCGACGTGGCCATGCCCAACCTCGCCGTCGGCCTCGACACTGCCAACCTGATCCTCTACGGCAAAGCCAACCCCGTCGACGCGGTCGACATCATCGGCCCCCATGTCCGCAGCATCCACGCCAAAGACGGACGCTGGCCCACCGACCCCAGCCAACTCGGCGAAGAAGTCCTGATCGGCAAAGGCCTGGTCGACTTCAAGACCGTCTTCACCAAGCTCCACAAACTCGGCTACACCGGAGCCGTAACCATCGAACGCGAAACCAGCGGCCCGCAGCAGGTTGAAGACGTGAAGAACGAGAAGATCTACCTCGAAAAAATCCTCCGCGAAGTCCTCGCCTGATCTCAGACCGCAAGGACACCGGCCAACCCGCTTTCCACTGAAAATCACAAGAAAGAGAGACCCCATGGACCGTCGCGATTTCATCCAGACCGGCGCCGCAGCCGCAGCCGGCATCACCCTGCTCAAACCGGCCGCCGCCTTCGCCTACCAGGCCAACTCCGCCATCCGCCACGGCCTGCTGGGCTGCGGCAACCGCGGCTCGTCCGTAGCTGAATCTTTCTCCAAAAACACCGCCGCCCAGGTCGTGGCCATTGCCGATCTCTTCCCTGACAACCTCGCCGCCGGCCGCGCCCGCTTTGACAAGATCAACGCCGGCCTCAATCGCGCTCCCATCGACGAGAAGCTCCTCTTCCATGGCCCGCACGCCTTTGACCAGCTGGCCGCCTCCAAAGAAATCGACCTGATCCAGATCTCGACCCCGCCCTTCTTCCACGTCGAGCATCTCGCGGCCGCCGTCGCCTCGGGTAAGCACGTCTACTGCGAAAAGCCAGTCGGCATCGATGCCGCCCAGGCCAAACACGCCCTCGAAATCGCCAAACGCGTTCAGCCCACCCAAAGCGTCGATGTCGGCTTCCAGTGCCGCAACGCTCCGCCCCTCGCCGCCGTTGCCGAGCACATCAAAGCAGGCGCACTGGGCAAGATCGCCGCCGTGGCCGCCAACTACAACGCACCAGCGTCCACTGAAAAAAACCGCCCCGGCGCATCCCCCGATGAATACCGCCTGCGTAACTGGCTCTGGGATCGCGCCCTTTCCGGCGACATCCTGGTCGAGCAGAACATCCACATCGTTGATCTTTGTAACTGGCTCCTCGGCGCGCATCCAATCAAGGCTACAGCCACCGGCGGCCGCAACATTCTCACCCACTACGGCAACTGCTGGGACAACTACCAGGTCGACTTCACCTACCCCGACAGTGTGCATATGTCGTTCTCGTCAACTCAATTTGGAACCGACGGCGCATTCGACGCCGGCCTTAAGTTCTTCGGGGCGGATGGCTCAGCGACCGTCCCCTACTCCGGCCCAGTCGCGATAACGGGGAAGAACAAATGGGCGTGGTCCGACTCGGCCGCAACAGCCTCCGGCTCCGGTAAATTCGCCGCCAACGGCGCATTCAGCGACAATCTCGAATTCGCCGACCGCGACAAGGAACGGACATTCATTGACAGCATCACGTCCGGCCAATGCCACAACCAGATTGCCGCCGGTGTTGAAACCGCGCTCAGTTGCATGCTGGGCCGCATGGCTGGCCTCACCGGGCGCGAAGTCACCTGGGACGAACTGCTCGCCCACGGCGAAACCTACCGCCTGGGATTCAGCCTTGATCAGTTTGCATGAGGATCAGTTCGCCTGACCCGCGGCATACGAGTCAATTGGTCTGGCGAAACATCGCGCTGAGATCCGCCGTGCCCCATCCCGATGCATACCACGCCGCCCAGTAATACGGGTGCCGATACCGCACATCCCGCACCATCGCCTGCCTCGCCGCCGTCAACGCCCGCGGAACCGTCAGTCCCCTGGCCAGCCCACCATAAAACGCGTCCATCATCGGAACTGCCGCAGCCGAATCTATCTGCCAGCGCGTCGCCACCACATCCGGCACGCCCACCGCGGCCAGCGTACTCACAATGTCGCCCATTCCGTGGTTCCAACTGGCCTGGTTCCGTCCGCTTGAGCAGGCGGAAAACACCGCCAGCCGCGCCTGCCGGGGAGGGTGCCCCCTGAACACTTCGCTGTCCAGCCACGGCGAATCCTGCCCCTCGCCCGGCTTTTCCGGCGCCAGCAGCAGCCGCGTCGCTCCGCCCCGGCTGGCTGCATGGCCGGCAAAGTGAAATGCCTCCGCAGTTCCCAGCCGCTCCACCACACGCGCCTCCGTAGCCTGCTCCCCGACCAGGACACTCGGCACCACATCGAAATGCGCCACTGCCCGCGCTTCCGCCAACACCTCCGGCAGCAGTTGGCTCTCGCCGGAGGCAACAGATGCCCCCACCACCAGCGCCCTCCCAGCCGACTTCACGCCATGCGGTTCGTCAGGCTTCAAAAGGAGGGAAGGTGACTCTTCCAGGTTGGTCTTGACGCCCAATGCTCCAGCGGCAGTCTCCACCGAAGGCCACGGCAAATTGCCCAGCAGCGGATCGGGCTCAAGCCGCAAATCGTAGCTAGCCGCCCCTTCTCCAGCCTGCGCATTCGCCCCGTTCGCGGGCTCAATCGGGGAAATCAGCAGCGCGCCCACCCGCTGCGCCGCGCGGTCAATGGCATTCATCCCCGTCTCTGGAGAATCAACGGCGCGCTCCAGTTGCTCTACCGCCACCATCAAATCTTGTTTGCGCACCGCAACCGCGGTCCACGCCACACCCTGCGCCGAAGCGCGATAAAGCAGCACACGATCTGGCAACACCACTTGCCCCACCAGCGGACTCAAACCGGGACGCCGCAATGTTGCCTCAAGCTTGGTTTGCAGGCAGTCCAGCCCTCCGTCTGAACAGGCCAATACAGGGACGCCCAGAATCCTGAGCCGATACCGCTCCCAGAGCGCCAGCGCCTGCTCACCCGGCCGCCCTTCCGCCAGCCAAACGCCCACCAGTTCCGCATAAAGTTCGCGATTCTGCTCGGCCTGCACAATGGTTCCCGCCCCGCCCTTGCCGCTCAGCCGCTCCTGCTCCAGCAGCGCCTCGCGCAACACCGGCTCAGCCGCTTCACCAAGTCCCTGCTCCAACGCAAGCTGCCCCCGCGCCACTGCATAATTGCGCAAATCCACCGCATTCTTCTCGCTCGACATATGCCCGAATGCCGAATCCAGCAGTTTGCCGGCCGCGTCCGGCTGCCCTCGCTCCAGGTAGACATCTGCCAGGGCGGTCTCGACCTCTGCCAGCGTGGCCTGCACCGCTTTTCCACCGCCGTTCGACGCCAACTCATCCTGAGCCGTGCGCATCGCCCGCTGTGCCTCGTCAATTGACCCCGCGCGAATAGCCACGGCCGCCAGGTTCAGCCAAGCCGTTGGAAGCAGTTGCCGGTTCTGCGTCAGTTCGAGCGCTCCCATATGCTCCCGCTGCAGCAGCAGTGCCAGCTTCGTTCGCGGCGTGCCCTGCTCCACCTGTTCCAGGCTGCTCAATGTGCCGGAAAGCCGCAGTGCTGGATAGTCCCCGGCATAAAACTGCCGAATCGTCGCCAGGTAATCATGCCAGGCGGTCTCCACGTCCCCAGCGTCCACCGCCGCTCCGCCGCGCATGTTCCGCACTCGCAACTCAACCAGCGTATAGCCCCGATCGTGCGCCAGAGTCTCAGCGCTGACGAACGACGGGTTGTTCTCAACATCCGACCCCGGCGCCGGATCGCAATAAGCGTCGAGTGCCTCCGCCTCCGCCTCAATCCAAACCAACGCACCGTCGCTGTGCACCAGCGCATGTACCGCCTGGTAGCAGCCGGCGTAGTTGGCCATCGCCTGCAGCGCGTCGGCCTGCTCAATCGCGGCACGCGCCTCGCCCACCTGCGCCTCCATGGCCTTGGCCGCATCGGGCTGTTTGCGCAGCGATTGGAACAGCCGCTCGGCATCGGCGGCATGCTCGGCCGCGCCGGGATAATCGCCGTGCGTAGCGCCTTCAATAGCCTGAGCCAGTGCATGCGCTGCCCGGTTGAACTCAATGTCTGCAAAAGATGAATCGGAAAGGAGAGAAGCAGGAGGGAGAAACTTGGTCAGCCAGGGGTCTTGGTGATTGCGCTCAAGCGAGCCGGCAAGCGCGTAAAGCAGGCTGCGGGCAGCCATGCACTCTTCGCCGCACGGCGACCCGCGCGACTGCGCTGCAGGCGACGGATCAGCTATCGGAAAAGCCCTTTCCAGCAGCCCGGGCAGCAGAGACGTGGAGAGTTCCTCGTCAATTGCGCCCAGCGTTTTGCCATCCGCAGCCAACGAGCGCGTGGTCTGCGGCGTCGCCAGATACTGCTCCATCCGGCCCTGGTGCGACTTCAACTGGTCCAGCCTCTGCTCCAGCGCCTGCAACCGCCTGCGCCCTTCGGCAAGCCACTTGGCGTCGCGCTCAAACTGCAGATAGCGATTCCAGGTTTCCACCGCGTTCATAAGCTGGCCGCGGTCTTCCATCACCAGCGCCTCATTGAACAGCACAACCGGATCGTCAGGCGACAGTTCATCGGCGCGGCGCAGATCGTCCAGCGCTGTGGCCCGGTCGTTCTCGCTTCCCGTCGCGGCTCCACGCTGAAAATAGGCTGAAGCGTCGTCCAGCAGCAGAGCTTCCGTGGCCGGTCCGGCTGCCACAAGCCGATCGAGAATGTCGATCGCCGGATCGTATTTTTCCTCAAGAATGTCGGCCCGTGCCTCAAACTGCAGCCAATGCGCATCCTCGGGCGTCCGCTCAAGCTGACGCTCAATCTTCGCTCGTGCTTCCAACAGCCGAGACGATTCGCGACCCGTTACCCCGCCGCGCAAATGCTGCAGCGGAGTCACCTCCGCAAACCCCGAGCCCGGCATCCGCAGATCAAAGATCCTGGCCTGCGTATACGCCTCCGCCATCAGCCGCTCCGGGTTGTTCGCCATCCGCCACCATTGCACCAGACCAATGCCTATCAGCAGCGAAGCAGCCAGCCCCGCTCCCGTCCAAAGATAGAGGCGACTCACGCCCTTCGAACCCATCAGCCGCGGCGTACGGGCAAACTCGGCAGCCAGCCTGCGCTGCCCCTGGGCAGACGAGGACGCCAGCCCATCCAGGAAAGCCTGCTCCTCAGAAGAAATGTCGGCGTCCAGTGCGCGCAGCCTGGCTGCACAATCCGTACAACCTGCCACATGCATCAAAAGCGCCTTCACCCGCTCGCTCTTCACGGCAGCCGGCTCTGAACTCAACAGCTCCCCCAGTTTCCCCGCCTGGGGACAAGCGGAACCATGCAAATCCCTCTCCCCACCCGCGCCGTCGGCGTTCTCCGGCCGCTCCTCAGTCAGGCGGGCCTCAATCAGGCGATTCAGCCCCTCCCGCAGCGCCTCGGGCGACACGCCTGACGAGTCTTGAAAGCCGGATTCGGGGTTCATTTCATCGGTCATAGCTACACTCTATTTAACGGATTCACCGGGAACATTCCTTTTAGGCAACCCATTTTCCACCTTACCCCGACCCGGTTCGGACATCCGGACTCTTGCGCTCAACCTCTCCCCGAAGCCACACCGTCACCCGCCGCAGCGCGCTTTCCACTCCCTTGGCGGTGAGCCCCGCTGAGGGCAGCCGGGCAATCTCCTCCGCCGTGTACCCCTGGCGGTAGTAAAGCCAGAACAACGCCCGGTCGCGCTCGCCAATCACATCGGGAGCTGACCGAAGCTTGCTGTCCAGCTCTTCCATCAGCGCCGATTGCTGCATCCGCGCCACCGGTCGCGCTGCATGCGAATGCGATTGCGCATCGTCGTCGACCAGCGGCATGATAACTACTTTGCCACCCCGCTTGGCGGAATAAAGCCGGCGAAAGTAGTCGTTCGCCACCGATGCCGCCACAATCCGCAACAGACCCAGAAAAGAATCTTCGCCGCGCGGCTCAAAATCCCGCAAAATGCGCCGCTCCTGTTCACACAGCTTCAAGTACACCTCCTGCACGATATCGTCCACCGTTGCAGGCGATGGGTCAGCGACCCACATGCGGCACACCCTGAGCGCAACCAGCGAGGCAAGCGGCTCCGTTCGACGCACGAATTCCAGCCACTCCGAGGCGTCGGCGGAGCGGGCGCAGGCTTTTGCCAGGTCGTTCACTGAGGTGCGAGTTTCGTCCATCGCGCGGGACACCAGTTTAACCCACTGCAAGGCAAATGGTTATTCCTTTATAAATATGCGACAACTCTCCGGTACCCCGTGCACGGCAATCCACTTTTCCCGTGTGCTAACATCCCGCCAAGCATATACAACGCACTTTTCAGGAGCACGGAATGGAAACCAACCTGCGCCCCATGTCGTTGGGCGAGATCCTCGACCGTACGGCTCAGCTTTATCGCACCAACTTCCTGCTCTTCGCAGGCATCGCCGCCATCTACGCCGGAGTCCTGCTGGTCATCAACCTCATCCAGTTGGGTGTGACCCAGTTGATGTTGCACTGGCATATGACACAGCAAGTGCCCCTCGCGACGCTGGGCTACGTGGTGGTGATCTTTCCGGTCATCCTGCTCTGCGCCACTGCCGCCGTTGCGGCCAACAACCGGGCGGTCTCGTGGGTCAATCTGGGGCAGCCGGCCACCATTCGCGGCGCCTACAAAAGCATCTGGCCAAAGCTCGGCCGCTACCTCTGGCTGGCCGCCATCATCGGCTTCATCATCTATTTGCCGTTCATCCTCATCTTCAGCGCCTACTCCGGGTTTCTCTATGGCTATGCGCGACCCAAGGGATTCTTCCATGCCGGCCAGCAGGCCGACGCCTCGGGGATGATCGTCGTCGGACTCGTGTCATTCCTGTTGTTCGTCCTGATCCTGGGCTGGATCGTCTATGCCGTCCTCATGGCCCTGCGTTACTCCCTCGCCGTCCCAGCCTGCGTTATCGAAGACATCCCGGCGCGCCAGGCTATCAAGCGCAGTGTTGAATTGAGCAAGGAATCCCGCGGTCGCATCTTTGTTCTTGGACTGCTGATTCTGGCCATTCAGCTCGGCCTGGTGATGATTTCGCAACTCTTTTTCGTCGTCGCGGCCTTCATGGCAATCAAGCACCACGGCACCCTGCCCGTTTGGATGCAGGCCTTGCAGCAGATCGTCGGCTTCTTCACCAACAGCTTCATCGGACCCATGTATGCCACCGGGCTGACCCTCTTCTACTATGACCAGCGCGTGCGCAAAGAAGGCTACGACATCGAGCGGATGATGGAAGCCGCTGGCATGAATGCGCCGCCGGCCTTCGAAGCCTCCCCAGTCTCGGACCCCGTTCAGCCCGTGAAAGACCTGCCCGAAAGCGCCTTCGCAGCCCCCGAGCAAGAAGCGCCCGAATCCATCCCCGAGCCCGAGCCGCCAGCCGAAGAACCCCCGCCACCGGAAAGCTCCTCTGAAAGCTCGCATGGCTGATTCCCTCCACCCTTCGACGCTCGGCGAGATCCTGGACCGCACGGCGCACCTCTACCGCGTGCGCTTTCTCGTCTTCCTCGGCATCGCATCCTTCCCCATCGGACTCCTCCTGGTTTACGCCGGCGGCATCGCCCTGCTTGTCTCCTGGGCCAATACGGGCGAAAAACCGCAGAATGTCGATCCCACGGGCTACGCAATCGCAGTCTTCAGTCTGGTCGCGATCGGCTTCGCTGCGCTTGCCCTCTTTCTCGGCGTATCCGCGCTGGCCGCCGCAGCCATGAACCACGCCGCCTCCCGCGCCTCTCTCGGCCAGACAATCACCATTCGTGACTCTTACAAAGCCGCCTGGCGCCGTGGCTGGCGCGCCATCGGTCTTTACTTCGTTGAGATCATCGCCATCTGGGTGCTGCCCTTCGGCGCCTGGTTCGTCCTGGTCTTTCTATCCGCGGGCATTGCCGCGCTGATGGCAAGCCTGGGCATCGGCGGAGGCGGATTCTTCTTCCTCATCGAGTTTCTGGTCGTCGTCGGCCTCGCCGTATACGGCTTCTGGATAGCCCTGCAGCTCTCGCTCGCCTTTCCCACGTTCGTTGTGGAACAGATGGGCGTCTGGGCCGCACTCCGCCGCAGCTTCTCCCTCGCCAAAGGCACCAGGGGCCGTATCCTGCTGCTCTACCTGCTCTGCGCCGCCCTCAACTGGATTCTCTCCATGGCCGTCATGTTCCCAGTGCTCATCGGGATGGCACTCATCCGCGGAGCCGGCAGTCCGCAGAATGCGCAGACCTTCGGAATCGTCTTGGCCCTCGTCATCTACGGTTCAGGATTCCTCGTTCAGGCGCTCACCCGCCCCGTCTACGGCATCGCCCTCATGCTCTTCTACTACGACCAGCGCATCCGCCAGGAAGGCTTCGATATCGAGTGGATGATGCTCAAAGCCGGCCTCATCGTCCCCGCCGACCACCCCGCGCAACTCCTCCCGGAGGGAGGGAACGATAGTAGCCACGGATGGAGCGGAGCTGAATCCGGGGAAGCCACCCCAATGGATGCCCTGAGCCCCGTAGGGGCGGGCCGATCCATCCCCGCGATCCCCGCCATCCACCCCGTCGAAAACGACCCAACCACCGAACACGAATTGGGGGAAACTCTATGACCGATTCAAGATTCCCGACTCCGCCCGCCATGCCCATGACCTTCGGACAGATCCTTGACCGCATCTGGCGCCTCCTCAAATCCGCTTGGCGGCCCTTCATCGGCATCGGCCTCTTCCCCTTTGGCCTCTTCCTGCTCCTCTACGCAGCCTTCTTCGCAGCCATGTTCCTTGCCGGGGTCTTCCCGCATCCACCCGCTCATCCCAACGTCAACGCCATGGTGTTTACCCTGCTCCCCATGTACCTGCTCATGCTCGCGGTCATGTTGCCCGCGTATGGAATGTACTACGGCTCATCCACCTACGCCGCCCTCCATGCCGACCGCGGCCAGCAGGCAACCACCGCTCAATCCTTCCGGCACGCGTGGACCAACCTCGGCCGTTACACCTGGCTCATGTTCCTGCGCAGCCTCATCGTCGCCGGTCCCATCCTCGTCGGCGTAGCCCTGATCGGCATCGGCGCTCTGGTGGTTACGCTCACCTCAAATGGCAACCCCAGCCCCGGCCTCCTCTTCCTGCTCTTCCCCCTCGGCGTCCTGCTCTACCTCGGCGGACTCGTCTGGGCCGTCCTCATGAGCCTTCGCTACGCCCTCGCCTTCCCCGCCTGCCTGCACGAGAACCTCACCGCAACCCAGGCCCTCAAGCGCAGCGCCCAACTCACCCAGGGAGCCAAAGGACGCATCTTCCTCGTCGCCCTAATCATTTACGCCATCAGCTACGCCGGCATCATGGTCCTCTACATCGTCTTCGCCATTGTTGCCGCCATCGTCGGCCTCGCCGGTGCGGGAAGCTGGGATCACATGGGCCCCGCCGCCTACATCCTCCTAGGCATCCTCGGCCTGGTCGTCCTCGCTTTCCTGCTCGTCTATGCCGCTCTGCTCATGGCCGCCTACTCCATCGCCTTCGCCGTCCAATACCGCGACCAGTGCCTCCGCGTCGACCCTCAACCCCCACCGTTCCTTACCTCCGAAAATGCCCTGTCATCCTGAGCGAAAGGGGCCCCAAACGCATTCCAGTTTGGGGGTGGTGAGTCGAAGGAACTGCATTTGCTCTTCCTAATTCATGCCGAACCACCCGCGCCCCGTTCTTGCGACTTTTTCCTGTCGCAAGGGCGGGAAAGAACAACTCTTTACCAGCCCCGTTCATCCTGATCATCCCAAGGATCCCGCATGACCGAACCCCTCCGCCCCATGAACCTCGGTGGAATCCTCGACCGGACCTTCCATATCTACCGGTCGCGGTTTCTCGTGTTCGTGCTTATCGGCATCGCACCACAACTGGCACACGGAATCTTCCTACTCCTTGGAGAAATCGAACGGTATACGACGCTATCGTACGCAATAAAGGAGATGCTCGGAAGGGCGGCAAACCAACTGCCAAACGATTGGCCAGCGTCATTCGTTCACTTCTTGGGTTGGCCACTCATCGCCTATCTTGTCTCGCGCGATTTGCAAGGTGAGAGGCCAACTCTTACAACGGCCTTGAATTGGTGCAGGAACCGCTGGAAGAGCTGGCTGGCCATTTCGGCGCTACTGTGGGCGGTTTGTACCGTGGTGCCGTTTCTGCTTCAACGCCTGATTTGGGCGAGCGGCCTTCAGGCCTGGGCTTGGAGACATTTGGGCTTTGAAATTCTCTCTTCGCCGGGTTCTTTGCTCTTCTTTCTTGCTCAATGGAGCTTTGGAAGTTTGCTAGTATTCGCAATTGCCTTGAGCGCGCCAGTATGGGCCATTGAGCAAATCGCGACCTTACAGAGCATCCGGCGAGGATGGCCCCTTGTGCGAGGAATCTGGATTCGGATAGTAGTCACGCTGATAATGAGAGACGCGCTGCAATGGATTCTGACTGCCAGTTTGATGTTTGTAGTTGGGATTTTGTTCAAGGTGGCGTTCAGAAACTACGCAGACGAAGCAGCGCAGATTTCCATTCGATGGAACATATTTGTGGTGATGAACCGGGTTTCGTCCGTGCTAGTTGCCCCTCTCCTGCCCATAGCCGTCACCCTTTTCTACTATGATCAGCGCATACGCCTTGAAGGCTATGACATCGAGCGCATGATGACCGCCGCTGGACTCAACCCGACCGCCCCACCAACCTCCGACATTCCAGGCGCCGCCCCCAGCGCCCCGGAGGCCCAGCCGTGACCAAACTCCCAGCGTTCGCCCTCCTCGCCTTCCTCACCACCCCCGCGGCCCGCGCCGCCACGCAGCCCATCGCCGCGCCCGCTCCACCCCCGCCCGCCACCCAGCCCAACAACGCCTCCCTCGACCAATACCGCACCCACCTCCAGGCGCTCGCGCCCCTCGTCCAGGCCTGCGCCAAGGCCCGCGACACCAAAAACTGCAACCCCACCCTGGTCGGCCCCGACGATCAGGTCCCAGTCTCCCAGGCCCCCAACGCCGAACACCGACTCATCCGCTACGGCTGGCTTCGCGTCCTGCTCTCCAAAGCACAGGAAACCGACGCCCCCGCGCCGAAAACCAAGCCCGCCGAATCGGAATCCCGGCAATCCTGGGAGAATGTACGCCCCGCGCCACCCACCACCTCCCAGCTCCTCAAAGACGCCCAAACCCGCCTCACCGCCGACCTTGCCCAGACCAACGCCCCTCCCGCGCCGACCGTAAATCACGACCAAACCCGCGCCACCATGAAGCAGGTCCTCTCCGGCAGCGAATACAGCAACCTCGAGTCGCCCACCCCCAAGGATTCCGCCTTCGAGAAAGTAGGCAACTGGCTCAACAGCCTGCTCGACAGCGCCATGCGCGCCAGCGCCCGCGCCCCCTGGCTCGGCCGCGCACTCGTCTGGGGATTCATCCTGGCAATCTGCGTCGCCCTCGTCTGGGGACTGCTCCAACTCGAACGCCGCTGGCGCATCCGGCTCGTCCCTGAAGACCGCTCCCCCGCTCCCGGCGCAGCCTCCGCCATCCCCTGGCAAGTCTGGCTTGAAGACGCCCGCCGCGCCGCCGCCGCCGGACTTTGGCGCGAGGCCATCCACTTCCTGTACTGGGCCTCCATCTCGCGCCTCGAATCCAAACGCCTGTGGCCCGCCGACCGCGCCCGCACCCCCCGCGAATACCTCGCACTCGTCGCCCCGGAAGACCCCCGCAAGCCCGGCCTCACCACCCTCACCGGCAGCTTTGAGCGCGTCTGGTACGGGGGAAGACCCGCCGGCGAGAGCGACTATGTGAGGGCGGAGCAGATTGCGTCGGCGCTCATCTCCGGTAATGGTGTGTTAGGAGGAGTTGAAAGATGAGTTCCCGTCTACCATCGCGAGGAAAGACCCTTCTGGCACTGAGGTGGTACTGCTGGGCCGGCAACATGCTGGCATGGTTGACTGTGCTGATTGCCAGTTTTTCCCCCCGATACCATTGGCTGCAAAGGTCGGGGTATATCGCTGCAATCATCTTTTCCGTCGGGGGCCTCGTTCTCCTTTATCGACACAGGCGGTTACATGGTCGATTGCAAGGTGACGAGCATAGCGGAGTTAAGCCATGAAATTCCTCTCCTCCCTCGACCCCAAGGATAGAAAGCTCCTCCTCTGGTGCCTCGGCATCGCCCTATCCCTCGCCATCCTCATCGGCATCAAAATGCCCGGCGCCAACAGCAACAATAACCCGCTCCCCTCCAGCTATCTCTCCGGCCAGCACGGCGCCCGCGCCGCCTATGACACCCTGCTCCGCTCCGGCTACAAAATCGAGCGCTGGGAACTCCCCCTCAGCGACCTCGCCGCCACCGCCGGCCCCGACACCGTCGTCATCTTTGCCGAGCCGCTCACCCAGGAACCGGCCAACCTCAAAGCCGTCCGCCAGATTCTGGAAAAAGGCGGCCGCGTCCTCGCCACCGGCTTCTGGGGCGGCTTCATCCTGCCCGGCGAGGCCAGCGGAAACCCCGACAACTTCACCTTCGCCGCCTGCAAGCTGGAACCCGAAGGACTGAACCCACTCGCCGGCTCCGGCGAAGTCTGGATGGTTCCCGAAGCCGGCTGGCAGGTCGGCAACCCCGCCTTCCACGTCGACTACACCTGCGGCGGCCAGCCCGCCGTCGTCGAATACGAATGGGCCAAAGGCCATGCCGTCTGGTGGGCCAGCTCCACCCCGCTCGAAAACGGCTCCCTGGCCCGCGCCCAGGACCTCGACCTGCTGCTCAACTCGCTCGGGCCCCGCGACGGCCACCACTTCTACTGGGACGAGTCCCTCCACGGCGACATCCGCTCCACCTGGAGCTACGCCGCCGGCCCTTCCTGGACCTTGCTATGGATCGGCCTGCCCATTCTCATGCTGTTGATAATCCTCAGCTTCAGTCGCCGGAGCGGTCCCGTCCGCGAGCTGCCCGCCATCGTTCGCGCCACCCCAGTCGAATTCCTTGAGGCCCTCGGCTCCCTCTACCGCAACGCCGGAGCCGCCTCCACCGCAATCGCAATCGCCCTCGAGCGTTTCCGCCGAAAATCCCTGAAACTCTGCGGCCTCAGATCAAAACAAATGCCCGCAACCGAGCTCGCCCAGGCCCTCCGCCGCCGCTTCCCAAAACTCGATCCAACCCTCGAAGTCGACCTCGCCGCCTGCGAAACTGCCGCATGGGCTGATGCCGTCACCCCACGCGAAGCCCTAAGGCTGATCCAGGCGCTCCATAGCCACCAGGAAAAACTCCGCGCCGCCGCCAAACCAGGCGCTTTTTCCATCCAATCCGCAACACCACCAGACACTCATCCCATACCGCAGGAAAGGGCTTCATGAGCGACGAAATCCCGCAAGACCAAAACCAGAACACAGAAACTCCAGAGCGCCTCCGCGCCACCGGCCAGTTGATCGCCCACGCCCGTCAGGAGCTGGGCCGCGTCATCGCCGGCCAGTCCGAAGTCATCGAAGAAGTCCTCATCGCCGTCCTCTGCCAGGGCCACGCCCTGCTTGAAGGCGTGCCCGGCATCGCCAAAACCCTCATCGTCAAATCCCTCGGCAAGCTCCTCGGCCTCAGCTTTCAGCGCGTCCAGGCAACGCCAGACCTCATGCCCGCCGACATTCTCGGCACCACCATCCTCCGCCAGGGTTCGGAATCCTTCACCTTCCACGCCGGACCCGTCTTCACCGACCTACTCCTCGTCGACGAAATCAACCGCATGCCCCCGCGCACCCAGGCCGCGCTGCTGGAATGTATGGAAGAGCGCCAGGTCACCAGCGACGGCATCCGCCGCCCGCTCCCAGCCTGGTTCACCGTCTTCGCCACCCAGAACCCCGTCGACTTCGAAGGCACCTACCCCCTCCCCGAAGCCCAACTCGACCGCTTTCTGCTCAAAATCCGCGTCGCCTACCCCTCTGAAGCGGAAGAACTGCAGATTCTGGAGCGCCACCACGCCGGCTCCGGCGCCGGCCTGCTTGAAGACTCCCAGCTCGCCCCCATCCCTGCCGACCTGCTCGCCGCCGCCCGCGCTGAAGTCCGGTCCATCCGCATCGAGCCCGAGCTCTACACCTACATCCTCGCCCTCACCCGCCGCACCCGCGAGTGGCCCGCCCTGCTCCTCGGCGCGAGTCCCCGCGCCGCCATCAGCCTCATGCGCGTAGCCCAGGCCACCGCCGCCTTTGACGGCCGCGACTACCTGGTTCCGGACGATGTCAAACGCGCCGTCCAGCCCGTCCTACGCCACCGCGTAATGCTAAAACCCGAAGCCGAATTGGAGGGATTCGACGCCGACCGCGTCCTAACCGACGTAATCGCCGCCGTGCCTGTGCCTAGGAAGTGATCTGCTCCGACTGCAACCGGCAAAGGAGTTCAATTTGACAGTCGCCGAGAGCTCGGAAAGTGGTATAAAGGTAGCATGAAAGAGAAGACTTCAATCACACTTTCCTCCGACCTGCTCGCCGAAGTGGACAGGGATGCGGGCTCAGCGAGATCTCGTTCCGCCTTTATCGAAGGAATTCTCCGTGAGTACTACAAGCAAAAGGTCCGCCATGCCATCTACGAGCGCGACCTTAAAATCCTCAACGAAAACGCCGACTACTTCAACCGCGAAGCGATGGATGTACTTCGCTATCAAGCGCCAATCGACTATTCCGGAACCGAATGAGGCACCATGCGCCGTGGCGAAATCTATCGAGTCTACCAACCACCGGGCGACACGAAGCAGTCTCGCGCGTTCGTGATCGTCAGCAGACAGGCGCTGATCGATGCACGATTCCCAAAAGTCATATGCGCGCCTATTTACACCAATGGGACCGGTCTTTTGACCCAGGTTTGCGTTGGCCCTGACGAAGGGCTGAAACACCATTGCTGGATTCTTTGCGACGACCTTACCAGCGTGGAGAAATCGGCGCTTACGCAATTTGTGGGCGCGCTTTCGCGCCAGAAATTGGCAGAAGTCGATCAGGCGCTAGCCTTGGCCCTTGATCTCCGGATCTGAATCGAACCAATGATCGCCCCCAGCCTACATCCCGCCCCCATCACCGCACCCTTTGAGCGCCGCAGCCGCTTCGCCTTCGGCCTCACCCCGCGCACCATCGCGCTCCTCCTCGTCGGTTTCCTCGGCCTCATCCCCGGCTTCTGGGACCCGCGCCTCGCCTACTCCATGCCCGCCTGGGACGGCCTCGTCCTGCTCTTCGCCCTGCTCGACTTCCTCCGTCTCCCCGCTCCCCAAAGCCTCTCCGCCACCCGCACCTGGTCTAACGCCCCGGCCCTCGACTCCGAAACCGAAATCGAGCTCACCATCGACAACCGCGGCAGCCTCATCCTCGTCTGCCGCCTGGTCGACGACCTGCCCACCTCCCTTACCGCCCTGCCCCAAACCCACCGCCTCCTCGCCTTCCCCCGCGTCCCCGCCACCCTCCGTTACCGCGTCCGTCCCGAAGAGCGCGGCGACTGCGAGACCGGCTCGCTCTACCTTCGCTACCGTTCCGGACTCGGCCTCACCGAGCGCTGGGCCAAAGCCCCCCTCACCCAAACCGTCCGCGTCTATCCCGCCCTACGCACCGGCGAAGAACAGCAGATCTTCCTCTCCCGCAGCCGCCAAATCGACCTCCAGCTCCGCCAGGCGCGTCTCCGTGGCCTCGGCCGCGACTTCGAAAGCCTCCGCGAATACCGCCAGGGCGACGACCTGCGCGACATCTGCTGGACCGCCACCGCCCGCCGTGGCGAGCTCATCACCCGCCAATACCAGACCGAACGCAGCCAGGCCGTCTGGATCGTCCTCGACTGCGGCCGCCTCATGCGCTCCCGCGTGCGGGCTACGGGCTTTAGCGTGAAGGGTACGGGCGATAGGAAGGGTACGGGCTTTAGCCCGTACATTGACCCAACCAAAAATCAAGGGGCTTCAGCCCCCGAGGAAACCACCCCCCACTCAAAGCTCGACTACGCCTGCACCACCGCCGTAGCCCTCGCCCAGCTCGCCCTCTTCTCCGGCGACCGAGTCGGCCTGCTAGCCTACGGCCAAAACATCCAGCAGCGCATTCTCCCCGGCCGCGGCGCAGCACACCTCCGCCAGCTCATCGAGTCCCTCGCCCTGGTCCGCGCCGAATCCAGCGAAGCCGACCACCTCAGAGCCACCGCCACATTGAACCGCCTGCAACCCCGCCGCGCTCTCATTTTATGGGTCACCGACCTCGCCGAGACCGCCATGCGCCCCGAAGTCATCGACGGAGCCATCCAACTCCTCCGCCGCCACGTCCTCCTCTTCGTAGCCATGGCCCAGCCCGAAGTCGAAGCCATCGCCGGCAAGCGCCCCAACACCGTCGACCAGATGTTCCGCGCCGCCGCCGCCCAGGAGATGGCCGGCCGCCGCGAACTCCTCCTCGCACGCCTCCACGAACACGGCGCCCTCACCCTCGACCTCAACCCCGAAGCCCTAACCTCCTCCGTCCTGAACCAGTACCTGACCGTCAAAGAACGCGCCATGGTGTAAGCAAACGGCGCCCCCGCCCGCCTAAATTGGAGGCGAAGATGTCAGAGAAGTTAAGTCGAAGTGGAGGGGCGATGGAAAGTGAAGATCGCGCATTGCAGAACACCGAATACGCCGGTATGTATTGGGTTATTGTGTATTTATTGGCGCTTGTCGCTTTTCTTGTCCGTGCCGGATTCGAATGGAATGCGGCTCACGCCCATCCTTTCGAGTGGATTGACGCCATACTTTCTGGCATGGGCCTTCTCTACTGCCTCTTTCCTCTCATATTGGGCTTGGCTTTTCGGAGGACTTTGCGAAAAGAAAGAATGCGCGAGTTGCTCAGCGAGAGAACTTACAGCATTTGCAACTTCGGGATCGCGCAACTCCTGTTCACCGTGTACCTGGGAATGGTCGTTTTTCCGAGGGGAAAGTAAGCCCATCTGTCGACTCAACGCAGGCGCTGGCGTTGCCCAGTTCACACCAGCTCCAGCCTCACCCTTCGCCCGACTGCTTCAGCCGCACGTTGCATCGTGTCCAGTTGCACCTTATCGTTCTCCGGGTCCAGAAGCCGGTCCAAATGCGCCCGGCTTGTTCCCATGCGCCGGGCCATCTCCGCCTTGCTGATACCTTGCTCGCGCATGGCCTTCTCCACCTGCCAGGCCAATACCCGCTTCACGGCAAAATTAGTCGCGTCCTCATAGATTCCCTCTTCCTTGAGAAAATCATCGAGCGAAGAACCAATATGCGGATTCGTGCTCATAAACAAACCTCCTTTTGTCGCGCCTTTGCCAAGTCCAGTTCCGGTTGCGGCGTCTTCTGGGTCTTCTTGATAAAAGCGTGCAGCAGAACCATACGCCCCTGTGTCGCGCAAAATAAGACGCGAGCAATCCGATTGCTCCCCAGCCTGCTGCGAACCTCCCAAAGACCCTCTCCAAACGGCTTGCACAGCGGCATTCCCATGCGCCAGCCTATCTCCACAAGGCGAAGGTCCCGGCCAATGGTCCGCCTGTCTTCCGCCGGCAAAGCGCCAAGCCAATCCCGAACCGGCTCTGCACCTGTTTTGGACCGGTAGAAAACTACACTCAGCTTCTTGGCGTCGTTCACATTTGTCTCTTGCCTCATAAGTGTATGTCACAAGGTACATGCAGTCAAAAACGCGGACCGATATGGCAAGCTGCCAGATGGCCAACCCACTTTTTCGCCTCATCCCGGAATCCCACCCGCCCATCCAATCATCTGTAAAATAATGGCAGTGAATCGCGAACGAACTTCTGACCTTCGGCCCATGAGCACGCCAACCTTCCTGGCAATCCTTGCCCTCTGTGGCGCAGGTACGGTGGCGCTTGCCCAGCAGAACCCCTCCTCCGCCGCCAACCCCTTCTACGGCAGCGTCACCGCCCACGTCGCCACCGACGACACGCTCAAGCTCTCCCTCGACGAAGCCATCAGCCTCGGCTTGAAAAACAACCTCGGCCTCAAAGAAGCCGAAGCCGGCGAAAAAGTCTTCCAGGGAGAAAGGAACGAGGCCCTCCAGGAGTTCCTCCCCACCGTAATGCTTTCCGGCTCCACCGGCGTCTACCAGCACAACCTGGCCGCCGTCGGCTTTGGGCCCGGCGTCATCGGCCAGTTCGCCTCCCTCATGGGCAGTTCGTCCATCGCCGGCTTCCCGTTCATCACCCGAGACACGCTCACCCAGGGCCAGATCCAGGTCAGCCAGACCATCTTTTCCGGCCCTGTTCTCGCTGGATACAAAGCCGCCGGCGCAGCCGAGCGTTCCGCCCACTTTGCCAAAATGTCAGCCCGCGGCGAAGTCGTCCAGCAGGTCGCCTCGGCCTACCTCCACGCCATCGCCGCCGCCAGTGAAGTGGACAACGCCAAGGCCCTCGAAGCCGAAGACCAGGTCCTGCTCAACAACGCCCACGACGCCCACGTTGCCGGAACCGCCGCCAATCTCGACGAACTTCGCGCCCGCGTCCAGTTGCAGTCCCAGCAACAATCCCGCATCCTGGCTGAAAACGCCCTCGCCAAAGACCTCATTCTGCTCAAGCGCGAAATCGGCGTCGCCCCCGGCCAGACCATCGCCCTCACTGACCCCGCCCCCTACAGTGAACTCGCCGAACAGACACCCCAAGAAGTCCGCGCCGTCGCCTACCGAAGCCGCCAGGACTACCAGAACCTCCAGAACCAGGCCGTCGAATACAAGGCCATCCACGCCGCGTATCGCAGCTATCGCCTGCCCTCCCTCAGCTTCGGCGGCTACTATGGCGTCGACACAGTCACCGGCGTCAATACCCACGGCAACTTTATCGCCCAGGGAACGCTGAGCGTGCCACTCTTCCGTGAGGCCAAACTGCGCGGCGACGTGGACGCAGCCCAGGCCCAATTGGACGCGCTCAACAACCAGCTCACAGACCTGCGCAGCCACATCGACCAGCAGGTCCGCTCTGCCCTGCTTGACGTCAGCGCCGCCCAGCAATTGGTTCAGGTCTCCCGCTCCAACGTCGATCTCGCCACCCGCGCCCTCTCCGACGAGACCGACCGCGTCAACGCCGGTGTCGACGACAACCTGCCGCTCGTCACCGCCCAGGCCTCGCTCGCCTCCTCCAAAACCAACCTCGTTGAAAGCCTCTACCAGTTCAACCTGGCCAAGCTTGCCCTGGCCCGCGCCGCCGGCGTCCTCGAAACCCAATACCGCGACTACATCGGCCGCTAAGTCCCGCTCCAGTTCCCCAGAAGTTCAAGCATCCTCCGCTATTTGCTCGGGACTTTTCCGCGTCACTGCGCCCCCATCCCCATTGAAATCAAATGAAGAAACCCGAATGTCTCAAAATCATCCGGCCTTTTCGAGTAACTTAGAGATGAGAGGCATACATGCGCGCGGGCAAACAGTTGAGAATCAATTACTACGTGGAACCGGACCCGGAAGCGTTGGCCCGGCACGCGGCGCAGTACTTTCTTGAGATGACGCGTGAAGCCGTGGAAGCCCGCGGCCGTGCGCGCATCGCCATCAGCGGCGGCTCCACCCCCAAAGCCACCTTTGCCCTGCTGGCCGACCCCAACCAGCCCTGGCGCGCCCATATGCCCTGGGACAATCTCGATCTCTATTGGGTCGACGAGCGCTGCGTCCCTCCCACGGACGCCGACAGCAACTACCGCATGACCCGCGAAGCCCTGCTCGACCAGGTGCCGCTCCGGCCAGAGCAGATTCACCGCATCGAAGGCGAGCTCGAGCCCGAGGTCGCCGCCGCCCGCTACGAGTCGGAGCTGCGCAACAGCTTCCGCCTGGAGGGCGCCGAAAGCCCGCGCTTTGACCTCATTGCCCTCGGCATGGGCCCCGACGGACACACCGCGTCTTTGTTCCCGCACACCGACGCCATCCACGAAATGAGCCGACTGGTGGTCGCCAACCATGTCCCGCAGCAAAAACAAAGCTGGCGCATCACCCTCACCTGGCCGGTAATCAACCACGCCAGTTCTGTCTTCTTCCTCATTGCGGGCGCCGACAAAGCTGCCGTCCTTAATGAGGTTTTAACCGGCCCACGCACTCCCGAGCAGTTGCCAAGTCAACTCATTTGGCCGGCGAGCGGTATACTTACGCTGATTCTGGATCAGGCCGCAGCAGCGCTCCTACCCGCAACCGATGGGGAAGGCCGCGGTTTTTTGGAGAGAAATAGATGATTCTGGCGGGAGACGTGGGCGGCACCAAGGTTGACCTTGGGCTGTATGACTTTATCAACGGAAAACTTCAATACACACGAGACAAGGTCTACCGGGCCAGGGATTACTCCGGCCTCGAAGTTATCGTCAAGGAGTTCCTCGGCGAAGACAAGGTAACCGCGGCCTGTTTTGGCGTTCCCGGCCCCGTCCGCGACGGCCGTCTACGCCTCACCAACCTGCCCTGGACCCTGGATAGCCGTGAGCTCTCCGCAGGCCTCGGCATTGACCACGTCTTCCTCATCAACGACCTTGAAGCCAACGGCTACGGCATCGCCGAGCTCACCCCCGAGCAAATTTTCACGCTCTCCGAAGGCGACCCCAGTCAGACCGGCAATCGCGCCCTCATCGCTGCCGGTACCGGCCTTGGCGAAGGCTTGCTCATCTGGAACGGACGCAGCCACGTCCCCTATCCCTCTGAAGGCGGCCACGCCGACTACGCTCCGCGCAACGAAGACGAAATCGACCTGCTGCGCTTCCTGAAAGAGAAATACAACGGCCGCGTCAGCTTTGAACGAGTCGTCGCCGGCATGGGACTCACCAGCGTCTATGAGTTCCTCCGCGAAGTCCGCGGCATGGAAGAGCCCGCCTGGCTCACCGAGAAGCTTGCCGCCGCACACGACATCAACTCCGTTATCACCGAGATGGCCCTCTCCGCGAAAAGCGAAATCTGCGAGAAGGCGCTCGACATGTTCGTCTCAGCCTATGGCGCCGAGGCCGGCAACCTGGCCCTCAAGGTGCTCTCCGTCGGCGGCCTCTATGTCGGCGGCGGCATCGCCCCCCGCATCATCGAAAAGCTCAAGGACGGCACCTTCCTCAAAGCCTTCACTGACAAGGGCCGCCTCAGCCAACTGCTCATCAATATGCCGGTGCGCATTATTCTGGAACCCCGCGCAGCGCAAATGGGAGCCGCCGCCTACGCCGAGGCCCGTGCCGCGGAATTGAGCGGCGTCTCCGCCCGCGCCGCCTCCATCCACGCCTAAAACCCATCTCCACCAAAACTTGAGGGACGGCCGCAGCCGTCCCTCCTTCTCTTTCAGTCGGAGTTAGGACAGAGGCTGTCATCCGGAGCGAAAGGGGCCCCAAACGTAGTTCAGTTCCGGGGTCCCCGGCGACAGGTCTTCGTCGCTGGGGTGGAGGTTGGGGGTGGTGAGTCGAAAGCCTGCCCTGAGCGAAGTCGAATGGGGACCTGTATTTGTTCTTCCGCCTACTGCACCAGCGATATCTCAATCTTCCTTAAAATCTCATGCGGCTTCGCCTCCCCGCACTTCGTCAAAGCCTCGTCCTCGCAGACCCGCTGAATCGTCTTCACCGGGTTGTTCATCGTAGCGCTCAAAATCTTCCCATCCGACAAACTCACCTTCATCTCCACCGTGAACGTCTCCTCGCCAACTGAAGCTGTGTAAGTCCCGTTCTGCTCCTTCTGCACCTCAACCCAGTTGTTCGGACCGTCGCCCACCGGTGCCTGCATCCACGCAGCCGGGAGTTTCACCGCCGATTTCTCCGGCGGCACATGCTTCATCACCAGCGTCGCCGTCCCCGCGGCTGCATCCACCGACTTCAGCGTCATATCGAAGTCGATCGCGTCCTCCCCGATCAGTACCCGCGTCCCGTCGGCCCACGACGAAGCCGGCATCGGGTTCCTGAAGAGGAAGTGATCCCCAGCCTTCCTCACCGCGCCAAGCTTGTTCGCCAGCCATAAATCCACATAAAACGTCATCAAGTCCGTAATCGGCCCAATCATCTTCGGGTCCACCTTGTTCAGGTCCGGCGCCGAAGGATTCCGGTTTGGGTCAAGCGTCAGCCGCTGGCGATAATCCGCCGCCCCCGCCAACACAACCGGCTGCCCATCGCTAACCATGTTCTCCCACTGGTACTCCTCAAAAAACACGCCCCCCGCGTCCTTCTTCACCACCCCGTCGGCGTCAATCGCGTAGTGCCAGTTCTCGTTGATCCCCGTCATGTGATATTTCAGCGCCTGCCCCTCAACGTACTGACGGCTCAGCGCATTCCGTGACTGCAAAGGAGCCTGCGCGGCAACCAGCGCCGTAGCCCCCAAAAGAAAAGCCACCGTTGCAACAAATCTCCCGTTCATCGTGATTCCCCTTCCCTTTCCATTGAGAGTCGCCCCACCCCTAGCTCGTTGACTGCATCCCCTGAGCAAGCGGGCCACCAGCCCGTGCCCTTTCCGCTTCAACACCCGGCGCAGCGAACAGCAGCACCAGCAACCCCGCATACGCGAAAGAATCGCAGACAATCTCCCCACTGTGCGTGATACGCAGCACGGCTGGAAGGAAATTTGCCATTGCCAGGCCAAACAGACCCACGGCGACCGAGTGGGCCAGCCCCAACGCAAGCCAGAGCCTCTGCCGCGTCCCTTTCCACAGCACAATCAAAGGCAGCGACGAGGCCAGAAACAGCAAGCTCCGCACCAACTGCACCGCAAGAATGCCCTGAAGCGGCGGGATATGAAGACCCGGAACGACCCCGTTCTCGTAATAGGGCATCACGATGGGCGCAATGCACGCGCCAAAGAAGAAATAGATCAATGGCCAGGCGAGAAAAGCAAGCACCGCGCGCCATGCCAGCGTGATTGCGCCGTGCTGCGCAAACCCAGTCGCCTGTCCCACCTCGCCAAAACCCCCGGCAAGCGCGGAACCCAGCATCACCGCCAGCAGCAGGTACATCAGCAGGCTTGAAGCGAGCGCGCCATCAAAGGCGGCCGTGTAAATGGCGCCTTCGAAAATGGTGTTCGCGCCAAGCGCAAGAAACAAAAAGACGCTCAAAACCCCCGCCCGCGCCCGGACCGACCCAGCCAACCCACGGGCCAGAGGCCACATGCCGATCACCAGCAACGCGCTGGCGCCGGCAAACGCGACCATCTTGATGTAGGGCGCGCTGTGGTCCGCCGGAAGATTAATCCGCAGGTGCAGTGCCCGATCTACCAGGCCGCCCACCAGAAACGACAAGCCAACCGCAAACCATGCCGCCAGCAGCTTCAAAAAGCTCTTCATCGCACATCCTCCACAAGCCGAGCCCGTGCCCGCCGCGCCCAGTTCAGTTGCGCTTCCGCCCCTTCAACGCCCGATTCAAACGCGAGCAACCCGGTATGGACTGGTTTCCCTGCACTATCCCGCTCAAACTTCGCGCGCAAATCGGCCGCATGAGCCCCATACTCCCGCTCAAACTGTTCCAGAAAGCGTATGGCCGTCGCCCGCGGAACATTGCCATCCATAAACGCAAACCGCAACATCACTTCCGGAACTCGGAAGGTCACGTCTTCGCGCGTCAGGTCCTGCGCCAGCCACTTCAGCAATGCCTCAACCCCAGCCGGCGTCAGGTGAAACACCTCCCGACCCCGCCTGTCCCTGGGCTCAGCCTCAATCAGACCCTTACCCACCAGCCGGCGCAGCGCGGGATAAATCGACCCCGGGCTATCGCTGTAGTGGCGCATCGCCGTCTCCGTAAACGTCTTGCGCAAGTCATACCCCGACTGCGCCTTATGCCGCATCAGCCCAATCAACGCAAACTCAAGTGTCGAAACATTTTTCATAGTACGTCTCGTACTATAGTACGACGCGTACTATCTGTCAAAGGATACCCTTCAATTGCTCCGCAGGTCCTTGCGCCCCTGAGCCAATCCTGTGAAAATGGACCGCATCTTTCTCAGCACGGTGATCCGCCCTCGCCAAGGAGCCTCATGAAGACCATCCTCCCTTTGCTCGCCTTGCCCTTCCTCCTCGCCGCACCCTCCCCCACCCAGGCTCAATCGCTCTCTGCGGAGCAAACCGCCCAGGTCGATCAGGTCTTCGCCCAATGGAACCGCACCGACTCCCCCGGCTGCGCGCTCGGCGTCTACAAAGATGGACAGATTCTCTACACCCACGGCTACGGCATGGCCAACCTCAACGACGACGTCCCCATCACCCCGGAGACCGTCTTCCACGTTGCCTCCATGTCCAAGCAGTTCACCGCCTTTTCCATCCTGCTGCTCGCGTCGCAAGGCAAGCTCTCGCTCGACGACGACATCCACAAATACATTCCCGAACTCCAGGATTTCGGCGTTCCCATCACGCTGCGCCAGATGATGCACCACACCAGCGGCCTCCGCGACCAGTGGGCGCTGCTCAATCTCGCCGGCTGGCGCTACTCCCAGGACCTCATCACCGACGACGACGTCCTCTCCGTCGTCACCCGCCAGAAAGCCCTCAACTTCAAGCCCGGCGAGAAGTACATGTACTCCAACACCGGCTTCACCCTGCTCGCCCAGGTCGTCAAGCGAGTCAGCGGCATGTCCCTGCGCGAATTCACCAGCAAAAACATCTTCGTACCCCTCGGCATGACCCACACTCACTTCCGCGACGATCACCAAGAAGTCATCAAGCACGACGCCCTCGGCTACGACCAGCCCGGCCCCGGCAAGCCATTCCGCATGAGCCTCACCAACTTTGACACCGCCGGCGCCACCAGCCTCCACACCACCGTCGAAGACCTCGCCCTCTGGGATGAGAATTTCTATCACCCCCGCGTCGGCAGCCCCGCAATCATCGCCCAAATGGTCGAGCCAGGCAAACTGAACTCTGGCAAGCTACAGGACTACGCCAGCGGCCTTTTCATCGGCATCTACAGGGGTCTGCCCACCGTTGGCCACGGGGGTGCCGACGCCGGCTATCGCTCCAACATCGTCCGCTTTCCCGACCAGCACTTCGGCGCATCGGTGCTATGCAACGTCGCCGACGCCGACCCCGGCGATCTGGCCAATCAGGTGGCCGACATCTTGCTCGCCAAGGACTTCAAGCAGCCTCCCCCGGCATCCGTCCAAAAGCCGGCCAAGACAGACGCCGACCTTCCCATTCCCCCCGATCAGATGACGGTCATAGCCGGTGGCTACTGGGACGGCAAGCAGCAATTCGCCGACATTTCCATCAAAGACAGCAAGCTGATGCTCGAGGTCAATCAGGCCGACTTCCACCAGCTCAAGCAGTTTTCCCCCAGCCATTTCCACGTCGCCGACGAGCCCTGGGGCAACCAGATCGACCTCCACTTCATCCCCGCCGACAAGGCCAAACCGCGTCGCATTGAAGAGACATTCAACGGCGGCGACCCACAGACATTCACCGTCGTCGGCCTGCCCCCGCTCACCGCCGCCCAACTAGACGACTACGCCGGCCCCTACGTCAGCGAAGAGATCGACCCCGTCTACCGCATCGCCTCGCAGAACGGCAGCCTCGTCCTCACGCGTCTCAAGTACGGCCCCGACACATTGCACCTCGCCGCCAACGACACCTTCGTCGGCGATACCGGCAAAATCACCTTCACCCGAGACGCCGCCCAGCACATCACCGGCTTCCTGCTCGACGCAGACCGCATTCAAAATCTCAAGTTCACGAAGAGGCAGCCGTAACTTCGCCGGAGTCTAATCAAGCCTGCACGACGACACGCTCCGCAAACCAGCGATTCTGCAGCCAAAGCGAAACCTGCACCAGCAGAATCAGCGCCGGCACCTCAACCAGCGGCCCAATCACCGCCGCAAAGGCCGCGCCCGAGTTCAGCCCGAACACCGCAACCGCCACCGCGATCGCCAACTCGAAGTTATTGCTCGCCGCCGTGAACGACAACGTCGCTGTCCGGGAGTAGTCAGCCCCCGCCCGCCGACCCATCCAGAAACTCACAAAGAACATCACCACGAAGTAGATCAGCAGCGGCACCGCAATCCGCAGTACATCCAGTGGAAGCTGAACGATCAGGTTCCCCTTCAGGCTGAACATCACCACAATCGTGAACAGCAGAGCCACCAGCGTGATCGGGCTGATCGCGGGCAGAAACCGCGTCCTGTACCACTCGCGGCTCCGCACCTTAAGCAGCACAAACCGAGTCAGCATCCCCGCCAGAAACGGAATCCCAAGATAGATGAAAACGCTCTGCGCAATCTGGCTCATTCGGATGTCGACCATCACGCTCTTCAACCCAACCAGCGGCGGCAATACGGTGAGAAATAACCACGCATACACGCTATAGAACAAAACCTGGAAAACCGAGTTGAACGCCACCAGCCCGGCGGCGTAATCCGTATCCCCGCGCGCCAGCTCATTCCACACAATCACCATCGCAATGCAGCGCGCCAGGCCGATCAGAATTAGCCCCGTCCTGTACTCCGGATACCCGCGCAGAAACACCACCGCCAGCGCAAACATCAGCACCGGCCCGATCACCCAGTTCTGCAGCAGCGAGAGCCCAAGCACTTTGCGATTGCGAAAGACCTCCCCTAGCCGCTCGTACTGCACCTTGGCCAGCGGCGGATACATCATCAAAATCAGCCCCACCGCAATGGGGATGTTCGTCGTCCCTGCCTGGAAGCGCTGCAACAGGGTTGGCGCCGCGGGCACAAATCGGCCCAGCAAAACGCCCGCCCCCATCGCCAGAAAAATCCACAGCGTAAGAAAGCGGTCAACAAAAGAAAGCTTCGCGCTTCCCGGCACCGGAACCGGACAACAAATCTCGGGCTGCGTCTGCATGCAATTTCTCCTATTTCCACTGGTGCACGGTTACAGCGGCTCCCGCCCGATCGCCTTCATTCGGTTTTCAATCGCCATCCGGTCCAGCGTCTCCAAGGGCAAGCTCAGAAAGAGCTGCACCCGGTGCCTAATCTGCCGCAGCGTCTGCCTAAAGGCCGCGCGCTTCTGTTCGTCGCTGCCCTCAACCGCTGCCGGATCGGGAAACCCCCAGTGCGCCGTCACCGGCTGCCCCGGCCACAGCGGACACACCTCGCCCGCCGCGTTGTCGCACACCGTCACAATGAAATCCATCTGCGCAGAATCGGCCCGCGCAAACTCATCCCAGCTCTTGCTCCGCAGGCCGTCCACCGGATACCCAAGCTCCTCCATCAGTTCAACCGCAAACGGGTTCACCCGCCCCGCCGGATGGCTGCCCGCGCTGTATGCCTTGAACCGCCCCGAGCCCAGCATGTTGAACAGCGCCTCGGCCAGAATGCTGCGCGCCGAGTTCCCCGTACACAGCACGAGTATGTTGTACGTCCTCTGCATCCCAATCACCTTCCTGTTTCGCCGGACTGTAGCGCCGGTCTCCAGACCGGCTGTAGCGTGGGCGTCCGCGCCCACGCTCGCTCGCGGTACTTACCAATTCACTCGATCTCGAAACTAGCTGCAGCACCCCGCCCCGCAACATCCGCCCGCCGGCTTGCTGGCACGGATAAACGCGCTCATGAACTTGCCATCCACCAGCGGCGCAATCCTGTCCACATCAATGCCCGCCTCAGTCAAAAAATGCCGCGCATCTTCAATGCTGTACACCCGCGTCGGCTCCACCGAAATGCTGCTGAATCCAGCCTCGGCCAGCTTCGCCCCGTACTCGCGCTCTTCCATCGCCCCGGCAATGCAGCCCACCCACAACAGCATGCTCTGCCGCACTGCAACGTCCACCTCGCCGCGCACCACTACGTCGGATACAGCAAACCGCCCGCCCGGCTTCAACACGCGAAAAGCCTCGCGCAACACCCGGCTCTTGTCCGCCGAAAGATTGATCACGCAGTTTGAAATCACCACGTCGACCGACGCATCCGGCAATGGAATGCTCTCAATCTCGCCCTTCAGGAACTCCACGTTTTCAACGCCCGCCTCGCGCTGATTCGCGCGCGCCAGCGCCAGCATGTCGTCGGTCATATCCAGCCCATACGCCTTGCCCAACGGCCCCACACGCCGCGCCGAAAGCAGCACATCGATCCCCCCGCCCGAGCCCAGATCCAGCACCGTCTCCCCCGCCTTCAGCTCAATCAGCGCCGTGGGATTCCCGCAGCCCAGCGACGCCAGAACCGCGCTCGCCGGCAACCCGCTCTTCTGCGCCTCGTCGTAAAGATTCGTGGTGATCGGGTCGCAACAGCTCAACCCCGGATCGCAGCAGGCCACGCTGCCGCTCTCCGACACCTGCCTGGCCGCCGCGCCGTATTTCTCCTGCACTGCCGTTTTCGTGTCCATGATCTCGCACCTCATATTTGCTTAAGCAAATATATTATAGGCCATCATATTTGTCAATCCGTATACAATAAGCGCATGCCGCGCCCCGACAATCCCGTCCCCCTGGCCGCAATCTTTGCCGCATTGGCTGACACCACGCGCCTGCGCCTGCTCAACCTCATGGCTGGCCGCGAAGTCTGTGTCTGCTACTTCGTTGAAATCCTCCGCCAGGGACAGCCCAAGATCTCCCGCCATCTGGCCTACCTGCGCAAAGCCGGCCTGGTTACCGCGCGGCGCGAAGGCAAATGGATGCACTATCGCATCTCAACGCCCGGCAGCGAAGCAGCAGCGACCATCCTCAACGCCGCACTCGCATCCTTGCGCAATGATCGCCAGATGCAAGCCGACCTGGCCAAGCTTGACCGCGCCTGCTGCCTGACGCAAAACCTGGTTTTGCCCGAAGGCGCTCCCCAGCCGGCTTTCGTCGGCAAGGGACCGCAACCTTGAGTCAGGCCCCCATGCTTGCCAGGGCAAACGCATTTTGAAAATCGATCGAACCACGGAATGTGCCTTCCGGCAGGCCTGCAACCCGATCCCCCATACTCCATCCCAAAAAAGCAAGCCCCTCCTCCAACTGACCTTAACTAACCTGCTTAAATCCAACAACTTCCACCCGCACCATACTTGCAGGCAATTACCCCCTTTTGGCGCACAATCCTTGTAGAGGTGTTTCGCATGCCAAAATCGTCCAGCAAAACGCAACCCGCACTCTCGCCCTCGCCAATTCCATCGCCCCGCCTTTGCCCCTGTTTTCCGATTCCTGATCCCTGTTTTTCCGGCCTTCAAACCCCCAAAAACGCTGAGA
>Ga0302267_10001500_pt1 | contig 29800 bp, 27 predicted proteins | sample III_Bog_E1_3_FD_194555 | JGI IMG/M metagenome (GOLD analysis project Ga0302267, IMG submission 194555) | Peat permafrost microbial communities from Stordalen Mire near Abisko, Sweden - III_Bog_E1_3 | ecosystem: Environmental > Terrestrial > Soil > Wetlands > Peat | place: Sweden: Abisko...
CCGCTCAACCAGCGCTGGCTGCAGCAGGTGGATGGCGTTGCCGAAACTCTCCGTACACTCGACAAAGCGGGGGTGGCTGTCCTCTGGACTCCGCTCCCTGAGTCCAACGGAGCAAATTTCTGGTGGGCTGGACGAAAAGGCGTCCATGGCTCGGCCGAACTCTACCGCGAGCTATTCGACCGTCTCGTCAACCACGACGGCCTGCACAACCTGGTTTGGGTATGGGAAGCCGGCGCGCCCGACTTCCGGCCCGGCGGCGGGGGACCTGCCGGCGGAGGAATGTTGAGCGACTACTTCCCCGGCTACCTGTACACAGACGCGCTCGATATTCGCCTGAATCAGCTCTCGCCGCGTTTCCCCGCCGCCCGGATTCTGTCGCAAATTGCTCTTGAAAAGCCCCTTGGCGTGGAGCTTGCGGGCGATATTCCCGCGCCTGCTGCCCTCACGCAGGGGTCCGGTCTGGCCTGGTTTGTTGCTGCGCCACCGCCCTCGGCGCCTTCCGACTCTTCCGCCCGAACCGACGCTTTGCGAAAACTTTACGGAGATCCGCAAATCGGCTCGCTCGTACCAGCGCAATAGCCGGAGCTACAACCTGATCCCTATAGACCGCGGCATGCTCCGCCCTGCATGGTAAAAAGGTTGTTGCAGCATGAGCGTGCGTCCCCCTATGTCCAACACCGTAAAGGTGCTCATTGTCGAAGACGAACCCCATGCCCTGATGGGCCTTGCCGAGCTGATCTCCGGCTGGGGCTACCGCACGGAGACTGCGTCCGACGGCATCCAGGGCTGGGAAAAGGCGGTCAGCTGGAACCCAGACATCGTGGTTACCGACCTGAAGATGCCGCGCCTGGATGGCATTGGGCTGCTCATGAAGTTGTCCAGCGAGTCATCGGGCCTGAGCGCCAACCTGGCCGTCATTGTGCTTACGGCGATGGGCTCCATCGAACTGGCTGTCGACGCCATGAAGCTGGGCGCGTACGACTTCCTGCAGAAGCCGGTGGACGCCACCCGGCTGCGCACCATCCTGGCGAACGCCACCCGCCAGCGCGACACCCAGATTGAGCTCGAAGTTGCCCGGCGCCGTCTGCGCGAAACCGGCGTCCTCGGCAGCCTGGTGGGAAATTCCCGCTCCATGCGCGAAATCTTTGGGCTGATTGAGCAGATTGCGCCCTCAAACGTTTGCGTGCTGATCACTGGCGAGAGTGGTACAGGCAAGGAGTTGGTGGCCCGCACACTGCATGATCTCAGCCCACGCAAATCCCGCCCTTTCGTTGCTGTCAACTGCGCGGCGATTCCTGAAACACTCATCGAAAGCGAGATCTTCGGGCACGAAAAAGGCGCCTTCACCGGCGCTGTCGAGCGGCGCGCCGGCTGCTTCGAACTCGCGTCAGGAGGGACGCTGCTGCTGGATGAACTGGGCGAGATGCCCGTGAGCACCCAGGCCAAGCTGCTGCGCGTTCTGGAGGAGCGCAAGATACGCCGCCTGGGCGCGCGCAACGAGCAGGATGTTGATGTGCGTGTGCTGGCGGCAACCAATCGCGATCCCAGCGATGCGGTCACGCACGGCCACCTGCGCCCCGACCTGTTCTACCGGCTCAGCGTCTTCAACATTCACATGCCGCCCCTGCGTGACCATATTGAAGACGTTGTCCCCATGGCTGAAGCGATGCTGGGCGAGATGAACCAGAAACACAGCCGCAAGGTTTCAGGCATTGGGACGTCCATGATCGACCGAATGCTTGCATACGACTGGCCAGGGAACGGCCGCGAACTGCGCAACACCGTGGAGCGGGCAGTGATTTTGTGCCCGGATGGCGCACCTCTGGACGCCGGGCATCTGCCGCCGGGGTTCGGCAAATCGCAGCTTCCTCAAGCGCAATCCGGGGATGACAGCGTGGTGTCGGTCCGCGTAGGCTCAACCGTGGACGAGGCCGAACGCCTTCTGATTCTGCGCACGCTTGAGGCCACCGGACAAAACAAGACCCGCGCCGCGGAGATCCTCGGGGTCAGTCTCAAGACGCTGCATAACAAGCTCAAGGAGTACACCCGAACACGGGATGAGTTGCCGAATTAGCCCATGCGCCTGAAGACAAAACTCGTGCTGGCTATCACGACCCTGGTTTTCCTCATCTCCGGGCTGCTTTCGCTGGTCTATGTCAGTCAGCTTCTTCATTCCGTTGTCCAGCAGTCGTATGACACCAACCGAATGGTCGCCAACCAGATCCGGTTTGCCCTTCAGAATGCTCTTGAGAGCGGACTCAGAGATCGCAAGGTTGACCCCAACCATCCCTCTGAATTGCGCTATCTTTCTACTTCTGCTGTCCGCGACAACGCAGCGCTGCAGGCGGTTGTCGACTCAGTCAATCGCTACTCACTCACTGTCTACGACATCAACATAGGAGACAGTCAGTCCAGCACACTTTTAAGTACGGACCCTGAGAACGAAGACAAGCCGCTGCCCGTGCGTCCCGATTACAAGCAACTGCTTGACGCCGATCCTCTCCAGCTTATGCAGGCTGTCTTCGGCCCTCCCGCTGTCTACGATGTGGTGGTCCCGCTGCAGCGCAATGGCGAGCCTTTCGCAAGCGTGCACGTCGGCGTGCGCACCACGCTTCTCCGCGCCGTCTATGCTCCCTGGCTCAGCTCGGCGCTCACGCTGATGGGATTCGTGCTGGCCACCGCCCTGATCGCGGCCTTTCTGCTGAGCAACCTGGCCCTCGAGCCGCTGGAGGAAATCAGCAGGCAACTCGACTACTGGACCGCGGCCAGCGAAGAGACCGACGAGGAAGAGAAAGCGCCCCGGCAGGATATGGCGGCTCGCGTCTCCAACAAGATCGATATCATCGGCCAGCGCATGCGCAACGTGGAGGAAGTCTTCTCCGCATTGAAGGAAAACCTGGATCAGATTCTCGGCAATCTCCAGGACGGCATCCTGCTCTTCACCGGCGACGGCCGCGCGGTGCTGGTTTCAGAGGCAGCGCGGCGCTTCCTCTCCGTCGAGAAGGAGAGCCTCCTGGGACTCCATGCGCGCGAGATCTTCGACCGCGCCACCGTGCTTGGCCAGACGCTACGGGAAGCCTTCGATGGCGGCATCACACTGGTTCAGGAAGAGATCCTCACCGAGACCGGACGACGCATCCAGGCGTCTCTGGATTTTATTCACGATGACGAAACCCGCCAGGGCCTTGGCGCCCTCGTCACGCTGCACGACCTGGAGTCGGCCGAAGAGATCGAGTCCGAATTGGAGCTGTCGCGCCGCATGGCCGCCATTGGCCGTCTAACGTCAGGCGTGGGCCACGAAGTCAAAAATCCCATCAACGCCATCGTCGTGCACCTCGAGCTGCTGAAAACGAAGCTGGGGGATGCGAGCGCCCCGGCCGTGCGGCACCTTGAGGTGATCGACGCGGAGATTCACCGCCTCGATCGCGTGGTGCAGATGCTGGTTGACTTCTCCCGCCCCGTCGAGTTGCAACTTCGCGAACAGGACCTGCGCTCTGTGATAGGCGACGTGTTGGCCCTGGCTGCCGAGGAACTCTCCACGCACAAGGTGACCCTGGTGAGCCGCATGCCCTCATCGCCGCTCATGGCAAATGTGGACGCCGACCTGCTGAAGCAGGCCACGCTCAATGTGATTCAAAATGGGGCACAAGCAATGCCCGAGGGCGGGAGGCTTGAAGTGGTGCTTGAAGAGGGGCGCGAACCCACGCGCCCGGCCTTCCTTGACGGGCAAGCTCAAAGGACGCCCAATGCCTCATCCGCATGGAAGTTCGCCGTCCTCCGGATCGCCGATGAGGGCCCCGGGATTCCTGAAGAAATCCGCGAAAAGATATTTGATCTATATTTCACGACCAAACCAGGTGGGAGTGGCATTGGCCTGGCAATGACTTACCGAATTCTCCAGTTGCACCATGGAAGTGTGGACGTACAATCAAAGGCAGGCCGTGGCACCGAATTCCAACTGAGGATTCCACTTGCCGCCACGGAATGGGGACGCCGGCATCTTCTGCCGGTGAGTGCGCAAAACCAGAAGGGACACGTGGGATGAAAACGCCTGCAAGAATTGCCGTGTGGCTCATGCCGCTCTTGCTGACGGGCTGCGTTCCCAAAAACAACTCGCAGGTTCAGCCTCTGGCGCCGCCCATCGAGGACGCTCCTCTGCCCAAGCCTTCCGTTGCGCCGGCCCATTTGCCGCCTCCTGTTGTGACCGTGCCGGCTGCGGCACCCGCGCCCAGCCCCAACGCAAACGCGCAGACGCTTCCGCCTCCCAAACCTCCGGCCAAGCATAAGAAGCCGCCAGCCGCGACACCCCAGCCAACACAGCAAGCAGCGACTGAGGGCTCCAGCGTCAGCGCCATCGGTCAGCTTTCCTCGGGTGCGTCCGATCTGCGTCGGCAGACTTCAGAATCCATCGCTGCGACCGAGCGTGGTTTGACCGGCATTACCCGGACCCTGAACGACCAGGAACAAAAGACCGCCGCGCAAATCAGGGAATGGTTGAAGCAGGCTCACGCCGCACTTGATTCGGGCGATGTGGACGGAGCACACACCCTTGCCGCGAAGGCGAAGGCGTTGCTCACTGAGCTTAACCAGTAATTTAGCGTTCGCCCCAACTCAGCTTGCTTCGCAGTGCCTCAAAAAAGCTGCTTTCGCTCATCCTGACGAGCTTTACCGTATATTTGGAACGCTCGCAAACCACTTCGTCGCCGCGCTGCAACTCCACTGCCTGCTGTCCATCCACCGTCAACAGGGCGGTGTTGGGAATCCCCACCACCCGCACAGTAAGGCAGGCGTCGCCGCGCACCACAATGGGCCGCAGCGTCAGCAGGTGCGGGCAAATCGGCGTCACCACCATCGCGTCCACGTCCGGCGTCAGAATCGGTCCGTTGGCGGCCAGCGTATACGCCGTTGACCCGGTCGGTGTGGATACAATCACACCGTCGGCCCGAAATCCCGCCACCTTTTTCCCGTCCAGTTCCACAGCGAACTCGCCCATGCGCGCAATGTCGCCCTTCGACACCACAACGTCGTTCAGTGCCTCAAAGCTGGAAACTTCCTTGCCCTCGCGCCGAAGTCCCGCGTGCAGCATGGCTCGTTCATCCACCTGGTAGCAGTCCTTGCACCAGCCATCGAGTGTCGCGTACAAGTCACCCAGCCGCACCTCGGTCAAAAAGCCCAGGTAGCCCAGGTTCACGCTCATCACGGGAGTGCCGATCGCCGCAAAAATCCGCGCCACAGAAAGGAGGGTTCCGTCTCCGCCCAGCACAATCACCAACGCGGGCGCAGAGGCGGGCATTTCCGCGCGCTCGACGACTGGAGCACCGGAAGTATACTTGCCGCCCTCCTCATCCAGCAGCGGCTCATACCCACGCTCACGCAGCCATCCGATCAACTCCGGCAAAAGCCGAGTCAGTTCTTCCTTCTGCGGCTTACAGCAAATTGCGATGCGTGTCATGCAGTCCCAGTGTACCTGCCGCGTGCGTTGGGGCAGAGGACGGATGCGCGCTCAGCCCGGATCTAGCTTCCCGGCTTGGCGTTCGTCATGGCGATTACGCGTCATCTGGTTCCGGCAATTCGCCGAACTCCTCAGGATGTTTCGAGACATACGCGAACAAGAGCTTCGTCAGATCGTGAGGATAGCCAAAGAACTCCTCGCTCAATGCGTCCAACTTTTCCTCCACTTCATCCGAAAAATCGGATGCCGCCGCGCCGATCGCACCCGAATCGGATGGTAGCTCATCTGGAAACGCAATGGCAATTGCGCGCCTGCAAATGTCCGCAGTGTTTGGAGCGCCTATCGTTTCAAGAGCCTCCACCACGAATCCTGCGGTTTCGCCGCTGCTATTCAGGAAATACTGCGAGAAGCCTCCATTGTTTACCTCCGACTCAACCGACCAAATCGAAGAAAACACCTTTTGCGGAGTTGATTGAGTGCCGAAATCCCCGCCGAAACTTGTCCTATCCGACTGAGAAAGGACGATGAGAATCCCATTCTTATCCATGATTCTGAGGCTCCCGCGGATTGGTTAGGTTGCACAAATTATGGCACAGCAATCCGACCGGCCCCATTCGCTGCGCTGACACACATTTGAATCGAGAACGCAGCGCAATCAGGCATCTCTCAGAAGCGAATCGAGTACCGCGGGTGTGAGGCCACGCTCCTGCGCCTTGCGCCCTGATTCGTCAAGTACCTGCTGCAACGAACGAAACTCACTCGCTCCAGCTCGTCGCGCATACAACAAAAACTCCTTGTTCCCTTCCATCCCCGTAATCGGCGAAGGAATTGTCTCCACCACAACCCACCCCAGTTCCCGCACACAATCCGCCACGCGATCAATCGCCAACTGGTGCGCCTCCGGATCGCGCACAATCCCGCCCTTGCCTACGTTCCCGCGACCGGCCTCAAACTGCGGCTTTACCAGGATCACGGCCTCGGTCAGCCCCGGCGCAGCCGCCAGAACCGGCCCCAGCACCAGCGTCGCCGAAATAAACGACACATCCATCACCAGCAACGTCAGCGCCGGCCCACTCCGTCCTTCTTCCAACGCGCCAGGTGCGAGGTGCCGCGCATTCGTCCGCTCCACCAGCCGCACCCGCGGATCGTTCCGCAGCTTCATCGCAATCTGCCCAAACCCTGTATCCACCGCGGTCACATGCGCTGCCCCATGCTGCAACAGGCAATCTGTAAACCCTCCCGTCGAGGCGCCCACATCGAGGCAGAACCGTCCCGTCACATCGATCTTCCAGTGCTCCAGCGCCGCGGCCAGTTTGAGTCCTCCGCGGCTTACATACGGTGGATCCTCGCCCAGCAGCCGGATTGGCGCATCTTCCTTCACCTGCGTTCCGGGCTTGTCCACCTTCTGCTCCGCAACCAGCACCCGCCCGGCAAGAATCATGGCGCGCGCCCGCTCGCGGCTGGCCACATAGCCGCCTTCCACAAGCACCAGGTCCAGTCGCTTTTTTGCTCCAGCCGTCATTTCATTCCCGTCGCTTCTCCTGGCGCTCTTGTCCCCGGTGGCGTGCTTGGGTTATGTTGACTCTTGGCAATACCAACGCAGCCCGACCCTCAGCCGTCCAATCCGTTGCCCTCAATCCATCGTACTGGCAATGAGCATGGACAATTTGAACAACGCGAAAAGGTTGACACCATGGATGACGCCGCCCTGCTTGAAGCAGTGGCCGAAGGAAGCCAGGATGCCATGGCGGCGGTCTATGACCGCTATTCGCGGATTGTCTATTGCATTGCCCTGCGCGTGCTGCGCGAGCCGGGCCTGGCGGAGGATGTAATGCAGGAAGTCCTTCTTCAGGTATGGAAGCGTCCGCAGAGCTTCGTCTCCCAGCGCGGAAACCTGGCAGCATGGCTCAGCGTAGTTACCCGCAATCGCTCCATCGACGTGCTGCGCAAACGTTCGCCCCTTGACCAGCTCGCCCCCCTTGACGAAATGCGACTTCCCGATCCACGCGACATGGTGCTGGCCAGCGAGCAGAACTGGCTTATGGACAAGGTTCGGGTCGCGCTGGGAACACTGCCAGAGGAACAGCAAGGCCCGTTAGAATTGGCCTACTTTCAAGGTCTGAGCCACACCGAGATCGCCGAGAAGACCGGTTCGCCTCTGGGAACCGTTAAAACCCGTATTCGAGCCGGCCTTATGACCATCCGAAAGGCGATGAGCGTATGAACGACCGACTGCACATTGCCGACTCCGATCTCGCTCTCTACGCCATGGGCGCGCTCTCCGCGATGGAGATGGACGCTACGCGGTCGCATGTTCTTGTCTGCGCGCAATGCCAGGAAGAGCTGCGTCAGAACCAAATCGCGCTTGCCGCATACGCTCAAACCACTGAGGAAGTCCCTCCGCCGGATGGAGCAAAGGATCGTTTCCTGGCGAAGCTTGTCACCACGCCACAACTGCACGCGCAGCCGCAGGCTCAGCCTGACCTCGAACCGCAGACGACCGTTCCCGCTGCGCCGAGGGAACCTCTCTCCCTGTGGCGCACCTTCACACTATTCGTCTCAGCAAATTTTGCCGGGCCGCTTGCCGGCGCCATAGCCATTCTGCTCATCGCCGTCGCCATGGACGACGTCCGTTTCCGCGAGGCGCTGCATACCGAGCGCGTTATTTCAAAGCAGGCAAAGGCGGACTCCGCGCAGCTCGCCCAGCTTATGGAACTCCTCACCTCCACACACGTCAAGAGGGTTGCCCTCCATCAGGGTGCGGTTGCTTCGCCTCCGCCTGAAGGCAAAGTGGCTTATGAACCCAACAGCGGCAAGCTGCTGCTGAGCGTTTCCAACCTGCAGCCCCTGCCTGCCGGCAAGACCTACGAGCTATGGATTCTGCCACCGGAAAACAACAAGCCCGTGGCAGCGGGCACTTTCAAACCCGATGCCTCCGGGAATGCGGCCATGATTCTTGCCCAGGCGCCCGTCGGACTCAAGGTGAAGGGATTTGGCGTGACCATTGAGAATGCGGGCGGATCGGATACCCCCACCCTGCCCATCGTTCTCTCCGGCTCTTAATGTTGCACAGACTTCTTCAGCTCATCCGTGCTTGCGGGACACACTCGACATTCTTTCGGCCGTCGAGCGCATTTTCGGCACGCCGTTCACATGGCAATCAGCACACTTGACCCAATGAATGTTGTGCTTGCTCAGCGCGCTGGCAAAGGTTGTATCCATTTTTTCCACGTTGAGCCCGCAATGCGACATTTGCGGATGGCAGGTTTTGCACGACGCCCGCGCGTTCTCATTGTGGCCGTTATGACACGAGACGCAGCTCAGACCCTCGTGAACGCCTATGGGTGTGCGATCGTCGCCTGAGCCCACCTGCACACCCCAAAGATTTAACGCTGCTACTGTCCCCGTATCCGGCTCACGAGGCGCATGGCATTGGTAGCAAAGCGCGCCGCGCGCATCCTGGCTCACGGTGACAGCACGTGCGCCCTCGTACATTTTGGGAATGGCAAGCAGCGATGCGGCGATATGCGTGCTCTCCCTGCGGTCGAAAAAAGCCAGCGAGTTGTCAATCCCCGCACCGGCAACCGATATCCGTCCGGGAGGCTTCGCCTCCGGCTCGCCGTTTCTGTGAATCCAGTGACACGCCTGACACGGCATTGCCGGCTGATCGGCTAACCCTGCCCGCATCACATGCCACGGCCCTTTCGTGTTGATGGGTTGAACCAGGTCGCGAATCGGTCCATTGAAGTGCATCCCGTGGCAGCGCAGGCAGTCGTCCATGAGACGCTGCGTTCGGTTCTGCGTCGGGTTGGCAAAAATCTGGCCATACGTGGCACTGTGCGGTCCTGCGTGCCAGTTTGCATATTCCTTGCGGTGGCATCCCTCGCACTTCGCCGTCATCGCGAGAACGTCCACATCGCGGAGCCGTATCTCCTCCGGCCACTTGCCGCTCAGGTGGACCCGAATGTGGCGCAGTTTGGTAGCCAGGCTCGCCTCATGGCATTCCACGCAGCCGATATTTCTGTGCGGTGAACCATGCACCGCGCTCACATGTTCGGCCATTTCGTGGCAGCTTGCGCAACCCTGACCATGCTCCGATGTGTAGTACCACGAGGCCCCATAGACGCCACCCGCGGCCAGCAAAGCTGACAATCCGATCGCCACTGCCGCAAGCCTGAAGAATCGATTCACGACCGGAATCCCGTACCCTTCCAGTTGCGGACCAATCCTTCCGAAGCAAAATAGGCAATGGCCATGATAGTCAGCACCGGATTAAATCCGCCGTTTGTCACATGCACGCTTGAATCGATCACGAACACATTGTCCACGTCGTGAAGCTGGCAATTCCGGCTCACAACTGAGCTGTGCGGATCGTTTCCCATGCGGCAGGTACCAGCCTGGTGTTGACTCGCGGAAACCAGTTGCGGCTTGCCCGCCATCCGAGACGTGCTGACCGCGCCAGCCTCTTTGAGCCACGCTTCCGCGCGCTGAGCCTGCACTTCGCCAATTTCAAAAGTGTGCGGATGCACGTTTCCCGAGAACCGCACCACCGGCAGTCCCCACTTGTCTCTCACCGTGGGATCAGTGGTCACTCGCCCTTCCGCCATGGGAATCTGCTGCGTCGGCCCCATGATAACGATGCTGCGCTTGTGCCAGTCGCGCATCGCCTGTTTGTGTCCAGCACCCCAGCGTGGAGTATCGGCGGGCAGCCGGTCGACATTGTGAATGGGCAGCCGGATGAATTCGTTGGCCAGCATTCCACCGCCGCACAGCCCCGGGGTGCCGTGGTTGTAATCGCTGATGGCGATGGTTGCGCCGGGGCCGAGGTCGTCATAGGTCTCGAAGTCGAAGAAGCCGACCGCCCCTGTGTAGTGGTGCCCTTGCAGATTCCTTCCGACCTGGTCGTAGCGATTTCCCAGCCCATCCGGAAACAGCCTGCTCTTCGAATTCAGCAGCAGGCGAGCTGACTCCGTGGCGCAGCCTGAGACGACTACCAGGTCGGAAAGCTGTTCCTGCAGCCGGCCACGCTCGTCGAAGTAAGAAACGCCACGCGCCCGGCCCCGATCGTCGGTCAGAATCTCCTTGACCATGCATTCGGTGCGCAATTCGCAGTTCCCAGTATTCAGCGCGACGGGAATCACCGTGTTCTGCGAGCCGTTTTTTGCGTCCACTTCGCAGGCGAACCCGACACACCAGCGACAGCGCATGCACGGCCCGCGCCCGTTGTAAGGAACACTGTTGCGCGCCATAGGAATGTGATACGGATGGAGCCCCAGCCGCTTCGCCGCAGGCTCCAGGATTTGAAATTCGAGGCCTGGCGGAAGCGGAGGCATCGGCAGCGGGCGCTTGCGGGTTCCATGAAAGGGAGTTCCTGAATAATCACCGGAAACCCCAATCTCGTACTCGGCCTTCTCATAGAACGGCTCCAGGTCGTCGTACGAAATCGGCCAGTCCTCCAGCGAGCTACCCTGTGGCGCCCCATACGTCGACCGCATTCTGAAGTCCTGCGGCAAGTAACGCCAGGCCTGCGCACCGTAGCTCAGTGTGCCGCCACCCACGCAGGCAGCGTTGTTCTGATAGGGTCCTTCGCTTGGCAACGCGATGTGCGGCGCGCCCTTTTCGTCCACCCAGACGCGCGGATTGCCTTCATCTTCCGGCCCAAACGCGTTGCCCAGCACCGTCGTCCGTTGATTGCGCAGGTCGTCTTTGCGGCAATCGTTCGCGGTGTACCATTTTCCCCGCTCCAGCAGCACCACGCTGAGTCCCGCTATCGACAGTTCTTTGGCCACGATGCCGCCCGCGGCTCCGGCCCCCACTACAGCCGCATTCACCTGCTTCATGAATTTGATCCCTGACCCAGGTCGTTCCGCGCGCGACCCCGTACGGGCGGATCGGCAAGTGCCAGCATTCGCCAACTCACTCCGTCGCGATTGCCGCCATGCCGCGGCGAGCCGTAGTAGCCCTCGAAGGTGTGACTACGCACCAGTTCGAAGAAGCCGCGATCTCCATGCTCGATTGCCTCGGCCAACTTCTGTTGCTGCTGCGCGCTCAGCGCTGCCGGCTCCTTGCCAAAACGCTTCATGCTCAGCTTTTGAGCCTGCTCAAGCCCTTCCCGGTAAGCGTCCTGGTGGCGCCGGTAGTGGCGGGCAAGTTGACGATCGATGTAGGTGAGCACTCCCGCCTGGGAGGCGCTGGGATACCCATCCTCGGGCACAATTGCGTCGCACAGGACGGCCAGCGTCCGGGTCTGGTCTTCGTTCAGGAAGTCCCAATTCCCTCGCTTCGCTGCGCGGCATCCAATGGCGGCCGCCGCACCTGAGAGGGCGCTGACAGCTACAAACTGACGCCGCGTCAGAAGGCCGGTTTTGATGTGCGAGTTCGACATTTCACATGAGAACATCCTTGGCGCGCAAGGGAAGTGCGGTCTGTATCCGAGATCACGTTTGCTGTCCTTTTAGCCTGGGCAACGATTCCCAAGACAGGTCCGAGGCATTGCCCGGTCACATGCTCCGCAAAACAAAAGGGCCATCCGGTTCGAAATGGATGGCCCTTTGTCTGTCTATTGGTTTATTTGCGGTCTCCCGCGTTTTCAAATGCCCTTATGGTAACTGCTGACAAGCCTGCAATGGCGTCTGGCCGCCCGTCGGCGCAGGCGTTGGATTCGTCGGGGTCGGCGGCATGTTGCATGGTTGCCCGTAACCCGGCACACGGCTCACGGCGTTCACGTTACCTTGCGAACCATTTTGCGTGGTCACGCGCACATCCACCACATTGCCTTCCACCAGCACGGTCGTATCCACAAGATCCAGGTCGGTCCGCAAAATGGTCACGTAGGGACTATCCGGCGACGCGACATAGACCTTGCCCTGCTGCGAATTCTGTGTGGAAGCCACGGTACGCGGATGGCCAGTGATGGTCAGTGTCTTTTCCAAGGTGTGACTACTCAACGTTACAATGCTCACTGTCTGGTCGGTCTGGTTGGCCGTGTAGGCGCGCGTTCCATCGACAAGCACCGTCACGCTGGCTGGATTGTTACCTACAGGAACGGTGTAAGTCGTGCCGAAGGTCGCGCTGTCGTTCCCGAACTCATCTTCGCTCACGTCGATGACGCTGATGGTTCCGCCGTCATAATTGGCCACCACCAGTTGAGCAGTCGCCTGGTTGAACTCCGCATACACCGGACCGGCGGTCTTCGTCATACCGCTGGTTCCATTGGGCGGCGTAACGCCAGTCGCCGTCACCGCGCTCAACGACAACGGCAGAATCGGATGGCAATTGACCGTCTGGCCAGCCTGATTCACGAACGGAGTGCAGGAGTCCAGCGTGTTGTCCTGGCTATTGATCACCGTAATGGTGTCGTCGCCCCGGTTGAGGACAAAGAACCGCTTGGTATCCGGACTCTCAATTGCATACACCGGGCACTTGCCCACCGGGATGCTGGCGGAAACCGTGTAGGTCGCCACTTCAAGCGTATCCACCTTACCCAAAGGCTGCGTTCTGGGCGAAGTATTGCACTCCACGCCAGTTGGACTCGCAATGTTCTGGCTGATCGCGAAGTAGCGCTGACCCACGGCGCTGGACCCGGCAATCATCATCGGCGTTGGAGCTACCGGAATTGAGAGTCTGAATGCCTGTGGAAATCCACCGAATACATCCGCAATATTCCCGTCCAGGTCCGCAGCCCACAAACCGGACGTTGGCGAAAACAGATTCACCGGAACCGCCGTTGAAGGAAGGGTGGTGTACTGCACCTGCTTGGTTTGCAGAGTCGCGGAAATGGGGAAATTGCTCAACGTGTGGTCGCTGTTGATGGTGTAGCCGTTGGCGCCCAAGGCGTCAAGGGTGAAGGTGCTCGGGCCCGGACCGATGGGCGCAATGGCCAGCACCACATCGCCCGAGTAGTCGACCACCGTGGCAATGCCAGGCGTTGTCGGCGAAGGAGCCGAAATCACGATGGCATAGGACGACACCTGCGGAGCCGGGCCGCTGGGGTTGATAGGCGTTACGACGGGCCGATAGGTACTGCCACAGCCGGCGATCAGGGCTGCCGACGCAAGCGCCGCACCCCCGCAAACCAACCGCGTGCGCGCCTGGCCAAATTTCATTGGAAAAACCCTCATTCAGTTCGTTCCTGCTTACTTCGTGATTGTAAATCAGGCAGGTGGGGGTTAGACGTTCGGAGAGCCGCTAAGGGTATCCCTCGAGCCATGCCTTTCTCATCACCCTGATGCACGCCAGCCGCCTTCGACCCCGTGTCAATGTCCGACTACGTCCACAATACCCGCATCCTCAACGCTCCAGGCCGAGGCGCCCTCGTGAGTCAGTTGCCGCTGGGCATCGTCCCAGTGCAGTTTTGTCACCGAGCCCGCGCCTTTTTCGTACGCATAGGTGGTTCCATCGTCAGAAAACAAAGTGAAGTTCCCGTCCGCTCCCGGATACACTCGCACCTTGGCAATCGCCTGCACTTGGTGCGTGCTTTCGACCGCCGCTCCCAACGGAATGATCGAGCCCGCCCGCACAAACAGCGGCAGAGTGTCGATGGGCGCCTGCACGGTAATCGCCTGTCCGCCCTTCACCCGCTCATTCGTCCAGTAGTTGTACCAGTCGCTTCCTGCGGGCAGATACACTTCCCTGCTCGTCGCGCCCTGCTCCGTCACTGGCGCCACCAGGAACGCCGGCCCGAACATGTATTCGTCCCGGAGATCGGCTACCTTGGGATCGTTGGGAAAATCAAGCGGCAATGCCCGCAGGAACGGCGCTCCGGTCAGCCACGTCTGGTATCCAAGCGAATAAATGTAGGGCATAAGCTGATACCGCAGCCGCAGGTATTTCTCCAAAATCGGCTCGGCGTCTTTGCCATACGACCATACCTCGTTTGCAACCCGGCTCCCGTGCGACCGCATGATGGGCAGGAACGCCGCATACTGAAACCACCGCGTATACAACTCCGGATAGTCGTCGTAGCCGCCCACATTGGCCCGAGCGTCGCTTGGGTCGAGCAGCGGTTTGTGCGCAGGATGATGCTCCGCCGGCAGATACTGCCACCCTCCAGTGTCGTTCGACCAGTACGTCAGCCCGGAAGCTGCAAAGTCAAGCCCAGTCGGAATCTGCCGCTTCAACGTATCCCATGTTGGATAAATATCCGACGACCAGAAAATCGTCCCATTCGCCTGCGCCCCGGTGTACGCGTCCCGCGAGAGGATCAGCGCCCGCCTCTCCGGCTCGTCCTTGCGGAACCCGTCGTACAACGCCTTGGTATGAAACAGCGGGTACACGTTGAAGAACTGCGTCCCTGGCCCAATATGGAAATAGGATCCATTCGGCGGCAAATCCGGCTCCGTTTCATCCGCCCAGAGCGAATCGAATCCCAGGCTCAGAATGTTTTCGTGAATCGTCTTCCAATACCACTTCGCCGCCTCGGGGTTGGTCGTGTCGATGTCCGAACCGGCGCGGTCGTAGGGCAGCCCATCAATCGGCGTTCCATCCGCCTCATGAATCAGCCAACCATTCTTTAACAGATCGGCGTAATAACGGTCTTCCGGAACAAACCGCGGCCAAACGCTGATCATGGTCTCAAACCCCATGGCGTGCAGTTGCTTGTTCATCGCCGCAGGGTCCGGCCAGAACTTCGGATCGAGATCGAACTGGCCCATCTTGGTGAAGTAAAACCAATCCACCACCAGCACATCCGCCGGCAAATGCCGATCCCGGTAACCCTGCGCTACATCCAGCACTTCCTTCTGGCTCGCGTAACGCTGCTTGCACTGGATATACCCATAGGCTGCTTTCGGCAGCATGTGCGTTGGCCCCGTCAGCAGCCGGTAACCCGCATAAATCTCGTCCGCCGTATCGCCCGCAATCACGAAAAACGAAACCCGGTCGCCCGCCTCCGATGTCCAGTTCGTCTGCTCGTTGAACCCCGCGGAAATCGTGGTCTTCGACGGGTTGTCCCACAGCAATCCGTATCCCTTGTTGGTCATCAGGAACGGCACGCAGAAGGTCGGAGCCGCCGGTGCCGTGTAGTTGTTCCAGCAATACACCGGGTGACCGCGATGGTCCAGGAATCCCTCATGGCTTTGCCCCAGGCCGTAGTAGTGCTCGTCGTCCGGCGAAACAAACGTTGCTCCTAGGATCCACGACTCCGGATCCGTTGGCCTACGGTCTCGCGCCAAAGCCGCCGTCGCATCCTTGTGGTTCGGAACCGCCTGCGACCAGCCCGTCATCTCCAGCAGCTTTTTGCCCTGCGGCGTCCACAGCGTAATGTGCGCGCCGGGAGCGGAGCCGTTGAAGTATTTGCTGATATCGATCTCTGTTTGCAGCGGAGGATGCGTGGGAGGCAAATCCTTGTCCACCGTGGCCACGATGCGTCCGGAGTGGTAGACATCGGTTCGCTCCGTCTGGCTCGCGGTCCATCCTGTGGGCGCGGGCGTACCCACAATCCCATAACCGGGCGCGGCCTCAGCAGGCTCGCGCTTCAGGCTCAACGTGATCCGCAGAATGTTCGGCGCGTAAGGCTCCAGCACCACCGTCGCGCCTCCGCGATTCAGTTCCAGACGCTGGCTTGCATTCTCCGCGTCGCCCTTCGGCTGGCCCGGCACTTGGGCAGAAAAAGACACGGCCGAAACAGCCAACCCGGCCAAAAGCGAAACAACCAATGTAAACCTTTGCATTCGAACTCCATTGCACGCCGCAAACGCATGAAAAACGCCGCGCACTGAGTGTAAACCGATTGGTCAGAGCTGTCCCGTGGAAATGAGGGTCGGAGCGATACGATTGGTTCTGTGGCACCCCTGAATCCCAAATCCCGCTCGAAGCTCGCCTGGCAGTCGAAGCTGGTGCTCCTCCTGGTTCTTCCTTTCGCTGGCGTCAACGTGGTTCTTCAAACCCAATGGTGGGCAGTGCATTCGCCATCGGTCGCCCTCTGGACCCTCGGGCTCAGCCTGTTGCTCGGCCTCGTCGTAATCAAGCTCAAGGCAGCCACCCCGGTCGCCGCCGCAACCGGCTTCATCATTACAGCCAGTCTCATGTTTTCTACGGTGACTTTTCCATATCAGCCCTGGCACACGGCCCTTGTTCCCGTTTTGATGGTTTCACTCCTCGCGCACACCGCAACAAAGATCGGCCGGGCAAAAAAGGAGCGACTTGGCACCGCAGAGAACCGCGAGGGCCGCGCCGCCTCCCAAGTAGCCGCTAACCTTGGCATCGCCGCCGTTGTGTTAAGCCAGAATGTTCAGTCGTGGCTCATCGATTCCCACCACTTCTCGCGCGGCACACTGGCACCCATCCCGATCTTTGCGGTCGGCCTCGCCGCCCTGGCGGAAGCTGCAGCTGATACCGTCTCCTCTGAGCTGGGCCAGGTCTTCGGAGGTGGCCCGCGCATGATCACCACCCTGCGCGCAGCCGAGCCGGGGCAGGATGGAGCCATCAGTGCAGTGGGCACACTGGCGGGCATTGTGGCCGCAGCGATTGTGGCCGCATTGGGAACGCTGGCGCTGGGTGCGAACTGGACCGTCTTTGCCGTGAGCTGCGCAGGTGGCACCTTCGGCCTTGTTTTCGACAGCCTCCTCGGCGCAACCCTGGAACGCCGTGGGTGGCTCAACAACGACGCCGTCAATTTCCTGTCAACCGCCGGCGCCGCAGCTTTTGCGCTAGGGTTCCTTGCCATTCTCCCCCACTTCGGAATCGGCTAGTCTGAGCAAGTTGCTAACTCCGCCAATGCCGCTAACTTGCTAACTCCGCGTTACACCTTGCGCAGCCCAATCATCCGCCGCAGCCCTCTCACAATCCGCTCCTCGATGCTGCCGAACGGCTGGTCCGTGGTCAGATACGTCCACGTGGCCCCGCGCTCCGTCGGATCAAGTCCGCCAGCCTCAGCCTGCGCCAGCCGCTTCGGAATCTCTTCCTCCACCAACGCCTCCATCGAACGGAACATATCGTCAATGTCCTTCAGGTATTCATGCAGCGGATTGTGATTCGCCCACGAAGTCCATTGAGTTGCCTCGCGCAGCCCCGAAACACCTGCAAGATGATCCGACCAGAGTTCGTCAATCGTCGTCAGGGACACCAGGCGTTCCAACTCTGACGCGCACGGCGTCTCTCCCGTCAAAACCCCCTGGCGCCGCTCCTGCACTCTCTGCCGCTGGCCTTCGACAACCCCCTCGTATTTGCGAAGAAACTCCCGAATCTGCAGATTCTGAGTTTCAATCTTCCTCTGAATCCGCGCCGGCGCATCGGGCGAATTCAATTCATCCACACCGAACTTCACCAGCAGATCGTCCTCAAGCGAAACAAAGAATTGCGAACTGCCTGGGTCGCCCTGCCGTCCCGCCCGACCGCGCAGTTGATGATCGATGCGCCGGCTCTCATGCCGATTCACGCCAATCACGTGCAACCCTCCCAGTTCCGCCACTCCCATCCCAAACCGGATGTCCACACCGCGTCCCGCCATGTTCGTCGAGACAGTCACCGCACCCCGTTCCCCGGCCCGCGCAATAATCGCTGCTTCTTCCTCTTCATTCCGCGCATTCAAAACCGCATGCGGCAGCGCCCCCATCGCCGCACTCAGCCGTTCCGATTCCTCCACGCTCGCTGTCCCAATCAGCACCGGCCGCCCCGTCTGGTGCACGCGAAGAACCTCGTCATGCACTGCTTGCTCCTTCTCCTTCTTCGCCTGGTAGAGCCGATCCGCAAGATCCACCCGAATCACCGGCCGATGGGTTGCAATCACCTCCACATCCATGCCGTAGATGGCGCGAAACTCCCCCGCCTGCGTCGCCGCCGTCCCCGTCATCCCGCACACCCGTGGATAGAGCGCAGTCAGGTTCTGCAGCGTGATCGATCCAAGGATCCTGCCCTGCGTCTTTGCCGCCACGCCCTCTTTTGCTTCCACCGCGGAATGTAATCCGGCGGGCCATCGCCTGTCCGCCACCACCCGCCCTTTGAACTCATCCACCGATTCAATCGCGCCGTCTTTTACCAGGTAATCCACATCCCGCCGCAGCAGGGCGTGCGCATGCAGCGAATCCTGAATTGCCGTAAACAGCTTCAGGTGCTTTTCATCAAACAGATTCCTGCAGCCAAATGCCCTCTCGACCGCATGAATCCCCGCGTCCGTCAGGGAGACACTCCGCCCAAATTGATCGAGCACATAGTCCACTTTCGGCCGCAATCGGCGCGTCACCGCATCTACCCGGTAAGCCAGGGCGGCATCTCCGCCTTCGCCGCCCGCGAGAACCAGCGGAATGCGCGCCTCGTCAATCAGAATCGAATCAGCCTCATCGATGACCGCCGCGGCAAAGGGCCGATGAACCTGCTCCCCCGGATACAGCGCAATCTGATCGCGCAGAAAGTCGAATCCAATCTCGTTGGCCGTCGAGTACGTTACATCGCAGGCATAAGCCCGCATGCGTTCCTCTCCGCTCATCCCCTGCTGAATGCAACCCACGGTGAGCCCAAGAAACTTGAATATCGGCCCCATCCATTCCGCATCCCGCCGCGCCAGGTAGTCGTTCACCGTCATCACATGAACACCATTGCCCGTCTTCGCATACAACGCAATCGCAGGCACCGCGGCCAGCGTCTTCCCTTCTCCTGTCTGCATCTCGGCAATGCGCCCATCGGCCAGCGCCAGCGAGCCATGAAGCTGTTCGTCGAACATCTCAAGGCCCAGCAATCGCTCCGCGGCCACCGCCGCAACGGCGACCGTTTCCAGCAATTCCCGCGCTTCAAGCGCATAAACCTGCAATGCACTCTCGGTCATTCTCCGCAGCTTTCGCCGCTGCGCATTGACCTCTTCAATTACGTAACGACGATACGCTGCTACGTCACGACGGTGCGAAGGCGAACCATTTCGCACAAATAGATTTCTCAGGAAATCGCGCACTGAGGCACTCTCCTATCCAGCTGGCTGTAAGTCGTGTTGGATTGAAAACCTGACTTAGGTAAGAGGAGAGAAGGTGGGAGGCCGCTGATAGCTCGCCGGCCAATCAAAGTCCTGCACCTGCGGCGCCTTGTAATGCGAGCAAACAGGAGCTGAAGCAGCCTGAGCATTTCCGCGTGCACCGACGCCGATTTCCTGCCTCTCGCATTGCTGCTCCGCAAGGCAGATGATCGCGCAAACTTCCGCGCCGCGGTCACTGGACGCGCTCGGCAAAGCAAATGCCGCACCCAGGGTCAACACCGCGGCCAGAAGCAGAATTGTGCGTCGCTTCAGCATGTGAAAAGAGTATGACACAAGGAATAAATGCTCGTCTGCCGACTTGTTTGCGGGCTAGCTCCGCTAATACCGCTGCAACTCAATGCAAATGCAAACGCCAGGCGGTATAACTCAGGATCTCATGCGCAATCCGTTCCAGTTCGTCTATACCGCCCTCCACAACCACCCGCGGCCGCGGAGACGTCAGCACATCGAGCCCGTCCGCTGCGCAAATGGCATGGATTCTGAAAAGATGCGTCCCATCGCTGACAATCACCAGCCGCTTCAACCCATTGGCCCGCGCAATTACAGCAATGCGCCGCGCCGAGTCCTCGGTATTGCGGCTCACCGTCTCGGCAATAATCGCCTCTTCCGGCACGCCCTGCCCCACAAGGTATTCGCGCCCCACGGCGCCCTCGGAGTATTCGTCCCCTCCTGCACCGCCCAGCGTGATCATCAGCGGCGCAATCCCGCGCCCGTACAGTGCGAGCGCATGGTCGAGTCTTGCTCGATACACCGGCGACGGCTTCCCGTCATACTCCGCGGCCCCAAACACCGCAATCGCGTCAGACGGCGCAGCTTGGTCCTGTCCGGCATAGATTTCAATTTGGGAATAAACCCACCAACTCCATGCCGCAATCCCAGCGGCCAGTGCCAGCAGCACAACCAGCGCCACGCGGATGCGCCAGTTGCCTCGTCTTGGCTTGGTCTTGCGGGTCATCGAAACCTTCGAAAAGCAGTTGTCAGTTTTCAGTCATCAGTTGTCAGTTTCAACTCGGGACTCCAGCCACCTGAGACCTGCCGCCGATTCATCAAATAGCTGACTTCGTGCCTTTGCTGACTACTGAAAACTGACCACTGACAACTAGCGTTGCAACACCATCACAATTTCATGTGTCGGGATCGCGCCCTCACGCAGAATCTCCCAGCGCCCGGGTCCCAGCGAAAGGTCCACAATTGTTGTCGGCTGCGCATGCCCCGTAGGTCCACCGTCGATAATCAGCGGAATGCGGTCGCCAATCTGGTCACGCACGCAGGCGGCATGCGTACACTCCTGCGCTCCCTGCAGGTTGGCCGAGGTCGCCGTAATCGGAAGCCCGAAGCGCTCCACTACAGCCCGCGGAATCGCCGCATCCGGCACCCTCAGCGCCACGTTCCCGGTATTTGCCGTCGACCGCAAAGGCAGCTTGGTTCCCGCCCGCACAATAATCGTCAGCGGTCCCGGCCAGAAACGGTCCGCAAGCTTATCCAGCAATGGGTCGGTATCGCGCGCCAAGGTATACGCCTGCGCCAGCCCGGAGATCAGCAGCGAAAGCGGCTTGTGCTTTTGCCGGGTCTTGATTTTGTAGATCTGCTCCACGGCATGCAGGTTCACCGGGTCAACTGCCAGCCCGTAGAAAGTATCAGTAGGCAGCGCAATTACGTCGCCCTTTCGCAGGCAGGAGACAATATAGTCAATCCGGTCTGGTTGGGGTTCATCGGGATGGACGCGCAAGATCTCCGCGGACAAGAAGCTCTACCTCAATTCCCGGATTACTGTAACCACAAAGACGGAAACTAACACAGCACCTGCAATGGTGCAAGTCGCGCCCGTCACCTTACCCACGTCCAGCATCCAAACGGCTTAGAATCGGCTAAGGATATCAACGGTTTCTCAATCATGCCTCTTCGCATTGTACAGAGTAAGCAGAACGCGCGCCTGAAGCAACTCCGCAAGGCGCTGGCCAACCCCGCCCGGGACTTGCGCAGCGGTGCGCCTCATCTGGCCGGCATTGAGGGCCCCAACCTGCTTCAAGAGGCCCTGCGTGCCGGTCTCGTTGTGGATTGCGTCTTCGTCGCCCAGGGGGCCGAGCGCCTTCTCGATTCCTTCAAACTTCCCCCGCAGGCCGAAATTGTGCTGCTACCCAGCGAACTCCTCGATTCCGCGCTCACCACGGAATCCCCACAGCCCATCGCCGCCCTTGTCGAACCGCCGGAGTGGACCTGGGACAACCTCCTCGGCGATCCTCAAAACTCCGCCCCGCTGGTTCTGGTCCTCGCCGGAATTCAGGACCCCGGCAACCTCGGCACCATCCTCCGCTCCGCCGAAGCTTTTGGAGCCGCCGGCATCCTCACCCTCCCCGGCACCGTCAGCGCCTGGAACCCCAAGGCCGTCCGTGCCTCTGCCGGCAGCGTTTTCCGCCTCCCGCTGATCGCCGCGAGCGCCATCGACTCGATCGCCCGCCTGCGCGAGGCGCGGCTGCGCATCTTCGCGACCACGGTCGGCGCCGCCGAACCGGCCGATCACATCGATCTCACCGGCCCGGTCGCGCTCCTCATCGGGAATGAAGGCAATGGCGTTCCCAAACCAATCTCCGCCATGGCCGACGGCACCATCACCATCCCCTGCCCCGGCCCCGTCGAAAGCCTCAATGCCGCCATCGCAGCCAGCATCCTGCTCTACGAAGCCTCCCGCCAACGAGGCCATCGATGAGCCTGTTCGACGGCCAACCCGACGGTCCCTCCGGCACTCCACGAACTGCTCCCCTCGCCGAACGCATGCGCCCCCGCACTCTCGATGAATACAGCGGCCAGGAGCACCTGCTTGGGCACGGCAAACCGCTCCGCGTCCAGATCGAACGAGACAGTCTCGACAACTCGGGGTCCGGCTCGATGATCCTCTGGGGTCCGCCCGGCGTGGGCAAAACCACCCTCGCCAAGATCATCGCGGAAACCACCAAGGCCAGCTTTATTGAGTTCTCCGCGGTCATGAGCGGCATCAAGGAGATCAAGCAGGTGATGACCGCCGCCGCGCAGGCATCCCAGATGCATTCGCGCACCATCCTCTTCGTCGACGAGATTCACCGCTTCAACAAGGCACAGCAGGACGCCTTCCTGCCCTATGTCGAGCGCGGCGTCATCCGCCTTATCGGCGCCACAACAGAGAATCCCTCCTTCGAAATCATCTCCGCGCTGCTATCGCGCTGCCGTGTCTACGTGCTCGAACCGCTCAGTGAAGAGCGCATCACAGCTCTGCTCCGCCGCGCCCTTGAAGACCGCGAACGCGGCCTGGGCGCACAGGAGATCACCGCAGACGACGATGCCCTTCAATTAATCGCCAGCTATTCCAGCGGCGACTGTCGCAGCGCCTACAACACCCTCGAAGTCGCGGCGCAGCTTGCCAACGAAGGCTCAAAGCACATTGACCGCCCCATCGCCGTTGAAGCCGTTCAGCAACGCGTGCTCATGTACGACAAGTCCGGCGAGGAGCACTACAACCTTATTTCCGCGCTCCATAAGAGCGTCCGCAACTCCGATCCCGACGCCTCGCTCTATTGGCTCGCCCGCATGTTTGCTTCCGGCGAAGACCCGCTCTATCTCGCCCGCCGCGTCGTCCGCATGGCCGTCGAAGACATCGGCCTGGCCGCACCCGAGGCGCTCAACCTGTGCCTCAGCGCCAAGCAGGCCATGGAGTTCCTCGGCTCCCCCGAAGGCGACCTTGCCCTGGCCGAGGCCGTCGTCTATCTCGCGCTCGCGCCCAAATCGAACTCCGTCTACACCGCTTACGGCGCGGTGCAGAAAGAAATTGAGCATACTCGCCAGGAACCTGTGCCGATGCACCTGCGCAACGCGCCTTCCAAGCTGATGAAGGAACTCGACTACGGCAAAGGCTACCTCTACGCGCATGATGAAGAAGGCAAGGTCGCGAATATGGATTGCCTGCCCGACTCGCTCAAAGGCCGCAGCTACTACCAGCCGACAAACGAAGGCCGGGAAAAACAGCTAGCCAGCCGCTTGGAAGAAATCCGCCGCATCCGCTCTGCGAAACATCCCAAACGCTGAGTGCCTCCGGTGTCGCGTTGCCGAGCCCTCGTTTGGCAAATGGCAACGGGGCGGATCGGGATTGCATCGAACTATCCACGCCCCTTCAGGTCTCTGGGCGAAAGGAATTTCAATGCTTTTGGGAACACTCAGCTTGTGCTTGTTCGGCGCCACATTGGCCACCGCTGTTTTGACCACCGGCTGCCAGTCCGCGCCACAGCCGCAGACCGTGGGCACCAGCCAACCGGCGCAACCGGCGCAGGACGAAACCGTGATTTACAACAAGTGGGAGACCGAGACCCATCGCCCCCACAAGGAGATTGCTCAGCGTTCCGCGGCTGAGCAGAAAGAGTACAGCGACTGGCGGCAGAAGCAACCCGACAAGCACTAGCCTGGTACCCGACAGCATTTATCACTGCGTCTGCGCGGCCGTGGGCTTCGGCAGCTTCGCCAGGGCATCCGTAACGATCCCCGGGGTTAGCGCCTCGGGCAACAACTCCGGCTCACTCTGGCCTGGAAAGTAGAGCGCGTAAGCAGGAACTCCACTGCGGCCCATCGATGTCAGCGCCTGGGTGATGGCATCATCGCCGCGGGTCCAGTCGGCCTTGAGCAGCGCGACGTTCGCGTCTTTGAAGGCTTGTTGCACCTGCGGCTGCTGGAGGGCGACGCGCTCATTCACCTGGCAACTCAGGCACCAGCTTGCGGTGAAATCCACGAAGACCGGACGGCCCTGCGCCTGGTAGCGGCTGACGGCTTCGGCCGACCATGGCTCCCATCCACCATGCGTTTCCGTAGCCGTCGAAGTCTCCGGTATTCCCCCGAGCTTCTTCGGTGCGATTACGCCCGCCGCAATGACAACCAGCACAATGATCGCCGCGACCACCGTAGACCAGCGCTTCGCAGGCCAGCGGCCTAGAAACCATCCCGCAATGGCCAACATCAGAAAGCTTCCCAGCAGCGACCACAAAAGACCCGCGCCGTACGCGCTAATTAACGACCACGCGAGCCAGATCACGGTGATAAAGATCGGCACCGAGACCGCCTGCCGCAGCACTTCCATCCACACGCCGGGCTTGGGCAGGACACGCGTCCACGCCGGCTGCAGCGTGAGCGCCACGTAGGGCGCGGCCAGCCCCAAGGCAAGCGCGGTAAACACTGCAAAGGTCACTGCGGGCGACTGCGCCAGCGCATACCCAATCGCTGCGCCCATGAATGGCGCTGTGCACGGCGTGGCCACCACCACGGCAAGCACGCCGGTAAAGAAGCTGCCCGTGTAGCCCTGCTTCTGGGCGAGCGAACCGCCTGCACTGGTCAGCGTTAATCCAATCTCAAACTGCCCCGCCAGTGACATGCCGAGAAAGAACAACAACGCAGCCATCAGCGACAGAAACACGGGCGACTGGAATTGGAATCCCCAGCCCAGCGTTGCGCCCGCCGCCCTGAGGCCCAGTAAGGCACCTACCAGCACCCAGAATGAAACCAAGATGCCCAGCGCGTATACCAATCCATGGGTTCGCAGGTTGTGCAGTTCCTTGTGGCCCGTGTGCACCAGGGCGAGCCCCTTCAGGAACAGCACCGGAAACACGCACGGCATCAGGTTGAGCAGCAGGCCGCCGAGGAATGCGAGGCCTGTGGCGCGCGCCACCAATCCCCAGGCGAGGGTCGGTGCTGCGGCGGCAACCGTGCCGGGGATCGCGGCAATCTCATACGCGCGGCCGCCTGAAAGCTCCAGAACCCCTTTCAACTGCGCGGGATTCGCGGTGAGGCTCGCGTCCTTCTTAAGGTCCAGGACAAAGCCTTTCGCCGTCGCCGTGACTTTTTGCGGAGCGGGATTGTCGAGGATGTCCTGGTCGGCGGGAAAGAAAACGGCGGAAGATTCACGCTGGCCAGTTTCGACGGCAAGTTGGAAGCCGGTTGGCGTGGGTTGGAAAATGGCTTTTTGGTTTGCGGGAAGCGGCTCCGGAAACGAGCTTGTCTTCGCCAGACGGAGAAAAAGTCCATGGTCTTCGTTTTCTGCTGAGACGTCATCTTTGGCAGCCACGCGACGAATTACTTCCAGCTCTGCCTTGCCGGGTATGCACACTTCACGGCAGACAAGCCAATCTACCTTCGCCTTTAAGGTGACGGGCCCGGGCTTTACATCCTTCGTGACGCTTAGCGAGATCGGAAAGTAAACCTCACCCTCATAGCCGAAATCCATCAGCGGCCCTAAAGGCAGCCGCTTCGGTGAGGGAAATTGCAAAGGTCCAGCAGTTATCCCCTCTGGCAGGGTCCAGTGAATGCGGGGCGGCTCGCCGGAGTCACCTGCATTCTTCCAGTAAATGTGCCAGCCCGGTTCCATCTTGAAGTACAGGCCTGCCAAACTGTTGTCGCTTGACCCTGGAAAGAGATTGTCATCGACAACCGCCAACTGAACATGCAGATGCGCAACATCCGCGGAACTCGACGCAGCACGCGCGGGCAGACCTGCGGCAAGCAAGCAGAACAATACGACAATCAAACGGGGCATGCGCATCACGATTCGATTCTGGCTCCTGCTGATTGGACTCACCGCAATGTCTCTTAGTTACAGCAAGTTCTACTCGTGTTTCAGCGAGTGCAAATCCGCACGCTTCGAATGCTCGCGGAAGATGCAGTCGTTCTGAATGCACTTGACGCCTGCGGCGCGGGCTCGGGCCACGGCCTCATCGTCGATCACATCGTCCTGAAGCCACAAATATGGAACGCCCAGCCGGATGACATCATCAACGATCGCGGAGACAAATTCCGATGCCCGGAACACGTCGACCAGATCGATGCCAACGCCGGTCTGCTCACGCGCTGCGAATTGTGCAGATTCGAGGTCGGGATAGCTTTTCATACCCAGCACTTCGCTGAGCGCTGGATTGACGGGGAGCACGCGATAGCCGACTCCGGCGAGATAGCGGCCGATGTTGTAGCTGGCGCGCCAGGTTTTGTCACTCATGCCAACAACAGCGATAGATTTCGCCGACCTTAGCATCTCGTCAATCACTGCGGGATCATGATTCATAACTACCCTTCATCGACAGCAACGGGCTCTTGTCTATTCCCTATCCCCTGATCCCTTTTCCCTGCTTTTATACATCCAGATCGTCATCGCCTTCTGCGACAACCGCCGTACCACGCCGTTTAGCAAGCAGATAGCCGCGCAGGAACGGCTCCAAATACCCGTCAAGAACCTTGTCCACGTCGCCAACTTCGACCTTGGTGCGATGGTCCTTGGCGATGCGATAGGGCTGCAGCACGTAGGAGCGAATCTGCGAACCGAAGTTGATCTCGAGCTTGGAGTCTTCGAGCTTCCTGCTGATGGCCTTCTTCTTATCCAACTCGTACTCGTAGAGCCGCGAGCGCAACATCTTCATCGCCTTCTCGCGGTTCTTGTGCTGGCTGCGCTCATTCTGGCACTGGACGACGATTCCGGTGGGCAGGTGGGTCATGCGCACGGCTGAGTCGGTGGTGTTGACGTGCTGGCCGCCTTTGCCGCCGGAGCGGTAGGTATCGATGCGCAGATCTTCGACCTTCAAATCCACGTGGATGGTTTCATCGATTTCCGGCGAAACATAAACCGACGCGAACGAGGTGTGACGGCGCTTGGCGGAGTCGAAAGGAGAAATACGGACGAGACGATGCACGCCGCTTTCGCCTGCCAGTTGGCCGAATGCGTATTCGCCGAAGATGGTGAAGGTTGCCGACTTGATGCCCGCCTCGTCGCCGTCCTGGTAGTCGTTCATTTCGGTTTTGAAGCCCTGCTGCTCAGCCCAGCGCAGGTACATGCGCATCAGCATCTCCGCCCAGTCCTGGCTCTCGGTGCCGCCCGCGCCGGGATGCACGGTGACGATGGCGTTGAGCGGGTCGGCCTCGCCGTTGAGCATGGTCTTTGCTTCAAGCGCTTCATTGAAGGCGGAGAGAGACTTGATGGCGACATCGAGATCGGCGACCACGTCTTCGCCTTCGCGGGCGAGTTCGAAGTAGGCCTCGATGTCGCCGGTGCGGCGGAGCATTTCAAGATCGTCTGCAACCATGTTTTCAAGGCGTTTGCGGTCGCGATTCAGCGGCTTCGATGCGTTGGGATTGTTCCACATGGCCGGGTCGGCCAGCTTGGTTTCTATGTCTGCGAGTTCCCTGCGGATGCGGGCCGGGTCAAAGATACTCCCGCAGGTCGCGCGTTTGGTCGCGCACGGGAGCATATGCGAATTCGAGATCGTTCAACGACGCCATATTTTGCTCTGACCTGACTTTGATTTGAACTGTGAAGATACGTTAACTCGACTGTCCTCTAGGATATCACTGTGATGTTCTCTGTGGGGCGGGGGCCTTTTATTCGTGGTGCGGGCAAGCTCAACCCAACCCCTTGGGGAGCTCGGCAACCCTAAAGACCTTAGCGGTCAGTGAGATTCCTTAGTGCCGTCTATCCTGAATCTGCAGACCTTGTTCTCGGCCACGAGAAGAGAGATTTTTCTTCCTTCTATCCGAGCGGGATAGCTCGCCCCTACTGTAGCTTCCTTGCATATCTCATTCGCGATATAGATAAGGTTCCCTATCTGCAATTCTGTGACCCGGGAATTGCTTGGAGCCGTCGTGTGAGTGAATATTGCTGAATTGACATGTGCCGTTAGCTGATAGTCAGCGGGATTTGTATCCTTATCGGCCCAGGCCGGAACGGCAATAAGCAGGCCAAGCACCAATGATGGAATCACTCTCATTTGTTCCCCCTCGTTCTCCATTAGGATTATGCAACATGGAAAAGGATAAGACTTATTTGGAGAGCAGGAGACCACGACCATCAATTCTCTGTAACGCAAAGACGCTCAACTTTCGTTTGGGTCGACCGCCAATTGCCGCTCGCTCCAAACCCGTACATGATCTGCACAGGATACCTCGACCTTGGCGGCTAGATCTCCCATCTTGAAATGCCTCGCCTGAATCTCCAGGAGCGCTACCATTACAGCGTGACCAATCTGCAATGCCCTATCAGCGTCACTTCTCTGGGGGCTAGGTTTGAACCCTATAAAACCAGACTCCGATTTTTCAAGCCGCATCATTATAGCTTCTGCGGTGCTGTGGGCGTGGTTCAGCGGTTCATAGTATGCCTGCGCGAGAAGCTTCCCTAATTCGCCGGTCCTTTTTGCCATGGAAACGAAATCGCTCTTGCTCCAAAAATGGTTAATTCGCTTAGATTCGCACTTCTTGCAATCGTTTACTTCGAACCGTGCTTTGACTTCGTCGTATTTCGCCCGGGCCTCTTTTGCCTTCTTTATCCAACCCTCGTCACGCGTTCCCCCACCGACATACGCCTGTAATGCCTTATATTTTGAAATGAACCTGAAGTCGAGGAAATTCTGAGCTTCATCGGGATACATCGCAAGATACGAGGCTGTAACGGCTCGCTCGTAGAGCCCTCTTAGCAGCTTCATCGCTCCGACGCCGTAGCCATTTGCCGCTAGGCAGAGGAGCTCCATAAAGTCTTCTATGCACAGCCTGCCTAGAAACAGAATGGCCCTATCAGCCGCAGTTGATACGTTGGCATTTCTTACGAACGCAATGTCGAGAGCCTCCTTGAGCTTCGGAAGACACTCTAAGAATGATCGATTTCGTTGTTCGAAGTCCCGCCATTCATCGGGATACCCGAATATTAGGCCTTCCGTCATTAGCCCATGATACCGCTCAGTTTGGTGGGACGTCTTGGTCGCTTCAGATCTCCGCCCCTTGATTTCATCGAGTATTTCCGGTTGAAGGTCAAACGCTTTTAGCTGCATAACCGTGGCCGACGGCGATTGAAACCTTCCCACAATTGCATATATGTGATATATACAAATCATGACGACGAGCGATCCGCTTGGCGAGTGTATCGGATTCGATTGGGATGAATCGAACACTGTCAAGAACTGGGAGCGCCACAAGGTAACGCCAGAGGAGGCCGAGGACGTTTTCTTTCACGAGCCACTGGTTGTGCGCAGCGACGTCGGGCATTCTGCAAAGGAAAAACGCTACCGGGCGATCGGGCAGACCTCGCGTGGACAGTTGCTCTTTGTCGCATTCACGATCAGGCGCAGATTGATACGGGTAATCTCAGTGCGCGATATGAATCGAAGGGAAGTTGAGGAGTACAAACGGCATGAAGAAGGTTCCTGAGTTCAAGAACGAGGACGAGGAGTTTGAGTTCTGGTCTTCAACGGGTGAAGGGGCGGACTCGACCCAATACGTCGATTGGTCAAAGGCCACGCGTGTGAAGCTTGTGAAACTCAAGCCCACGCTGCGCACCATCTCCGTGCGGCTGCCGGTAGCCATGGTTGAAGATTTGAAGATACTGGCCAACCAACGCGACGTTCCCT
>Ga0302267_10001503_pt1 | contig 29788 bp, 25 predicted proteins | sample III_Bog_E1_3_FD_194555 | JGI IMG/M metagenome (GOLD analysis project Ga0302267, IMG submission 194555) | Peat permafrost microbial communities from Stordalen Mire near Abisko, Sweden - III_Bog_E1_3 | ecosystem: Environmental > Terrestrial > Soil > Wetlands > Peat | place: Sweden: Abisko...
GGTGTCAGCCTGTGGAGAGGAAGGCTCTGGCGGTCGGCGCAAGCCGGCCACGAAACCAGCCTCAGTGAAGCAGAAATCCAGCGTCAAACCTACCTATGCGTAGGTTTGAGCAAGTCTGGAAGAACGGATGGCTCCCCAAAAAGGAAGCCTCCGAATAGGCTCCCGACTATATCAAGGCCGCCAAAGGCGGCGAAGATGCAACCGTCAAACCAGGCTGCTTTGCCGCCTGCTCCAGATGACGCACCAAGTCCTGATCAAAGCGCTGGACATGATAACGCAGCATCGCCTTGACTCGAGGCCATATGTTTATGCTCTGCTGATAGTCCCCACCGGCAATCGAGCGTAGACAATCTCCCACCTCGCCGACAATGAGAATATGGCTATGACTATGTTCTAGTAAGCCACCATAACTGAGATCTGACATAATATTTTCTTCGGTGATAAAATGACGCTGCAAAGAACTTTTTAAAGTCTCCAATGACCGAGTGACCTGACCCTGATCACTCTCCAAGCCCGAAATCATAGCGTTAACACTCTCACCAATGGCTTCGATATATTGATGATCGTCGACATTGGCTGCGAAATAAGCTGGAATTGTGGACATCTGAAACTCATTCAAAAAAGTCGTTACGGGCATCCTATAATCTATTTTTCTTTAATCGATAAAACAACTCGGCATTGGTTGGAACAGGCTTAACCAAATGGTCTAAAACACGATCCGGTTTATACCGGCGGGCCCCGACAATGGCCCACCATCAGTCCTCGGGGCGCGGATGCGCCCGCCTGGCGCCCGAAGGCAGCCCGAATGAGTCAACATCAAGGCCCGATGATAAGGAGCCTCGATTCGCACAACCCGATACCGGAAAAACAGCACAACAGTGTGTGTGCAATGCAGCATAAAGTCACCGCCGGGTCACTTTTGACCGGCAGAAAGGGGAAAAGATCAGGCACAGCAGGGGTAGTGAAACTGAAAAACCATTAGTTTGTGGTCGTTTTTGACGGCCTGGGGTGTTTTGTTGTGCCTTGCTGATCGGCAACGACTTGACAGCCTGAAGCGGATCGGTGATATGGAATACTCATAGTGCGGTCGCAGGGGTGGGGGGCCATCCTTAAGACATAAAAGGACCGCGCCAAACATGAGGAAACCAGCCCAATGAGTTCCATCCCGCCCTCAGTCGGACAAGCCCTAGCAATCCGGGACACCACCGCCAATCCCGCGCCACTCGGCTTGTGCTGCTTCGGTCTGACCACGGTTCTGCTTAACCTGCATAATGCCGGGGTCTTTGATCTTAATGCCTCGATTTTGGCTATGGGCCTCTTTTATGGCGGAGCAACCCAGATCATCGCCGGCATGATGGAATGGAAAAAGAACAACACCTTCGCCACGACGGCGTTCTGTTCGTATGGCGCATTCTGGATCGTTCTGGTAGGTTTGATAGTCCTGCCGAAGCTGGTCGCTGGAACCTCTGCCGCTGCCGCCTTCCCGCCAGCTAATGCCGAAACTCTGGCTTGGTTCATGACTCTTTGGGGCGGCTTTTCGGCGGTGCTGTTCATCGGAACCTTCCGCCTCAGCGTTGCCCTTCAGGTGGTGTTCGGCTCGCTGGTTGTCCTGTTCGCCCTGCTCGCGGCCCATTTCTTCCTGGAGAATGCCCAGCTCGGCACCATTGCCGGCTATGAAGGCATCTTCTGCGGCTTAAGCGCCATCTACACAGGCTTGGCCCAGGTTCTCAACGAAGTCTACAAGAAGACCGTTCTGCCGATCGGCCCGGTCGTTTCCTAATCCCAGGAGACTTCATCCGGTCGCAGGTTTGGTTCGGGCGTTCGCCCCTCGCCCCCTCCCGCTAAACGGGAGGGGGTTTTTTGTTGGGTGCTCTAGGAGCATGGGGCCCACCCGGCGGCCCGAGAGCAGCTTTACTGTGTCCGCATGAAAGCTCGAGGGTACCGAGCCACTGACCGATCACGGCTTCTTGATCAGGTCGGGCTTGCGCGCCCCTTCGGCAAGCTTGGCGGGATCGGCGGCTTTTACCGGATCTGTTGCTTTTACCGAGTCCGCCGTTTTGGCAGCCTCTACCGCTTTAGCTGGCTCCGCTGCTGACGTTTTATGCTCTGCTGCGGCCCGCCGCTCGGCCCGTTCGGCAGCCAAACGAACCGCAATTGGATCAACCTTGATCATGATCTGCTTCCACTCCGACAGCGTGACGAAGCGGTATTTATTCTCTTTAGCGTAGGCCAAAATCTTTGGCAGGGCCGCCACCGTGTGAGTCTTGATGCTGTGCATCAGGACCACCGCCCCCGGAGACAGGTTCTCAATCACACGGCGGGCAATGACATCCGGTTCGCCCCCCTTCCAATCCTGGGAATCTACGCTCCACAGAATGGTTTCCAGCCCCTCATTTTGGGCAATGGTGTGCGTCACGCTGTCATAGGCGCCATAGGGCGGGCGGAACCATTTGACCGGAATCCCGTTGGTTGCCAACAGATCGTCGGTCTGGTGTAACTCGGCCAACTGGGCTTCGGCGCTGAGGGTCGTCAGCATCGGATGCTGCCAGGAATGATTCCCGATCTCGCAGCCGGCATTGAGCATTTGCTTCAGCAAATCAATATGATGAGCAACCTTGTTGCCGATTACGAAGAAGGTCGCAACAGCGTCATACTCGGCCAGCAACCGCAGAATCTCGACGTCGTTGGCAGCAGAAGGGCCATCATCGAAGGTCAAGGCCAGAACATTCTCGCCCGCCTCGCGCAGGGCTTGCTCGGAGAGTGTCAGGGGACTGCCGGGATAAAGATGGGCGGCATAGAAGGGGGCATGGCCGTGCGTCACCACGTAATCGCTGCTTTCTCCGGCCAACGCCGACGGAGAACGGGCAACCAGACCACCGAGCATCAAGCTGCCGGTGAGTCGGGCGAACTCACGGCGAGTCATCGTCATTCTCGAGTCTCCGTCATCAAACACCGTCCCAAGAACAACAGCGATCGGCTCCCGAACGGCCGGGTCTGCCGCACTGTAAAGCCGAGGCGCTGATAGAAGCCGACATTGCGGGCCTCCGGCGCCGTGACCAGATGAATACCACGCGCGCCCACCCTGCGGCACTCTTCCATAAAATGCTCGACCAACCGGGCGCCAAGCCCACGTCCGCGCCACTCGCTTTGGCAGTTCACATGAAAATGGGCGGGAAAATCGGGAAACTGGCTTTCAAAGAGCGCGTAACCGGGCACATCCCGATAAAGTAGCCCGGCATCGGCACTGTGAAGACACCCCGTCAGATAGGCAATCTCTCCGGCCTGGGGATCCTGCCAGAACCAGACCTGATCCGGGCATTGCTCCAGATAGAACGAGGTCCAGCGCCGAAAGAAGCTCCGTCGCTCGCCCTCCGAGGCAAAAACTGTACGTACCGAGGATTCGAAGAAAATCCTCTCGAAGGCCGTCAACGCCGGAACCGGATCGGCAAGGTCGGACAACCGGACCACACCGCCGCCAATGGTCATGTCCGATCAGCCGTCTGAAGCCGTTGCGCCACGGTTTGCGGAACCAGCATGAAATATCGTCCATGCGCCTTCATGACGCCCGCAGCGTTTGCGGCCTCTTCGCCATGCCCCCAGAAATAATCGCCGCGAATCGGCCCCTTGATGGCGCCGCCGGTATCCTGGGCAATGACCAATGTCCGCAAGAGCCCCCCCGGTATCGGCACGTCATGGAGATCCAGCCAAATCGGAGCCCCCAACGGCACGAAATTCGGGTCCACAGCCAAGCTCCGCCGTTCTGTCAATTCGGTGGTCGCGCCCCGTGGGTCGCCTGAGTTTCGAATCTTGAAGAACACCACGCTAGGATTCAGATTCATCACCTGCTGGGCCTGGTCGGGATGCTCCCGCAACCACTTGCGGATGATCTGCATGGTCATCTGATCGGCGGTCGCCACCCCCTGTTGGACCAGATAACGCCCGATCGGGTAGTATTTCTGACCATTCTGGCCGGCATAATTCAGACCGACCACCGAGCCATCGGTCATCCGCACCCGCCCCGAGCCTTGAATCTCCATAATAAAGGCTTCGATGGGGTCATCAACCCATAACAATTCAAGCCCATGCCCGGCCAAAACGCCGTTAGCGACTTCGGCCCGGCTGGGCAAAGCCCGGCCATTACGCGACGGCATCCGATAAACCGGAACCGTAAAGCGCCCGGTGCGAGTCCAACTTCCGTTCATCTCGCATTCGTAATAGCCGGTGAACAGCCCTTCCTGCCCTTCACCGCCATTCAACGGCACCGGCACGAACCATGTTTCAAAGAACCGGCGGGCTGCCCCCCGATCTCCTGGCGGCACGGTTGCCGCCGCTGCACAAGCAGGTTGCCAATCTGACACCCGCCCAGCCTTGCCCGAGGGCCCCACCGCATGAGCAGCGCCCAGGCTTTGCAAATAACGGCAGGTCCGCATCAAGGCCGGCATGGCTTCGGCAACATTATCGTGAGTCCAGCCGGACAAAACACGGTAAGCAGGAGGGACCGGCCCATCTTCCCCTGAAACTTGCGGATTGGGCGTCCCGGCGCAAGCACTCACCAACAGAATCAACCCCAGCCAGCTTGCGCGTACCGCGTTGCGCGCCCACCCGGTCGTCCGCTTTGCCATGCTTCGTCCCGATCCGCCAAGGCCGCGACTCTGCGCGGCGCCCCGTCTTTTGCTCAAGCCAGCCAGAGGTCAGGCGCCTGAAGGCCGCCTCCGCCGTTGCGACGCAAGGGTTACTCCGAGGGCGGGGCTTGGGTCAACCGAATGCGTAAGGCCGGGCCAAAGAGCTTGGTCCCTGATGCTGGCAAGCCATGACCATGACATACTGCCGGTCCTTGGGCCGCCGTCGCGGCCCGGCGTCTGGAGCAGGCTCGATGGTCTGATACCGGCGAGCCCTGATACTGACACATCGCCGGTATCGGGCCGCGACGGCGGCCCCGCGTCCTCGTGGACGCGAAGCCAAGGGCGCGGATGCGCCCGCCCGGCGTCTGAGGGCAGCCTTGATGAGTCACCATCAAGGCTCGAGGGTTTTGATGAGGTGGTGATGACGATGGCGGATGGGGATTGTGCGGCTCGAATGCTCGCTTGGTACCGAAGCGGGCATCGGGCGCTGCCGTGGCGGGCGCCTCTGGGACAGGCCGCAGACCCTTACCGGGTTTGGCTGTCTGAAATCATGTTGCAACAAACCACTGTTGCCGCCGTCATCCCTTATTTTGAGCGGTTCACAACGGCTTGGCCCACCGTTGAGGCCCTGGCTCGGGCCGATCTGGATACGGTGCTGAGGGCTTGGGCCGGGCTTGGCTACTACGCTCGTGCCCGCAATCTTTACGCCTGCGCTCAAGAGGTGGCGGGGCGGCTCGGCGGTCGGTTTCCCGAGAATGAGGCTGCATTGCGGGCATTGCCGGGAATCGGCGTCTATACGGCGGCGGCGATTGCCGCTATTGCGTTTGGGCAATCGGCCACCGTGGTTGACGGGAATGTCGAGCGGGTGGTGGCGCGATTGTTTGCCGTGACCGAACCGCTGCCAGCAGCCAAATCGCGCCTCAGGGCTTTGGCGGAGACTCTAACGCCAAGGCACGATTGCGGGGATTTTGCTCAGGCTATGATGGACCTGGGCGCCACCGTTTGCGTGCCACGGCGTCCCCGATGTCTGGTCTGTCCCTTGGCTGGGGTTTGCAAGGCGGCGGCGGAAGGGCTTGCTGACGCGTTACCAAAACGGACTGTCAAGGCCGAGCGACCGACTCGTCGAGGCATCGTCTATTGGCTAGAGGATGCTCACGGGGCGGTGTTGTTGCGCCGGCGTGCCGAAAAGGGCTTGCTTGGCGGTATGGTTGAAGTGCCGTCTACCGAATGGATCCGGGACGAGTCCCCAGACTGTATTTTTCTCGCAGACCAGGCACCGCTGCCGGCGGCTTGGCAACCACTTCCGGGAGTGGTTCGCCATACTTTCACGCATTTTCACTTGGAGTTGACTCTGGTTGCGGCCAGGATCCCTGATCCTGGCCGCATAACCGGAGCCGATGGCTTCTGGGTACCGGCAACACAGCTTGCCGAACACGCATTGCCTTCGGTGATGCGGAAAGTCATTCAGCACGCTTTGGCCGAACGGGCCAAAACAAAGGGGTAAAGACTTTCTTGTCCGCGTTAGCCGACGTTAGCGCCTAGCCTTGGTTGCGAAAAAGCCCATCAATTCCTTAAGATCGGCGGTCTGGTTGAACATGGATTGGGCCGCTGCCGCTGTTTCTTCGACCAGGGCCGCGTTTTTCTGGGTTATCTCATCCATACCGGCTACGGCGGCGTTGATTTCTTCCAATGCGTTGGTCTGTTCGGTACTGGCACCGGCAATTTCGCTGATCAGGGCGGCGACTTGCTGCACGCCGGCAGCGATTCCATCCAAGGATACTCCGGCTTTTTTGACCAGATCGACACCGTGTTGAACCTGAGCATCGCTATTGGTGATCAGGGCTTTAATCTCTTTGGACGCTTGGGCCGAGCGTTGGGCCAGCAATCGTACTTCCTGGGCGACCACCGCAAAGCCTTTTCCGGCGTCGCCGGCTCTGGCCGCTTCCACGGCGGCATTCAAAGCCAGTAGATTGGTTTGGAATGCGATTTCGTCGATAACCCCGATGATATCGGTGATTTTGCGCGATGCCTCCGCGATGTCCTTCATGGCGTCGATGGCTGATCCGGCCACCACGCCGCCCTGTTCGGCGGCTTTCCGGGCGTCTCCGGCCATCGTGTTGGCGCGTTGAGCGGTTTCGGCGTTGCTGCGAACGGTCGCGCCCAGTTGCTCCATGGATGCGGCAGTTTCCTCGAGACTCGAGGCCTGTTGTTCGGTGCGCTCGGCCAGATCGGCGCTGCCTAGAGAAACTTCGTTAGACGCCTCGGAAATGGTTTCGGAGGCCTCGTTGATCTTGCCGACCATCTCGGCCAGTTTTGCCGAAGTGGCATTCACATCATTCTTGAGTTCGTTAAAAGCCCCTTGGTAGCTCTTGGAAATGCGGCGGCTCAGGTCTCCTTCGGCTAGGGCGCTCATGACCTGTGCAATGTCTGCTACCGCCCCTTCGACGGTATCGGTCAAGCGGTTGATGCCCTCGCTTACAGTTCGATAGAACCCTTCTTTGTCGGCAAGGTCCAGGCGGTAGGACAAATCCCCGGCGGCGACGCTATCCACCAGCTGGATGATCTCCTGTCCCATGGCCTCTTCCCGCCGATGCTGCGCTTCGGCGGTGCGGCGTTCCTCTTTTTCGGCCTCCCGCGCCTTGACACGATCGGAGATATCTTGCCAATAAGACGTAATAAGGGGTCTTCCGCGCACTATAGTTGCAACCAATGTAACCAAAACATCGAAGTGAGAGCCGTCCAGGCGGCAGTGAGTCCATTCAAAACGGTGAACCCCATTTTTAATGGCAATCCCAATCGCTTCCCTGGCCTTGTCGCCGGAAGGGCTGCCGTCATTTTGGAATTCCGGGGAAAATACCGCCGGATGACGTCCTTCCACCTGATTGCGGTGAGTGGCGCCAAGCATCACCAAGACGGCATCATTGCAGGCGACAATACCGTGCTCGTTAAAAACAAATTGGCCGTCTGCGGCTGTTTCGAAAATGGCTGCCGCCACCCGATCCCGCCAGCCAGCATCGACAAGAGCGGCGAGTTCACCACGAAATATCCGAGATAGAAGAGGTGACAGACCTAAAAGAGAGAGGATGATTCCCACCGCCAGCATGATCGGTGTGTGATCAAGGGTGCCCGAGAACCAGAAAAAGCAAAATAAAAATACGGCAGCGAATCCCGGCGCAGATCCGGAAACTATGTTTAAAATTCTGGCCATCATCACCGTCAGATCCCCATTGTGTCATAAAAAATAAAGGATATCCGGCTTGTAGGCGGCAGAGCCGCCGAACTCGGCGCCCGTCAAAGTCTTGGCCACAGTGTCTTGTTTGCGCGCGGGGTTTCGTTCTTGTGCAAGGCGGTGGAGGGATCATACGACCCAGGTCAAACCAACATCAATAGACAATCATCGCGCTGCATACATCGAGCCTTGATGTTGCCCCATTTGGCTTCGCGCGTGGGGGAGGGAGGGGGCCGTCGCAGCCCGAGGATCGGCGGTGATCATCAAGGGAGGGGAGCTTCTTGGTCCTCGGGGTAAACTGCATCGGCATCGCTCCATCCCCAATAGGCCCAGGCACCATCGAAGAAAGCGGTGACGGCCTGGCTATCGGGCAGGCCGTCACAAACGGTGAGGGAGGGGGCAACCCGCGCCGCGCCGCGTGTCCACCACAAGCTGTAGTGCTGGGGTAAGGTGGCGGCCAGCTCGTGAACCAGAGCCGGGTAAGAGAGGGCCGGGGGTTGATTGGGGTCCAGCGTGACATGCCAGCCAGGGCCGGGACAGGCTAGGGTTGGGGTAGGAGTCGGGCGTTCGAGGACGCCCAGCTCCGAGACTTGCCGAGCAAAAGCATCAAGCTCCAGGTCCGAGGTGAGGGACTGCCGGAGCAAGGCTTCGGCCCGGTTATACCAAGGCCCGGCAATGACAGGCAGGATTGCGGGGTCTGTGCGGACGGAGAGCGCCGTCACCAAGCAAAGGGGGAATACACGCCCCAGACGGTCGGCGCTGGGCATCAACAGCCCGGCAACGGGATCAGGGCCGCAGACGTCGGCTTCCAGGGCAAAGCGCCAGACAGGGCCTTCGGCGACCAATGGCGGCCAGACATTGCCGAACCGATCCCAGCCCGATTGCCAGACGTCTTGTAGCCACTCTTCCCAGGGGGTGAGGAACGATGCTGGTAGAGCGCGGGCCAGATAGTCGCCGTAGGACGGCAATTTGCCGAAAAAGCCGGGACCAAAGGCCGCCTGGAGGCGCGATGTCATGGCGGCGATCCCTTGGGCGGTGGTCCCTCGGGGCCAAGCAGCAAGGCGCGGTTGGCCGCTTCGCCTAGGCCGGCAATCCAACCGGAGACCGGGGCCGGCAACGTCTCGGCTTGATCTTTAACCCGGTCGGCGGCCCGGCGAACATCCATGCCAGCATTTCGTTCGGCATTGGTGGCGGCCCAGTGGGTTAAGGTGCGCCGTAAGTCACGCAGAGAAGCCACAGCGGCGGTCATTGTGGTTGGGCCAGGACTTGCCGTGCTGGATAGGGTGAGGGCTCGGATGATGGCAAATCGTCGACTGAGGTCGGTTGCGGCTGGCGCCCACCAGCCGGGATCTCCGCCACCGGCCAGCGGTTGAATCGCTGTGACCACGGTGGCTCCGCTGGTCAAACCCAGCATGCCGGGGGTGGTGGGGCCGGTTTTAGCCGGGTTTTTGGGAATCGGTGGTGGCGGCGATGCGGGCGGCGGTGGAAAGTCGGTTTCAACGGCAACGGCGGCGATCAGGGCCGACAGGGGCGATCCAGGGCCGGAAGCGGCAGCCAGCACTGGCAGCAGCTCTCGCAAGGTGCCGGTTGGGGCCAGAGTCAGGTCATTCAGCAAATCCCGCCACTGGTGGGCATAGTCCTCGAAATAATGACTGATCATGTCCTGGCGCAATCGTTGTGTCAGGGCGGCGACGGCCTGGGGATCGGTGGGCAGGCCCAGCACCCAGCTTTCCCGTGCGACATCGCTGGCGGCCTGAGCAATGGCCGGCAGAACCGCCCGAAGGCAGCCATCGCGGGTATAGAGGCCAGAGATCGGTTCCGACCAGGCTTGCCCCGAACGCCGGGTCAAAACCTGAGCGGCGGCGCTTCCGGCGTGGTCGGCCAAATGCCAGCCGGGCAGAGTGCGTAACTCGGGGGCGGCCCGCATCAGGGCGGTGGCGCGCTCGGCCAGCGGATAGCCGGCCAATCGTCGCCGGGCTTCGGCAATGACCGAAGACGAGGCGGTGATGCTGTCGGTCGGCAGGCCGCTATCAAGCAGTATGGCCAAAAAGGCGGCCAATCGTCGGCGATCCTGCTCATGGTCAGAACCGGGTAGGGTGGCGATCCAGTCCAGCGTAAACCATTGCGTGACAGCGTAGCGATCAAGCGGCGCTTGCCCGGTCATCATCAGATAGACCTTAAGCCCGTCATAGAGGCGGTCGGAAGGGATGGTGCCCGATGCCGTTCCGGCCAGAACCCGATCCAGTCGTATCATCAGCCGAGGCAGCAACAGGCGGTTCAGTGCCCGATGGAAAAGAGCTTCGGCCTGGGGGAAGGCTTGGTCTCCCTGATCCAGGGGGATGGTCCAGGGGATCGGCGCGGCGTGGATGGAGGCGGCGGCGGTTTTCAGAGCCGAGAGCGCCTCGAGGGCAGGGAGGGGCAGGGCGGCTTGGTCATCATCAACGCGATCCCGGCGCGGGCCGCCTCCTAGATCATCGGGCAGCGAAGCCTTGGCGGTTTCCAGGTGGGTTTCCAGGGTCGCCAATCCCTGATAGCGGGCGAACCAAGCATGTCCCCAGAGTCCGGCCAGAGTCAGGCTGCCCGCTAGGACCGCCAGGATCGCCCATCGCCGTTGTGCGAAGCGTCCAACCCATTGGTTACCAGGGCTTCTGGGAGCATTTCCGGCCAAATGCGCCTCGGTGAACACCACTTCGCCGAACAGGCGGTCAAGGAAGAACCCGTTGCTGTGGCCATCGGAGTCTGACGGGTTGGAACGAGGGGCGGGATGCGCCAGGGAGTCCGCCCACGACAGCGGGGAGTCGGTGCCGAATGCCGCAAGTCGGTCGGCAGCCAGAAGATCGATCGGGGCGCCTTCGCGCTTGGCACTGGAAAGATAGACGCCACGCGGGGTCATACCTATGAGCCTTGACACTGACACATCGCCGGTCTGGGGCCGGGTCTGCACCCGCTCGGCGTCTGAGAGCGGACTTAAGGGGTCGAGACCAAGGTTCGAGGGTGTCCGTCGGTGGTGGGAGGCTGCGAATGGTTCCGGTTTGGACGGTCGGAACGCCTGGGCCATGAACTCGATCAAGGGGGTCTGAAGAGCGGCCATTTGCCGTGGAAAGCTCACGATCTGGGCGCGAAGATCGGGATCGGTTTCCTGTTCCAGACGCTCTGGAACGCCGGAGTCCAGGCGACTGATCAGGCTTTCGAACAGGTCGGCAAAATGGCAAAACGGGCTGGCTGGTGCGTCGGTCGCGGGGGGGGGCAGGGCAAAGGTCAGGCCCCAGACCTGCCGGCGTTCGTCGGCGGATAATCCGGCGAAGAAGGCCGAAAACCCGGCCAAGCGATCGGCTTTGGTCAGCAACAGGTAAACCGGCAGGCGAATCCCCAAGCGTTCGTCGATCTCGATCAGTCTTTGATTGAGAGAATCGGCAATCCCCTGACGCTCTTGCGGATTCTGACTGACCAGATCGGCCAGACTGACGGTCACCACCAGACCATTGACGGGTTGGATTGGCCGATGTCGTTTGAGCAGGTCCAGCAAGCCAAGCCAGGCGGCGCTGTCGGCCAGTCGCTCACTGTCTTGGGTGGTGTAACGGCCAGCGGTATCCACCAGGACCGCTTCGGACGTGAACCACCAATCGCAGGTTCGGGTGCCGGCGACCCCCTGGATCGGACGATGGCCCAGAACATCCGACAGCGGAAAGCGTAATCCGGATTGAGCGATGGCGGTGGTTTTACCGGCGCCTGGGGCGCCAATCACCAAATACCAGGGCAGGCGGCGCAGGGATGCAGCGCCAAGGCGGTGGCTGTAAAGGGCTAGGGCTTCGGCCAGACGGCGACGCAGGCTCTCGATTTCGGCACTACCACCGCCGTTATGGTTGTCGTCGGCGTCCTCGGCTTCGGCTGGGATCGGGTGGTCGAGCAGCCGTTGGGGCAGCCGTAACGGCGGTATCGAGGCCGGTTGCGCGGCTGAATGCCCTCCGGTTGCAGTGATCAGGGCGCGGATCAGGCGGCGATCGGCGCGGGCGTCCCGAACCTGCCGCATCTGGTTGAACAATCCCCAGGCGACCATCAGGCCAAGAACACCCTGGAAACGGGACTCCGCACTTTCAAACGGTTGGTATCCGCCCAATGACAGCAGGGGGCCCAGGAACCACAGCGCCAGACAGGCGGACAAGGCGCCGGCCAAACTGACCAGCCATTGGCTGGTGAGGGTTTGGCGAAGCTGGTCCAGAGTTCGGCTCGCTCTGACCAGCAGTCGGACCCATCGGCGCTGCCCGCGTCGGGGTGGTGGTTGGCGGCGAGTGCGGTTCGAAGACGACCGCTTCGAGGCCGGTTGCTTGAGGGGAGGCGTTTGAGGTGGGGCCATCAATGCGCCTCCACCGGGGCGAACATAATCTCGATTCGGCGGTTCTGCTCGCGGCTGGCGGGCAGGCCGTTGACGATCAGGGGCTCGGTGTCGGCGCGACCTTCGATCTCAACCCGTTCGGAGGCGTGAAGGCGGTTGATCAGGGCGCGGGCAACGGCGCTGGCTTGAGCCTCGGTGAAGGCGAGGCTGGAGGAGAAGCGCAGATTCGGAGCGAACCCGCCATCGGTATGACCGATCACCTGGATATGGCCGGGCTCGGTGTCTAGGGCGGCGGCGAGGCGTTGAATCAGAGCCGTGCCTGGGGCCGAGAGGGCTTCGCCGGTGCGATTGAAAAGCACGGAGGCCGCGATCCGGAGGCCGTCTCCGGCCTTGGTGGTGAAGAATTCGATCCGTCCAGCGGACAGGTCTTCGGCTAAGGCGTTTCGTAACCGATCGGCACGGGTCGATGGTTCCGACGGAGGCGGTGCTGCGGCAGTGGCATCATCGAGCCTTGATGGTGACGCATCAAGGCCGCCCTCAGACGCCGGGGGTTCGGGGTGGGCGATGACCGCCGGTCGGTCGGGCAGCAGGGCGACGAGGTGTTGATGGAAGCGGCTGGCGTTGTTTTCGAGGGAGACGGCAAGCAGAACGTAAAGTCCGGCCAGCAGCGCTCCGGCCAGACTCGCGATGACCCAAACCGGGATCATAGCCAGAAGCGATGGCCGTGGGGCTGGCACGCCCTGCCAGGACGGTGACAGGGCGGTGGCAGGTTCGCCTCGCTCGGCGAGGATGGCTAGATGGACGGTGTCGCGCAACAACTGGATGTCCACGGCGCCTTTCAGGGCGCTGCGTCCGTCAAACCCCAACGCCAGGCAAATCGAGACCAGCTCCAAAACCTCGTGATGGGGATTGCTGGGCTGTGGGGCGGATGGGCTGGTCTCTGGCTCCGGTTCCAGCAAAAGATGCTGGAGCAATGTGATCAGGCTGGGGCCGGGTTCCAGGGACTTATAAAAGGTCCGGGTGAAGCTGTGTTCCAGCCACAAGGGCTCCTGGCCCCAGGCGGTGCGGCGGACAACGTCGTCAAAGGCGGCGCACAGAATGAAATGGGCTGCCCTCATTTGGTCAGGGCCGATGCCGGCGGTGCGGGCTGCCGCTGGGAAACGACGCAAAGCGGTCACGATGCTGTTGTGGAGAGCTTCGGGATCGGGCGGTGGCGGGAGGCCCGGCAGGCGCGCCATCACAGCGAGGAGCGGCGTTGCGGTGCGAGAAACCAGATTGATGGCGGTTTTGTTCGGTGACGGTGGGTTTGCGGTGGGGGGCGGTCCCGGCGGCTCTGGGGATCGTCGGCCCCATCCGGTTCGAATCCGATCCAACCACCCCCGACGTCCCGAGCGGATCGGGGCGGCGGGCTCGTCCCCCAAAAGCAGCTTTGGCAAAAGCAGCTCTGGCCTGTCTGTGGCGTGACCCATGGCGTGATGCCTGGTGCGGAGGGCGGTGCTTTGGCGTTGCGGGACCGGAAGGCGACGGGCTAACACATGCAGCTGGGTTCGGGCAGCGAAGGCACTGGCACGGGTGATCCTGGCACGGATGATCGGGCCCGCCGAGTAGAACCACAGGAATTAACCCTGAAAGTCAAGGGAGCGGAGCATGAAGATCGGAATTTTGGGGTGTGCCGGGCGGATGGGGCAGTCGTTGGTGCGACAGGTGACATCGACGCCGGGGTGCGTTTTGGCGGCGGCGTGCGACCGACCGGGGTTCGCCGGGATTGAGCGGGATGTTGGGACGGTGGCGGGACTGGAGCCGCTGGGGGTGGCGGTGGCCGATGGGGCGGCGGCGGTGTTCGCGGCCTGCGACGTGGTGATTGACTTTACGTCGCCGGCGGCAACCCTGGATCATGTGGCGTTGGCGGTGGCGCATCGCTGCCATCTGGTGATCGGGACCACCGGCTTGTCAGCGGCAGCCGAAACGGCATTGGCGGAGGCCGCCGCTCATGTCGTCATCGTTGCGTCTCCCAATATGAGTCTGGGAGTTAATATCTTAGCCGGGTTGGTGAAGCGAGTGGCGCAAACTCTGGATCCCTCGTTTGATATCGAGATTTTGGAGATGCACCATCGCGCCAAGGTCGACGCTCCTTCGGGAACGGCGCTGGCTCTGGGGCGGGCTGCTGCCGAGGGGCGCGGGGTGGCGCTGGAACAGGCGGCGGTCCGGGTGCGTGACGGTCACACCGGCCCTCGGGGAGCGGGGGACATCGGGTTTGCCGTGCTGCGCGGAGGAGACGTGATCGGTGATCATGTGGTGATGTTCGCCGGTCAGGGCGAACGCATTGAACTGGCTCATCGGGCCAGCAACCGGGATATCTACGCTCGGGGCGCCGTTGCCGCCGCGCGGTGGACTCGGGGGCAGGTTCCAGGGCTGTATGGTATGGCCGACGTTTTGGGGATGTGATACCGGCGAGCTCTGATACTGACACATCGCCGGTCTCATACCATCGGGCCTTGATGGTGACTCATCAAGGCTGCCCTCAGACGCCGGGCGGGCGCATCCGCGCCCTTGGCTTCGCGTCTACGAGGACGCGGGGCCGCCGTCGCGGCCCGAGGACCGGCGATGTATCAGTATCAGGGCTCGCCGGTCTCAGACAACGCTGTCTGGTGCCAAGCGGCATTCTTCGCCTTCGCCGGTTTCGATTTGGAACGTCGCGTGGCCGATTCCGAAGTGTTTCTTCATGGCTTCTGCGGCTTGGCACAGGAAGGCATCGTCGACGGGCTGGTTGGGCCGGACCAAGTGGGCGGTGAGCGCCGTTTCGGTGGTGCTCATGCCCCAGATATGCAGGTCATGGACATGTGTGACCCCCGGTAGGGCCTTAAGGTGGCGCTCGACCGCTTGAGGATTGATGCTGGGCGGGACTGCATCGAGCGCCAGATTCAGGGAGTCCCGGAGCAGTGACCATGTTCCGAGGATGATCGTTGCACTGACGATGAGGCTGACCGCCGGATCAAGCCACAGCCAACCCGTTACGATAATGAGGCCACCTGTGACGACGACGCCAAGAGCAATGAGCGCATCGGCGGCCATATGGGTGAACGCGCCTTTGATGTTCAGGTCACCTTTGCGACCCGACATGAACAGCAGGGCGGTTGCGCCGTTTACGGCAACGCCAACCGCAGCGACCACCATGATTGTGACGCCGCCCGAGGGCTCAGGGTCCATCAGGCGCCGCACGGCCTCCCAACCGATGCCTCCGGTTATAACCAAGAGCGTGATGGCATTGCCCAAAGCCGCCAGAATCGAGCTGCCTCGAAGTCCGTAGGTGTAGCGGACGCTGGGTCGCCGTTGACTGAGGCTGGCCGCGACCCAGGCCACGGCGAGCCCGAGCACATCACCGAGATTGTGCCCGGCATCGGCCAGAAGCGCCAAGGAGTGCGAAGCGATCCCGTAAAAGGCTTCGGCAATAACGTAGGTTGTATTCAGGATGATCCCGATGGCGAACGCTCGCCCGAAGCTCGACGGTGCGTGGCTGTGAGCATGGCGCCCGGCGCCATGGCCGTGGCGGCAGCCATGATCATGATCTTCTTCATGATCTGCGCCGTGTTCGTGGTCCTTTTGAGGGTGATGAGGACCATCATGATCTCGACAGGAATGATGATGAGACATGGCTGGCTCCGGTGTGGCACGCGGTCTTTTGCGTAATGTTATAACAATATCTGAATATTCATTCACATATTGTTGTTATCAGCAACCGGCTCAACCCTGTCAATCGTCAATGACGAAGACCCTTACGATCCCCTCTGGCCCTTTGTCTGTCTACTTTGTTTAGGCAATCATCTCCGCCAAGTCCTTCAGCAGACGTAACGTCCCCTTAAGCCTCACGTCGGCATTGTCCCAGGCCCGCAGACAGATTAACTTGTGATCTGGGCGCAGCTTGATGGTCCCGGACTGTTTGGAAAGATAGGCCACCAGTCGGGCCGGTTCGGCAAAGTTATTTTTATGAAAGGTCAACACGGCCCCTTTGGGGCCGGCATCCACCCGCTCGACGCTGGCCTTGCGGCACAACTGCTTGATGGCCACCACCTGAAGCAGATTATCGACCTCTGTCGGCAGACGACCAAAGCGGTCGATCAGTTCGGCGGCAAAGGCATCCAATTCGGCACGGTCGGCAATATCGGCCAATCGGCGATATAGCCCCAACCGTACCGCCAGATCGGCCACATAGGTTTCCGGGATCAGAACCGGCATGCCCAGGTTGATTTGCGGAGTCCAGCGTTCGCCGGTTTCTGCTCCTGGATCGGCATTGGCGCCCGAGCGGGCGGTGGCCACCGCCTCTTCCAGCATGTGCTGGTAAAGCTCGACTCCGACTTCACGGACATGCCCGGATTGCTCTTCTCCCAGCAAATTTCCGGCGCCGCGAATGTCCATGTCGTGGGAGGCAAGCTGAAAACCGGCCCCGAGACTGTCCAGAGTCTCCATCACATGCAGCCGTTGCTTCGCCGTCTCGGACAACACCCCCTTTGGCGTATAAGTCAGATAGGCGTAGCCCCGCGTTTTGGAACGGCCCACCCGACCGCGCAACTGGTAGAGTTGAGCCAGCCCGAACAAATCGGCACGATGGATGATCAGGGTGTTGGCGTTGGGAATATCAAGCCCAGATTCAATGATATTGGTGGCCAGCAGCACGTCAAAGGCCCGATCATCGAAAGCGGTCATGACCTCTTCCAAGTCGGCTGGCGGCATCTGGCCATGAGCTGTCACCACCTTGACTTCGGGCGCTAACTCCCGGAGCTGGTCGGCAACTTTACCAAGGTCTTCGATCCGGGGGCAGACGTAAAAGCTTTGGCCACCACGATAATGTTCGCGTAGGATCGCTTCGCGAATCACCACCGGGTCAAAGGGCAGGACAAAGGTCCGCACCGCCAACCGATCAACCGGCGGCGTTGCGATGACCGTCAATTCACGGACACCCGACAACGCCATCTGCAAGGTCCGGGGAATCGGTGTTGCGGTCAGGGTCACCACATGAACATCAGCGCGCAGTTCCTTGAGGCGCTCCTTTTGCTTGACCCCGAAATGCTGTTCCTCGTCGACAATCACCAGCCCTAACCGCTTGAAACTGACGGTTTTTGAAAGCAGAGCGTGGGTTCCCACCAAGATATCCAGGGTGCCATCCGCCGCTTCTTTGCGAATGCGGGTGGCTTCCTTGGGGGTGACCAGCCGGGAAATCTGTTCCACCCGAACCGGCAGGTCGGCAAAACGGGCAGAAAAGGTTCGATAATGCTGGCGAGCCAGCAAGGTGGTCGGAACCACCACCGCCACTTGCAGTCCCGACAGGGCCGCCACGAAAGCGGCCCGCAACGCCACCTCGGTTTTGCCGAACCCAACGTCGCCGCACACCAGTCGGTCCATCGGACGGCCCGAGCCCAAATCTTCCAGCACGTCGGTGATGGCGTTGGCTTGGTCTTCGGTTTCGGGATAGGGAAACCGTGCGGCAAATTCGGCGTAGAGCCCTTCGGACACAGTCAACCGCTCGCCCTTCCGAACCTCCCGCTCGGCGGCAATCCGCAACAGGGCGTCGGCCATATCCTTCAGCCGTTTCTTGACCCGCGCTCGCCGCCCTTGCCAGGCGGTTCCGCCCAACCGATCCAGTTGAGCCCCGGCATCCTCTGATCCGTAACGGGACAGAAGGTCGAGATTTTCCACCGGCACAAACAGCTTTTCGTTACCGTCATAGACGATACGCAGACAGTCATGGGGCGCGCCCGTCACCGTAACGGTTTCGAGCCCGTCAAAGCGGCCAATGCCATACTCCACATGAACCACCAGATCGCCAGCGGCCAACCCGGCGGCTTCGGCGATGAAGTTGGCGGCTCGGCGGCGTTTGCGAGGCGGGCGGGCCAAGCGATCACCCAGGATATCCTGTTCGGTGATGACCGCCAGATCGCTGGTGACAAAGCCATGTTCGACGCCCAAAACCACCATGGCCAGCGTGCCACGGCCCAGGCGCTGCACTTCGGGCCAAGACTCCGCAGGTTTCAGGCCGGAAATCCCGTGATCGGCCAGAACCGATTGCAGTCGGTCCCGTGATCCCTGGCTGTACCCGGCCACCATCACCCGCCGACCGCTCTGAGCCAGTTCAACGATATGCTCGTGGACCGCATCGAACACATTCAGGTCAGGACGGGTTCGGGCCTCGGCGAAATCATGCCCCCGCCGGCCAGCGGCATCGAGTTGACCAATCAGGCCGGGCGGCACCGCGAAAGGCGACAGTTGCACCACCGCATGACAGGCGGCGATCAACTCCCAGTCGTCCCGGTCCAAATAGAGCCGGGCAGGGGCCAATGGCTTGTAAGCGGGAACACTGGCGGCCCGTTCGGCGGCCCTCAGAGTGCGGCGGGCTTCGTAGAAGTCGGCGACTTGGGCCAACCGCGAGTCTCGTGCTTCTTCCGCTTGGTGATCAAGACTGAGAATGGCCTGGGGCAAATAGTCGGACAGCGTTTCCAGAGCGGTATGGAACAGCGGCAGCCAGTGCTCCATGCCGGGATGTTTGCGCCCGGCGCTGATCGCCTCGTAAAGCGGGTCTTGATCGGTGACAGCGCCGAACAGTTCACGATAGCCGGTGCGAAAGCGGGCAATCGAGGGCTCGTCCAAGAACAGCTCGGCCATCGGCTTCAGCCGCACCCGGTCCCGCTTTTCGGTGGTGCGCTGGGAGAGCGGATCAAAGGCGCGGACTCCGTCCAGTTCGTCACCGAACAGGTCCAGCCGCAACGGTTCTTCGGTACCGGGCGGGAACAGATCGACGATGCCGCCGCGCATGGCGTATTCGCCGGGTTCGCGCACGGTTTGGGCGCGGGTGTAGCCGTTATGAGTCAGATACCGTTGGAGCCGCTCCAGGTCGAGTCGCTCGCCGATCCCAGCCTGAAATCCGGCTTGGCGCAAGGCATTGCGGGGCGGCAGCTTTTGGACCATGCCGTTAATGGTGGTCAACACCAACCGGCCACCGCTGGTCGAAACCGGCTCCAACACGCGGGTTAGGGTGTCGATCCGCTTGCTGATAATCGCTGGATTGGGAGACAAGCGGTCGTAAGGCAGGCAATCCCAAGCCGGAAACGACAAGACTTCCAGTTCAGGCGCAAAAAACGCCAGCATTTCGGCCAACCGTGCCGCCCGGCCATCGTCCAGGGCGACGTGAAGCACCCCTGCCGATCCCGCCTTGGCCGCCAGGGCCGCCAAAACCCGAGCATCGGCGCCTTCGGGGGCACCTCCGATCAACAGGCGGCTAGGCCGGCCCGGAATCAGGTCAAACTTCAACAAAGGAGCGGATCAGGTCGAGGTGGGCGAGGGCAGGCGGAAGGCCCGGAAGAGCGTCATCACATCGTGATCATGCTCCGGCGGGACCGGCGCACGGCCCACATACCAGTCGTAGAGGTCGGCATCGGCGATTTCGAGCAACACCTCGAAACGGTCAAGCTGCTCGTCCTGAAACCCATCCACATGGGCATCGGCAAACCCGCCCATCAAGAGGTCGGACTCGCGCATGCCACGGTGCCAGGCACGAAACCGCAGACGCTTGCGGCGAATCTCGATCGGTTCGGAACTCATGGAAAACCACCAGGAACTGCAAGGGCCCGCATGATAGCGGGCTCGGAGACGTTGAGGCAACGGGAAAGCCGAGGGAAACCGGAGAGTCATCGGATGAGCCGATGCGGTGCCGGTGTTTCCCCTCTTTAACCGTCTCGATATCGGCGAGCCCTGATTCCTTGAGCATCAAGGCTTGATGATACGACTCTCTTGATCTGGGCCCGAAGATAGCGATGATGGGGGCTCGTGATGTCGGTCAAGCGTTAAGCCGCTGAAGAGGGTAGGGGCCATGGGGTGTATTGGGCGTGTGGTGGGTTTGGCTCTGGTGGTGGTGGGGATGGCCGGAGCGCCGGTTTGGGCTGACCCGGCGGCTAGCTTTGACTGCACCAAAGCCCATACCCCGACCGAGCAGGCCATCTGCAAGGATGAATCGCTGGCTTGGTTGGATTCGCAGTTGAACCGGCTCTATGGCGATGTCCGCCAGCTTCAAGGAGACGCCGTCCGCGCGACACTGCGCGACGAACAGCGGGCCTGGGTGGGACAGCGGGATGCCTGCGCCGCTGCGGCTCCCTGTATTGCCCAACGGTATTGGCAAAGACTAAAAGCCCTAGCCAAGCAAAGTGCTCCCCAGGGTTCGGCCACCGGCTCTTTCACCTATGTTGAAAAAGGCATGGCCGGATCGTTGGCTTTGATCGAGTTTCCGGCTCATCGGGTCGCGGGCTGGATTGAAACCATCAATGTCTCGCGGGGGCACATGTGCCAGGTTGACATGGCCGATCTGCGGATTGATGGTCAGACTCTGACTTGGACGGACCCAGAAGAGATTGACGGCAAGCACTGCCGGGTCGATATCTCCACAGGCCCCGGTGGGGCCGTGGTCACGGCACAGGATTGCCGCAACGGCTGTGGGATGGCCGGATTCTTTGAGGGCCATTATCAACGCCAATAAGCGGCTTTGTGCGAAGCGGGCGCCGCTGTCCCGGCTCTTTCGACGGTCCTTTTTGCCTTACCTTACAGAGTTTGTGGTCATGAACGAGTCCCTTCCCATCCTCCCTTCGGCCCTTGCTAGCCGTCGCGCCAGCGTCGAACGCATCACACGAGAAACCCGCATCCGGGTCGATGTCGATTTGGATGGCCGGGGCCGTTCCGATATTCGAACCGGCCTGGGGTTTCTCGACCACATGCTGGAACAGTTGGCGCGCCACAGCTTGATCGATTTGACGGTGCGCACCGAAGGCGATCTCCACATTGACGGCCACCACACCACCGAAGACACCGGAATCGCCATCGGTCAGGCGATCCATCAGGCCCTTGGTGATCGGCGCGGCATTGGCCGCTATGGTCACGCCCATATTCCCATGGACGAAACCTTGACTCGGGTCGCCCTGGACCTGTCGAACCGTCCCTATCTGGTGTGGAAGGTGGCCTTCAGCCGTGACAAGCTGGGCGATATCGATACCGAGTTGTTCCGGGAATGGTTCCAGGCGTTTGCCCAAGCGGCGGGCGCGACATTGCATGTCGAGACGATTTATGGTGAAAATAACCATCATATCGTTGAAAGCTGTTATAAGGCGCTGGCGCGGGCGTTACGATTGGCGATTGCCATTGATCCCCGTCAAGTCGGCGAAATTCCCTCGACCAAGGGCACCCTCGGCGGTTAATCAACGCGACGCCTTTCCGCCGGTTCCGGTTCACCCTGCCACCTGGAGACTCCGCCCCTGTCCACCGTTGCCATTATCGATTACGGATCCGGCAATCTGCGTTCGGCGGCTAAAGCGTTCGAGCGCGCAGCGGCGGAACAGACGCTAGCCCGGTCCATCCTGGTCACAGCCGATGCCGAAGTGGTGCGCCGCGCCGATTATGTGGTGCTGCCCGGCGTTGGTGCCTTTGCCGACTGCATGCGCGGGTTGAGCAGCGTGCCGGGCATGCTGGACGCCATGGCAGAGGCGGTGTTGCGACGCGGGGTGCCCTTTTTGGGGATTTGCGTCGGCATGCAGTTGATGGCCGAACGCGGGCACGAGCATGGGTTGGCCCAGGGTCTCGGCTGGATCCCCGGAGACGCCGTGCCGCTGACTCCCCAGAACCCGGCCCTCAAGGTGCCGCATATGGGATGGAACGATCTGACCATCCTTCGGGATCATCCGGTTCTGGCTGGGCTTCCTGATCCGGTGCATGGTTATTTCGTTCACTCGTATCACGTCCAATGTGCCAATCCTGACCATCGGTTGGCGGTCGTCGATTATGGCGGCGATGTCACCGCAAGCGTCGGGCGTGACAATCTGATCGGAACCCAGTTCCATCCAGAGAAGAGTCAAGCCGCAGGGTTGCGCCTGATTGCCAATTTCCTTGGCTGGCGTCCGTAGCCCCATGGCCACGCCCCCCGCCACCCCTCCTGCTTCGGTCCCGTCTTCGGTTCTTGCGCCCCCGATTTTTTCGATCGCACGGGTCGACAAGCTGAAGCCGGCAGACCTCCATGATCTGGGGGATGCCGCCGAGCAGGCCATCCGGGATGGCGGTGGCTTTGGCTGGCTGGATGCGCCGCCCCGCGACTTGATGGAACGCTATTGGCGCGGCGTTTTGTTGATTCCTGACCGCAGCCTGTTTGTGGGGCGACTTGATGGTGTGATCGGTGGCTCGGTCCAGTTGGTCCGGCCCCCGCGCAACAACGAGGCCCAAGCCCACGCCGCCATGATCACCACCTGCTTCGTGGCCCCTTGGGCCCGTGGCCGTGGTCTGGCCCGCAGGCTGATTCAGGCTGCCGAGGCCGAAGCGCGGGTCACCGGCGTCCAGGTGTTGAATCTGGACGTTCGGGCCACCCAGGAACCGGCAGTGCGCCTATTCGAATCTTTGGGCTTTGTCTGTTGGGGAAGCCACCCCTATTATGCCTGCGTTCGTGGGGAGGCTGTGGTTGGTCGCTATTACTACAAAGACCTGACCGAGCCTGCGGACCTTGCCTCTGACTCCAGACCGACGACACATCACCGGGACAATCGGCCACTATGATTCTTTACCCCGCCATCGATCTTAAAGACGGCGCCTGCGTCAGGCTGGTCCGTGGCATGATGGACCATGCCACCGTATTCAACGTCAGCCCCGGCGACCAAGCCCGCGCCTTCGAGGCGCAGGGATATGACTGGCTGCATCTGGTCGACCTGAACGGCGCCTTTGCCGGGCATCCGGTCAATGGCGATGCGGTGGATCAAATTTTGGCTGCCGTTTCCATTCCGGTCCAATTGGGCGGCGGCATCCGCACGCTCCAGACCATGGAAAACTGGCTGACGCGCGGCATCCGCCGGGTGATCCTGGGCACCGTCGCTCTTCATCAGCCCGAGTTGGTCAAAGAGGCCTGCCGGCTTTTCCCTGGCCAGATCGCGGTGGGCATCGACGCGCGTGAAGGCTACGTCGCGGTGTCGGGCTGGGCTGAGTCTTCCACCGTCCGGGCGCTGGATTTGGCGCTTCGCTACGAGGATTGCGGCGTGGCCGCCATCATCTATACCGACATTAATCGCGACGGCGCCATGGCTGGCGTCAATGTCGAGGCGACCGCCGATTTGGCCTTCACACTGACCACGCCGGTTATCGCCTCGGGAGGCGTCTCGTCCATCGCCGACCTGCAAGCCCTGAAGGCCGAAGAGCATACCGGCATTGACGGGGTGATCGTTGGTCGCGCTCTTTATGATGGTCGGATTGATCCGAAAGAGGCCTTGGCCTTGCTCTCCGGGACCGCCCCCGCCCCCGCACCGAAAGCCCCCGAATGCTGAAATGCCGCGTCATTCCCTGCCTGGACGTTAAGGATGGCCGGGTGGTCAAGGGAGTCAATTTCGTCGATCTGGTGGATGCGGGCGATCCGGTGGAACAAGCACGGATTTATGACCGCGAAGGCGCTGACGAACTCACGTTTCTTGATATTACCGCCAGTCACGAAGGCCGCGATACGCTGTATGACGTGGTTCGCCGCACCGCCGAGCAGGTCTTTATGCCGCTCACCGTTGGTGGCGGGGTTCGGGTGGTCGAGGATATTCGGAAGCTGCTGTTGGCCGGGGCGGACAAGGTCTCAATCAACACCGCTGCCGTGGATCGGCCTGAACTGGTGAAGGAAGCCGCTGAAAAATTTGGCAGCCAGTGCATCGTGGTGGCCATCGACGCCAAACGAGCGACTTCGCCCGGTTGCCAGGGGTGGGAGGTCTTCACCCACGGAGGCCGCAGGCCGACCGGCCTGGACGTGGTGGCGTGGGCTCGCCGCTTGACCGCGTTGGGGGCGGGCGAGATTCTATTGACCTCCATGGATCGCGACGGCACCCGTTCGGGCTTTGATTTGGCCTTGACCCAGGCGGTTTCGGATGCCGTGACTGTGCCGGTGGTGGCCTCGGGAGGGGTCGGCACCCTGGAACACATGGTCGAGGGCATTCGCGAAGGCCACGCCAGCGCGGTTTTGGCTGCCTCGATTTTCCACTTTGGCCTGTTCTCCATCGCCGAGACCAAAGCCGCGATGGCCGCCGCCGGACTTCCTGTCCGTATCACCACCGACCGGGGCAAAGACCATGGCCGATGAATCCTCAAAGCCCACCGCCGAAATTCTCGACCGCCTCTATCGGATGGTTCAGTCGAAGCGAGGTGCCGATCCCTCGACGTCCTACACCGCCAAGCTACTGGGGCGGGGGACCGCGAAGATCGCCCAAAAGGTTGGCGAGGAAGCGGTTGAAGCGGTGATCGAGGCGATACGCGGCGACCGCGACAAGCTGGCGGACGAGAGCGCCGATCTTCTCTATCACTTGGTGGTGTTGTGGGCTGACGCCAAGCTAGCACCGACTGAGGTTTATGCTCGCCTCGCCGCCCGCGAAGGTGTCAGTGGTTTGGAAGAAAAGAAGTCCCGTAAGTCGAGCAATTAATGCAAGGGAGATCAGGTATGGGCACATATGATCCCAACAATATCTTTGCCCGTATTCTGCGCGGCGAGTTGCCTTGTCGCAAGCTTTTCGAGGATAATCATGTTCTGGCGTTCCATGATATTCATCCTCAGGCGCCGGTACATGTTTTGGTGATCCCCAAAGGGGCCTATATCTCTCTTGATGATTTTGGTGCTCGAGCCAGCGATATTGAAATTGCCGCTCTGTTTCGTGCCGTTGCCGCCATTGCGCGGGATTTGGGCTTGGATGCGCCTGGTTATCGTTTTATGGCCAATACCGGTGCCGATGCCCATCAAGAGGTTCCACATTTTCACGTTCACCTGCTCGGTGGCCGTAAATTGGGGCCGATGTTAAGCCGCAAGGCTGGCGAATAACCTGACAGTCTGCGTTCTGCCCTCTCCCTTGAGATGAATTGAATTATTGCGATGATGTGGATTCTTCGGGCTCTTTGGGGCCTTGTGCTTATTCTGGCCTGTTTTTCCTTTGTTGTGCCCGAAGCCTTTGCATCTGCATCGGAGCGAAGCGGTGTTCAGGCGTTTGACGGTACGGTCGAACCCAATCAACTGGTCGGATATCGGCTGATCGGACTTAAGAAGGGGGATCGGATTAGCGCCGAGCTTCACGGCGTCTCTGGCAATCTAGATCCGATCGTGGCCTTGTTAGAAGCTCCCGTCGATCTCAAAGCCTTTAAACAGGCTTTGAGATCGACGACTGAAAGTGCTGGTACGATCGGTCAAGACCCCCGGAATGCTCTGGCGATACTGGCCAAAACATGGTTTTTGGCTTGGAACGCCGAGGCCGATCCGTCCTACGATGCCAATATGAGCATCGTCGCGCCCCATGACGGCTCTTTTTTGCTTCTGGTCATGGGCGCGCCGATGCTCGCGAATTCTGGGGCTGCCACCGAAGCGACCTTTGGCATTTTTCGGTTGGTTCTGGGATTGAATGTCCCCGATGGGGTTGACCAGGACACCGCTTCTCGTGGCGATTCCTTTGCGGCACTGGACCGAGGGGTTGGCTCGCCCGAAAGCCGGGTGCAAGTCCTGACCGGAGAGTTGAATGCCAGTCGCCCCCAAACGTCCTTCACTTTGAATACGCTGGAGGCTGGCACCACTCTGACTGTGCGTGTCGACGGCCCCCCTGATAAAGCGCCTCCCAATCTTCAGCTTCTTGATTTCGGTAAAAGAACACTTCGTCGCTCGACACCGTCCGGGTCTGCGACAACTCTGAGCTATAGCTTTACCAAACCGGCTCAGGACTACCGCTTAAAACTGTCTTCTGATCCAGAGAGTTACGGACAATACCATTTGACTTTGGGACTCAATGCACCCGACGGTTTGACCGATTCCCCTGCTGAACGGGGCTATCCGATTGCACGGCCAGCCATTCCTGTCAATATATCCTTTAAATTAGATCAGTTGTTCAATATTGTACAGAAAGAGGAGCGATTCAGTATCGCGGCTACGCTGAGGCTACAATGGCAAGATGTCGGCTATGCCTTTAGCCCAGCCAGTTGTAGTTGTAATTTTAAAACTTTTAATGAAAGTGAGTTTAAGCACTTTCTGGATGACCATCATTTGCGGTGGCCGGAATTTTCAATATACAATATCAGAGGGGCGCGCTCCAGCCAGGGCATCACGATTTTTGTCGAATCCAATGGAACAGCGTATTATACGGAAAAATTCTCGGCTGATTTACAAGCTTCGACCATGGATTTCAGGAAGTTTCCTTTCGATAAACAGGACTTTTATATCAATATCGATTCATTCTACCCTAATGAACGGTATAAATTTATAGTTAATCAACAAAAGACTGGCATGAGCAATCAAATTGGGGCCGAAGAATGGGAGGTTATGGGATATGATACTCCCGTAACGCTAACATCTGATTTACGCCCTCGTTTTACATTTCACGTTGAAATGAAAAGAGAGATAATTTATTATCTATTAAAAATATTTTTACCTCTTATCATTATTATGGTTGTTTCGTGGATGACTTTTATTCTTAATGATTACAATAAGAGGGCTGATATTACCGGCGGTCATTTGCTTTTATTTATTGCCTTTAGTTTTACGCTGTCGAATGATCTGCCGAGGCTAGGGTATCTAACATTTATTGACGTAATATTGGCCAATGCCTTTCTCGTCGGGGGTCTTGTGGTTGCCTTGAATCTTTGGATGAAGAAGATGGAGGTGGCTGATAGTCTTACAAACCATGTTCTTATCGATCGGCTGATGTTGATTCTCTATCCAATTGCCTATTTTGTGCCGTGGCTCATTGCTCTTTTGATTTTTGGAGTCATTTAACCCCCGGTTTTCGGTCGCCCCTTTGAACTCTTGACGTCTCGTGGTCACGGAGACTGTGCTTCCCTAGTGCCTATGGGACGGAGTCCTGCGAGAGCTAGAGGGGAAGCACCGCTTCTTAACACCCATGAGGCAAAGCCCTCTCATACCGGCGAGCCTTGATACTGACACATCGGCGGTCCTCGGGCCAGCGACGACAGCCCCGCGCACCTATGCGCGCGAAGCCCCCGCGTGACTCTAGGGGGGGGGCGCGGACGCGCCCTTGGCTTCGCGTCCACGAGGACGCGGGGCCGTCGTCGCGGCCCGATACCGGCAGTGTGTCATCGTTATAGCTCGCCGGTATCAATGTTACTTCCGACCTTTTTCTCTACCGTGAGGCCTAAAATCTAAAGAATATGAGTCTAATTTCACGAGTTTTTATTTTATATAAAATTGTTTAGGTCTTTTGTTGGTTTATTTTTTATTGACGATCACGGTTAATATCTGTTAACTCTTTCCTTGTCGCCCAACGCATGGGAGATATGAAAAAACGGCGGGATAGAACTCACCGGGCGACCGAACTGTGAAGGGAGAGAGATTATGAACACTCCGTCGGAGTTACGGCAAATCCTGGCCCTCCTGGCAAAAGAGCATCGGCAGTTGAGTGATGCCGTTCAGGATCTGGCTACATTGCTTGCCATTCCTACTGTAAGTACTGCTAAAATTCTTTCTATTCTTCAGAGAATTTCTATAACTGCCAATAAGCACTTTGCCAGTGAAGAATCGGTGATGGATGATTTGAAATATCCAAGACTCTCTACCCATCGGCTTAACCATCAATGGTTCCAAACATTTATCGCCGATTATCAAGATGGTTTGATGAGCGGTTCGATTCGTATCAATGACGATGCACGCCGTAACCTTCCCAATTTAATCTGCTTCTATGTTGGTTGCCGGGATGATGAATTTCAGGACTGGTTGGTTGCCAATCAGGGTTGGTCCCAAGTTCCAGTCTGGTTTCGCACGGCCCAGGCCATTGTTCAGCACCCCTAATACCGGCGAGCTATAACGATGACACACTGCCGGTATCGGGCCGCGACGACGGCCCCGCGCGCCCCATGGCGCGAAGCCAAGGGCGTGGATGTGCGCCCGCCCGGCGTCTGGGGGCAGCCTTGATAAGTTAACATCAAGGCTCGATGGGTATGAGAACTGAACTGAACTGAAGATTGACAATACCCTCTGGTCGCAGCTAGCCTGCCACCGTTGGGGCTGTTGTCTACATGGATGACGCCCTTGTCACGCGCAGGATATTTTTCGTCGTCCCCATGACTCACCACGCCTTCCTCGCCTCCATGCTGTTCCGCCGTTCGCGGCGGGGGATGGCGCGTGGCGTGGCGTGGCTGGTGGTTGCGGCGCTCTTGAGCCTGTTAACCATGCCAATGGTTGGTGTGGTCGATCCTGCGGATGGTTTTGGAACCTCGCTTTGTGCCAGTGGCGCAACCAGCCCGGACGCAACAGCGCCGTCGGTTCCGGCATCCAAGCCTCACGCCGGGGCGGTCTGCCCATTCTGCCTTGCCCATGCCGGCGGCTTCACTTTGCCTTCGCCAGTGGCGGCTCTGTCGACGCCGTTGCTCTTTCCTAAGGCCTTGCACCCGGTGCTTTTGGTCGGTGTTACGCCCAAAGCCTTTTTCCAAACCGGCTGTCAATCCCGAGCCCCACCCCACCTGACCGCCTGATCTGATCTTCTTGGTTCATCATCAAACGATCCGAAGAGTTCGGCGCGTTCCGAAGGGCGTGTCGTCTTGCTGTGTATTTCCATGATGCGTCATGGGCATGCCGGATCGGTGGTCTTGCGGAGATTTGTGCATGTCGGTTTCAAAATTTGTTAAAGATGCGCCTCGTGCATCGGGCGGCAGTTTCGCGTTGTGGTCTGGAGCCGTTCTGGCTCTGGCTTTACCGGGGGCTGCATGGGCCCAACAGGCGACGCCTCTACCGCCGGTTCCCGTTCAAACGGTTCCGGATTCGTCGCTGTTTAGCGGTTTGACCTTAGGAGGCGCCGCCCTGGACAAGAGCCGTCTTGGTTCCAGCGACACAGCATCCTTACTCATGAGCGTTCCGGGGGCCAACGCAGCTTCCAATGGCGGTGTTTCCAGCCTGCCGGTGATCCATGGCTTGGCCGATGATCGCATCAAGACCGAGGTCAATGGGATTCCCATTACCTCGGCTTGTCCTAACCATATGAACCCGCCCCTATCGTACATTGCACCCCATTCGGTGGGGGCAATGACCGTGATGGCGGGCATTACGCCGGTCAGTGCTGGCGGCGACAGCATCGCCGGAACCATTAAGGTTGCGTCTCCGCCTCCGGTTTTCGCCAATCCGGGAGAGGGGTTGCATACCGAGGGGAGCCTGACTGCTTTCTATGGAAGCAATGGCAACAATTACGGTGCGTCGGCTTCGGTCACGGGAGCCATCGATGATGTCAGCATCAACTACACGGGGTCAGGCAGCAAAGCTTCCGATTACGTGGATGGTGCGGGTAAGAAAATCGCCTCCAGTCTTTACGAAACCAGCAACCAAGCTTTAACGGCTGCACTCAGAAATGATACGGGTATCTTTACCTTGCAGGCGGGCGGTCAATATCTTCCTTACCAGGGTTTTCCCGGTGAGCGAATGGATATGACCAATAATCAAAGCTACTTTGTCAATGGTCGCTATCAGGGCCAATTTAATTGGGGGGCTCTGGATGCCCGAATCTACTGGCAGCATGTCGATCATGCGATGGACTTTTTATCCGAAAAGTTGAATGGCGGCATGATGCCGGGCATGCATATGCCGATGGACAC
>Ga0302267_10001504_pt1 | contig 29782 bp, 21 predicted proteins | sample III_Bog_E1_3_FD_194555 | JGI IMG/M metagenome (GOLD analysis project Ga0302267, IMG submission 194555) | Peat permafrost microbial communities from Stordalen Mire near Abisko, Sweden - III_Bog_E1_3 | ecosystem: Environmental > Terrestrial > Soil > Wetlands > Peat | place: Sweden: Abisko...
CGCAGCATCGCGCAGGTCCAGCAGCACCTTCTTGTTGCCTGCCTTCTGCATCCCCTTCAGCTTGGTCTCCACCTCCGAGACGTGGTCGCGGTCCAGAATCTCCGGCTTCAGGTAGAGGATCGACGCGTTCTCATACAGCGACTCTGCGACCGGAGGCGGCGCCTGCAAACTGCGCGTCATGGAAATCTTGTCCGGCTCGCTCCTGTTGGAGCGCACCACGCCAACCGTCAAGGTGCTACCCGGCGCGCCCTCCAGCATCAGCCGGATCATGGCCAGCGAGATGTCGCGCGTGTCCTGGCCTTCGATCGCCTCCAGAATGTCGCCATCCACCAGCCCGGCCTTGTCCGCCGGCCCGCCCGGCACCACCGACACCACGGTGGCGTAGCCATAGCGCTTGGAGACGTTGATCCCCGCCTGTGCCTTGCCGCCCTGGTCCGCCTTATAAGCCTTGTAGTCCTCCGGCGACAGGTAGCTGGAATCCGCGTCCAGCGACTCCAGCAGCCCGCGCAGCGCGCCGTTGGTCACCGCCGGTATGTTGGGGTCCGTTACATAGTCCGTCTGGATGTGGCGCAGCACCTCGCTGTACACATTGATCTGGCGATAGGCGCCATCCTGCCCCGCCGCAGCAGCGCTCACGCCGTTGGAGTTCACCCCCAGAAAAACCGTCAGCACCAGGGCAACCGACACCGCGAGCAGCAGAATCTTCGGAATCTTAGGCATATTTCGCAGCATCTCCACGGGGCCGGTCTCATTCACAAACCCCGGTCTTCTCCGGCCGCCTGTCTGGATTAGACGCATCCTGAAAGCAACCCGATAGCCAAATCATATACCGCCCCCGCATTCGCCGCGAATCGAGCCTCTACAGGCATGGCCATGCCTTGGCGGTTTTACGATACGCTTGATTCCATGTACACCCGTATCGATCCAAACCACAGAGCGGTCCCAGTCCTACTGGGGGTCGTCACGATGGTCTGCGTTGCGGTGCTGCTGGCGTGCGACGCCTTTCCGGCGCTTCTTCCTGCCAGCACGCATGGCTTCGTCGAGGCAGTCCCGCTTGCTCTGATTGCGCTTGCCTACCTCCTCTACCAAGTCATGCATCGACCTTCGCTCAGGGAGTGGATCAAGGCCATCCTGCTGGCCGCCGCCTTTCTCTTCTGGTCGGCCAACCAGTTCTGGCCAAACCCCCGTCAGGCGACAATCTTCAACGATATCGCCATCTCGCTCTTCGTGCTGGATGTGTTCCTGGTGATGATTGGCTGGCCGGCGGCCTCGCCCGACGAGGCCTTCGCGGAGACCTGCTCCAAACCGGACAATCCGCCAACTCATACCGATCAATCGACTCGATAACGCAGAGATGCCTTGCCATTGAGAGTTGCGCCGCTGGAACAGTATGATAAAGACCGCGTCGCTATTGGTCGCGTTCTGGAGATCGAAGGGAGTCAAGCCACATGCCGAAGGGCAAGGAGTTTACGGTAACCATTGAGGACAAGCCGGGCGCGCTGGGGAGGTGCTTCGTCGCTCTGGCGGAGCGCGGCGTCAACATCCTGGCCTTTCAATCCTATGTCGAGGAGGGCGAGAGCCTGACCCGGTTCCTGGTAGACGATGTGGCCGGCGCCCGCGCGGTGCTGGGCGGCCTGAGCATGATCTTCGAGGAGACGGAGGTCGCTATTGTGCGGGTCGCGCACCGGCCCGGCGAGCTGGGCCGCGTTGCCTCGCGGCTGGGCGCTGGCAAGATCAACATCGACTACTCCTACTGCGGATTGGAGCAGGGATCGATGCAGGAGATCGTGGTCTTCGGGGTGGACAACGTGACCCGCGCCGCAAGCCTGCTCGACGAGCCGGCCACCGAAGATGCTCCATGAATTTATGGATTATCAAAGTACGTTCGTTCGCCCGAAAGATCGGTGTTATCGGGTTGATCAATCGCCTGAGACCTGCCAGCCCGTATGAGCGACGCGTTCTGGCGGTGTTGACCGGTGCGGTGAAACCCGGGGATGTGGTGTGGGATGTTGGGGCGAACGTCGGCCTGTATAGCGAACAGTTCTGCCAGTGGGTGGGCGAGGATGGCTTTGTGGTTGCGTTTGAGCCGTGGGCGGAGGGCTGTGAGCGTATCCGCGAGCGGCTGCCGGATTGCCAGTGGCTACGGGTGGAGAACATTGCGCTGGGGGAAGCCGACACCACGGGACGACTGGTTTTCGGAACCATGTCAGTGGAGAATCACATTGAGACCGAAGCTGATAGATTGAACGGCATGGTGGGTTCCATTCCCGTCGTGGTCTGTCGCGGGGATACGATATGCAACCGCCTGGGGAAGATTCCGAATGTGGTCAAGGTGGACGTGGAAGGGTACGAGGAAGAGGTACTGGAGGGGATGGGGGGGATGCTGGCGTCACCCGTGCTGCGCGGCATCATGGTTGAGGTTCATTTTCTAAAGCTGGAGAAGCGCGGCAGATTGACGGCGCCAAACCACATTCAACAACTCCTGGAAGATAAGGGTTTTAGAACGAGGTGGGTGGATGCGTCGCATCTGTTTGCAACTCGGTGACGGTCGCACCGTGTGTAGACCGGGCAGCGCGGGGCGTCAATGCTTTCAGCGTCTCAGGTGCCTTGCCGGCTGTGTTAAAGGAAAGGCTCAGGAGCAACATGATCGAACGAATTCTCTCCAATGACAGGATATGGGACCTGTGTATTGTAGGCACCGGACCGGTTGGCATGGCCCTGGCAATGGAGTTCGAACGCTTCGGGGATGAAGTGTTAGTGCTTGAGTCGGGAGGACGCAAAGTCGATCCCGCGACGGCCGAGTCTTCGCGGGCCCAGATCGTGGATCCCAATCGGCACGCTGCAATGGAAATTGCGGTTTGTAGAGCATTGGGTGGTACATCGTGGACCTGGGGTGGTCGGTGTGTGCCCTTCGACGATATTGACTGGATGCAGCGGGACTTTGTGGCGGATGCTTGCTGGCCCATCGGTCATGATGAGATTCATCCCTGGTATGCGAGGGCAGCCGAATATCTGCTCTGCGGCAATGACACCTTTTCCGTCCCGTATAAACAGATGCTGACCGGTGGGTTGACGCTAAATTGTGTAGAGCGCTGGGCTCGAGAGTCGAAGACGATTCTGGAACATCGCGATCATCTTCTGAGATCAGAGCGCATCAGGCTGAGCTTGAAGAGTACGGTGACGGGGCTGAACCTGAGTGCCGATGGGCAGCGCGTAGAGAGCCTGGCCGTAAGCACGCCGGAAGGAGCGCGCACCGTAAAGGCGCGGCGGATTGTGCTGGCAATGGGAGGCGTCGAATCCACGCGGCTTCTGCTGTTCACACAGCAGCATTGGCCCGATGCCTTTGGTGGAATGGATGGCCCCTTGGGCCGGTACTATATGGGCCACATCTCGGGAACGATTGCGAGCATTGTGTTGAATAATCCGGACTCGATCGACGATCTGGATTTCAAGCTGGATGAGAGCGGCGCCTACCATCGAAGACGATTCATGCTGACGGCGGATGCGCAGATGCGGCATGGGGTGTTGAACACTGCATTCTGGCCCGACAATCCGTCGTTTTACGATCCGAACCATGGGAGCGGCGTGCTTTCCGCGGTATTTCTGGCGCTGGCATTTCCACCTACGGGCCGGCGGCTGTTGCCTGAGGCGATCCGGCTGGCGCATACCGGCCCTCGGCCCTATCCTCTGGCAGCACATCTGCGAAACGCTATTCTGGGCGCGCCGCGTGGGGCAAAGGACATCTACAGTATTTTGCGCGACCGGTTTATCAAGAAGCCGAAAAAACCAGGATTCCTGGTTCGCAATCGGGGTGGCAAGTATGCGCTGCACTACCATGCGGAGCAGGTTCCGAATCCAGAAAGTCGCATCACTCTGTGCGGCGAGTGCGATGCCTTCGGTGTTCCGCGAGCAGTGATTGATTTGCGCTTCACAGATCAGGATGTGCAAAGCGTGATCGACTCGCATGAACTGTTGGAGAAGGCATTGCAGGCAAACGGGATTGGACAACTGCAATATCTGTACGGCCCGAACCAGTTGCGGGAACAGGTCTACTCGCAGGCATCGGATGGGTATCATCAGGTTGGCAGCACACGGATGGGAACAGATGCCAAGCAAAGCGTTGTTGATGCGAACTTGAAAGTGCATGGAGTCGAAAATCTTTTTGTGGCGTCGTCGAGCGTGTTTCCAACGTCGGGGCAGGCAAACTCTACACTGCTGGCGGTGGCGTTCAGCATTCGGCTGGCCAATCATCTGCACGCGGAAAAGCAGGGATAGCTCAGCCGGAATAATGGCGGTGCCACATAGTTCGAGGGGACGAGATGCAGTATTTAGAACTCGGAGACACCGGTCTAAGGGCGCCACAAGTTGGATTTGGTTGTTCGGCGATTTTAGGTAGGTCGGGAAGAAGCGAGTCACTCCGTGCGTTGGCTGCTGCGTGGGACGAGGGCATCCGGTTTTTCGACACGGCTCGCTCGTACGGATACGGCGAGTCGGAGACGCTGATGGGCGAGTTTCTTGCGGGGCGCCGCGAGCAGGCCGTCATCGCCACTAAATTCGGGATATTGGCGGCGCGCCAATCGGGCTGGAGGCGCATGGCAAGTACGGTGGCGCGCAGGATTTTGCTGGCGGCCCCGTCAGCGCATTCCATGTTCCAGAAGAGAGCAGCGAGTCAGTTCAGCCCCAACCGGTTCACTATTCCGGTACTGCAACTGAGCATTGAGCAAAGCCTGCGTAAGCTCCGGACCGATTGCGTGGATATTTTGTTTCTGCACGGAGCGCCGGCCAGCGTGCTCGAACAGGATGACTTGCTGGAGGCGATGGGCAAGCTGGTCGAGGCGGGCAAGGTAAAGATCGCAGGGCTTTCCGCGGAGCCGGATGTTGTCGAGCTAGCAATCAGACGGCGGACGAAGCCTCTGCGTGCAATGCAGTTTCCCTGCAATGTCTTCGATATGTCTGCCGTGGGTTTTGTGCAGCGGAGCGTGGGAAAGTATATGTTGGTGGCGAACCATCCGTATGGCGGTGTTGCACGAGTGCAGCGGTGCCGGCAGATTCTGAGCAGATTGGCCGGGAAGCAGGAGTTGGAACCAGTCCTGCGCGAGAAGCTGGCTGCGCTGGACGACCAGACATTCGCCGATGTGGTGCTGAATGTGATTCTGCGCGACAGCGGAATCCATGTGGTGGTGCCTGCGATGATGCGAGTCGAACACATTCGGGCCAATGTGCAGGCGGTAACGAACTCACGCTTCGATTCCCAGGAGATCGCGCATATCCGCCATGCGCTAGCCACTGCCACCGAATAGGCGAGCAACAGCCACGCCAGCGTATATTGCTGATTTGATTGGTGGCGGTGAGTGGAGTCGAACCACTGACCTACGGGTTATGAGTCCGTCGCTCTAACCACCTGAGCTACACCGCCAAGTAAAAAAATGAACCAATTCTGAAAAATGTAGATGGGCCAACCCGGTAAAAGATGGACCAACTCGCCCCGCCATCGTGGTTGCAACTGGCAGGAAGCGTGCTCGAACCCCAGCCCACAGGACTCCAAAGCACAACTTAGCTATGATACTTGAAACGGCACAGCGAGTGAAGCCGCGAGCCATGCTTATCCGGTCGCATGGCTCACGCTGCATCGCTTGCCACACCACATGATGAACCCTCCCCTGCGCACGCTCGGCGTCATTCCCGCTCGCCTCGCCTCCACGCGCCTGCCGCGCAAGGTGCTGCGCGAAGTGGCGGGACGGCCGCTGCTGGCCTGGGTGGTGGAGGCCGCGCGAGCGTGTCCTCAACTCGACCGAGTGCTGGTTGCGACTGACTCGGAGGAGGTTGCGGAGTTCTGCCGGCGGATAGGATGCGCTGTCGAACTGACCGCAGCGAATCTCGCCAGTGGCACCGACCGCATCCACGCCGTCGCGCAGCTCCACGACGCGGATGTCTACGTCAACATCCAGGGCGACGAGCCGCTGCTGCGCCCGGAACACATCCTTGCGCTGCTGCGGCCCTTCGCGCAGGCCGAGGTCGATGTGTCTACTCTCAAGGTCCGCTGCACGGAAGAGAACATCGCCAATCCCAACGCCGTCAAAGTGGTCACCGACACCGACGGACGCGCGCTCTACTTCTCCCGCGCCGCAATTCCCTTCCACCGCGACGCCGCCGACCCCGTGCCGCAGTACTGGAAGCACATCGGGCTCTACGCCTATCGCAAGCGCGCGCTCAACCTCTTCCCCACGCTGCCCCCGAGCGGGCTGGAACGCGCCGAGCGCCTGGAGCAACTCCGCTTTCTGGAGAACGGGCTCGCCATCTACGTCGAAGCCACCGAGTTCGACACCATCGGCGTCGATACGGAGGACGATCTGCGAATGGTCGAGGCCCGACTGCTGCTGATGTTGTAGCTGGTACCCCCCCCCGTGCAAATAGCGTAAAGTATTCAAAAAATGAAAGTTAAGCTCGTGCTTAGCGCGTGAGACGTATTTAAGGCGAAGATCCGGCTGGTTTCGGTTGCGCCGGTACCGCGCGTTCTCGTTTGTGTGCGAAAAAATATTAAAGTCTTCATAATAATTGACTTAGTCTGAATCGGCGATGTTGCGCTCCGCCGACTGAGCATAGAACGCTCCGCCGACAGAACATATAGATAGAAGGCCCCTATTTAATTGTAGCAGGTTGGGGAGACGAGTTTGTCAGTTTATCTCATTTGGATGGAGTTAGTTACTAGATTTTTCTTGACAGGGTTTTGGGGTAGTGGTGGGAAGACAGACAACAGCAAGGGCGAAATGCGGGGGGCCCTCTACAGTGCGCTTCGCTCCGGTCGGGATGACGGAATTTATAGGTGGGTCGGGATGACGGCGGGTTGGGGCGCGCGGCGAAGCAAGGACAATGCAAAAGCAGATTCCGCTACCCTGCGGAATGACAAGCATAAGAGCAAATACGGAGATTCTGGCTGCGCCAGAATGACGACTCATGGGGAAATGACGACTCATGGAGGGGATGACAAACAAAGGTGGCATGTCAAACAAAATGCGATTGCCGTTATAGTCGTAGCAGAGCCGGGGCGAGGGGTTAGGCTGGAGATTCGGCTGGAGACAAGGGACGGGACATGGGTGCGTTTGGCGAGGACATTGCGCGATACCGGGCCAAGGGATACCACGGGCGGGAGCTGTGGATGGAGCCGGCGGTGTGGGCGATTGCCTGCTACCGGCTGGGGAACTGGCTCGAGCTAAAGAGGCCGATGGCGCTGGTGCGCTGGCCGCTGAAGGTGGTTTCGTACGCGGCGAACAAATGGTGCGAGGTGGTGATGGAGATGTGCATCGACGCGCAGGCGACGATCGGGGGGGGACTTTATATCGGGCACATTGGCGGAGTCCACATCAATCCCGGGGCGGTGCTGGGACGGAGATGCGACCTGGCGCATCGGGTGACGATCGGCGCGTCGGGGATGGGACGCGAGGGCTCGCCGGTGCTGGGCGACGACGTGTATATCGGGACGGGAGCGACGCTGGCGGGGAAGATCAAGGTGGGCGATGGGGCGAAGATCGCAGCCAATACATTGGTGATCGGCAATGTTCCGGCGGGGGCGACGGTGATGGGCGTTCCGGGACGGATTGTGATGCGCGCGCCGGAGACGGCGGCGGGCGCGGGGACTCAAGATGCAGAGTGACACGGAGCGGCAGGAGCTGCGGCGCGAGATAAAGGACGCCGCGGCCAGGCGGGATGCCGCGGCAACCGTGGCGGGGGCGCGGAGATTGCTGGCGGCTTCGAGTAAGCCGGCGGATGTTATGTTCTGCGCTACTGCATTCGCTGGAGTTGCAGACGCGCTGCGGGAGCAACTGGGTGCGCGACGGCTGAAGACCTATGTGGTGCGGTCGGTGACAGTTGAGCCGATGCTGCCAGCGCTGGCGGTGGAGGCTGTGCTGGCGAACTATGTTCTCGACCTAGAAGTGGGTGGTTATGGATCCTATGCGGATGAGTTACTTAATTCCGATAGCTCGCTGGAGAAATTCAAGCCGGACTTAGTGCTGATACTTCTCGATATGGAGGAGATTGCGGGCCGGTTGCCGGAGATGTGCGCGGACGGGATCGGCGCGGAGGTTGAGCGGGAGATCGAGGAGTGCGTGGGGCGGATGGCGCAACTGCTGAGGAGCTATCGCGCGGGAGGCACGGCGCGGATATTGCTTCAGGGGCTTGTGGTTCCGGACTGCACCTCGCTGGGCGACGTGGGAGAGGCGAACCTGCCGCATAGCCTGACGAAAGCAGTGCAAGGGCTGAATCAACGGCTGGCTGCGCTGTGTGGGACGATTTCCGACTGCGTGTTCTTCGATGTGGATCGGCTTGCCGCACGCCACGGACGGGCGCGGTGGCGCGATGCGCGGATGTTTTTTGCTTCGCGGCTGGCTGTGGCGGCGGATTCGTTCCGGGATTACGCGCGCGGGCTGGTGCGGACGTTCGCGACGATGTACCGCGCGCCACGCAAAGTGCTTTGCACGGACCTGGATAACACGCTATGGGGCGGAGTGCTGGGAGAAGACGGGCCGGAGGGGATTGCTACGGGGAGCGCGTTTCCGGGGAATTACTACCTTGAATATCAGAAATATTTGAAGCAGTTATCTTCGAGGGGAATTCTGCTGGCGATCGTCTCCAAGAATAATGAGGACGATGTTCGCGAGGCTTTCAATGTACGCGCGGCCGATCTGGCGCTGAACCTGGAGAGCTTTGTCGCGCTGAAGATCAATTGGAACGAGAAGGCGGACTCGATTCGAGAGCTTGCAAGGGAACTGTCCCTCGGGCTGGATTCTTTTGTCTTTGTCGATGACAACGCGGTGGAGTGCGAGGCGGTGCGGCAGCAGTTGCCGGAGGTGGTTGTAGTGGAGGCGCCGGCTGCGGAGCCGTGGAGGCTGGTTGAGGTTTTGTCGGAGCAGCCGTTTTTCGATGCGGCTGTGGTGACCGGCGACGATATGCATCGCGCGGAGGAATACAGGGCGCAGGCGCGGCGGGCCGAGCTGGCAAGCAGCATGGGCAGTCGCGATGAGTTTCTGGCTTCGCTGGCAATTGTGTGCAGCTTCCAGAGCGCGCTGGATGCTCCGCTGGCGCGGGCGGTGCAGTTGCTGGCGAAGACGAACCAGTTCAACCTGACGACGCGGCGGCGCTCGGCGGCGGAGGTTGAGGAGTTTGCCGCGGCGGCGGGCGGGCAGGCAGTGGTGGTGCGCGTGCGCGACCGCTTTGGCGACGCAGGGGTGGTGGGGCTGGCACTGGCGCGGAGGCAAGGAGACGCCTGTTATATTGATTCGCTGCTATTATCTTGTCGAGTGATTGGGCGCGGGATTGAGAGTGCGCTGCTGGCTTATGTTGGCGAAGAGGCGGCGCGAGCGGGCGCAAAGCGGTTGGTGGGTGAGTTTATTGCGACGAAGAAGAATGCGCCGTGCGCGGGGTTCTACTCGGCCCACGGATTTAGCCGGTTTGTTCCGTCGGAAGAACGTTCCTCCGAGTCGGTATTTTATGAATTCGATCTGACATCATCGGCTATAACTAGTCCTAAGTGGATCACACTGGAAGGAAATGAAAGATGAGCAATGAGCAAGTGCCGGCTTCTCTGCGGGAACTTCTCGCCGATATCTTCGAGATTTCGTCGGAGCAGGTCACTCCGGAGCTGAGCATGGGAACGCTGGATAGCTGGGATTCGTTCCGGCACTTACAGGCGATTCTTGCCATCGAAGGGGAGTATGGAGTGCAGTTCGATCCGCAGCGGATTCCTGAGCTGACCAGCGTGGCGCGGTTGCAGGCGGAGCTGGTGAAGATGGGAGTCGCGCTTTGACGCCGGAGCTGCCTGGCGGCCTGGATTTCAAGCTGCTGCATGTGGGCGTGGCTGTGCCCAAGCTGGGGCCGGCGACTGAGGCGCTGACGGATTTATTTGGGTACAAGGTTGTGTCCGGGCCATACGACGACCCCCTTCAAAAGGTGAAGGTGCTGTTTCTTGCCAAGACGGCGAGGGACGTGGCGGAGATTGAACTGATCGCACCGCTGGGCGAGGACTCGCCGATCCAATCCATGCTGGCGAAGAGCGGCGGTGGAGCCTATCATCTGTGTTTCGAGACGAATAATATTGATGGCGCGCTGGAGCACGCCAAAAGGAACGGCTGTATTGTGGTTTCTGCCCCTGTTCCTGCCGTGGCCTTCGAGGGGCGCAGAATTGCATGGATCTACACTCGCTCGCGGCAGTTGTTCGAGCTGGTGGAGGCCAAGGTTACGGAATGAGCCGTCTGTAGGAGCGGGTCGTGTGAACGGGTCTGTGTGAGCGGCCCGCTTGAGTGGGGAGATGCCTTTGCGCGTTGAATCCATCACGGAGGAGCAGACGCAGCAGCCATCGCGGAGGCTGTTTCTTCTCTACCATGAGATCCGGCCGGGCGAGAGCCGGTACTCCTATGCGATCGAGAGTGGAATGTTCGAGCGGCATCTGGACCTTTTTGTGCGACTGCGTGAGGCGCAGAACGGCGAGATATGCCCTGAGCTGACCTTCGATGATGGGCACAGTTCCGACGTTGAGATTGCCGCGCCACTGTTGCAGTCGCGCGGGTTGAAGGCGCGGTTCTTTATTACCGCAGGCTGGACGGGGACGAAGACAGGCTATATGGGCTGGCCGGAGGTGCGGTCGCTGTATGAGGCTGGGTTTACGATTGGCGCGCATGGATGGTCGCACAAGCTGCTGACGCACTGTAGCGAAGGCGAGTTGCAGACTGAGTTAAGTAAGTCGCGACTTACTTTGGAAGATAAGTTGGGGGCATCCATTCCTGCGATGTCGCTGCCGGGCGGGCGCTATAATCGCCGCGTGCTGGCTGCATGCGCGGAAGCGGGTTATACGCAGGTCTATACTTCCATCCCACGAGCTGAGTTGCTTCCGTTGGGAGCTACCGTTGGCCGGTTGAATATTCTTGGAAGTATGCAGCCGGAGTGGATTGCAACGCTGTTTGAGCTGGATGGCCGTGTTCTGTCCAGACTGGAACGCCGGTACCGGATGAAGGAGGCGGTGAAGGCCCTGTTGGGAGACCGGCTGTACGCGGGACTCTGGGCATTGATGAGCCGCAAAGAGCCGGGGACTGATGGCGGCGGGGAAGGCGCGGAATGAAGATCCTGCACATAATCAGCAGCGGCGGGATGTATGGAGCGGAGGCCGTGATCCTGAACCTGGCGCGCACACTTCGGGATGGGCAGCATGAGTGCGTGCTGGGTGTCTTCTCCAACTCCACAAATCCGAAGCATCAGCTCCATGAACTTGCCTTGAAGGAAGGCTTTGAGTCGCACCTGATCCCATGCAGGGGACAGGTGGACTGGGGGGCGATTGCGAAGATTCGGCAGTTAGTAACTCGCAGCGGCGCGGATGTTGTCCACACACACGGCTACAAGGCGGACATCTATGTCTACCTTGCGCTGCGCGGGCTGGGCGTGCCGCTGGTTTCTACATGCCACACCTGGTATGACACGGATTTTTTCCTGTCGATCTATGGGACGGCGGACCGCTTTGTGCTGCGGAAGTATGCGCGGGTTGTGGCGGTTTCGGATGAGGTGAGGCTGAGGCTGCTGAAGGCGGGAGTGCGCGAAGAGAAGATCCGCATGGTTCGCAATGGGATTGATCTGCGCCCATTTGACGAGGCGCTTGCTTCGCATCGCAAAGACAGGAGGCCCAATCGCACACTGGTTGTCGGACTGGTTGGTCGGCTGGCGTGGGAGAAGGGGGTCGATCTATTTCTGCGGGCCGCGGCTGAGGTCCTGGTCGAGTTTCCCGAGACGCGGTTCGTGGTGGTTGGCGAAGGACCGGACCAGGAGAAGCTGGAGCGGTTGATCGATGCGTCGTTGATCCGCGAGAGCGTGGAGATGCTGGGGCGGCGGGAGGAGATGGCATCGGTGTACGCATCGCTGGACGTGATGGTGTCGTCGTCGCGCCAGGAGGGGTTGCCGATTGCGGTGCTGGAGGGAATGGCGAGCGGGCTGGCATTGGTGGCGACGGCGGTGGGCGCGGTGCCTACGGTGGTGGAGGATGGACGCACCGGTGTGCTGGTGCCTGCGGAGAACGCGGAGTTGCTGGCGACGGGGATTGCGGACCTGTTGCGCGATCCCGCGAAACGGAGACGACTGGGAGATGCGGCGCGGCGACTGATGGAAGAGGAGTACTCCGCGGCGCGGATGACGGAGGATTATCTGCGCGTGTATGAAGAGGCTATTGCTTCTTCGCAGGGAGGCGCGAGGTGAGCGCGGGCGGGCGGCGGCCCAGCGTTTTTATGATGGACCTGCTGGCGACGGTGCCGTACTACACGGCCTACCTCAGCAAGGCGCTGCTGCGGGAGCCGGTGGATTTGACGGTGGGATCGATCACTTATTATCTCGATCGGGGTTGCTTCTCCGACCGCGGCATCAAGGTTGAGCCGGGGCTGCTGGATGTGGTGGGAAAGTTTCGGCTGCCACGACTGGCGCGCAGGATTCTGAAGCTGCTGGAGGGGATGGTGAACCTCTGCGCGCTGACGTTGAGGTTTTCCGCTTCGCCTCCGGATGTGATTCATGTGCAGTTCCTGCCGATGCTGACGACGCCGGTCCCAATGGACCTGTGGTTTGTGGAATACTGCCGCAGGCGCGGATCGAAGATTGTGCTGACGGTGCACGACCTGCTGCCACACGATACGGGCGAGAAGTATAAGGCAACGTTCGACAAACTGTACGGGAGGGTGGACGCGATTATCTGCCACGCGGATTCCATTCGGACGAAGCTTGCGACGGAGTTCTCCGTTCCTGCGGAAAAGATTTCGGTGATCCCGCATGGGCCGTTCTTCTACGACATTCCGGCGACGGCGAGCGAAGAGACGCTGAAGAGTTTTGCGCTGGAGACGGGAAAAACACTGGTGTTGTGGCAGGGGATCATCTTTCCGTACAAGGGTGTCGATCTGCTGCTGCGCGCGTGGCAGCATGTGGAGGCGAAGTGTGGCGACGCTTGCCTGGTGATCGCGGGCACAGGCGCGCCGGAGCTGCTAAAGGAGATCCGCGCACAGGTGGAGGGGCTGGGTCTGCGTCGGGTGAAGCTGCACTTTCGGTTTGTCACAAGCGAAGAGCTGGTGGCTCTGTATCACGCGGTGGACGTGGTGGCGTATCCCTTTCGCGCGATTACAACCAGCGGCTCGCTGGCCACCGGGCTGGCGATGGGAAAGGCGATCGTGGCCAGCGGCCTGCCGGTCTTTCGCGAGCTGCTGACGGACCGGGAGAACGCGCTGCTGGTTGATCCGCAGGACTGCGATGCGCTGGCCGGCGCCCTGATTGAGTTGGTTCGGGATACGGCGCTGCGCGAGCGGCTGGCGAACAATGTGCGCGCGATGGACTTCGGCGATGAGTCGTGGCACGCGATTGCGAAGCAGACGACGGAGACGTATGAGCGCGTATTGACTCTCCCCAGTTGATTCCGGAGGGGAGCGGGCGTGCAGTGGCCGAGCAGAACAACTTGCTATAGTTATTACCGAAATTCTTTCGTCATTTTCAGGGATGTTTCCCGAATTATGCAGCGAATCGCGCCATAAACATAATGCGGGGATTCTTCCCCTTCGACAAGCTCTGGGTCAGAATGACAGAATTCTTTACGGTGAATCTGGTGGTTTTATGAGGGAAGGAACGACGTACATGAGTAACTCCTGGCTGGTTCGGTTTTTTGCGGTGGGGATGGTGTGCCTGTCGCTTGGCCTTGGTGGAACGATTGCTGCGAATGCGCAGCCAGCCAGGACGCCAGCCGCGCCGCCGCAGCCATGGATGGATAAATCGCTCGATGCGGACGCGCGCGCGGACCTGATGCTCCACGAGATGACGCTGGACGAGAAGATCCAGTTGGTGCATGGCGCGGGCTGGGGCGTGCTGCGCGCGGGCGCGCCGGTTGCCACCGGACACAATGGCGGGGCGGGCTTTGTTCCGGGGATTCCGCGGCTTCATCTGCCGGACATCAACCTGGCCGACTCGGCGGTGGGCGTGCGCATGGCCGCTCCGGAGAGCCGCTACGCGACGCTGCTGCCGTCGGTAATTGGGATGGCCGCGAGCTGGGACCCGGACGCGGCGTTTCTCTACGGCTCGGTGATTGGCCGCGAGCTGCGCGCGCAGGGATACAACATGTCGATTGGCGGGGGGATGGACCTGATCCGCGAGCCGCGCAATGGACGCAACTTCGAGTACGCAAGCGAGGACCCGATCCTCTCCGGCGTGATGGTTGGGCAGGTGGCGCGCGGCGTGCAATCGAACCACATCATGGGCGACATTAAGCACTACGCTGTGAACGACCAGGAGACCGGGCGCAACATTCTGGATGCCGTGATGGACAAGCGCACGCTGCGTGAGACCGATTTGCTTGCCTTCCAGATCGCCATTACAGCGGCGCATCCGGCGGGCGTAATGTGCGCGTACAACCACATCAACGGCGACTACGCGTGCGAGAACGACTATGCGCTGAACCAGGTGCTGAAGAAGGACTGGGGATTTCAGGGCTTTGTGCTCTCCGACTGGGGCGGGACGCATAGCACGGTGAAGGCCGCGCTGGCCGGGCTCGATATGGACCAGCCGGGCGACGACAACTTCTTCAGCGATCCGCTGAAGCAGGCCGTGCAGAGCGGGCAGGTGCCGCAGGCGCGGCTGGACGACATGGTGCATCGCATTGTGCGCAGCATGTTCGCGAACGGAGTGATCGACCAGCCGCCGATGCCGCGCAGCGTGGTCGATCCATTCCGCGGACGTGACGATGCGCAGAAGATTGAGGAAGAGAGTATTGTGCTGTTGCAGAACAGCGGCGGCATTCTTCCCCTCTCTGCGGCGACGACGAAAAGCATTGCGATCATTGGCGGTCATGCCGATGTGGCAGTCCTCTCCGGCGGCGGATCGGCGCAGGTGGACTCGCCGGGCGGCAATGCGATTGCGCCGGGGCCGGGCAGCTCGCCGTGGGGACGGGCCATCTACTTCCCTTCCTCGCCGATGCGGTATATCCGTGAGCAGGCCGCGGCGGGTACGAAGATTACATACGACGTGGGCACCGATCCTGTTACGGCGGCGAAGGCCGCGGCATCCGCGCAGGTGGCGATTGTGTTTGTGACTCAGTGGATGACGGAGGGTCAGGACTCCGCGACGCTGAGCCTGCCAGACAAGCAGGACGATCTGGTGGCGGCGGTGGCGGCGGCCAATCCGAATACGATTGTGGTGCTGGAGAACGGCGGGCCGGTAAATATGCCGTGGGCACCACGCGTGAGGGGGATCGTTGAGAGCTGGTATCCGGGGATCGGCGGAGGAGAGGCGATTGCGAATATTCTGTTCGGGCGCGTGAATCCGTCGGGCAAGCTGCCGGTGACGTTTGCCGCCTCGGACGACCAACTGCCGCACCCAAAGGTGACGGGACTGACCGAGCGTACGGGCAATAACGCCGACGCGGTAACGCGCACCCAGCCACGCGCGCGGCCCGTGGAGTTCCCCGTGGACTACAACGTGGAGGGCATGGCGGTGGGCTATCGCTGGTTCCAGGAGAAGAACCTGATGCCGCAGTTCGCGTTTGGGTTTGGGCTCTCCTACACGCGCTTCGCCTACTCGAACCTGAAGGTGGATGCGGATGCCCCCAACCATGGAATGAGCGTGAGCTTCGATCTGCGCAATACGGGAGCGCGGGCGGGCGATGAGATTGCCGAGGTCTATGTCACGCTGCCGAGCGCGGCGGGAGAGCCGTTCCGCAAGCTGGCGGGATGGAAGCGCGTCTCACTGGCTGCCGGAGTAAGCCAATCGGTGACGGTGGCGCTCGATCCGCTGTATCTATCTATTTATTCTGCCGACACCGACAAATGGTCGAGACCGGCGGGCGAGTTCCTGATCGAGGTTGGAGGATCGTCGGCGGAGCTTCCGTTGCACAGTACTGTGAGGCTGGCGGCTCAATAGGCCGGTCCACTCCCTGTGTAGATCGTAGGCACCTCGACACAATACGGGGATTCTTCGCTGCGCTCAGAATGACAAACAAAGGAGACAACGACAGAGATTCTGAGCCTTCGGCTCGGAATGACGCGCTCTTTTGAGACGCGCTCCTTTGACTTGTTTGGGCGTCACTTCACGGGAATCACCTGCGGCACGGCATTCCAGCCACGGAGGGCGATCTGGGCGGGGCCGTGGGCGGCGGCGGAGGGGTACTCCACCTGGATGGTGCGCGACTCGCCGGGAAGCAGCGAGACGTAGTTGTCGGAGTAGTAGGCGGGCAGGATGCGCTGTTGGTCGCCGGCGTTGAGCAGGGTCAGTTTGTTCTCCAGGCTGACGACGGAGGCGGGGTTGGTGAGCTGGATGGTCAGCTTCACCGTGTCTGCGGCGGTGGTTGAAGTGGCCGACGCCTTGAGTTGCGTGGGGGCAAGGCTGTTCAGCTCGCGGTAAGAAGCTGGCCTTGCGCCGAGCCAGTAGAGGTTCTGCGAGACCAGCGCGCCCTGCGCGTCGTGCAGCTCGAGCGAGACCAGGACCATGCCTTGCGCCAGATACTGCGCGAGGTCCAGACGCAGGCTAGGCGCGGTCGAGTCGGCTTCGATGTCCTTGCGGTCCGTGGCCTGGAAGAGCAGTGCGTTGGCCAGCGAGTAGACCTTCGCACTCACCGTGAGTCCTGCGTGCGCGGCGGTTGTTGTGTTGACGATGTCCACGCGGTAGTTGGCCAGGTTGAGCTGGACGTGCAGTGGCTCGCAGGCCTTCTTCACGCCGTAGAAGGAGGCCTGGGTGTCGTAGTCGGAGCTGAGGATCTGCCACATGGTGCTGGGCCACGCGGGCTGGGTCATCCACAGCAGGCGGCCGCTGTTGGGCGCCCACAGGTTGGCGTCCATGCCCTCGAAGATGGCGCGGTGGTCGACGTAGTTGAGCATCTGGGCCTTGCGCTCGAAATCTTCGAGGCTGGTGGGCGCGCCGAATTCGGCCTGAATCTCGGCCATGAAGGGGGCGACATCGCCGTTCCCGCTCTGGTGCCAGTCGTGGTAGGCCCAGACATCGTCGATGGGCCACTGGTCGGCCTTGGGCACGGTGCTCTGGAAGGATTCCAGCGTGGACATGGAGGGTGTGCCGGTCTCCACCGAGAAGCCGCGGTTGAGCGTGGTGAAGTACTGCGCGGGGACCTGGTAGCGATAGGGCCCGCTGCCCGCGAGATTCACCGCATTCGAGCTGGGCGAGTAGTAGCGCGTGCCGTCGAGGGTGCGCACCAGTTTGTCGAGGCCGAGGTTGATGATGGGCTGGGGCACGCCCTCGTTGCGACCACACCACATGACGATGGAGGGATGGTTGCGGAAGCGCTGGATGGTGTCTGCTGCGTTGGCGAGGAAGAGCTGCGGGTCTTCGGCTTCGATGTTGTAGTTCTCGGTGGACTCCCAGAAGTCGTTCCAGACCATCATGCCGTACTCGTCGGCGAGTTCATAGAAGGACTCTTCGGTGCTTTGGCCGACCCAGTTGCGGATGATGTTGAGTCCGGCGTCGCGGTTGAGGCGGAAGAAGGGCTCCAGGTGCTCGCGGGAGACGCGCTTGCGGAAGTCGTCCATGCCCCAGTTGCCTCCGCGCGCGGCGATGCGCACGCCGTTGACGCGGAGGACGAGGTAGGGCGCGGCGCGCAGGTCGGTGAGAGGCTGGATTGCGGGCGAGTTCTGTGCGCCGGGCACGAGCGAGGCGACGTGCGAGCTGGCATTGGCGCGGCGCTCTTCGGGAATGTTGGCGGCCTCGGCCTCGGGCAACGGAACCTCGAGCATTCCTTCGTGGCTGACATCGACGATGGGAGTGGAGGCCTCAGCCTCGCGCGCGGCGGCGGGAGTGAACTGCACACGGCGCAGATGGCCGAAGCTATCGAGCAGGCTGAGTTCATAGCTGATCTCGCGCACGCCGAAGCGCACGTCTTTGCTGTCGCAGACGGAGCCGCCGGACTGGAGGTCCAGCTTCACGGAGTACAGCTCTGGGCTGCCGTATCCATTGGGCCACCAGAGACGTGGGTGCTCGAGATTGAGCTGGGCAAACTCCGCCGGGGTGAGCCTGACGACGCTCTCGCCGGGCGGCAGAGTGACGCTCTTGCGCACGACGATCTTTTCGATGGAGGCGGCGAGTGTCGCGCTAACCGGGGCAGAGGAGAGATTGGTGACCGGGACGTCGATCTCAATGGCGGCGCGCGTGGTGTCGTGGTTCGTGAACGTGGTGACGACCTGCGCATCGCCGATCTTCAGAGTGCGCGTGATGTGCAGCGTGACGGGCTGCCAGATGCCGCTGTTGCGATCGCGCACCGCGGGAATCCAGTCCCAGCCTTCGGTGGCTAGAAATGTGGGGCCGTCTAGTTCCATGGCGCCGCCGTTCTCGCCGGGCCCACCGAGGATGGACTGCTCCTGCGGGATTCCAGGGTGCGGCGGTGGTGAGATGCGCACGGCAAGGATGTTGGACTGGCCGGGCTTGAGCAAGGAGGTGACGTCAAAGCTGCCGCGGCGGAACGCGCCCTCGATCGTGCCCAGCAACCTGCCGTTGAGCCACACCGAGGCCGCATAGTTGATTCCCTGAAAGGTCAGTTCAGTGTGAGCGGCGCGGACGCCGGACAGAGCCGATGCCGGCACAGTGAACTCATTGCGGTACCAGTAGTCCTGGCGGTTGAGCGATTCGGGAATGGCGAGGTTATTGAGGCCGTAGCCGGGGTCGGGATAGACGCCGTCATCGACCAGGGTGGTGAGGACGGTACCGGGAACGGTGGCGCGCATCCAGCCGGAAGCGTTGAACGCGCTAGTGCTGATATGTGCCCCGTCTGCGTCAACCTTTGGCACCTCGCGCATCGTCCAGCCATCGGAAAATGTCCATTCACCGTTGCCAGACTGGGTGAGCGACGGGCCAACCGGCGGACGCGTGATTGCGCCTGGAGCGGAAGATGATGCGCGCGAGGTGGGCATGGTGGCAGGCGGCTGGGGCGCGCGGTATCCGGCCTGGCCGCGCGTCTGGAAGGGCCAGGGCTTCGAGCCTGCCTCGAACTGAATCAGAGAGAAGTCCGGTCTCGCCCGGTAGAGCTGATCGTTCTCCGTGTCGGAGAGAGCGTGGCGCAGCAGGGTAAAGGATGCGATTTGGCCACCAAAGTGCCGGCCCGGCGCAAGTCCCGGGCCTGCGGGCGGCGCCATCTGCAACACCGGGTTGATGCTGCCGACGGACAGCATGCCGGATGAGGCGGGATGACCGTCGAAGTACAGATGAAACTGACTGCCATCGAATGAGGCTGCGAGAAGATGCCACTCGCCTGGGCTGAGGTTCGCGGTGCCGGTGAGCTGGTTGCCCTCGCCCATCCACAGCGTAACCTTGCCGGCATCGATGGCGAGATAGCGCGCGACCTTGGCGGCGGGGCTGCCCACCCCGGCGACGAGTTGGAATGTGGCGACGGGCTCGGTGATTTTGAACCAGCAGAAGAGAGACCAGGGCGAATCGGCAAGAAGGATGGGGTCGCGCGCATCCGTGATGGGGACACGAAGGCCCAGGCCGTCGGCGAGGAAGCTGCCGTTGTAGGGGCCGAACTGAGGAGGATCGGTGGGCGCGGGAGGAGTCTGCGCTATGGCACCTGCTAAAGCGAGAACCAGCGCGATGATTCCCACGCAGAGCGCGGCAACGGTTCGGCGAGGCGCAGCCGCTGCTGCGATGGAAGGCTGGGAGGCCGTTGCTTTCAGGGCAGAGAGATGGGCCGTTGGACGCACAAACGAGCGTTGGATGAACATGAAGGAAGAGTAATGCTCCTGCCGCAAGAATGCACGGAGATAGCAACGGGCGCGTGCGCTGGGCGATGGGGATAAACTACTGGCATGAGCCGCGGTTCAGCCGCTTGCAATCGGGAGGGTGAAAGCCGATGTCACACCTGTGCAGGACCGGAGTTTCGCTGGAAGAGGAGCTGTTGAAGGAGTTCGACCGGCTGATCGGCAAGCGCGGCTACAAGAACCGTTCTGAGGCGATCCGCGACCTGATCCGCGAGGCGCTGCTGGCGGAAACGGTCGATTCGAACAAGCCGGTGGTGGGGACACTGACGCTGGTCTATGACCACCACATGCCGAACCTGGGGCAGAAGCTGACTGAGTTTCAGCACTCCGCGGGCGCGATGATCCTGGCGACGACCCATGTTCATCTTGACCACCATTACTGCCTGGAGGTGGTGATCATGAAGGGGCGAAGCAAGGAGCTGCAGGAGGTTGCGGACCGAATGCTTGCACTGCGCGGGGTGGAGCTGGGCAAGCTGGTGCTGACCAACTCCGGCAAGGGGCTCAAGGCTGCGCATCCGCACAAGCATCCTTATTAGCGTCTATTCACTGATGGCGTAATGCCTCACGCTTCAATTCAAATATGGGGGTTCTTCCCCCTTCGATTTTGCTCAGGACTGCGCTCAAGTGCAGGATGACGGAGAAATGCGTTGCGCTCTGGCTGCGCCGATATTACAGGTTCTATAATCGTGCTACGGCGCGAATGAGAGTTTCCAGTTTATTCAACGATGCGGCAAGCGGAGTCCGAGGCAAGGTAGTGGGGATCTACGGGATCCTGCTGGCCTTCAACGTGGGCGCGTGGGTGTGGGCGGTGCTTGCCTCGCGGCACTATCCGCTGCTGCTGGGGACGGCGCTGCTGGCATACAGCTTTGGGTTGCGCCACGCGGTGGATGCCGACCACATTGCGGCGATCGACAACGTGACCCGCAAGCTGATGCAGGAGGGCAAGCGTCCGGTGGCGGTGGGGTTCATGTTCTCGCTGGGGCACTCGACGGTGGTGGTGCTGGGATCGGCGGCGATTGCCGCGGCGGCGCTGGCGCTGCAACACCGCATGGACGGGGTGCGGGAGATCGGCGGCGTGGTGGGCACGCTGGTGTCGGCGATCTTTCTGCTGGGAATTGCATTTGTGAACCTGATCGTTCTGCGGTCGATCTATCGCGCGTTTGTGCGGGTGAGGGGCGGGGCTCCGTACGTGGATGAGGACTTTGACATGTTGCTGGCCGACCGCGGCTTTCTGTCGCGGCTGTTCCGGCCCATGTTCCGGATCATCACGCGAAGCTGGCACATGTATCCGCTGGGCGTGCTGTTTGGGCTGGGCTTCGACACGGCCACCGAAATTGGACTGTTAGGGATTTCGGCGGCGGAGGCATCGAAGGGGCTGTCGCTGGTCTCAATTCTGGTGTTCCCGGTGCTGTTTGCCGCGGGGATGTCGCTGATCGACACGACGGACAACATCCTGATGCTGGGGGCGTATGGATGGGCGTTCATCAAGCCGGTGCGCAAGCTCTACTACAACATGACGATCACGTTTGTGTCGGTGGTTGTAGCGATGGTGGTGGGAGGGATCGAGGCGCTGGGACTGCTGGCCGGACACTTCCGCCTGAGTGGGTTTTTCTGGGATGCGGTGCGGCGGCTGAATAACAACTTCGGCGCGCTTGGCTACTTCATCATCGCGATCTTCGCGCTGAGCTGGGTGGTATCGATCGCCATCTACAAGTGGCGGCGGCTGGACGATCTGGAGCTGGGTGCGTAAGCAAGCGGCGGCTGTCATCCCCCCGAATACGGACTCAATCGAGTTACTGCGGAATCATGTGGGTGAAGACGTAGGCCTGCAGCATGGTGATGACGCCAACCAGACCGGCGAGCATCAGGCTGTGCTTGAGGGTGAAGCGGAAGAGGTCGGATTCGCGGCCCACCAGGCCGACCGCGCCGGAGGCAACCGCGATGGACTGCGGAGAGATCATCTTGCCGGTGACGCCGCCGCTGGAGTTGGCCGCGACCATCAGGGTGCTGCTGACGTGAATCTGGTGGGCCGTGTTGGCCTGCAGGTTGCAGAAGAGCGCGTTGGATGAGGTGTCCGATCCAGTGAGAAAGACGCCAATCCAGCCCAGGAACGGCGCAAAGAACGGAAACGCGAGGCCAGTAGCGGCCAGTAACAACGCCAGGGTTGCGGACAGGCCGGAGTAGTTGGCGATATTGGCGAAGGCCAGCACCATGCCGATGGAGAAGATCGGCAGTTTCAGGCTGTCGAGAGTGCTGCCGAATGTCTTGATCGCATCCATCGGCTTCATGCGCAGCACAAGGATGCTGACCACGGCCGAGAGCAGGATTGCGGTACCGGTGGCCGACAACCAGTCGAATGTGTAGACCGATGCATAGGGAGTGGGGCCGTTGACGATGGGCGGCATTTTGATCACCAGCTTGTCGAGCATCGGCACCGGTTTGTTGATGACAGTCCAGGCCAGATTTCCTCCCCTGGCGAAGAGCGCCTTGAAGGGCTTGACGGACCAGACGGTGACGAAGACGGTCAGGATGGCAAAGGGCGACCACGCCCTGGCCACCTGCGCGAAGGAGTGGCTTTCCACCTTGAGCGTCGCTTCCTGACCGGGGAAACGGAAGATGTTTTTCGGCTTCCAGAACCGGAGAAAGATGGTGAGCGAGATCAGGCTCACCAGGGCCGAGGTGATGTCGGGCAACTCGGGACCGATGAAGTTGGAGGTCAGAAACTGCGTGACTGCGAAGGTGCCTCCGCAGACCAGGATTGCAGGCCAGGTTTGGCGCACTCCGCGCCAGCCGTCCATGATGAGGATGACCCAGGCAGGGATAAGAAACGAAAGGAAGGGCAGTTGGCGTCCGGCCATCGCGCCGATCTTGAACGCATCGATGCCGGTGACCTGCCCAGCGACAAGAATCGGAATGCCCATTGCACCGAAGGCCACGGGCGCGGTGTTGGCGATGAGACAGAGGCCCGCGGCATAGAGCGGGTTGAATCCCAGACCGGCCAGCAGGGCGGCCGTGATTGCCACCGGCGCGCCAAAGCCCGATGCGCCTTCGAGAAATGCGCCGAACGAAAAGCCGACCAGAAGCATCTGCAGGCGCTGGTCTTCGGTAATGGAGACCACCGAGGCCCGGATGATTTCAAACTGCCCGGTCCTGACGGTGATTTTGTACAGGAATACGGCCATGACGATAATCCATGCGATCGGCCACAGTCCGAAGAGAAAACCGGCGCCCGCGGCTGCCAGCGCCATGGCAATGGGCATTCTGAAAAAAAAGATCGACACCAGGAGTGCGAGGACGACAGTGATCGTGCCGGCGAGATACCCCTTCATGCGGAGAAGAGTCAATGCAACGAAGAAGAACAGAATCGGGAGCGACGCAATCAGCGATGAGATCCAGATGTTGCCGGCTGGATCGTATATCTGGTGCCAGGGATGCAAGGGGAGGCTCCTTTGTCGCGGAGATTGACTTGTCCGGTTTGAATCCAAGATGAGTGGAACGATTAGAGCGGCATGATACGGTCGAGGATCAGCAGGCACCCATGATATCCGGTCGGCTGCATTCTTCAAGTAAATAAGCGATGGAATGGTAGGCGCGGCCAGTCTCGGCGGTCAAGCCAATCTCGCAAGTGCGGTTGGTGGAGACGCCCTCGCAGCAGTTCTTGGGGAGGGCTTCGTGGATGCTGCGCAGGGCGTGGACGTTGAGTTCGGGGACGACGAATCCGCGGTCGCCGGCAAAACCGCAGCAGAGAACGCCGGCAGGCTCGACGACCTGGTCCACGCAGGCCTCAATCAAGCTGCGCAGTTTGGCGTCTGAACCGGTGCGGCGCACACTGCAGTTGACGTGCAGTGCAACCGGGCCCGGTTTGCGCGTGATGCGCAGTCGCGGCAGAAGCGCATCGTGGGCGAACTCATGGAAGTCGTAGAGCGGCAGGCGGCCTGCAAGACGCTCCTGCATGCGCGCCGAACAGGTGCTGGCGTCGAGGATTACCGGATAGAACCCGCCGTTGCCATCGTCGGCCGCCTTCAACAACGCTTCGGTGAGGTTGTCTGCCATCTCGTCGGCTGCATCGGCCATTCCTTTGCTCTCGAGCATCTGGCCGCAACAGAGTTTGTCGAAGCCTTCGGGCAGGCGCGGCGCATAACCTGCACGAACCAGCAGCTTCATGACGACATCGGCGAGCGATGCTTCGTCCGGGCTGTTGGCGCCGAAGATGCGGCCTCCGCAGGCTGGGAAGTACACAACCGGATCGCCCGCGCCTTTATATGGAGCAGGCAGAGTGCCGGCGCGCGGCATTCCACGCTTCCATGCGCCGGACGAGAGGCGGGCGAGCGTGCCGTCTCCCACCACGCTGGCGGCGGCGTGGCCGATGGCAAGGCCCGCACGCGCTACGGTGGCGACCTTGCCGAAGTTTCCAACTGCCCACTCTCCGATACGGAGCGATGCAGCACCCAGGTTGCGCCCACGCAGAAGGCGAGTCAGGTCGCCGGTGTTGATGCCGACCGGGCAGGCAGTGGAACAGAGGCCGCATCCGGCGCAGGTGTCGAGGCTGTCGTAGGCAAAATCGGCTTCGAGTTCGGAGGCGTCTTCGCCGGCGGCGGTGCGACGCGACAGTTCGCGCCAACTGACGATGCGCTGGCGCGGCGAGAGGGTGAGCCCATGCGAAGGACACATGGTTTCGCAGTAGCCGCACTCCGTACACCGGTCGACGATCGCGTCTGCCGCGGGCATTGGCTTGAAGTTCTTCAGGTGGGCCTGCGGGTCGTCGTTGAGAATGACTCCGGGGTTTAGCAGATTGTCCGGGTCGAGGAGCGTCTTGATGCGGCGCATCAGCGCGGTGGCCTGCTGTCCCCACTCCATCTCGACGAAGGGCGCCATGTTGCGGCCGGTGCCGTGCTCGGCCTTGAGCGAGCCGTCGTATTTGTCGACCACGAGCCTGCAGATGTCTTCCATGAAGCGCGCGTAGCGATCGACCTCGGCGGCGTCGCTGAAGTCCTGGGTAAAGACGAAGTGGAGATTGCCTTCGAGCGCATGGCCAAAGATGATGCCCTCGCTGTAGCCGTGGTGCCGCAGTAGCGTCTGCAGGTCCAGCGTCGCGGCGGCAAGCGATTCAACCGGAAACGCAACGTCCTCGATGATGACGGTGGTGCCGGCGCGGCGCATGGCGCCGACCGAGGGAAATGCGCCTTTGCGGACCTTCCAGTAGATCTCGCAGGTGTCGGGGTCGGTGGAAAAACTGGCGGGTTCGATGGTGGCGATTCCGGTCAGCGCGCCAAGCGCGGCATTCATGCGCTGTTCGAGAAGCGTGGCGTTTTCTGCGCGTACCTCGATCAGCAACGCGGTGGCTTCGTCACTCAAGGTGCGCATGATCGACGGCAGTCCGGGCTTGTCCTCGACCGAGCGCAGGGCGGACCGGTCGAGCAGTTCGACCGCCGACACTGGTTGGAGCTTGAGGCGAATGACGGCCTGGCAGGCGGTTTCGATGGTTGGAAAGAAGACCAGCGCGCTGGCCTTGCATGGATCTTCGACGACGGTGCGGAGAGTGATGCGCGAGAGGAAGCCAAGCGTCCCCTCGGAACCGATCATCAGGTGGGCGAGGATCTCGATCGGGTCTTCAAAATCGACCAGCGCATTCAGGCTGTAACCCGTGGTGTTCTTGATTTTGTACTTGTGGCGAATGCGCGCGGCCAGCTCCTCGTCGTCGCGCGTGGCAACGCCGAGCTGCTCCAACTCGCTCAGCAACTCCGCGTGGCTCTGGCGAAAGGCCTCGACGCTGAGCGTGTCTTCGGTGTCGAGCAGCGAGCCATCGGCCAGCACCACGCGCAGGCCAGCCAGCGTGCGATAGCTGTTCTGCGCGGTGCCGCAGCACATTCCGGAGGCATTGTTCGCGGCGATGCCCCCGATCTTGCAGGCATTGATGGAGGCTGGATCGGGGCCGATCTTGCGTCCGAATTGAGCGAGGCGGACGTTCACTTCGCCGCCGATGATGCCGGGGCCAAGGCGGACCGTGGCGGCGTCGGGCGCGATCTCGCAGCTCGCGAAGCCTTCGCCGATCAATGCCAACACACTGTCCGTGACCGCCTGGCCGGAGAGGCTGGTTCCGGCCGCGCGAAATGTTACCGGGCGGCCATGCGCGCGCGCCACTTGCAGCAGGGCCTGCACCTCCTGCTCGTCTTCGACCACCGCAACAGCCTCGGGAACCATGCGGTAGAAGCTGGCATCCGTGCCATACGCAAGACGGCGCAGGGGGTCGGTGATGACCTGGCGCGCGGGCAAGATTCCAGAAAGAGCTTGGATCAGCGAACTCACGGTTTCCTCTCCTCAATCAGGCCGCGCAGGCGTTTGGACGCAGGACTATGCCAGATATTGTTCGTCGCTCACCTGTTCCATCCAATCGGCACTCTTGCCGTCCAGTACCTCCACAATCGCGATATGAGTCATCGCGGTGGTCGGCGCAGCGCCGTGCCAGTGCTTCTCACCAGGAGGGAACCAGATCACATCTCCCGGATGGATTTCTTCAATCGGGCCGCCCCATCGCTGTACCCGGCCACAACCAGCCGTAACGATCAGAGTCTGACCTAGCGGATGTGTGTGCCATGCCGTTCGAGCGCAGGGCTCGAACGTAACGCTGGCGCCGAGAACTCGTGCCGGCGCGGGCGCACTGAACAACGGGTCAACCCGCACGGTGCCAGTGAAGTAATCTGCGGGGCCCTTTGCTGAAGGCTGTGAGCCAATTCGCTTGATCTGCATTTTTTTGATTCCTTCCCTGATATCTTACGATCTGGCCGTACAATTCCCTGAACCACTCGGAGCAGGGTGTTTCTTGTTACGAATTGGCTGCCCGATGGCCTACTGCCGTTCGCTCAGTTCTGTGGGACGGCTGGCACCTCTGGAGCAACGGGTGCGGTGCGTGGGCGGAATTCGCGGACCGTGCGGACGGCGGCTTCGGTGGGAAGCTGGTCTTTGCAGAGCTCGAGGACTTCGATGGTTTGCAGTCCGGTCTGCGAGGCCTCGTTGGTGGACATGCGCGGATCTTCCTCGACCGGCTTCAGCGAGTCCGCGCCGGTGACCATGTGGACGTTGGCGAGGCCGGCACCCTGCGAGAGCATCAGGGCGATGGCTTTTTTGGCGTAGGCGACGTTGCCGGTTTTGGCGTAGGCGTAGGCTGCTAGGCGTGCGCCGCTCTGGCCGGGCGGCACATATTGGGCGTCGGCACCCTCGTTGTGCGAGGTCTGGTCCTTGTCCCATACATCGGGGGGCGCGATGCCGAGGCGGCACAACTCGAGCCATGCGGCTTCGAAGTCCTTGCGACCGAGCAGCGGGACGAGCTCGAACATGACCTCGCCGCCGCCCTGGATGGTGGCAAGGTTGTAGTTGGCGGGCACAAGGGCGTGTGTCTGCGGGTTGCGGATTGGGGTGAGCTTGCCGGTGGCGGGGTCGAATCCGACGGTGGCGGCCAGCGCCTTCAAGTTGGCCTCGGGCTTGCCGGTCTCCAGTCCATACGGCATGGCGAGGATGGAATCAACCCCTGCGAGAATCAAGTTGTGCCAGTGCTTATCGCCGGTGCGTTCCCACTCGGCCATCCAGTTGCCGGCGAGGGCGAACCAGTCCGGCCCGATGCGGAGGCGGATGGGCGGCTCGCCGGGGCCGCGCGGCTCGGCTTCGCGCATGGGATCGAAGTTGGCGACGGATTGGCCGGCGAATTCGGCGGACTCGCGGATGATGTCGCCGGTGCGCTCGTCGGTGGTGAGGTAGTAGAAGGGACGCCAGTGCGCGGCCTGGCTGATGCGGGCTTCCTTGGCGCCGTCGCCCCACTTGACGACGTTATGGCGGGAGCCGAGTCCGCGCATGGGACCGAGGTGGTAGGTGTCGGTCTCGCTGGTGTTGCGCGCGTGGGCTTCGGCGAGACGGAAGAGGTCCGCGCGCCCGCTGCGGAGGTAGCTGTACCAGAGCCAGAGCGGTGCGCCAAGCTCGGTGTTGTCCCACGCATGGCCTCCCCAGTCGTAGTGCCAGACATGGCGCGCAGGGGAGTAGGAGTGGATGAAGTCGCCGAACTGCCAGAAGCCGTACCAGGCGCGGTCGTCGACCTGGCGCTGGTAGTAGGCGAGCACGGAGTCGAGGCCGTCCTCGATGGACTTCTTGAAGGCGGTGGAGCGGTCGGGCAGGCTCCAGACGCCGAAGACTCCGGTGGAGTGGATGTACTCCGGCGTGGCGGCGAGCAGCGGAAGTTGCGCGCCGGAGGCTGCCATGGCTACGGTGTCGGGCTTGGCGGGAAAGGCGGCGGAGGCGAAGAGAGTGAGTTCGCTGGTTCGGGCGACACCGTAGGCAGTCGAGAGGCCGGGCTGCGCGTCTTCGTAAGCGGCGTCGAGGCCGTGGCCGTGGGTGTCGTAGAAGCGCATGTCCATCTCGGGTGCGTCGGGCGACCAGAGCCAGGCGACGAGCTTCGCAGTGGGGCTGGCGGCTTGCTGGACCTCGAGCGCAGCGGGGAACGACTGCCAGAAGTTCTTGATGCTGACGGCGAGGCCACCGCCGAGGTCGCCGGCGTATGCGAGGCCGGGGGCGCGCGTGCCGGAGTTGGAGTAGACCCAGGTACTCTCGGGGCCGGTGCGCTTGACGATGGTGAATCCGTCGGGATTGGGCTGGATGAGCTTGAAGTCGTTCCAGATGGCGTTCTTGGCAAAGGCCGGGCTGCCGGTAAAGGGCTGGCCCGATTCCTGCGCGATGCTGCCTCCGCCGGGTTGCAGCGGTTCAGACCAGAGGCCGCCGTCGGGACCTGCAAAGCGGACGGTGCGGTTCATGGGCTGGTCGCGCATGGGGACGTCGATCTGGAGACCGAGGCCGCGGACGAAGTCCTTCTCCTGGTCGCCGTCGAAGACGATGGTGTGGACGATGCGGATGGAGGTCTGGCCGCTGAAGAAGTAGAGACGCACGGTGAAGGGGAGCCACTCGCGCTTCGACACGGTACCGCGGTGCATGCCTTCGATCCTGACCACGGCGCGGACTGGACCTTGTTGTTCCACGGTGACGCGCTTGATCTCGCTGAGAAATTTCTCGCGTGTGGGCGAGTCCTCAGGATTGCTGGCTGGCCCTTTTTGCAGGATGCAAACCAGTTGGCTCGCTCCAGCGATCACCTTGCCGCCGAGGGTGATGGAGTCGATGAGGTTGGGACCGGTGAGTGGGATGGAGCATTGCAGTGCTCCGGTTTCGACGCCAGTATGAACCAGGACCGACTTGCCGGTGTTCTCGACGGTGAGAGCCCCGATCCAGCCGGGGGCATCCGTCCAACTAGGCGACAACGTGATGGGTCCCGTCAGCCCTGCGGGCACCACAGTGGCGAAGCCGCTCCACTTGAGCGAGCCGTCGGGCCAGTAGGCCATGGGCCAGCTTTGCAGCGGCAGATGGCCGTTGCCGGAGAGCGCAAAGGGGGTGTTGGGGCGGACGGCGCCCTGCGCCCAGGGCACTCCCCAACTGATGCCGGTTGACAGAGTCGGCTCGTTGCCAAGCAGGGAAAGCGGGACGCTACGCGGAGCGGAGAGCGCTGTCGCAACCGATGCATGAGCAGGGGCCTCAGCGGCGAAGAGGCTGCCCCGTGCGAGCGTGGAGGTGGAGATGGCGGCGCCGGCGAGTGCGGCATCCTTCAAAAATTCCCGGCGAGTTGTCTGGTTCACGGAGGATCTCCCTGCGGAAGCAACGATGTTTGAACTGGCTTTCTATTGATCGTCCATTATCAGCTTATGGGGAAGGGCTGTGAAGCGATGAGCGTATTCGTGGGCCGGGTTCTCGGCCACAAGACGCCACGCATGACTCAACATTATGCGGCGCACCTGTCGCCGGGAACCATGGCCGCTGCGGTGAACAAATTTGGATAGAGTATTTGCCGGCGCACTGCCCAGACCGGTGTAGACCGGCCTTGCTACGGTTGGGGGCTGCGTACCTGCGCATTAGTCCCCGTAGCGTCCCCGTTTTTGATGACAGCCTCGAACTAGCTTCTAAGCTATTGATTCTTTGGTGTCCCCAACGGGACTCGAACCCGTGTT
>Ga0302267_10001506_pt1 | contig 29735 bp, 19 predicted proteins | sample III_Bog_E1_3_FD_194555 | JGI IMG/M metagenome (GOLD analysis project Ga0302267, IMG submission 194555) | Peat permafrost microbial communities from Stordalen Mire near Abisko, Sweden - III_Bog_E1_3 | ecosystem: Environmental > Terrestrial > Soil > Wetlands > Peat | place: Sweden: Abisko...
TACACCGCCACGGTCACCCCGACCAGCGCCCCCTTCGCCATCGGAGGCACGGTCACCTTCCAGGACGGCGGCACCACGATCACCGGCTGCGCCGCCCAGCCCGTCGCCTCGGGTGCATCGAGCGCCACCGCCACCTGCACCCCGGCGGCCTCGGCGCTGACCGTCGGGGCGCACGCCATCACCGCGGTGTACTCCGGCACCACCAGCTACGCCACCTCCACGTCGCCCGCCTTCACCCAGACCGTCGTCCAGGGCACCACCACGACCACGGTCGCCTCGTCGGCCAACCCGACGTCCGCCGGCCTCGGCCTGACCTATACGGCCACGGTCGCGATCACCGGGGGCTCGGCGTTCGCCCCGGGCGGCACCGTGGCCTTCACCGACGGGTCGTCGATCCTCTGCGCCGCCGCCCCGGTCACCTCGGCCACGGCCACCTGCGTCGTCCCCAACACCGTCCAGACCACCGGGACCCACCCCATCACGGCGACGTACTCGGGTGACGTCAACTTCGTCGGTTCGACGGGCGCCCTGTCCCAGGTGGTGACCGCCGCTCCCATCACCGTGACCGTCACCAGTCCGGGCAGCCCGAGCGACCTGGCCGCCCCCGTGCTATACACGATCACGGTGTCGGCGGCCAACGGGTCCACGCTGATCCCGGGCAGCACCAGTCCGGGAACGCTGACCGTGGCCGACAGCGTCACCGGCACCGTCTGCACGGTGGCCTCCCCGCAGTCGACCGCGCCGGGCGTCTCGACCTGGCAGTGTCTCGAGCCCGCCGCCGACATGACGGCCGGCAGCCACACGATCACCGCCACCTACTCGGGGGACGGGTACTTCGCCTCGAACTCGGGGACGTGGATCCAGGAAGTGGCCATGCAGCCCACGGGCTCGACCACCTCCATCGCCAGCCCCGGATCGCCCTCCTACGTCGGCGACGCGGTCACCTACACCGCCTCGGTCAACGGCAACCGGTTGTTCGCCCCGACCGGGCCCGTGGCCTTCACCTCCGACGGCACCGTCATCCCGGGGTGCAGCGCCGTCACGCCGTCGTCCACCTCCGGCAGCGCCTCCACGTACCGGTGCACCGAACCGGGCATCCAGATGCCGGTCGGCAGCCAGACCATCCAGGCCGTGTTCGCCGGCGACACCAACTACGGCGGTTCGAGCTCGCCGATCATCACCCAGGTCGTCTCCATGGGCGCGACCTCGACGACCGTCGGGGACACCGCGGGTGGCTCGAACCCCTCGCCGGCCGGGATCCCGGGCAGCTACACCGCCACCATCACGCCCTCACAGGCCACGGCCATCGAGCCCACGGGCACCGTGTCCTTCGCCGACAACGGCGTCCCGATCGCCGGATGCACGGCCGTGGCCGTCACCCCTGGCGCCACCGACTCCACGGCCGTCTGCTCCGAAGCCAGTCTGGCCATGCTGGTCGGTCCGCACCTGATCACGGCGGTCTACGACGGCGACACCAACTACGTCACCTCGGACAACATCGCCGCACCGTTCAACCAGCAGGTCGTCCAGAACACGACCACCACCACGGTGGCCGGCCCCGGACCCGGAACCTACGGCGCCGGCCAGCCGATCGCCTTCACCGCCACGGTGACCGCCGGGGGCATCGGCCTCGGGAACCAGCTCACCCCGACCGGTACGGTCACCTTCTCCGACGCCTCGGGCCCGCTGTGCACCGTCCCGGTGGCGGCCTCGTCGGCCGGCGTCGGTTCCTCCACCTGCACCTTCTCGAGCTCCGGCTTCACCGTCGGCGCCGCGGACACGGTCACGGCCACCTACAACGGTGACACCCAGTACCGGACCAGTGTCGGCACCACCCTGGCTCCGAGCTTCGTCCAGGCCACGCCGGACGTCGTCATCGCCTCGTCCACCGCCGCCCACCCGACCCACGGCAACGCCTCGGTGGTGAACGCCGCGGTCACCTACACCGCCACCATCACCAACCCCTACACGTCCCCGACCCAGGGTCTGGTCAGCCCGGGGGGCACGGCCACGTTCTTCGACACCTACCTCGGCGTCACCACCCAGATCTGCACGGTGCCGGTCACCCCCGGGGCCAGCGGCGGGACCTCCACGGCCACCTGCGTCGAGAGTGCGGACATGCTGGCCGGCGACCACACCATCACCATGACCTACTCGGGTGACACCAACTTCACCCCCGCCACCGACCCGGCCACGCCCACCTGGGTCCAGCACGTGGTGGCCGACGACACGACGATCACGCTGACCGCCCCGACGCCGTCCAACTCGAACACCTTCCCGACCAACAACCTCGTCTACTCGGTGTACACCCCCGTCACCCTCCAGGCCACGCTGGCCTCGTCGAGCGGCACCACACCGTTCACGGCCAACGGCGACGGCGCCGTCACCTTCTACCTGAACGGGGTGGCCATCAACGCGGCCAACTTCCCGAACATCCCCTACCCGGTACCCGACTGCACCGACATGGCGGTGACGGGCACGCCCACCGCGGCCATCAGCTGTGCCGGGTTCCCCATGCCCAAGGGGCTCGACACGTTCACCGTGGCCTACCTCGACACCTCCGGGCAGGCCGGGTACAACTCCGACCTCGGGTCGACGTCGTACAGCTGGCAGGTCGTCTACTTCGCCACCAACACCCAGATCGTGGCCAGCCCGGCCAATCCCGTGACCGGCCAGCCGGTCACCCTGACCGCACCCGTGACCCCGTCCTCGGGTGCCGCCACCCTGCCCACCGGGACCCTGACCTTCGCCGTCAACGGCAGTCCGGTCACCTGTGCGTCGCCCGCCGTCCTGTCGGACGCCAACCCACCGGTGGCCACGTGCACCCTGCCCAACGGGCTCCCCGGCGGGGCCGACGTCATCCAGGCCGCCTATCCGGGGGACGCCTGGTACGCCGCGTCGATCGGGTCGCTGTCGCTGACCGTCGGCCAGGCCGCCAGCCAGATCGACAACTTCACCGTGACCTCCTCGTCCGGCTCCGGTGCGCTGGTGTCCGGGCAGACGCTCAAGTTCTCGGTCGGGTCGGTCACCGCCGTGGCCCCCGGTGTCGGCACCCCGACCGGCACGGTCACCATCACCACCCCGTCGACGGCCAAGACCCTGTGCGTGATCACGCTGGTGAACGGCGCCGGTAGCTGCTTCGACTCGTCCGTCCAGGTGCCGAGCGGCGCCCAGGTGCCCTTCGTCGCCACCTACTCCGGAGACTCCGGCTTCACCGGCTCGTCCGCCACGACGACGGTCGCCCTCGCCCCCGAGACCGCCCTCGTGACCTCGATCACCACGAGTCCCACCCCGGTCACCTACGGCCAGTCCATGACGTACACGGTGACGCTGGCCCCGCAGTTCGCCGGCACCGTGACGACGGGCACCATCGCCATCACCGGGTACACGGCGACCTCACTCGGGGCGACCCCGGTGCTGACCACCCTGTGCACCGTCACCCTGGTCACCTCGTCGAACAACACCGGGTCGTGCACGTACAACCCGACCCCGACCACCGGATTCCTGCCGACCGGGGCGGACAAGTTCACCGCGACGTACTCGGGCGACGCCAACTTCGCCTCGGGCACCACCGGGTCGACCACCGCCTTCGTCAACCGCTCGACGGTCACCACGTCCATCACCGTCAACCCGCAGAACCCGGTCTACGGCCAGCTGCCCAGCTTCGCCGTGACCCTCACCCCGGCCATCGCCGGCACGACCCCGACCGGCACGGTGCAGGTCCTGTCGTCGCAGACGGGACTCACCCCGCTGTGCACCTACACGGTGTCGACCGCCCTGGTCTTCGGGAGTTCGCTCGGATCCTGTGCAGCCACCCAGCTGCTCGTTGCCCAGAACAACGTCACCTTCACCGCGGTGTACTCGGGCGACGCCAACTTCTCGACCTCCTCGGGCACCACCCTCACCAACATCCAGAAGGCCGGCACCACCACCACGGTGACCCCGAACGCCTCGAGCTCGCCCTACGGTCAGTCCCAGACCTTCACGGTCGGTGTCGCCACCCAGGTGGCCGCCACCGTGCCGCCGGCCCCGGTCTCGTATCCGACCGGCACGGTCACCGTCACCACACCGGGTGTGCTCCAGCCGCTGTGCACCGCCACCCTGACCAACGGCGCCGGGTCGTGCACGACCACGCTGGCCGTCCCCACCGGCTCGGGCATCGTCTACCAGGCCAGCTACTCGGGCGACAGCAACTTCCTGGCCTCGGTGGGCCTGAGCTCGGCCAACACGGTCACCCCGACCCCGACCACCGTCACCCTCGCCACCACGCAGGCGAGCACCGCCTACGGGAGCGAGACCACCCAGGTCATCAGCTCCACCGTGTCGTCGACCACGACCGGCACGCCCACCGGAACCGTCACCTACACCGCCGGGGCCACCACCCTGTGCACCGCCACCCTGGCGAACGGGTCGGCGAGCTGTTCACCCACCACCGGCACGCTGCTCGCCCCGGGGGCCGCCACCATCACGGCGACGTACTCGGGTGACGGCAACTTCACCCCCCCGGCCACCGCACCCACCAAGGCGTGGACGATCACCAAGGCCGTCGCCGTCCTGTCCACCGGGGTCTCCACCTCCACCGTCATCTACGGCAACGAGTCCCAGGCCGTCTTCAGCGCCACCGTGGCCTCTCCCGGATCGGGTACCCCGACCGGCACCGTCACCTTCAAGCAGGGGTCCACCACCCTGTGCACGGTCACCCTGACCAACGGGACCGGGACCTGCACGCCGGCCGCCGCCGCCCTGGCCGCCTCGGGCTCGGCCTACAGCGTGACCGCCACCTACGTGCCCGGCGCCGACCCCAACTTCTCGGCCCCGGCCGCCCAGACGGTGCTGCTCACCGTGTCCAAGGCGTCGACCACCGCCACGTTGAGCATCGCCCCCTCGACGGCCACCTACGGGAGCGAGACCGGGGTCACCCTGACCGCCACCGTGGGGCCGCAGTTCTCGGGCACCCCGTCCGGCACCGTGACCATCAAGGCCGGCGCCACCAACCTGTGCGTGGCCCCCACGCTCGCCGGCGGCGTCGCCACCTGCACCGTCTCCTCGGCGACCCTGCTCGCCGTGGGCTCCTACGTCGTGGTCGCCACCTACTCCGGAGACACCAACTTCACGGCGTCGTCGACCTTCGGCTTCCTGACCGTGGCCCAGGCCGCCACGTCCACGTCGGTGACCGTGTCGCCGTCATCGGTCGCCCTCGGCCACGAGACCACCGCCACCTTCACCCCGACCCTGACCACCGTGCCCGCCACGGCCGGCACCCCGACGGGCACGGTCACCCTGACCGCCACCAACACGGCCACGTCGGTCGTCACCACCCTGTGCACGGTGCCGGCGGCCAACGCCGACGGCACCCACCCGTGCTCGGTGGCCAACGCCGCCCTGCTCACCACCGGCACCTACACCGTCACCGCCACCTATCCCGGTGACGCCAACTTCGCCGGCTCCAGCGGGAACGCCGTCGGCACCTTCACGGTCACCCCCGCCGCCGCCGGTTCGCTCACCCTCACCCTCACGCCGTCGGCGACCTCGGCGGCCTACGGCAACGAGTCGGCCGTGACCTACAACGTGTCCCTCGGCTCGGCCAACCCGATCCCCACGGGCACCGTGACGATCACGACCGGGACCACCACGCTGTGCACGGTGACCCTGACGAACGCCGCCGGCAGCTGTGCGATCACCTCGCCGACCCTGTTGGCCGTGTCGCCCACCAACGCGGTGGTGGCGACCTGGTCCGGGGACGCCAACTACTCGGGCTCGGTCAGCTCCACCAACCCGGTCAACCTGGCCGTCGTGAAGGCCCCCACCACCACGGCATTCGTCCTCTCCACCAGCGTCGTCACCTACGGGGGGGAGTCGGCCACCTCCATCACGGCGACCGTCAGCCCCGGCTTCACCTACGGCGTCGCCACCGGCACGGTGACGATCACGTCGGGGGCGACGACCCTGTGCACCATCACCTTGTCCGGGGCATCGGCCAACGTCGGCTCGTGCTCGCCGGCCACCACCGCGCTGGCCGTCCCGGGGAGTCCGTACTCGCTGACGGCCACCTACTCGGGCGACACCAACTTCACCGGCTCCGTCTCCTCGGCCCAGACGCTGACCGTGACCCCGGCCGTCACCACCACCGTCCTGACCGAGACGCCCGCGACGGTGGTCGTCGGACAGGAGACCGCCGCCACCTTCACCCCGATCGTCACCGTCGCCCCGGCGGCGGCCGGCGCGCCCACCGGCACCGTCTCGGTGACGGCGACCAACGTCACCACCCATCTGGCCACGGTGCTGTGCACCCTGTCCGCCGCCCAGGCGGACGGCAGCCACACCTGCGTGCCCGCCTCGGCCATCGGACTCAGCCCCGGCACCTACACGCTGGCCGCCGCCTATCCCGGCGACCCCAACTTCACCGCCTCGACCGGCACGGCGGCCAACCAGCTGACCGTGGTCCAGGCCCCGGCCAGCGGCCTCACCCTCTCCCTCAGTCCGTCGGCCACCTCGGTGGCCTACGGCAACGAGGGCTCGGTCGTCTACACGGTCTCGTTCGACGCCCCGGTCCCGACCCCCACCGGCACGGTGGCCGTCACGACCACGACCGGCACCACCACGACGACGCTGTGCACGGTCACCCTGGTCGCCGGGACCGGCACCTGCACCGTCGGCTCGCCCACCCTGCTCGGGGTCTCGCCCACGAATCCGGTGGTCGCCACCTACACCGGCGACGTCAACTACGCCGGCTCGGTCAGCTCCACGACCCCGGTCAACCTGGCCGTCACCAAGGCCTCCACCGGAACCGCCGTCAGCGTGGTGCCCGCCGGGGTCATCTACGGCAGCGAGCACACCGCCCTGATCTCGGTGGCCGTCACCCCGGCCTACGCCGGCACCCCGACCGGTACCGTCTCGGTCACCACCACCGTCGCCGGCAATCCGGTCACGCTGTGCACGCTGACCCTGCCGACGACCACGTGCACCCCGCCGGACGCGGCGCTGCCCGCCGGCGCCACCTACGACCTGGCCGCCAGCTACTCCGGCGACGCCAACTTCTCCCCGTCGTCCGGCACCGACACCGGGGCCCTGGTCATCAGCAAGGCCACCACCGCCACCTCGCTGGTGCTGTCGTCCTCCACGGTCCAGTACGGCATCAGCCCGACCTTCACCGCGGCCGTCAGCCCCAACACCAGCGGCACCCCGACCGGAACGGTGGCCGTCATCGCCTACGTGGCCGGCAACCCGGTCACGCTGTGCACCATCGACCTGCCCGCCACCACCTGCACGGGGACGGGTACGGCGCTCGCCACCGCGGCCTCGCCGTACTCGGTCATCGCCGTCTACTCGGGGGACGGCAACTTCACCACGTCCACCTCGACGTCCCAGAACCTCACCGTGACCTCCAACTCGACCACCACCATCGCCACGCTGTCGCCCCCGTCGGTGGTCTACGGCAACGAGTCGAGCGCGGTCATCACCGCCACCATCGCCCACACCGGGGCCGGCACCCCGACCGGCACGGTGGACGTGACCTACTCGGGGTCGACGGTGTGCGTGATCACGCTGTCGGGGGGCACCGGCACCTGCAGTCCGGGGGACACCGCCTTCGCCGCCGGCGGGCCCTACCTCTTCGTCGCCAACTACTCCGGTGACAACGCCTACACGCCATCGAATTCGACACCGGTCCTGCTGACCGTGACCAAGGCCGCCACCACCCCGTCGGTCGTGGCCTCCCCGTCCACGGTGGTCTACGGCAACCTGTCGGCGACCGTGCTGACGGCCACCGTCACCCCGGCCTACGCCGGCACCCCGACCGGCACGGTCACCTTCACCTCGGGGGCGACCACCCTGTGCTCCGTGGCCCTGCCCACCACGACCTGCACCGCGCCCGCCGGCGTCCAACTCGACGTCGGCTCCCACGACGTCACCGCCACCTACTCGGGGGACGCCAACTTCGCCCCGTCGTCGGCCACGACCCCGTCGTTGATCACCGTGACCCAGGCCACCACGTCGACGGCCGTGTCGGTCGCCCCGTCGTCGGTGGCCTTCGGCAGCGAGGACGGGGCCACGTTCACCGTCGCCGTCACCCCCCAGTTCTCGGGTGCTCCGACCGGCACGGTCACGGTGTCGGCGGGGTCGACCCTGCTGTGCACGGTCACCCTGCCCGGCCTCACGTGTGCCACCACGGGCCAGGCCCTGCCGGTCGGCGGCCCGTACGCGCTGACGGCCGTGTACTCGGGTGACGCCGACTTCGCCACCTCCACCGGCACGGATCCGACCGGACTGGTCGTCACGAAGGCGACGACCATGACCACCGCGTCCGTGTCCCCGTCCACCGTGGCCTTCGGCTCCGAGCAGGGCGTCAGCCTGTCCGCCGTGGTCTCGCCCGCCGCACCCGGTGCCATCGCACCGACGGGCACGGTCACGTTCACCTCCGGTGCCACGACACTGTGCACCGCACCCGTGACGACCCTGCTCGGCATCACGTCCGCCACCTGTCCGCCGCCGAGCACCGCGCTCGGGGCCTCGGCCACGCCGTACGACGTCACGGCCACCTACTCCGGTGACGCCAGCTTCTCCTCCTCGGCCGGCACCGCCCCGGCCGCCCTGACCGTCACCCCGGCCGTCTCCACCACCACGTTCACCTCGTCGGCGGCCGTCGTGGTGTACGGCAACGAGAGCACGGCCACCCTCTCGGTCGACGTGGCCACCTCCTCGCCGGTGATCACCCCGACCGGCACGGTCACCTTCACCACCACCGGCTCGGACGTGACCCTGTGCGCCGCACCCGTGGTGCAGCCCGGGGGGATCGGCACGACGGCCTCCGCCACCTGTTCCCTGCCCGACACGGTGCTCGGCGTCGGCAGCTACGGGGTCACCGCCTCCTTCGGCGGCGACGCCGACGTGGGGGCCTCCATGGCCACCCAGACCCCGGGCGTCGACGTGACGGCCGCCACCACCTCGACCGCGCTGGTGTCGGTCGCCCCGGCCACGGTCGCCTACGGCACGGTCGGCCCGACCATCAGTGTGGCCGTCGCGCCGCAGTTCCAGGGCAGCCCGACGGGCAGTGTCCTGGTCACGGCCGTCAACACCGTCACGTCGGCCTCCACCCCGCTGTGTGCCGTCACCCTGGCGGCCACCGTCTCCGGTGCCCCGAGTACCGGGTCCTGCGCCCCCTCGACGGTCACCGTGGTGCCCGCCACCTACGACCTCGACCTCACCTACACCCCGACGACCTCCGACTTCACCACGTCGTCCATCTCGGCCGCCTCCGCGCTCACCGTCACGACGGACGCCACCAACGCGGTCATCACCTCGGTCGACCCGTCGACGGTCGCCCTGGGCAGCGAGCAGCACGTGGTCATCACCACGACGGTCACCCCGCTCCACGCCGGGCCCGTCGCACCCGCGCCAACCGGCACCGTGACCCTGACGACCGTGGTGGGCACGGGACCCGGGGCGACGACAGTGGTCGTGTGCTCGGCGTCCCTCAGCCAGCCCGGTGGCGTCGGGACGCCGGTGACCGCCCGCTGTTCGCCGACGGCCAACTATCTCTCAGTGGGCACATACCAGCTGACCGCCTCCTACGCCGGGGACGCCAACTACGGCGGCTCGGTGTCGACCACGTCTCCGTTCACCATCACCCAGGCGCTGGCCACGGTGGCGGTCACCTCCTCGTCGCCCGCGGTCCTGCCCGGCCGGCCGGTCACCTTCACCGCCACGGTGGCCGCTCCCGCGGGCCTGCCGGCGCCGACCGGCACCGTCCGTTTCACCGACGCCACCTCGGGCGCCGTGCTCTGCGCGGCCGCCCCCGCGGTGACCACGGCGGAGATCACCCGGGCCACGTGCACGGCCATCCTGCCCACGACGCCCAGCCAGCAGATCGTCGCCACCTACTCCGGCGACGTCAACTACCCCACGGCGGTCGGCACCACGGTCCAGAACGTCAAGCACGGCTACTGGACGGTGGCCAAGGACGGCGGGGTCTTCGCCTTCGGGGACGCCCAGTTCTACGGCTCCATGGGAGGCAAGCCCCTCAACAAGCCGATCGTGGGGATCGCCGGGACCGCCGATGCCGGCGGCTACTGGCTGGTGGCCTCCGACGGCGGCATCTTCGCCTTCGGCAACGCCCAGTTCTACGGCTCGATGGGCAACAGGCACCTGAACCAGCCGGTCGTGGGCATGCAGCCGACCCGGGACGGCAAGGGCTACTGGCTGGTGGCGTCGGACGGGGGCGTCTTCAACTTCGGTGACGCCCAGTTCTACGGCTCGACGGGCAACCTGCACCTGAACTCGCCCATCGTGGGCCTGGTCGCCACCGACGACGGGCTCGGCTACTTCCTCGTGGCCGCCGACGGCGGGGTCTTCGCCTTCGGTGACGCCAAGTTCGCCGGCGGGGGCTCGCCGAACTCCTCCAGCCCGGTGGTGGGCCTGGCGCCCACGCCGTCGGGTGCCGGCTACTGGCTGGCCTCCAGCGACGGTGCGGTCTCCCACTTCGGCGACGCCGCGCCCTACGGCTCGATGGCCGGCAAGCCGCTGGTCTCACCCATCGTGGGCATCGCCTCGACCACCGACGGCAAGGGCTACTGGCTGGTGGCCGCCGACGGCGGGGTCTTCGCCTTCGGCAACGCCATCTTCGACGGCTCCAAGGGTGGGGAGCCGCTCAACTCACCCATGGTCTCGCTGGCCGACATCTGAGCGGGCCGGTCAGGCCCGCCCGGGCCGGCCGGTCAGGCCAGCCGCTTGGCCTCGGCCAGTCCGGCGGCGCTGTAGACCCCGTCCGGAAACACGGCGTCCCACGCGTCACGCACGCCCCGATAGTCCTCGGTGGGTCCGTAGGCGGCCCGGGCGGCGGCCACGACGTCGTCGCGTCGGGCGGCGACGACGGGGCCCAGGGCGAACTCCAGCTCGGTGTCGATCTGGGCGATCGCCTCGGCGAACCGGCGCTGGTGGCCGATGAGACGGGTGGCGTCGGGTGGTGGTGTCACAGGTCGTCCTTCAGAGGCTCGGGGTGGTGGAATCCGGGCTCCATCGTGTCACGTCCCCCGGCGGCGTCCGCTCACCCGTTCCCGAGCGCCCCGGCGGGCACGGCGCCGGCGGTCCGCACCCGACCGGTGTCGAGCGCCTGGTAGCCGGTCATCCCGGCCTCGAACGGCACCCGGTCGGGACGGCGGGGTGCGAAGAAGCTCATGGGCTGGGCCACCGTGACGGTGGCCGTCGTCGGATCACCCCGGAGATAGGCGGCACCGGTCGAGCGACGGTCGATGTCGCCCGTCGGCACGGCCTCGGTGCCCCCGGCGATGACGTCGTCGGTGTAGGTCGAGACCGCGTCGGTCGTGTCCGGGGTGTCGAGCGGGACGATGACGTCGCCGTAGTAGTGGACGTCGCCGTCGGGGACGTTCGAGTCGAACTCCTCGCCCCCGTCGATGGCCGGGCTGTCGGTCCGCAGGTTGCCGACCGCGGTGTTGAAGTACCCGTCGACGTTGACCGAGTCGAACACGTGGACGGCCCGCCCGCCGTTGCCGGCCAGGACGTTGCCCTCGATCAGGCCAGGCGTCGTGTACGGGGTGAGCCCGGCGACGTAGGGGATCGACAGGCTGTCGACGCTGATGCCGTTGCCGTCGGTCACGTAGGGATAGGTGCCGGCCCCGGAGGAGGAGTCGACCAGGCAGAGGACGTCGTAGACGTAGTTGCCCACCGCCCGGTAGCCGTAGCCGTCCAGCGTGTCGCCGGACGTGGCCACCGCCCCGTAGAAGGAGATGCCCGAGGTGTTGGTCGGGTTGTACCGGCTGGTGTCGTGGATCGTGTTGAACGACACGTCGACCTCGTCCCACCCGCCGGCCGGCAGCGGGTCGCCGTCGTAGACGGTGGCGGGGGAGTAGAAGGCGTTGACCCCGCCCCCGGGGAAGTCGTGGATGTCGTCGTCCCACACGAAGACGTGGTCCGAGTCGCGGAACACGGCCACCCCGGAGGGATTCGGGTCGGTCGCCGAGTCCAGGCCTTCGATCTGGAAGCCGTAGAGGCCCACGAAGCTCGACTCCTGGATGTCCACGCCGTCGTCGCCGGCCTCGTCGGCCACGTCGATGACGGGCCGCACCCGGGCGGAGGCGGACTGGATCGACAGCCAGTGGGTGGCGTCGCCCCGGTAGCCGTAGACGCTCAGGTAGCCGTAGGTGCCGGCGCCCACCAGGATCCGGTCACCCGGTCGGGCGACGTCCACGGCGTGCTGGACGGTGGCGTAGGCGGTCCGGGGCGAGTCGCCGTCGTTCGTGTCGGACCCCCCGGACGCCTCGACGTACACGGTCCGGGTGCCGGAGACGACCTGGTGTTCGTAGGCGGCGAGCAACGCCTTCGACATCCTGGCGGACCCCGGAGAGGTGGCCGACGGGCGGGCGGCGGCGGCCGAAGCAGCCAGGGCACCGCCGGTGACGCCCCCATCACAGGCGAGGAGGAGCACCAACCCCAGGACCGGACCCCGCTGCGGGAGATGTCGGACGGAACGTCGCACCGGCCCCCTCTCCGTCGTCGGCGCACGGCACCCCCTGCCGGGGCACCCCCGCCAGCTTCCCACCATCCGGTACCGGCGGGACAGGGGTCGTCGTCAGCCCCCGTCAGTCGCCCGCGACCGCCTCCTCCAGCAGGCCGAGGTCCCGCAGGCTCTCGGCCGACTCGACGATGGTCGTCCCGGCCGGGCGGGGGCGCCAGCCCAGCTCGTCGCGGGCCCGGTCGTTGTGGATGATCAGCCGCGGGGGATCCTCACCGGGCACCTCCTCGGTGGGCACCCGTCGGGCCAGGGGCCCGAGGCGGTCCCGCAGGATCCGGGCCAACTCGAGGAAGCTGATGGTCGGACCGTCCGCCAGGGCCAGGTAGCGCCGGCCTGCGGCCTCCGGGGTGGCCATGGCCCGCAGGTGCAGATCGGCGACGTCCCGGACGTCGGCGACGCCGAAGCGCTGGCGGGGGACGGCCGGCATCTTGCCGTCCAGCATCATCTCGAGCAGCCGCAGCGAGGAGACCAGGTGCGGCGATCGGGACGGACCCAGGATGAAGGTGGGGTTGACCACCACGAGTTCCGTGTCGCCGCCCTCGTGCTCGACGAAGTCCCACGCGGCCCGTTCGGCGATGGCCTTGGAGCGGGGGTAGGGGGCGAGCCCCGGGGTGTCAGGGTCGGTCCAGTCGGCCTCGGTGAACTCGGCACCGGGCTTCGGCCAGTACCCGACGGCGGCGAACGACGAGGTGAGCACCACCCGCCGGGCGCCGACGTCGCGGGCGGCCCGCAACACGCGGACCGTGCCCTCCCGGGCCGGCACGACGAGTTCGTCGGGATCGTCGGGTTGGACGTAGGGAATGGGTGAGGCCACGTGGTGGACCTCCGCACAGCCGTCCAGGGCGGCGGCCCATCCCTCGTCGGACGTCAGCTCGGCGAAGACGACCTCCACCTCCCTGTCGTCGTGGCCGCTCCGGCGGACCGCCTCGCGCAGCTCGGCCTCCCGGGCCGGGGTCCGCACCGTGGCCCGCACGGGGTGCCCGGCCGCCAGCAGGGCGACGACGACCTCGGAGCCGACGTAGCCGGAGGCACCGGTCACCAGGACGGGGCTCATCGCAGCACCTCCTCGAGGCGGGGCAGCATGGCCTGGACGCGCCTGCCCGCCTCGGCCTCCGCCTCGGCGTCCCCGCGGTCCCTGGCATCCCACAGCGCGGCCTTCTCGCGCAGGTACTGGCGGTGGACGCGCAGGGTGGCGATCTCCTGTTCGACCCGTTCGGCGTGGCGGGTGAGGAGCTCGCGCTGCTCGGCCGCCGCCGAGTGCCCCCGGGCCCGGTTGGCCTGGTAGGTGCGCATGTCCTCGATGCCGACGCCCATCGAGCGCAGGCAGGCCAGGGCCTGCAGCGTGTCGAGGTCCTCGTCGCGGTCGCGGCGGTGCCGGCTGGACGTGTCGCGGGGGATCGGTCCGATGAGGCCGACCTGTTCGTAGTAGCGCAGCGTGGGCTCGCTGAGACCGCTGCGTCGGGACGCTTCCTGGATGGTGAGAGTGGCCATGGAGGCAGCCAACCACACCTCAAGCGCTTGAGGTCAAGGGCGTTCCGGGCCCCTGTTCCGGGCGGGGGTCGAGGCGGGGCTCAGGCGGGGGTGCCGTCGAGCAGCCCGGTGAGCAGGTCCACGAGGAGGGCCCGCTCGCGGGTCGAGTCGATCGGCAGGGGCGACAGCATCTGGGCCGTGACCAGGCCACGGAGCGTGGCCCACAGGACCTCGCCGACGACCTGACCCGGACGCCCGGACGCGTCCCCGTCGTCGAAGAGGACGCTGCTCAGCTTCTCCATGTCCCGCGCCTGGTCCTCGAGCTCGCCGAAGCGGGCCCGGTCCGGGCCGGTCCGGGCCGAGATCAGGATCTCGAGGCTGGCGCGCGACTCGGGGCTCGAGAACGCCGACCAGGCGGCCTCGACCACGGCCTCGACGCGTTGGCGGGTGGTCCCGTCGGGCACGGACACCGACTCGATGCTGTGCCGGAAGCGCGCGTAGCCGTGGGCGTTGACCGCCGACAGCAGCCCCCGCCGGTCGCCGAAGTGGTACTGGATGACGCCCCAGGTCACCCCGGCCCGCTCGGCGATGTGACTGGCGCTGGCGGCGGCGAACCCCTCCTCGTTGATGCAGCGGACGGTCTCGTCGATGATGGCGTCGCGGGTGCGGTCCCCCCGCTCCTGGGCGCGGCCGACGTTGCGGGTCGCCCGCACCGGCGCGGGGTCCGAGGGGCGCGTCGGCGTCATCGCATCAGACCGCCCACCTGGGACACCGGCAGGTCGCGCAGGGACACCAGCCCGGGTGCCGCGGCACACACCGCGTCGATGGCGTTGACGGCCTTGGCCGCGGTGGAGATCACACCGGCCTCGTTGTGGTCGACACCGTCGAGGCCCAGGTGCGTGTTGATCTCGACCCCGGGGCTGCCGCTGACCACGACCCGGTGGACACCCGGCCGGCCTTCCGGCGGGACGGGCCACTCCGGTGCCGCGGCGGACGTCAGGCGGTTGACGTGCTCCATGACGATGCGGGGCTCGCCGCCGACGATGCCCTCCACGGCGAACCGCACGGCGGCCACCTCGCCCGGGTCGACGTGCATCATCGTGCAGTCGATGGGTTCGGTCGCCACCCACGGCTCGTGGCGCTCGCGGATCTCGTCGAGCCCGACCCCGAGCTCGTCGGCCAGCAGCTGGACCGGGCCACCCCAGATCGAGGCCAGGACCCCGGGCAGGAAGAGCATGGGAACGGTGTCGGGTGTGGCCCCGAACCCGAAGCTGACCCCGGTGAACTCGGCGTCGTCGTAGGAGCCGTAGTCGCAGATCTCCTGGACGAGGACGGTGTCGACGTCGGCGGTCAGGCTGAGTGCGGCGAAGGGCAGCAGGTCGCCGGAGAACCCGGGGTCGACCCCGTTGACGTACATCGTGCTGCCGCCCTCCTTGCACGCCGCCTCCAGGGGTTCGGTCAGCCAGGCGTCGGCGTGGGGCGGGTAGATCAGCCACACCAGCGAGGTCGCCACCACGTTGGTCCCGGCCGCCAGGAAGGCGGTCAACTCGGCGAGCGCCTCGTGCGGCCGCGTCTCGGCCTGGCTCATGTAGACCACGCAGTCGGCCCCGAGGGCGACCAGGGCGTCGACGTCGTCGGTGGCGAGGACGCCGGTGGGCGTGTCGAGCCCGCACAGCTCGGCGGCGTCGCGTCCCACTTTGCCGGGACCGGAGGCGTGGACCCCGACGAGGTCGAGGTCGGGTCGCTCGATGAGCTGGCGGAGCGCGTGGCGGCCGACATTGCCCGTCGAGAACTGGATCACCCGCAGCGCCATCGATTCCCCTCCACGTGGCGGACGGGGCCGCCGATCGGTGAGACGGACCGGACCGCCTCTTGCGCCAAATCATAGAGCGATTAATGTTTTCCTGTACGCCCGACCGGTCCGGTCGACAGTAGGCGAACACGCGGCCGGGTCGTCCGGCCGCAGGCACCGGTGCGTCATCACCGGTCGATCAAGGGGGAGGAACGCCCGTGGGAGTGCTCGACGGCAAGGTGGCGGTGGTCACCGGGACCAGCAGGGGAGTGGGCGTGGGCATCGCCCACGAACTGCTCCGGGCCGGAGCGACGGTGGTGGGGTGCTCCCGTGGTCCGCTGCCGGCGCTGCCCGGTGCCGAGGACATCCCCGGTGGGGCCGAGCGCTCGGTGCAGTGGGTCTGCGACCAGGGCGACTACCGGGCCATCGACGAGTTCGTCCAGCGGGTGGTCGACACCTACGGACGGATCGACATCCTGGTCAACAACGCCGGCGGGACGGTGCCCGCACCCCACGTCGAGGACATCCCCGAGCTGGTGCAGAAGATCCAGGGGGCGCCCCGGGGGGCGGACGACTTCGAGCGCACCGTGCTCTACCACTCGTTCGCCATCCAGATGAACCTGATCAGCCCGCTGTGGTTCGCCATCCGCGTCTACCGCCAGATGCGCGACCAGGAGGGCACCGGCTCGATCATCAACATCTCGAGCGGCGCCGGGCACCCGGCCGGGTCGCCGACCCTCGTCTCCTACGGGGCGGCCAAGGCGGGCCTCAACCACCTGACCCGTTCGCTGGCCGAGGAGTGGGGCCCGAAGGCCCGGGTCAACTGTCTGGCCCTGGGTCCGACCATGACCGACAACTTCCGCTCGTTCGTGCTGCCGGCCGACGACCCGGACGGGTCGGACTACTTCGTCAACGTGCCCCTCGGCCGGGCCGGCGAGCCCTCCGAGGTCGGGCGCACGTGTGTGTTCCTCAGCTCGGGTGAGGCGGACTACATCAGCGGCACCACCATCGAGATGGACGGCGGGATGCTGCCCGGCGTGCTCTACGAGGCGGGCCTGAAGACCATCACGGACCTCCTGTGACCCACCCCGGCACGCCCCGACTCCGGGGGGTGCGTCGATGAAGGTCCACCACGCGGTGTTCTGCGTGCACACCGCCAACCAGGAGCAGGCCGCCGACCTCTGGCGCGACCTCGGGCTGACCTTCGCCGAGGTGGTGCTGGAGGATCTCGACATCCGGGTCCTCATCGACTGGGAGGCCGGCATCGAACTGCTGTCGCCGCTGCCCGACGCCGGTGCGGCGGCCGCGGCGTTCACCACGTTCCTCGAGACGCACGGAGAGGGGCTCTTCTCCCTGGCGATGGGTGTCGACGAGGTGGACGGCCCCGAGGCCATCGCCCGGCGCTACGGCGCCCTGGTGGAGTACCGCCAACACCGCGAGGTCGGCGCCATGGTCATCGACGAGGTGCAGCTGGCCCCGGTGCACGGCATGCCCATCACCTTCCTGGCGGTGGGTGGCGTGGACTGAGGTTCCGAGCGGGGAAGGCGATCACCCGGAGGAGACCCCGCACCGCGGACTCAGTCGACCGCCTTGGCGAGGAGCTGGTGCAGCTCGGCCCGCTCGGTGGGGCTGAGGGGTCCGAGGACGTCGTCCTCGACGCTCTCGATCCCCTTTTCCGCCGCGGCCAGGGCCCGGACACCCTCGTCGGTGATCTCGACGAGGTGACGGCGCCGGTCGGAAGGGTCGCGCCGGCGGAGGGCGAACTCCCGCGACTCGAGGTCGTTCAACAGCAGCACCAGGTTGTTGGCGTCGACGCACAGGATGTCCCCCAACTCCTGCTGGGTGATGGGGCTGTGCTCACGCAGCATGGCGAGGGAGGCGAACTCCTTCACCCGCATGCCCAGCAGTTCCTCGGACGTGCGCCGGTAGATGAGCCGCGACAACCGAGTCACGAGGACCGTCACTCCGGGGGTGGTGCTGGACGACATCGCCGCCAGTCTAGGCGGATCGCTACCGATTCCGCTACTACCCCGCTGGCTTGACACTCACTAGCACAGTGACTATCAATGGATGGGTTGCTTTAGTGCGAAGAGAGCGAGACACACCCCGTATGCCGTCGTCCATCAAGGGACTCCTCAACGAACGTCGCCGCTGGATCGCGCTGATCGTCGTCTGCTTCGCCATGTTGATGAACACGCTCGACCAGACGATCGTGAACGTGGCCCTGCCGACCATCCAGCACGACCTGCACTTCACCCAGTCCGCACTGGCCTGGGTGATCGACGCCTACCTCATCACCTTCGCCGGGGCCCTCCTGCTGGCCGGCCGGCTCGGCGACCTCATCGGTCGCAAGAAGGTCTTCCTCGTCGGGGTGGCGCTGTTCACCCTGTCGTCGGCCGCCTGCGGTGCGGCCGACACCCAGGCGCTCCTGGTGGGCGCCCGGTTCACCCAGGGCCTCGGGGCCGCCCTGTCGTCGTCGGTCATCCTGGCCATCATCGTGGCCGACTTCCCCATACCGGCCGAGCGGGCGAAGGCGATGAGCTCGTACATCATCGTGGCCGTGGGTGGCGGGTCACTCGGCCTCCTCGTCGGGGGCTACGTCACCCAGTCGCTCTCCTGGCACTGGATCTTCTTCATCAACATCCCCATCGGCATCCTGACCTTCGCGATGGGCACCGTCCTGATCGACGAGAACCGTGGACTGGGCATCCGGGCGGGCCTCGACGTCGGCGGCGCCATCCTCAGTACCGGTGGGTTGATGCTGGCCATCTACGCCATCGTGAGCTCGAGCCAGTACGGGTGGGACTCGGCCCACACCCTGACGCTCGGTGGGGCCGCCCTCGTCGTGCTGGCCGCGTTCGTGCTGCTCGAGAGCCGGCTCACGCACCCCCTCATGCCCATGCCGGTCCTGCGGTCGCCGGGCCTGTTGACCTCGAGCCTGATCCGGGGCCTGATGGTCGTCGGCATGTACAGCACGTTCTTCATCGGCGTCCTCTACTTCCAGCACGTGCTGGGCTACAACTCGGTCGCCACGGGCCTGGCCTTCCTGCCCCAGACGCTGATGGTGGCGGTCATGTCCACCGGCATCACCAACCGCATCGTGCGTCGGTTCGGGGCCAAGCCCACAGCCCTCATGGGCCTGGTGGTGGTCGGCGTCGGGCTGACGCTGTTCGTCCTGTCCGGACCGCACACCGCCTACTTCCCGCAGATCTTCGTCGCCGTCCTGCTCATCGGCTTCGGTGCGGCCGCGGCGTTCACGCCGCTGCTGACCATCGCCCTGGCCAGCGTGCCGGCCCAGGATGCGGGCATCGGCTCGGGCATCGTCAACGTGTCCCAACAGGTGTCGGGTGCGCTCTCGGTGGCCGTCCTCGGAGCGGTGGCCACCAGCCGCACGGCCACGCTGATCGCCTCGGGCCATTCGACGATCGATGCGCTCGACGGCGGCTACCGCCTCGCCTTCATGGTGGCACTGGCCAGCGTGCTGCTGGCGCTGGTGCTCGGAGCGCTCATCCTCAAGCGACCCGACGCCCCGGTGGCGCACTCGGTCGAGGAGGACGAGCTGCTCGACGCCGAATCCGAGACGATGATCTCGGAGATCCTGTAGCTGTGCAGTCGACCTGACCGTGCAGTCGACCTGACCGTGCAGCTCAGCTGAGCCGTCAGTCGCCGAGGCCGTGGCCCAGTTCGGCGAGCTCGTCACGTAGGACGGCCACCTCGCGCCGCAGGGTTTCCACCTCGGACCGCAACACGTCGACCTCGCCCGGGGACGAAGACGACGGCGACGGCGACGGCGACGGCCCCGAGGGTGGGACGGGGGAGGTCTCCGGAGCGGCGGTGTCGGGCGATCCGCCAGGCCCATCTCCGTCGAACTCCGTGACCACCCGTTCGGTGCCCCAGGGGGCGGCGACGGTCTGCTGCCAGCGGTCCTCCTTCTGGCCGGGCCGGCGGGGCAGCAGCGTGGCCAGGCCCTCGGAGTGCTCGGCCAGGACGGTGAGCTGGTCCTGGACGTCGCTGACCGAGGGGAAGTCGACCATCCGCTCGGAGCGGGCCCGCAGTTCGCCCACCGTCTGGGGTCCACGGAGGAGCAGGGTGGCCACGAGGGCGTAGCGGGGGGCGTCGAGACCCCACACCTCGTCGAGCACGTGGCGGTAGCGCTTCACCGAGCGCCCGTGGGAGGGAAGGACGACGCGGACGAGGTGGAGGCTCCGGAGCTCGTCCAGGGCCGCCAGCACGGCGTCGTCGGTGAGCGTGACCACCGGGTCGCGGTTGGTGGCCTGGTTGGTCGCGGCGACGAGGGCGTTCAGGGTCAGCGGGTACTGCTGGGGCGTGGTGAGCTGCTTCTCGACCAGGCACCCGAGCACCCGGCCGGCCTCGGGGGATAGGGGCACCCCCGGAGAGTAGCGGGCGGGTTCCGGGCCGCGTGGGCCGTCACTCGAAGCGGATGGTGTCCTCGTGGCCGAGGCGGGGGAGCCGGTCGAACCACGGCTCGACACCGGGGTGGCCGATGTTGACGACGAGGATGGACTTCCACCGGCCGTCGGGAAAGAACTCGGCGTCCATGCCGGCGGCGTCGAATCCGGCCATGGGGCCGGCGGCGAGACCGTGGGCCCGGACCGAGAGGATGAAGTAGCCGGCCTGCAGGTTGGCGTTGAAACGGCCGGTGGTCGACCGCATCTCCTCGTTCTCCTCGAAGACGTCCTTCAGCTCGGGGCGGAACGGCAGGACCTCGGGGATGAACTCGTGGAACTGGGTGTCCACGGCGAGGACGGCCACGGCCGGTGCGGTGGCCGTCTTGGCCTTGTTGCCGTCGGACATGTGCTCGACCAGACGCTCACGGGCCGGACCGGGGCGCACGTAGAGGACGCGCAGGGGCTGGGTGTTGGCGGCGGTGGGGGCCCACTTGGCCAGCTCCCAGATGTCGGCGAGCTCGTCATCGCTGACCGGAGTGTCCGCAAAGGTATTGGCTGTGCGGGCATGGGTGAAGAGGGTGGCCCGACCGGCGTCATCGAGCCTCTGGAGGGCCGGTACGTCGATCTCGTTGACAGTGGTCACAGGTGCTCCTCGTCGAAAAGTTGTCTGGACAACTACTCTACCGGGGCCGGTCCGTCGACCGATCACCCGGATCGGGGGTCACGACGCGATCGCCGGGCCGGTCTTCCCGAAGACGAGGGCATCGATGGCCACGGGTCGGGCGCTCGACCCGTCGATCGAGCAGGACGGGTTGAACACCAGCCAGTAGTGCCCTCCGCGGCTGAAGACCGACTCCTCGCCGGGGCCGGCGTCCCGGGCGCTGCTGGCGACGAGCGGTGTGTCGCCGGTGTCCGCGCACGGACCGAGCGGACCGGCACAGCTCGCCACGCCGATGGCGTAGTCGGAGGTCCAGTACCCGGCACCGGCCGAGTAGAAGAGCCACGTCCGTCCCTCGACCGTCACCAGGTCGGGTGCCTCCACCAGCGAGTCCTGCCAGGCCCGGTCCGGAGCGAAGATCGGGGTCGGCGACCCCAGGAGACCGAGGCCGTCCGCACTCAGATTCTGGGTCCAGATGGTCGGGTGGCCGTACTTCGCCGGGTCGGAATTGTTGTCCGACTTCCACACGAGCGTGGGCGACCCGGACGGGGACACGTAGACCCGGGGGTCGATCGACCCGCCCAACGACAGCTGACAGACGAACGGGGTGGCCGCCGCCAGGAACGGACCCGTGGGGGAGTCGGCGATCGCATCTCCGATGCAGTGGACCGCCGGATCCGTGCCCCGGATCTGGGCGGCGAAGTACAGCACCCACCGGGTCCCGAACCGATGGACCTCGGGTGACCAGGTCGCCCCGGACTGCGCCCAGGCCGGCAGCACCGGTAGGGCGTCCTCCACCGGCCCCCAGGTGCCACCTCCGTTTCCGGTCTCGACCGGCACGTTCACCCAGGGCAGGGGCTGGGACGAGTACAGGTAGTAGGTGGTCCCCGAGGTGACGATGGCGGGATCGCCCCAGTCCAGAGGCCCTGCCAGGACCTCGGTCCCCGGTTCCGTGGGGCTCGTGTGAGTGGGAACAGCGGATCGGCCCACGGGGGGAGCCGAGGGGCGCGGAGGGATGCCCGGCGCCGAGGCCTCCGACGGTGACGGCCCGGCATTCGTGGCCACCAGCGACAACCCGAGGGCCCCGAGTCCGACGACGAGGCAGACCAGGATGGGCCGGCGTCGACCGTGTGGATGCGATGCGTACGCAGCCCGAGCGTGTGGTGTCCGTGTTCTCATCACCTGGGGAACGAACGATCACGGCCGATCTTGCGGTGGAATCCGACAATTCCTGCATCGTCGCTGACGCCGGATCGGATCCGGCCTCCCGGGCCCGTGCCGTCCTGGGACGGCCGACCTACGGCAGGGGGATCCCGAGGCCCGTCACGGTCCGGCTGACGGGACGGATTACCGGAGTCAGCACGGGGTCGGTCACCGTGGTCTGGACGGTTCCGCCGGCTGCGTTCGCGACGGTTGCGGTGACCCCGGACACCGTCCCCACGATCTTCTGGGTGGCGCCGGTCACCGTGGAGACGACGTTCGTGGGCGCCAGCGGAGTGCCCGGGTCAGCGGCGGTCCGGGCGGCGCCGGGCGACGGAGCGGTGACCGGCCCCGCCGGTGAGGCCGTAGCCGGGGGCACCGCCGAAGACCCGACACGGAACGGAGCGTTCCGAACCGCCGACGCCGGGCTGACCCCGGCCGCGGCCGCGGCCGGGGTCGACGGGGCGGGCGGGGCGTGCGTGGTCCGAGGAGTGGTGGTTGCAGATCGGTTGGTGACCGCAGCCTCCGTCCCCGTGCCGGTGTGGACCGTCACGATCGGCTCCGGGTGGGTCCCCGGAGACGACAGCAGCGGAGCTGTTGCCGCCCCGGCGCCGAGGAAGATGACCGCCGCCACCGCGGCCCGCGCCGGCAGTGACACCCTTCCGGGCTCGTGGAGGGTGTGGGCGAGACGGACCATCCGGTGGCGGAGGGTGAAGAACCCCGTGGTGCCCGTGGCGAACAGGGCGGCCACCCCCTCGGACAGGTGCTGGAACTTCTGTCGCAGCGATGCCCGGGCGCGCCAGAGTAGGGAGTCGACGGCGTTGGGCTCGAGTCCCTCGTGGGCGGCGATGTCCTGGACGGACCATTCGAGCGCCTCGCGGAGGTAGAGCACGCGTCGGTGTCGCTCGTTGAGCAGCTGCATCGCCTCGCCGGCGACGGTGGCGTCGATCGACGCGGAGAACACCTCTTCGATCCCCGGCGCATCGTCGGACGCGGCGGCGCCGACGAGCTCCGAGAGCGGTGCGGTCGGACGCTCCCGCCGCAGCACGTCCGTGCAGGCGTTCGACGCGATCACGTGGAGCCACGGGTAGAAGCGGCGTCGACCCTCGAAGTGCCCGATGGCCCGCCAGGCCCGGACGAACGCCTCCTGCGCGACGTCTTCGGCGTCGGCGTGGCTGCCGAGACGGCGGGCGCAGTGTCGCACGAGGCGATCGTGGTAGATCGCATACAGCTCGGCGAACGCTTCCCCACGGCCTGCCTGGCACTGCTCGACCAGGTGCCGGTCCCGTTCGAGATCGACATCATCCGTGACGATGGTCATGGTGACTTCCCCCTCGGCGGCGTGCGTTCCCCCACACGCCTGCCTCTCTGGCCCACCCCTACCCTACCCACTGGTCGCGAAACTCCTGCACGGAGGCGATTCTCGATCCGACCGCAAGATCGGTCGGTCCTTTCCGTTCTACCTGCAGTCGGTCCGAACGTCGGTCGACGAGCAGCTGGGGACACCGCGATGGGACCTGGGTCGAGGAGTACGGCACTTTCCGACGCCCACCCGTGGTCGAGTCGGTTGCACCACGACGTGGAGCAGTCCACGGGACGAAGGAGTCAGCCATGAGAAACCAGAAGACCAGTCCGATTACCGGGGCGCCCGGTAGCGCCAACCGGGCCATGACCGGCCAGGAGCCCGGCACCTGGTCGCTGCGACGCCGCATGGCGGTCGTCGGTGCCGGTGTCGCCGTGTGCGCACTCGGCGGTGTGGCCCTGGCCGGGCTCGGCGGCGCCACCGGCGGTGTGGCCTCGGCGAGCGGGATCGTCCCGACCCTCCCGTCGGGGTTCCCGTCCGGCACGCCGGGACTCCCCGACTTTCCCCCGTCGGTCTCCGCCCTCACCGCGGCTCTGACCTCGGTCCGTCCCGTCACCGGACAGGTGACCGCCCACGGTAACGGTGCCTCGGTCAGCGCGTCGGCGACGTCGACCGGCGCCCTGCCTCCGGTCCCCGGCCGCACGAGTGGCGTCACGGGCGTGACCTCGCTCGTCCCCACGGCCGCTCTTCCCGCCGCCGGGCTTCCGACGGCGGGTGGCACCTCACTCCCGATTCCGCCCTCGGCGCCGTCGGTCCCCTCCCTCCCGGTGAGTCCGCCCGCCGGACTCCCTGCCGTACCGACCATCCCCGGCGTGCCGTCGTTGCCCGTGGCCGCCCTCGTGCCCACCGGTGGTGGCACGGCCACCACGTGCGTCTCCACCCCTGCCCTCCCGGCGAGTCCGCTCGGAGCAGCGCCGGTCTCCGCAGGTGGCACGGGCTCGCTCTCTGCACCCCTCGGGGGAGTCGACGTGACCGTGTCGACCTCGGGAGCGTCCGTCTGCGCCGGCTAGCGAGGCGACCATCAGCCGTGCCGCCGCCCTCGACCTGCCCGCCGCGGGCGGCGGCACGCATGGCGCACCGCCGGTAGGGGCGGGGCACCGCTCGACCGATGCCCGGGCCGCCCCGGGCGAACTCCCGAAGCCGATGCCCGATAGGGTCGATCCCATGGCGGATACGGACGACGGCTGGCGACCCAGGACCGTGGGCGAAGCCCGCGAGTACCTCGACACCCACGAGCGGGACGGCGATCCGGACATCGTGCGGGCCTGTGAGGCACTGGTCGACGCCACCCCGCATCTCTCGGACTTCTCCAAGGCACCGCCCGACCAGCTGGAGGAGCGGGGGGCCGACTGAACCGGTCGGTGCCGCCGACGGACGGACCCGTCAGGCGAACACCACGTCCAGTGTGCGAGGCCCCCGTACCTGTCCTCCCGCCCACCGCACCTCGGCGTCGTCGGCCAGGTGGAAGACCGGCACCCGCTCGAGCCACTCCTCGATCGCCACGCGGAGTTCCATCCTCGCCAGGTTGGACCCCGCACACCGGTGGATGCCCGACCCGAAGGCGACGTGCCGGTTCTCCAGCCGGTCGAGGTGGACCTCGTCGGCGTGGTCGAAGACGGAGGGATCGCGGTTGGCCGCCGGAAAATTCATGAGCACCTTGTCGCCCTGCTGCATCGGGCAGCCGTGGAACTCGACGTCGGTCGTGACGGCCCGGGCCATCGTCACCGGCGCATAGGCGCGCAACAACTCCTCGACCGCCGTGTCCATGAGCTCCGGTTCGGCGACGAGTCGCTGACGGTCGTCGTCGTGGGTCGCCAGGTGCCAGAGGGACGAGCCGATGGCACTCCACGTGGTGTCGATGCCGGCGATCATCGTGAGGATGGCCATGCCGAGGATCACCATGTCGTCGACCGGCGCACCCTCGACCTCGGAGCGGAGCAGGTAGGTGAGGAGGTCGTCGCCCTCGACGTCCCGCCGCTCGTTGATCCGGTCCCACAGGTAGTAGCCGATGCCGAACATGCCCCGCTCGACCCGTCGGGGGTCGTCGGCGAACTCCAGCACGTCACGCACCCACCCGGTGAAGGTGTCGGCGAGTTCTTCGGGGATCCCGAGGATCGCCCCGATCACCCGCACCGGAATCTGCTGGGCGTAGTCGACCGCGGCGTCCGCCCGGCCGGATTCCAGGTGGGCGTCGATCAACGATCCGCACAGCGCACGGGTCATCGGTTCGTACGTCGCCACCCGGGCATGGGAGAACCAGGGGAGGAGCAGCCGGCGGGTCCAGGTGTGGAGCGGTGGATCCGCCGTGATCGGGGGGAGTCCGTAGGTGAGGATCGGACTCTCGTCCTCCTCGGCCGAGTCGATGACGGTGGTGTTGGACGAGCTGAAGTGCTCGACGTCCTTGGCCAGGGCGGTCACGTCCGCATAGGTCGTCGGAAGCCAGGTCCGCCCCCTCCGGTCCGTACGGGCGATCGGGCACCGGCTCCGGAGTTCGTCCCAGCGCGGGAACGGGTCGCGGACGTACTCGTCGTCGAGGACGTCGAAGTCCGTCGTCCAGTCCACCACGGGTTCCGTCCTCGCCATCCGATGCCTCCTCGGTCCAGGAGATGCCGCACGTCACTCGATCGATGTCGGAGGTAGTTCCGACCCCGCGCCCCAACCGTAGGTGACGGGTGTGGGGAGTGCCGGGGCGGGGGGTCCGGCACCGGGAGGCGCCATTCGTCCGGCAGACGCCGGGGACCCAGGACTAACTTGACCCCATGGCATCTTCCGCAGAAGTCCATGAGGCCCTCGACCACCCCGTCATCGACAGCGACGGTCACATGGCGGAGCACCTGCCGACGCTCGCCCCCTACCTCGAACAGGAGGGGATCTCCCTCGAGGACCCGGCCCTGCGACGACTCGTCCCGCCCTACGGGGGGAGCGATATCCCGTGGCACGACCAGACGCCCGAGCAGCGGGCCATCACCCGGACCCCGCGGGGGCCCTGGTGGAGCGCTCCGTCGAGGCAGACCATCGACCTGGCCACCGCCCTGTTCCCCGCCCTGCTCCACGAGCGCCTCGACGAGATCGGCATCGACTTCGGCGTCGTCTACCCGAGTCTCGGCCTCGTCTTCCTCCACGCCGCCGACGAGGCCTTCCGCCGGGGGGCCTGCCGGGCGCTCAACCGTTCCAACGCCGAGACGTTCGCGCCGCTCTCGGACCGGCTCACCCCGGTGGCGGCCATCCCCATGCACACGCCCGAGGAGGCCATCGCCGAACTGGACTACGCGGTGGGCACCCTCGGTTTCAAGGCCGTCCTCTGCGCCGGCTACGTGCAGCGCCCGTTCGCCGCGCTGGCCGACGCCGACCCCGAGCTCTCCCGCCACGCCTTCTGGCTCGACCAGTTCGGACTCGACTCGGCCTACGACTACGACCCGGTGTGGGCCCGGGCCCAGGAGCTCGGGGTGTCGATCGCCTTCCACTCCGGCTTCATCGGCATGACCCCCTACCGGTCGCCGACCAGCTACGTGTCCAACCATCTGTCGATGCTGGCCGAGGGCCAGCAGGCCCTGGCCAAGTCCCTCTTCCTCGGTGGGGTCACCCGGCGCTTCCCGGACATGAACTTCGCCTTCCTGGAGGGCGGGGTGGCGTGGGCCGCCGCCCTCTACAACGACATCGTGGGCCATTGGGAGAAGCGCAACCTGCACGCGCTCCGGGCCAACCTCGACCCGGCGCTGATCGACCGGGACGTGATCCTCGAGATGTTCGGTCGCTTCGCCCCCGATGCCCGGCGCCTCCCCTCCGCCGTGACCCGCCGCCCGTCCGAGCCCGAGGACATGCTGGACGAGTGGGCGGCGTGCGGGATCGAGAAGGTCGAGGACATCAAGGCCCTCTTCGGTGACCGGTTCTGGTTCGGCTGTGAGGCGGACGACCCGATGACGTCGCTGGCCTTCAACACCGCCATCAACCCCTTCGGCTCCGAGCTCAAGGTCATGCTCGGCTCCGACATCTCCCACTGGGACCTGCCCGACGTGTCCGAGGTGCTGGAGGAGGCCTACGAGATGGTCGACAACGGCTGGATCGACAAGGTGGCGTTCCGCCAGTTCGTCTTCACCAACCCGGCCCGGTTCTACACGGGAACCAATCCCCGCTTCTTCGAGGGGACCGTGGTCGAGTCGGCCGTCGCCGACCTGCTGGCCGGGGACTGACGTGCACGACCTGGTCATCCGGGGAGGTCGTGTCGTCGACGGCACCGGGCGGCCGGCCCGGGTCGCCGACGTGGCCGTCGACGACGGTCGGATCGTGGAGGTCGGGGTCGTGGCCGATGCCGGCGAGCGCGAGATCGACGCCACCGGCAGGGTGGTCAGCCCCGGGTTCATCGACATCCACACCCACTACGACGCCCAGCTCTTGTGGGACACGACGGCCAGTCCCTCGGTCCAGCACGGGGTGACCACCGTCATCGGTGGGAACTGCGGGTTCTCCATCGCCCCCCTCGGGCCCGGTGACGCCGACTACATCCAGGCCATGATGGCGGTGGTCGAGGGGATCCCCGCCGACGCCCTGCTCGGGGGCGGACCGTGGTCGTGGGGGACGTTCGCCGACTACCTCGACCGGGTCGACACCGGACTGTCGGTCAACGCCGGGTTCCTGGTCGGGCACTCGACCGTGCGCCGCGTGGTGATGGGTGACCGGGCCACGTGGGACGAGGCCTCGCCCGACCAGCTCGACGCCATGGTCGCCCTGGTGGAGGAGTCCCTCGAGGGCGGTGCGCTCGGGCTCTCGTCCTCGTTGGGTGAAGGTCATCTCGACGGGGACCACCGACCCGTGCCGTCGAGTAGCGCCTCGTTCCCCGAATTCGTGGCGCTGGCCGGCGCCCTGCGCGGCCACGAGGGGACGACGCTCGAGTTCATCCCGACGATCGGCCCGATACCGGAGGACCGGGTGGAGCTGATGGCCGACATGTCGCTGGCCGCCGACCGGCCGCTCAACTGGAACCTGCTGGGCAGCCTGGCCAGCGAGGAGATCTGGGAGCAGCAGCTGCGGGCGTCCGACGTGGCCGCGGCCAAGGGCGCCCACGTGGTCGCCCTCGCCCTGCCCGACATGATGCGCATGCGCTCCAACACGATCCTGCCCGGCCTGCCCGGGTGGCGCGACGTGATCGCGCTCGATGCCGACGGCCGGAGGGCGGCCGCCGCCGACCCGGACACGCGGGCGACCCTCCGGGCCGGGGCGGAGAAGGTGGCGAGCCGGGCCATCGGCGTGCTGACCGACTTCTCCATGATGGAGGTGGCCGACCCCACGTCGGAGTGGGTGGGTCGGTCCCTCGGCGAGATCGCCGGGGCCCGGGGCACCGACGTCATCGACGTGCTGATCGACGTGGTCCTGCCCGACGACCTCACCCTCTATGTCGTCCTCCCGTCGCTCACCCCCAGCCTGGGGCGGACCGATGAGGGGTGGGCGGCCCGGGTGGAGGTGTGGAAGGACCCCCGGGTGATCCTCGGGGGCTCGGACGCCGGGGCCCATCTCGACCTGATGTGCCACGCCAACTACCCGACCCGGGTGCTCGGCGAGGTCGTGCGGGAGCGGGAGCTGTTGAGCGTGGAGGAGGCGGTCGAGATGATGACCGACCGTCCCGCCCGCCACTACGGCCTGCGTGACCGGGGCCGCATCGCGCCCGGCTGGCACGCCGACCTGGTGGTCTTCGACCCATCCACGGTGGCCAGCGGCCCGGCCGAGCTGGTCCACGACCTGCCCGGCGGGGGCGAGCGCCTGGTGGCCGGGTCGGTGGGGGTGGACCACGTGATCGTCGGGGGCGTCGAGGTGGTCACCGACGGGACGCCGACCGGGGAGCGTCCGGGCCGGGTACTGCGGTCGGGCCGGGACACGGCGACCGTGTCGCTGGCCGACGTCAGGCCGTAGCGGCCCCGTCGATCACCAGCGTCGTCCCACTGATGGTCCGGGCGTCGTCCGAGGCCAGGTAGGCGACCGCGGCGGCCACCTCACCGGTCTCGATGATCCGGCCCATGGGGGAGGCGGCCCGGGCGAACAGCGACAGGTCGGCCCCCTCGGGGATGACGAAATTCCGCAGGAACGGCGTGTCGACCGATGCCGGGCAGACCGCGTTCACCCGGACGCCGGCTTTGGCGAGCTCGATGGCCATCGACCTGGTCAGCATGACCACACCCCCCTTGGAGGCGCAGTAGGCGGCGTTGTAGGGCGTGGCCCGCAGCCCCGCCACCGAGCCCATGTTGACGATGCACCCCTTCGACTCGAGCAGGGCGGGCACCCCCGCCTGGGACAGCAGGAACGTGCCGGTCAGGTTGATGTCGATG
>Ga0302267_10001508_pt1 | contig 29727 bp, 12 predicted proteins | sample III_Bog_E1_3_FD_194555 | JGI IMG/M metagenome (GOLD analysis project Ga0302267, IMG submission 194555) | Peat permafrost microbial communities from Stordalen Mire near Abisko, Sweden - III_Bog_E1_3 | ecosystem: Environmental > Terrestrial > Soil > Wetlands > Peat | place: Sweden: Abisko...
GCGGTCCACCTGAAGAAGAAGGCTCTCGGCCGCCAGTTCGCGCCGGCGCTGCGCATCTCCACGCAGGACCTGGGGCACGCCGTGTCGATCCGCATCCACGACAACGGCCCCGGCATCCCGGCCGAGGTGCGGGACAAGATGTGGAGCCCGTTCTTCACCACCAAGCCGACCGGCGACGGCACCGGGCTCGGCCTCTCCATCAGCCGCGACATCGTCCACGGGACGGGCGGCACGCTCGAGGTGGAGACCGGGGAGGGGCAGTTCACCGAGTTCATCATCACGCTGCCCCGCAAGGAGGCCGAGGGCGGCTGAAGGTGTGACGGGACAAGCGTCGGGAGCGCCGCGAAGCTAGGGAGGCTGACCGAGGAATCCTCTGCGATTTTGAGGGAAGCCGACCGACGATTCGCGGCGTGAGTAGCTTTTCCCGTCACACCTTGAGCCCGTCCCAGCTCGAGCGCACGCCTCACCCCCCCTGCAGCTGCTCCAGCCTGACGCGGATCCGCCCCTTCACCTTCTCCTCGAGCTGCCGGACCCTCTCCCGGCTCACCCCCCAGGTGGCCCCGAGCTCCTCCAGCGTCGCCGGATCCTCCGCCAGCAGCCGCCGCCGCACGATGTCCTGATCGCGCAGGGGGAGCTCGGCGAGGATGGTCGCCAGCATGGCCCGGAGCTGGTCGCGCTCGTCGACGTCGCAGAGCGTGTCCTCCGGCGAGCCGGCGCCATCCGAGAGGCGATCGACCAGGCTCGGACCGTCGCCTTCGGGCTGGGGGCTCAGGCTCACGTCGCCGGCCATCAGCAGGGGGAGCAGCTCGGTGACGCGCTCGGTGGACATGCCGCACATCGCCGCCAGTGCCTCGGGGCGCTGCTCGCGGGTGCGCCGGTAGAGCCACAGCGCCCGGCGCTCGCCCTTGGAGGAGCCGGGCCGGACGATGCGGTACTGACGGGCGACGAACTCGCGGATCTCGGCGCGGATCCAGTAGCCGGCGTACTTCGCCAGCCGCACGCCGCGGCCGGGGTCGAAGCGCTCGACGGCCTTGAGCAGCCCGAGGTTGCCCTCCTGCACGAGATCCTCGAGGAGCAGCCCGCAGCGCCGGTACTCCCAGGCGATGGCCATGACGCTGGAGAGGCAGCCCTCGATGAGGCGGCCGGCGGCGGCGCGCTCGCCGCCCTGGTACCGCTCCGCGAGGTCGCGCTCGAGGGCCGGGGTGAGCGGCGGGCGGCGCGAGACTTCGACGCGGTAGAACGAGAGAGGGGCGGTGGCGGCGTTCATCGTGGTCACTCTCCTGCGGCCACGTCCGCCGCAGTGGCCCGCCTATCACGCCGTGTGCCACGGGCGTCCCCGCCCGAAGTCCGACCGCGGCCGCGCCGGTGTCGCTGTCCATCGTCGGGATTCCGGTGACCCTGTCGGCTTTCCGACAAACGCTGGGTGTCGTGAGTCGCGCGCCGGGGCCCGCCTCGTCAGGGGGCTGCTGGCTCGGCGGGCGCGGGCTTTTTCACCGTGATGTCCAGCGGCGCTCCCTTCCACGTCTCGCTCCAGGCATGGAACGCGCCGACCTTGACGTGGACCAGCTCGATCGGCCGCTCCTCCGGGAGGTGCTCGAACGCGAACGTGGTCTTGCCGGCCGCGACCGTGTGGGTCACCGCCTCGATGAGGTGGCGGTGGTGATCGAGCGCCTCCACCGTGACCGGGCCGAGGGGGCGTGCCGCGGTGAGCGTGGCCGTGGAGAGGCTCTCGAACGAGAGCTCGAGCTCGGGGGCGGGCGGCGCGGGCACCGTGTAGCTCGCCGCCCAGGGGTCGCGCTGTCGATCGCCCTGGACGAGGTGGGACGCCGCCGCGTCGTCGAGGCGCCGGCCGAGCGGACCATGGTGCTCGTAGCCGCGCGCGACCGGCCCCACCACCACCCGCGGCGCGCCGCCGGTGTCGACCACGAAGATGCCCAGGCGCGGCGAGGTGGCGCCCACGTAGGCCACCGTCTGCGTCTCGCCGGAGGTGAAGTAGTCGGCCACGAGATCGGCGCGGGCGAGCGCGTCGAGGCGGGCGGGGAACATGTCGAAGTACCAGCCCGTGAAGGTGGGCGGACCCTGGCTGGTGCCGGGCTCTCTCTCCACGACCATCGAGAGCCAGTCGATCTCGGTGGCCGAGAGCGCGCGGCCGGCGAGCTCGTCTCCGCTGATGGCGTCGAGGACGCGCAGCACCCGGGCGAGGTTGGTGAAGTAGCCGTGGGCGTAGGCCTGGTCGCCGGGATCGATGACGGCGACGGCGGCGGCGCCGCGCTCGGCGTAGGCGATGAGCCGCTGGTAGACCGCGGGCGCCGGCTCGACGTACCCGTCGGGGATGGTGCAGCCGCCCTCGTCGTAGGCCTGTCCGGCGATGAGCACCGCGTCGTGGCGCAGCTGCGCGAACGCGGTGATGGTGGAGTCGAGGCGGAGGTCGGCGAAGGCGTCGCTCGTCATGAACGAGGGGAGAGCCCCGGCCGGGCGCTCGCCGAGGCCGAGGATGGCCTGGAGCCAGAGGCCGAAGAGATCCTCCCCGGTGGAGGCCGCGTGCGCGAGGGCGCGCGCCTCGCCGAGGCCGGCCGCGAGCTGCGGGAAGCGGGCCTCCTCGTCGGCGAGATAGACCCGCGCGCGATCCTGGCCGAGCGCGTAGCCCATCTCGGCCGCGCCGATCATGTGGCGCTCGGGGGTCCGGGGGCTCACCAGCGGCCCGGTCGCGGTCGCGTCCGGCCGCACGCGGGGGCCGAGGAGCGTCGCGATGGCCGGGAGCACCGTGGAGCCCGCCGGCATGAACTGCAGGCGCGTGGTGCGCTGGAAGCTCTCGCCGATGGCGTCCCTGAGCCGCTCGAAGACGCCGGGGTCGGTGAGCTCGCCGATCCCCGCCCGCGCGCGCAGCTCCTCGAGCTGGTCGATGGAGACCTCCTCGCGCTTGCCCCCGAAGGTGGCCCAGGCCCGGTCCATGGCGCGGACGCCGGAGCGGACCCCGGCGCGCGTCGTCAGGTCGGCGAGCGCCAGGGCGTCCACCGCCTCGCGGGGGGTCTCGCGCGGGTCAGCGACGGCGGTGGCCGCGGAGCTGCGGCTGGACCGGGACACCAGGTTCCACTCCACCCGCGACAGCCACATGACCGCGCGAAAGTAGGGCGTGAGCGGCTCCCTCGCCGCATAGTGCCCGCGCGGCGTGAAGGCCGAGAAGTCGATCCAGCGCACGCGGCCGAAGATCTCGACCTGGGCCATGCCGGCCGCTGCCTGCGCCGCCGCCACCAGCGCGGAGGCCGCCGCGGTGGACTCGTTGAACGCGGGCGCGACCGGGTGCCCGGCGAGCAGCGTCCGCGCCACGGTCAGGTACACGTCGAGGTCGCGCGCCGTCTCCGGCGGGTAGCCGGAGGCCGCGTCCGGGAGCGCGCAGTGCATCACCGCCAGGGTGCGGTCGAGGAGCGGCGCGAGCCGCAGCTGCTCGAGGCGCGCCAGGGTCTTGTCGTTGCCCACGTAGACCGCGTGGAGGACGGCGTCGGCCGAGACGAAGAGGGGGAGCTCGGACGCGTAGACCTCGTGGAGGGCGTCGGCGTAGGTCGGCTGCTCCAGCCGCGCCGGGACCACGAAGCCGTTCTTGCGCAGCGCCGCGATCTCGGCGGCGCTCAGGCCGAAGCGGCGGGTGACCTCGTCGAGGCGGAGGGGCCTCGTCCGGTGATCCCACCGCGTCTGGGCCGCGGGCGGGGCCGGGGTCGGGTGCGCCGCCGCGAGGATGGCGCTCGCGGCGCGCTGCAGGTTGGAGTCGGCCACCGCACAGGTGTCCCCGGGCTCCACCGGCACCTCGAGCACCGCGCGCGCGAGCTCCGGGGGCACCTCGCCGTCGCCCGCGTCGAGCTCGTCCCGCGTCACGCACGCACCGCTCACGGCGAGTAAGGGCCGGCTCGCCGGCGGGGCCCCCCCGAGCGGGACCGGGGGCGCCGGCGAGGGGGGCGCCGGCGCGCAGGCGGAGAGGGCGGCGACCAGCGGAAGGAGCGGAAAGAGGGGGGCGCGGTGGCTGCTGGGGGGCATGAGTCCTCGTGGTCTCCCTACGCCGGGCGCGCGCCCGCCATTGCGCGGCACCTTACCATCGACCTAGGCGCCCCCGCGCCGCTCCCGTAACCTTCCCCCCATGAGGCGGCGATGAGCGACGATCACGACCCCGCGTGGCGGAGGCAGGCGCGGCTCCTCCACGAGCTCGCTGCCCGCCTCGAGCGCGGCGAGGCCGCGCTGCCCACCGACGTGTTCGAGCCGCTCGCGCGCGAGCTGGATCTGCGCAACGACGACGACGCCATCCGCGACGCCTGGAGCGAGCAGGACGGGAGAAAGGCAGAGCCGTGGGTCTTCGCTCGGGGCCGAGTTCAGGGGTAATCGCCCGCGCTCCGCGCGAGGTCGTGGTCCTCGAGCGCGCGCTGCGCGATCTGCTGGCCATCCAGGCCGTCGAGCGGCGCATGATCGCCTCGCAGATCGACCGGCTGGCCATGGACGCGCTGCCGCGCGGGGCCGAGGCGCTCGACGGCGCGCACCGCGATCATCTGCGGCTCCGCATCGGGCGCTTCCGGCTCCTCTACCGCGTCATCGAGGGAGAGCTGACGGTGGTGGCGGTGCTCGTGGACCCTTAGGGAGCCTCCTGCCCGGCTCATTTCGGTGTTCCGTTCCGCTCGGCGCGTGTGCATCCTGCTCGGCGCAAGGCCATGGAGACGCGGGATCTGCTCCTCCTGATCGGCTTCCTGCGGGGCGGGAAGATGTTCCCACTCGCCCTGACCCGGAGCGATCTCCCGGCCCAGCGCTCCTTGCGGCTGCTCTACGACGCCATCGCCGAGCAGGAGCACGCCCTCTTCGGGACCGCGCTGTCGGCCGGTGATGAAGGCCCCGGGGCTTCGGTCCCCAGCGCCCGTCTCGATGGGGGCGCGAGCGGGCCCAGACCCCGGGCTCTCCTGGAGCCCCTGACCGGCGGCGCTGGCAGCCGTGACGATCTGCGCCGCCGCTCGGCCGTCACCGCGTGGTCCGGGGACTTCCTCGCCTGGACCTCGCGCATCGGAGAGGTCCCCGATCCCGGCGTGGTGCTGTGCCTGATGTACGAGGGGCCCGCGGCCGACGCCGCGCTCCCCATCGACGTCTTCGCGCAGACGCTGCGGCGCTTTGCCCTGCGCGATCCGGCCATGCGCCTCCGCTTCGAAGAGCACGTCGATCGGGCCGGCACCTTCGTGCCGCCGTGGCTCTCGCCCGAAGCGCGGCGCCAGCGCTCGCAGGAGGCCTTCGATCGCGCCATGAAGGTGGCGCGCGCGCAGGGCTTCGCCGCGGCGGCGCCGCTCTTCGAGGGCGTCCGCGGGGACTGCTTCGCCCCCGCGCAGATCGCCATCGCGGTGCACGAGCTGCGCGAGCTGGGGGACACCGAGAGCGCCCTCGGGCGCCTCGACGAGGTGGTGCGCGTCGCGCCCCGCAACGTCGCCGCGCGCATGCAGCGGGCCCAGATCCTGGTGGTCGACGCCAGTCGCCGCGTCGATGCCGCCGCCGACTGGCTGGCCGTGCTCCGCGAGCTGGGGCGCGTGGGCGAGGACCGGCCCGGCAGCCCGGGCGCTCCGCTGGAGCCGGCGCCTCCCTCGGACAACGTGAGCGAGGCTGCCCGCGCCGGGCTCTGGGCGCTGCACCGCGAGTTCGCCAACCCGCGCAAGCTCGCCGCCGCGGCGGAGCTGGTCCAGCAGGACACCGCGCGCGGCTACGAGGCCGTCTCGCGCTACGTGCACACCCACCCCTGCGCCTGGGACGCGCACGTGCTCCTCGGCTCCCTGTCGCTCGCGAGGGAGAGCTTCGAGCTCACTGTCAAGCTCCTCGCCGGCGTCCGCTGGCTCTACGCGACCGACCCCACCCCGCACTTCGTCTACGGCCAGGCGCTCGCCTCGCGCGGCGAGATCGAGCCCTCTCTGTCCGCCCTCGAGCACGCCGCCCGGATCGCGCCCGAGGACGCCGAGATCGCCCGGTGGCTCCGCTTCGCGCGCGGCAAGCACGCCGCCATCGGCGCTGCGCCGGGCTCGGTCGGCGTCGAGATGGCGCACGAGGTGGCCCGATCGCTGCTGCTCCTCGTCGGCTTCGTGCGCGGGGGCCGCGTTCACCCCGCGGCGCTCACCCTCCACCGGGTGCCCGGCGACGTCTCCCTCGCCCTGGTGGTCCAGGCGCTCGCCGCCCAGGAGCAGCGCCGGTTCGGGCCGCGCCCGTCGGCGACCGAGCCCACCGCGGCCCCGGAGGAGATCGACCTCGGCGCGGTCGGTCAGCGCGCGGTGTTGCTCGACGAGCGCGGGTCGCGGCTCAGCGTGGAGCAGCTCGTCGGGGACGTGTCCGACCCCGGCGTGGTGATGGCGCTGCTCTACGAGCCGGGCGCTCCCCTGCTCCCGGCGCCGGCGGAGTGCCGGCAGTCCCTGGTGGCCATCGCCCAGGCGGACACCGAGATTGCCGCGCGGATCCACCGACACCGCGAGTCGCCCGATGCGACGCTGATGGCGAGGCTCGATCGGGCGGGGTGATCACGGCCGCCGCCCGCCCGGGAGCGGCGAAGCACCCCCGGGCTCCCTCTGCACGGGCCTCCCCCGCAGCTTGCCCAGCCGTTCGACCGCCAGCTCCGTGGTGACTCCGAAGGCCGCGTCCCCTCGCCCCCCCGGAACGCGCCCGGCGCCGATCACGTCGCCGGCGCGCAGATCGATCCAGCGGCTCACCCAGGCGATCGACTCGGCGATCGAGAAGGTCCAGCCGCGGAGGTCGGTCGTCGTGGTGACCGCGCCGTCGACGCGCACCAGCGCCTTGAGCCGCCCCACGTCGCCGAGGTCGTCCGGCGTCACCAGCACGGGGCCGAGCTGGGTCGGTACGCGCGGCGCTGCCCACGCCGGGCGCCGCGCCTCGTCGTCGCGGCCGGTCCAGGTGTTCAGGATCGTGTAGCCGAGGATGGCCCTCGAGGCCTCGCCCGCGTCGGCATCCCGCAGATCGTCGCGGAGCACGGCCGCGATCCCGAGCTCGAAGGCGGGGTGGAGCTCGCCCGCGGGAAAGGGCACGCAGCTGCCGTGACCGAGGAGCCCGCGAGCGTCTCCGAGGCGGTGGGCCGGCTCGGTCAGGCGCTCGTCGTAGAGCGCCATCTGCACCAGGAGCGCCCGGTCCGTGTCGCAGGGCGCGAGCCAGGTGAAGCTCCCCGGGACGAGGCGCGCCTCGGAGGGCCGATCGCCGCTGCGGAGCCTCTCGTCGAGCTCGGCGAGCCCGGCGCCCCCGAGGGCGGCGGTCCGCGTGTGAAAGTCGCAGGCCCCCGCCAGCCGGACCGGCGAAAACTGGGTGTCGAAGATGCGATCCAGCGCCCCGGCGTCGTAGAGGGCCCCGTCCCGCTCCAGGGCCACGCGCGGCGCCAGGAACGGGACCGGTGACGGATCCCGAGGGCCGAGCGCGTCGCTGCCCTGGGCAGAGCCCCCATCGTCGAACAAAATGCGCGCGATCCTCATCCTGTTGTCATGCCCGGGGCAAGGTCGGGACCCATCCCCCGTCCCCTGCGAAAGGGCTCCAAGGGAGGCGGGGAGAGTGCTACCGTTTCAGCTCCGTTCGCAATGACCTCCCGAGCCGCGATGTCTGACGGTCCCGCATCTCAACCCGCAGTCAGTGGAACCGGGGACGAAAAAGCGCGGGCGCGCGCGCGGGTCGGGCTGACGATCAACGGGAAGTATCGCATCGACGGGCTCCTCGGCGTGGGCGGCATGGCCTCGGTGTACGCCTGCACCCACCGCAACGGCACCCGCAAGGCGCTCAAGATCCTCCACAACGAGTTCGCCCGCGACCGGGGGATCACGGACCGCTTCCTCAAGGAAGGGTACGTCGCCAACAAGGTCGACCACCGCGGCCGCGTCGCCATCGACGACGACGGCGTGACCGAGGCGGGCGAGCCCTTCCTGGTGATGGAGCTGCTCGAGGGTGAGACCGCCCAGCAGCTCTGGAAGCGCAAGAACCGCAAGGTCCCCCCCGACGAGGCCCTGTGGATCGCCGCCGAGCTCTGCGACACGCTCAAGGGCTTCCACGACCAGGGCATCGTCCACCGCGACATCAAGCCGGCCAACGTCTTCGTCACCCGGGAGAACGTGGTCAAGCTCCTCGACTTCGGGGTGGCTCGCATGCGCGAGGCGGGGGGGGAAGCGACGCGCGCCGGCACCGCCCTCGGCACGCCCTCGTTCATGGCTCCCGAGCAGGCCATGGGGCTCGCCGACGGTGTCGACGGCCGCGCCGACCTGTTCTCCATCGGCGCCACGCTCTACGCCATGATCAGCGGGCAGCGCCTGCACCAGGGGCGTACCGACAACGAGGCGTTCATCCTCGCGGCGACCACCCCGGCCCCCTCGGTCGCCCGCATCGCTCCGGACCTGCCGCTCGAGGTCATCGCCCTCATCGACAAGGCCCTCGCCTGGGACCGCCGCAACCGCTTCGACAGCGCGGAGGCGATGCGGGACGAGTGCCTGCGCCTCATCGAGCACCTGGGCGGCGGTCAGCGGCGGAGCGGGGAGGGGCTGTCGCCCGCCCGCAAGATCCTCGACGACAAGGTCCGCAAGGCCGAGGCCCAGGCCGCCCGCGAGAACGCGGCGGCCATGCCCATCGTCGAGGAGCTCCAGGCCGAGCAGCTCGAGGACGTCGACGCCGACGACCCGGGCGTCAAGAACCTGATCGACGTGTTCCGCACCTGGGAGCGCCTGCTCCCCGCCATCCGCCACTACGGTTGGGCGCACCCGGAGGCGGACAACAAGCTCCGCGCCACCTACCAGAAGATCATCGAGGCCCTGCGCGCCGACTCCGGCGCGGTGTGGTGGTCGCTCTCGCCCTACGCCTTCGTGTACCGCAGCCAGACGGTGTGGGAGCCGGGCGCGCCCCTCGACGTGGTCCCCTACCACCTCTTCGCCGCGGGCATCCGCAAGCTCCACATCGCGCCCGGCTTCTCCGAGGACGAGCTGCGCGCCCTCTGCGAGGTCATGCTGCTCGACCCCGCGGTCGACCTCGCCCCCGAGGACGACGTCGCCGCCGCCCTCTGGGAGAAGCGCCTCGACCACGTCCAGTACGACGCCATCAACGTCTTCGCCGAGGGCGACGCCGCCGATCGCGAGGCGTTCTGGGCCGAGGCCGACGACATGGAGGAGCTGGCTCGCCAGGCCGCCACCGAGGAGAAGGCCAACCGCGTCGAGGCGGCGGCGATGGTCATCGAGACCGACGGCGGCGCGCTCCGGGCCGCCCGCCAGATGGCCGGCGTCCTGGCGCTCGATCCGGTCACCAAGAAGGCGCTCGGCAACCAGCTCGCCATGACCCCCGAGCGCTGGAGCGAGCGCTTCATCGACGTCATCACCGACGCCTTCCAGAACGCGCGCCGCTACAAGGACCTGCCCCTGGTCATCGAGCCGCTCGACAGCTCGACGCGCGACTTCATCCTCCAGCGGCGCTTCGACCTGGCGTTCCACACCTTCGACGCCATCGCCAAGGCCATCGAGGCCAACGCCCCCAAGCACGAGGTGCCGCTCCTCAAGGCGGAGCTGGCGCGGGGGATGTTCTCGCCGGAGACGCTGCGCATGCTGCTGCGGGAGGCGCTGCGCAGCCCCCCCCTCGGCGCCCAGGCAGAGCCCTTCATCCCCGTCGATCTCGACGCGGTCGCCCGCGACGTCATCCCGGTGGTGGCCTCGTTCGGGCCCGCCTACCTGGAGACGATCTTCGAGGTCCTCCCCGGCATCCCCCACGAGGGCCTGAAGAAGACGTTCCTCTCCTACATCGAGCGCAGCCTCCCTGGTCGCGAGATCGAGGTGGTCGACCGCATCATGACGCTCGACCTCGACAACGCGCGGCCCATCATGCGCATCCTCGCCGGTCTCCGGAAGCCCGGCGCCACCGAGGCGCTGCGCAAGCTGGCCGGCTGTCACACGCCGATGCTGCGTTGCGAGGCCATCGCCCTCCTCTCTCCGTCGCCCGAGCACCTCAAGGACGAGCTCGGCCAGCTCGCCGAGAGCCCCCAGGCCGAGCTGCGCGTGGCGGCGCTGCGCACGCTCGCCTTCCACCAGTGCAAGCCGGCGGGGCCGCTCCTGGTGCGCAAGATCCAGGAGCCCTCCTTCCAGAAGCTGGCGATCGAGGAGCGCCGCGAGATGCTCCAGGCCCTCTTCCACCTCCACCCCGTCCGGGCCGAGCAGCTCTGCATCGAGCTCCTCGGCAAGCACGGGGTCTTCTCCACCGAAGAGACCATGGAGCAGACCCGCACGCTCTCCGCCGAGTTCCTCGGCAAGGACACCCGCTCGATGGAGGCGCTCCAGGCCCTGGTCGGGGCCACCAAGCGCCGCCCCTGGAACAGCCAGCCCCTGCGCGACCGCTCCCAGGCCGCGGCGGAGGCGATCGCGGCCAAGCTGGGCAAGCGGCTCACCGAGAGCGGAGAGCTGCAGTGAACGCGCCGCCCGGCCCGGCCCCCGGCCTCGACGTCATCACCAAGAACGCCGGCGAGAACGTCCGCCGGGCCCACGCCCGCGAGCTCGCGTCCGACGTCGTCGTGGCCCTCTTCCGGCTGGTCAAGCTCTCCACCCTGCACTCGCTCGACAACCAGGCCATGGTCCGGCAGGTCGACGAGACGGTGCAGCTGGTCGCCGAGTACGGGCAGCGCAGCGAGCACAACGTCTCCATCCTCTTCGCCCACGGCTCGGTGTTCGTCGGAGGCCAGCTCCTCCGCGCCAACCGCGGGGTGTACGAGGGCGCCATCGAGCTCGGCCAGATCCTCGCCCGGGTCGGCGCCGCCGAGATCGGCATCCGCCGCGAGGCCCAGGCCAGCGACTTCTTCTCCTTCGCCTCCGTCCTCGCGGACGCCCTCCGCAAGCCGAAGCCGCCGCGGATCGACCGCCCCTCGCCCAACATCCGGCTCCGCGCCCTCGCCGCCTCGGCGCTCCTGCGCGAGAACCTGATGTCGGAGCGCGTCGACCCCAGCATCCAGGTGGCGCGCACCTACGCGTCCGCGGTCGTGATCATGCGTCGCTTCTTCGAGGAGCTGCGCCGCGGCAAATACGACCTTCCCCAGCGCGTCAAGCGCGTCGCCCAGCGCCTCGTCGACCTGTCCATGGGCGAGACGCCGGCCTTCCTCGGCGTCACCTCGGCCCGCAACCAGAACTACGACGAGGCCGGTCGCGCCGTGAACACGGCCATCCTCGCCCTCTCCATGACGCGCCAGGTGACCACCGACATGGTCCAGCTCTCGCGCGTGGCGATGGCGGCGCTGCTCTACGACTGCGCGCGCCCCCGTATCGCCGGCGTGGTTGGGCAGCCCGCGGGCGGGATCATCCCCCAGTACAGCGAGCAGCAGGAGAACGAGGCGGCGGCGGGGACCGCGGTCGTGCTCACCGCGCTGGGGCGCATCAACGAGCCGAGCGTGATGCGCACGGTGATCTCGTACGAGGCCCACTGGGAGAGGCGCCGCGCCCGGCTCGGGCCCGTCTATCGCGGCCTGCGCGCCCCCAGCCTGCAGGCGCGCATCATCCAGACCGCGCGCGCCTTCAACGACGCGCTCACCCCCGCGCCCGGCCAGAACCCGCCCTCCGCCGACGAGGCCATCGCCAAGCTCGAGCAGGAGGCGACCGACGCCTCGGACCGCACGGTGATCCGCCTCCTCATCGGCGCGCTGGGCATCTTCACCACCGGCACCATCGTCCGGCTCTCCACCGGCGAGACCGGCATCGTGGTCCAGACGCCCTCGCACCCCTCGCTGTACTCGCAGCCGCGGGTGCGGCTGGTGCTCGACGCCAACGGCGGCTGGCTCCAGCCGCCCATCGAGCTCGACCTCGCCCACCAGCGCAAGCGCCCGGGCGAGGCGGCGCGCCACATCAAGGAGATCGTGGCCACCTCGGACGATCCCGCCGGCGCTCAGCTCCGCGTGTACGCGGCGGGGCCCGTGGCGCCGAGCGGCGTCCGCGCCTCCAGCGGGAGCCCGTCGAGCGTCCACAACCCCCCCTCGAGCTCGCAGAGCTACCCGAGCCATCCGAGCTCGAGCTCGCCCAGCCAGGGCCGATCGAGCTATCCCAGCGGGTCGAGTTACCCCACCGGCTCGAGCTATCCCACCGGGCCGACCTTTCCCCCGACCTACCCGAGCGGACCGAGCTCGCAACGTGAGCCGCCGAGCTATCAGGTGACGCCGCCGAGCTATCAGGTGACGCCGCCCAGCTTCTCGCAGCCGGTGGTCGCGCCGACGTCGACGCGAGCGCCTCACGTCGCCGTCTCCCAGCAGGCCTTTTACGACGATCGCTTCGAGATCCCCGACGCGTGGGGCTCCGCCGACGCCGATGGACCGCAGCTGGAAGAGCTGTTCGAGGACGACGAGCTCGAGGAGACCGGCGCCTCGACCCGCGCGGTCTCGTGGGAGGAGCACGCCCAGATCCTCGCCGGCGCTCCCGAGGAAGAGGAGGCGCAGGCGCTGGTCCCCGAACCGGAGCCCGAGCCCGAGCCGGAGCCCGAGGTGCCCGACGATCGGCCCAAGGGGCCGCCCACGGCGGAGGGCTCGCTCCAGAAGACGCCGTTCGTTCACCTGCTGATCTACATGCTCGATCAGCGGCTCGGCGGGACCACCATCTTCACCCTCCCGAGCGGCGTGGAGCACGGGGTCTATTTCCATGACGGCACGCCGGCCAAGGTGCGCACCGGCACCATGCTGGAGCCGCTCGATCGCGTCCTCGTCGACGAGGGCATGCTCGACGAGAGCACCCTCCGCGGCACCCTGATGGAGGTCTCGAAGAAGAACATCCTCCACGGTCGGCTGCTGGTGATGAAGGGCCTGCTCGATCGCGAGAAGGTGGTCCACGCGCTGCGCGTCCAGGTGCTGCGCAAGGTGACCCACCTGTTCGAGCTGCCGGGGGCCACCCGGTATGCGTACTACAAGGACGAGAACCTCCTCAGCACGTACGGCGGTCCGGAGCTCACGCCGACCGAGCCCCTCGCCGTCATCATGGCGGGCATCCGCCTCATGGCGGGCGATCCGCTGGTCGACACCACGCTCGGCAAGATCCAGGGCCGGCCCCTCGCGCTCCACCTCGACGCCGAGATGAAGCGGTTCCAGCTCACCCGCGACGAGCAGTCCGTGGTCGACACGATCCGCACGCGCAAGATGACCATCAAGGAGCTCGTGCTCGCCAACGTCGCCCAGGAGCGGATCGTTCGGCAGACCGTGTATGCTCTGGTGGTCACCCGTCACCTCGATCTCGGCGTCGCGGCCAAGCCTCCGGTCGGGCTCGGACGGCCCCCGGTGACCACCGAGGCCATCCGCCAGCCCGCCGGTTCGACCTCCCCGGCCAACCGGCCAGCCCGAGCCCCTGCCCCCAAACCCCCGGTCGCTCCCAAGCCGGCAGCTGCCCCGCCGCGGCAGTCCGTCGCGCCCCGCGCCAGCGTGCCTCCGCCCGCGTCGGGACCGCCCGCGTCTCGCCCCCCGTCCTCGCGATCCGCAGGCGCGACCGCTCAGCTTCCGCGCGCGGTGCCTCGGGCGCCGATCGAGGTCGCCTTCGCTCCGAGCACGCCCGGCGGCTTCGATACCGACGCGCCGCTCGGCAGAGCCCCGAAACCGCCGGCCCCCGAGCGGGCCAGGCCCCCGCGACCCCCGGTCCCCGAGGCGAGGGCTCCCCAACCCCCGCCGCCGCCCTACGCTGCACCCCTGCCGCCGCAACCGCCGGCGCCGCCATCGTACGCCGCGCCCATGCCGCTGCACCAGCAGACGTCGCCGCCCTATGCCGCGCCCATGCCGCTGCACCAGCAGGCGCCGCCGCCGTATGCCGCGCCGCTACCGGCGCGGGACAGCGCCCCCCCGTCGACTCGGCAGGCGCCTCCGTCAGCCCCGTCAGCCCCGTCAGCCCCGTCAGCCCCGTCAGCCCCGTCAGAGCGCCCCGAGATCGCGGCGCGACGGGTCGACATCGAGAAGCGCGCGCAGGTGATCGACTCCGAGGACTACTACCAGATGCTCGGCGTCACCCCGGAGGCGACGCCGGAGCAGATCAAGAGCGCCTACTTTGCGCTCGCCAAGAGCTGGCACCCCGACCGGCTCCCGGGCGAGCTGCTCGCCATCAAGCCCCTCGTCGCGCGGGTCTTTGCCCGTTTCAGCGAGGCGTACCAGACGCTGAGCGATCCGGCGAAGAGCAAGGAGTACGCACAGCTCATCAAGGCGGGCGGCGGCTCCCCCGACGATCAGGAGAAGGTGGCCCGCGTCGTCGACGCCGCGCTCGAGTTCCAGAAGGCCGAGATCCTCCTGAAGAAGAACGACGTCGCGGGCGCCGAGCAGCTCGCGGCGCGCGCGGTCCAGGCCGATCCCGATCAGCCCGAGTACATGACGCTCCTCATCTGGATCCGCGCCCTGCGCCGCGGTGATCCGACCGAGCTGCGCGAGGGGCAGACGAGCACGCACTACGACGATCTGATCCGCGTGCTCGACGGCATCCTCGCCAAGGAGCAAGAGTTCGAACGGGCGCTCTACTACCGCGGCGTCCTCCTCAAGCGCTCCGGTCGCATCGAGAAGGCCATCCGCGATTTTCGGTTGTCCGCGCAGCTCAACCCCAAGAACCTCGACGCCGTTCGCGAGGTGCGCCTCTACGAGATGCGCAAGCGCGGCGCCGGCGGCGCGCCCGCGAAGGAGGCCCCGAAGGGCGCCGAGCAGGACGGCCTCTTCGGGAAGTTCTTCAAGCGGTGATCACGATGGTGGGGGCCCAAGGCCCCCCCCAAACCCCCCTGGTCCCGCTCGCCCACCGCAACCGGCATGGGGCCTACATTGCGCAGAGCGCTGCGCCGAGCGGAGCCGCCATCGTCACCGACGGTAGTCGTAGAAGCCGCGGCCGGTCTTTCGCCCGAGTCGGCCCGCGGCGACCATGTTGCGGAGCAGCGTGGAGGGACGGTACTTGGAGTCGCCGAGCTCGCGGTGGAGGACCTCGGCGATGGCGAGGACGGTGTCGAGCCCGATCAGATCGGCGAGCTCGAGCGGGCCCATCGGGTGGTTGAGCCCCAGCTTGGCGCCGGTGTCGATGTCCTCCGCCGTGCCCACGCTCTGCTCCAGCGTGAAGCACGCCTCGTTGAGCAGGGGGATGAGGATGCGGTTGACGAGGAACCCGGGCACGTCCTTGCTGGTGATGACGGTCTTGCCGAGCTTGAGCGAGAGATCGCGGACGACCGCGTAGGTCTCGTCCGAGGTCTCCAGCCCGCGCACGATCTCGACGAGCTTCATCACCGGGACCGGGTTCATGAAGTGCATTCCGATCACGCGCTCGGGCCGCGAGGTGACCGCGCCGAGCTTGGTGATCGAGATCGACGAGGTGTTCGACGCCAGGATGGCGCCCGGGGGCAGCGCCCGGTCCACGTCGCGGAAGATGGCGAGCTTGATCTCCAGGTTCTCGGTGGCGGCCTCGACCGCGAGGTCGGCGTCGGCGAGGCCCGAGACGCCCTCGGAGGGGTGGATGCGGTCGAGGAGGGCGTCGCGCTCGGGGGCCGGCATCTTGCCCTTGTCAACCAGCTTGCCGAGCGCGATCGCGATCTGCGCCTTGCCGCCCTCGGCGAGTGCCTTGGTCGAATCGCAGAGGACGACGTCGCAGCCGCTGGCCGCGGCGACCTGCGCGATGCCGCGGCCCATCTGGCCAGCCCCGATGACCCCGAAACGTCGCACGGCAGACATGTCCATGCGCGCGTTCTAGTCGAAACCCGGGCCTGCGACTCCGGAAAAATCGGCGCGCTTCTCACCTGCCAGCCCCGCGGGCATGACGCCCGGAGGCGGTGCACGCCGCAAGCCTTGAAACCCGCTCCGCGAGGGGCGTACATTCCGGCGACCCGTCGGCAGTGGAAGTGCTCGCGGCCTAGCTCGGACGGGAGCGAAGCCGGCGTCGTGAAAGCAATCTGTACAACATCTGGTTACCCGCTCGCGCGGCCGGATGGGGCTCGGCCCCACCCTCTGCGAAGCGCTCGCCGGAGAATGCGCGGATGACCGGGGTAATGATGAGCGTCGAGACAATTCGGGTGGCCCTCGGGCGGCTGCAGGACGATCCGGAGAACGAAACGACCTGGAACGAGCTCGCCGAAGCGGTGACCGCTCCGGACCTCGGCGTATCGAACGCCGAGGTGGAGCGGCTCCTCGGGATGGAGCGCGGGCGGCACGAGCAGCGGCGGGAGTGGGATGCGGTCGCGCGTCTGCTCGAGCTGGAGGTCTCGTTCGCCGGGGGCGGTCCTGTCGAGGCGCCGATGCAAGCCGAGCTGGCGCGGATCTACCAGGACGAGCTCGTCGACCCCGAGCGGGCGCTCGCCGCCTACCACCGGCTCCGCCAGATCCGGCCTGACGACGCCACCGCCGAGGAGGCGATCGAGAACGACGCGGCCAAGCGCGCCAAGTGGCGCGACCTGGTCGCGCGCCTGCTCACCGAGGCCGCCGCGGGCGAGGGCGAGTTCCAGAGCTCGCTCTACGCCAGCGCCGCCGACGTCGCCTACCGCTACGGCGGGCCCGACGCGCGGGCCGAGGCCATCGAGAACGTCGAGAAGGCTCTCGCCGTCGATCCCAAGAACCGGCGCGCCGCCGCGCTCGCCGAGATCGCCTACACCGCCGCCCACGACTGGGAGAACGTGGCGCGCATCCAGACGCTCGTCCTCACCGGCAACGAGGGGAACGGGGGCGACAGCGCCGCCCAGAAGGAGGACCGCGTCGCCGCCGGCCTCCGCCTCGGTCGCACCGCCGCGACGAAGCTCAACGACGAGGGGCGCGCCATCTCGGCCCACGAGCAGGTGCTCGCGATCGTCCCCGGGCAGCCGGACGCCCTCCGCTTCCTCGCCCGGGCCTACTCCGCGGCCGAGGAGTGGGATCTCCTCGCCGCTCTCTACGAGGACCAGCTCCGCGGCGGCGCCGTCGCCGCGCAGGGCCGCGGCGACGAGGTCGGCATCCTGGTCCAGATCGCCATGGTGCACTGGCGCATGCGCGGCGATCCCGCGGCGGCCGAGCCCTACTTCGATCGGGTCCGCCGCGTCGATCCGGCCCATGCCGGCATGCTCAACTTCTTCCGCGAAGTGTGCGGGCAGAAGGGGGACAAGGCGCGCCTCTCCGCCATCCTCGGGGACGCGCAGCGCGCCTTGCCCGACGGCGCCGAGAAGCGGGCCCTCGCCACCGAGGTGGCCCGGCTCGTGGAGTCGACGGAGAACGCCCAGAAGGCGATCGAGCAGTACAAGACCGTGCTGCGCACCGACCCCGAGAACAAGGACGCGCGCGACGCGCTCCGCCGCCTCTACACCCAGACCGAGAGCTGGAACGCCCTCGTCGAGATCCTCCGTCAGGAGCTGGAGCGCACGCCGGTCACCGAGCCGGCCGCCCGCGCCGCCCTGCTCCGCGAGATCGGCGGGGTCTACCGCGACAAGGTCAAGAACGACGCCGCGCTGGTGACGGTGCTCACCCAGGTCGTCCAGCTCGACGAGCACGACGTCGACGCCGTGCGCGAGCTCACCCGCGTCTACGAGGCGCTCGGCCGCTGGCGCGATCTCCTCCAGTACCAGCAGCGCCTCGCCGAGCTGTCCACCGACCGGGAAGAGAAGACCAGCCTCTACCGCGCCGCGGCGCGCCGCTGGGTCGAGCAGTTCTCCAACGTGCAGAACGCGGTGGCCGCCTACGAGGCCCTCCTCGAGGTCGACGGCTCCGACGAGGAGGCGCAGAGCAAGCTCAAGGAGCTCTACCTCAAGCGCCGCAGCTGGCCGCAGCTCTACGCCCTCTACGAGCGCCAGCTCGCCACCATGCAGGGCAACAGTCCGGCAAAGATCGAGCTGCTCACCGAGATGGCCAAGCTCGCCGCCGAGCGCCTCGACCGGGGCGCCGCGGCGATCTCGCTCCAGAAGCAGATCCTCGAGCTCGACCCCCAGGCCGCCGGCGTGCTCGACGCGCTGGAGAAGCAGGCCGAGCGCGAGAAGGACTTCGGCACCGTCGCCGAGGTGCTGGAGCGGCGCATCGACGCCGCCGCCGACGACCCGGCGCGGCTCCTCTCCCTGCAGAAGCTGGGCGCCGTCTACGCCGAGCGCCTCAAGGATCCGGCCGCCGCGGCCCGCACCTGGCGCCGCGTGCTCACGCTCTCGCCCGGCCACGCCAAGGCGCTGCGCGTGCTGCGCGAGTCGTACGTCGCCGCCAACGACTGGGACGGGCTCGAGGAGCTCTACGCGTCTCAGAGCGACTGGGAGGGTCTGGTCGACTTCCTCTCGGGCGCGGCGGACAAGGCCACCGAGCCGCAGGTCAAGCTCGACATCTCCTTCCGGGCCGCGCGCATCTTCGAGGATCGCCTCCACGCCCCCGAGCGCGCCACCCGCTCCTACGAGCGGGTGCTCTCGGTCTCGCCGCAGGACGCGCGGGCGGCCGCCGCCCTCGTCCCGATCTACGAGAAGGAGGAGAAGTGGTCGCGACTGCCCGCGCTCTACGAGGTCCTCCTCGCCGCCAGCGAGGACGACTTCGAGAAGATCGCCATCGTCCGCAAGCTCGCCAGCGTCACCGGCGGCCCGCTCGCCGACAAGGCCGCCGCGCTCGGCTATGCGCGCCGCGCCTACGAGCTGGCGCCGGACGCCGAGGGCCTCGAGCTGCTCGAGTCGTGGTCGCGTGGCGCCGGCTCGTGGAACCCCTTCGTCGAGGCCGTCGAGGCTCGGCTGAAGGCCGCCTCGGACCTCGCGCCCGAGGAGAAGCGCAGCCTCCGCCTCAAGCTCGCCGAGGTCTACGCCCGCGAGCTCGCCAAGCTCGACGAGGCGGTGGCCGCCTACCGCGACCTGGTCGAGGCCGATCCCAGCGACGCCGACACCGTCGCCGCGCTCGACGCGCTCCTCCGCGCCAACGAGCGCAAGGACGATCTCCGCTGGCTCTTCGAGCTCCGCGGCAAGCAGGTCGAGGGGGACGAGCGCGCCGACGTGCTCGAGGAGTGGGCCTCGCTCGAAGAGGAGGTCTTCGGCGACGCCGCCCAGGCCATCGCTCTCTACCGCCGCGTGGTCGAGCTCTCCCCCCGCAACGACGCCATGCGCTCGCTGGCGCGCCTCCTCGTCGCCGCCGGGCAGCACGAGGCCGCCTCGTCCGTCATCGCGCGCCATCGCGATCTCTCGGAGGGCGAGGACCGCGCCCGCCGCGAGGTCGAGCTGGCCACGCTCTACGTCGATCGCCTCGACCGCGCCGGCGACGCCTTCGACGCCTGCGTGCGCGCCCTCGCGGCCGCCCCCCACGACGTCGAGGCCGTCTCGCTGCTCGCGCGGCTCGTCGACAAGCCGGAGACCCGGGTGCGGGCCGCCGGGGTGCTCGAGCAAGAGTACGCGGAGATCGGCGACAGCCGCCGCGAGTCGCAGGCCATCCGTGTCCGCCTCGAGGCCGAGGCCGATCAGGATGCCCGCCGCGGCCTCCACCTCAAGCTCGCCGACGTCGAGGAGAAGAAGCTCGGCGCCGCCGGCACCGCCTTCGAGGTGATCCTGCGCGCCCTCAACGAGCTCCCGGGCGACCTCGAGCTCTGGGGCCGCGCCGCCGAGCTCGCCGCCCGCGCCGGTCGCCCGACCGACCTCGCCGAGGCCTACCGCCTCCACCTCGTCGCCAACCGCAGCGCCGAGGGGGGCTCCGCCGAGAGCGCCGGACAGATCAGCGGCGCCGTCGAGATCGAGCTCTGCGAGCGCGCCGCCAGCCTGCACGACGAGCAGCTCGGCGATCCCGAGGGCGCCATGCCCTACCTCGATCGCGTCCTCGCGGTCGACCCCACCAACTCCCGCGCCTTCAATCGCCTCAAGCAGATCCTCACGTCGGCCGAGCGCTGGGCCGAGCTGGAGGAGCTCTACGAGAAGGCCGCGAAGGGCACCACCGACGAGCGCGATCGCATCGAGCTCCTCAACGAGGTCGCCCTCATCGCCGAGGAGATCATGGGCGATGCGGCCAAGGCCATCGGGTACTACGAGCGCATCCTCGCGCTCGACCCGGTGTACGTCGCCGCGCTCGACGCCCTCGAGAAGCTCTACGAGCGCGAGGAGCGCTGGAAGGATCTCGCCGCCCTGCTCGAGAAGCGCCTCGCCATGGCCACCGCCGACGAGGCGCTGGACATCAAGCTGGCGCTCGGGCGCATCTACCTCGACCGGCTCCGCGAGCCGGCGGAGGCGATCGGCCACCTCGAGGACGTCCTCGCCAACCGCGAGAGCGACGGCGAGGCCCGGCAGCTCGTCGAGCGCCTGCTCGAGGTGAGCGGCCTGCGCCTGCGCGCCGCCCGCATCCTCGAGCACGTCTACGAGGCCCGCGACGAGATCCGGCAGCTGGTGCGCGTCCTCGAGATCCGGCGCGAGGGCGCCGGCGACGAGGCCGAGCGCCGCGAGCTGCTCCGCCGCATCAGCATCCTCCGCGACGAGCGGCTCCGCGACGATCCAGGCGCCTTCGCCAGCCTCTCCGAGCTCACCCCCCTCGAGCCCGAGGACGGCTCCATCCGCGCTCGCTTCGTCGAGATCGGCCGCCGCCTCGCCGACCACGAGAAGGTGGCCAGCGTGCTCACGGCGGCCGCCGACGCGTCCACGACCCCCGCCACCCGCGGCGAGATCCTCATGGACGTCGCCCGCATCTGCGAGGACCTCCTCGAGGACGAGGCGCGCGCCGAGGCCGTCTACCAGCGCGTGATCGCCATCAATCCCGAGGACCCCGCGCTGGTGATCCCGGCCGCGCAGGCCCTCGGCCGCATCCACGCCTCCAAGTCCCGCCACGAGGAGCTCGCGGGGGCCCTCGGCATCGAGGTCCGCCTCGAGCAGGATCCGGCCCGCCGGCGCGAGCTCTACGAGCGCATTGGCGGTCTCTACGAGACCGTCCTCGAGGATCCCGCCAAGGCCATCGCCGCCTGGCGCTCGCGCCTCGCCGACGACGAGGCCGACATCGCCGCGCTGGGCGCGCTGGAGCGGCTCTACGAGCGCACCGGCGAGCACCGCGAGCTGGTCTCCGTGCTGCGTAAGCGCGAGCAGGCCGAGACGGCCGGCGACGAGCGTCGCCGCACCCTCACCAAGGCCGCCGAGACCCTGGCCGACAAGATCGGCGACGTCCCGGAGGCGATCGCGGCGTGGCGCGCGGTGCTCGACGAGTTCGGGCCCACGCTCTCCACCCTGGCCGCGCTCGAGGCCCTCTACGAGAAGGCGGAGCGCTGGGCGGATCTCGCCGACACGCTCGACGTCGATCTCTCGCTCGCCGAGGACACCGAGAGCCGCCTCGGGCTCTACGCGCGGCTCGGCGACGTGCGCCGGCTGCACCAGGGCGACCTGCCCGGCGCCCTCGACGCCTACCGCCAGGCGCTGCTCCTCGATCCCACCAGCGCCCGCTGCCGCAAGGCGCTCGAGGCCCTCCTCGACGTCCCCGCCGCCTGCCGCGACGCGGCCGAGACCCTGCGCCCGCTCTACGAGGCCGACGGCGACGCCGAGCGGCTCCTCCGCGTGCTCGAGATCCAGGTGGCCACCACCGAGGATCCCACCGAGCGCCTCGACACGCTCCAGACCGCGCTGCGCACCGCGGAGGGGCCGCTCGGCGATGCCGGTCGCGCCTTCGGCTACGCGCTCCAGGGCCTGGAGCAGGCCGCCGGCGAGGCCGAGGTGCAGACCTGGATCGACACCGTGGAGCGCCTCGGCGAGTCCACCGGGCGGTGGAAGGACATCTCCTCGCTCTACCAGAAGATCGTCGACGAGATCCTCGACGGGGACGTCCAGCAGAGCCTCCGCCTCCGGGTCGGAGAGCTCGGCCGCACCAGGCTCGGCGACACGGCGCTGGCCATCGCCGAGTACAAGAAGGCCCTCGAGGCCCGCGCCGACGACCGGCGGGCCATGATCGCGCTCGAGGAGCTCTACGCCGAGGCCGGGGCCTCCTCCGAGCTGCTCGCGATCCTCAAGCTCCGCGTCGACAACGCCGAGAGCGACGACGAGAAGAAGAAGCTCCTCTTCCGCCAGGCGGAGCTGCAGCGGGGCCCCCTCGCCGACCCGGCCGGGGCCATCGCCACCTACGAGGCCATCCTCGACGTCAACCTGGAGGCCGCGGCCATCCGCGCGCTCGAGGGCCTCTACCGCGAGGCCAGTCGCTTCCCCGACCTGATCGCGCTCTACGAGCGCCAGCTCGACGGCAAGGTCGGCTTCGCCGCCGATCTCCGCGTCAACATCGCCCGCATCGCCCGGGCGCACACCGGCGACGTGCAGCGCGCCTTCGACGAGCTGGGGGAGGCCATCGGCAGCGACTCCTCGCACGAGGGGGCCGTCGCCGAGCTCGAGGGCCTCCTCGAGACCTCCACCGATCCGGAGCACAAGGCCCGCGCCGGCGAGATGCTCGAGCCGGTGTACCTGCGCCGCGCCGACTGGGCCAAGGTCAAGACCGCGCTCGCCGCGCGCCTCGCCGCCAGCCAGGAGCCGGCCGAGCGCCGCGATCTCCTCACCCGCCTCGCCACCCTCCACGAGGAGCAGCTCGAGGACTACGCCGCCGCCCTGGAGACGGTCGCCCAGCTCCTCCACGAGGAGCTCAACGACGAGCGCGTCTGGGCCGAGCTCGAGCGCCTCGCCAAGGTGGCCAGCGCCGAGAAGCGCCTCGCCGAGATCTACGCCGCCGAGCTGTCGGCGCTGACCTCCGACGACGCCTCGACCGCCAAGCTCGCCCGCCGCACCGGCGAGATCTACGCCGATCTCGGCGAGATCGGCAGCGCGCTGGTCTGGTACCGCCGCGCCCACGAGTTCGAGCCCGAGGAGCGCGCGCTCTTCTCCGCGATCGACGCGCTCCTGGTCAAGGAGGCGCGCCACGGCGAGCGGGTCACGCTCTACCGCGCCTCGCTCGACTACCGCGCCGACGACGATCGCCTGGAGGCGCTCCACATCGTCGCCCGCCTCGAGCGCGTCGAGCTGGCCGAGCCCGAGAAGGCCATCGACACCTACCGCGCCGCCCTCGACGTCAAGGACACCGACGCCAAGGCGCTCGACGCGCTCACCGAGCTCTACACCGAGCTCGGCCGCGATCGGGATCTCGCCGACCTCTACCTGCGCCGCGCCGAGTCCTCCGCCAACGGCGAGGAGGCGGCCCCCTACCGCCTCGCGCTGGCGCGGCTCCTCCGCGCCAAGCTCGAGGACACCGCCGGCGCCATCGATCAGCTCGAGGCCATCGTCACCGAGGTGCCCTGGCACGCCGACGCCATCAAGGAGCTGGAGCAGCTCACCGCGCAGGACGCCCACAAGGCGCGCGTGGTGGAGATCCTCCGCCCCCTCTACGAGCGCCAGGACGACTGGCGCCTGCTCATCAAGCTCAACGAGGAGCGCTTCGGCCTCGCGGACGACGTCCGCGAGAAGGTGGCCGTCCTCCGCGAGACCGCCCGGCTCTGGGAGACGCGCGGCAACGACGAGCTGCGCGCCTTCGAGGCGACCCGCGCCGCCTTCGAGCTCGACCCCGAGGACGGCGACACCCGCGCCGACCTGGAGCGCCTCACCGCCGAGCTCGGCGCCTGGGAGGAGCTGGCCCAGAGCTACGAGAAGGGCATCGCCGCCGTCGGCGACGACCTCACCCGCCGCGAGCTGCTGGGGTCGCTGGCCAAGATCTACGACAGTCGCATCGACGACCCGCGCAAGGCCCTCGACGCCTACGGTCGTCTCTCCGCCCTCGACCCGACCGATGGCGACCCGCTCGAGGCCATGGACGCGCTCGCCGTGCTCCTGGCCGACTGGTCCACGGTGATCGCCGTGCTCGAGAAGAAGAGCGCCATCGCCAACGACGAGGAGAACGCTGCCATCTGGCGCCGCATCGCCAGCACCAAGCTCGACATGGTCGAGGACCAGGAGGGCGCGGTCGCCGCCTACGAGAAGGCCCTGGAGCTCGATCCCGAGAGCGCCATGACCGTCGACGCGCTCATCGATCTCTACAGCCCGGAGAAGAACGCGCGGCGCCTCGTCGAGCTCTTCGCCCGCCGCGTCGACCTCGTTCCTCAGGACGGAGGGCCGGAGGAGGTCGCCCTGCGCTACGACCTCAACGTCCGCGCCGCCGAGTGCTTCGAGAAGCAGCTCGACGACCGGCGCGAGGCCATCCTCGCGCTGGGCGCCGCGCTCGACGCCCGCCCCGGCGACGCCGCCGTGCTCACCTCCCTCGAGCGCCTCTACCGCGCCGAGGCGATGTGGGACGAGCTGCTCGGCAACCTCCAGCTCCAGGCCGGCGCCGCCGCCACCAAGGAGGCACGGGTCAAGCTGCGCACCGCGATCGGCGACCTCCACGCCGCCAAGCTGGAGAGCCCGGGCGACGCCCTCGAGCAGTACCGGCTCGTCCTCGAGGACGACGCCGGCAACGACCACGCGATCGCCGCCGCCCGCGCCATCGCCGAGGCGCACGAGGAGCTCCGGCTCGACGCCGCCGACATCCTCGAGCCCGTCCTCCGCGCCGGCGCTCGCCACGAGGAGCTGGTCGCCATCCTCGAGCTCCGCCTCAAGGCCCAGACCGACCCCGAGGGGCGCGCCCGCACCCTGCGCACCATCGCCGCCATCGAGGACGAGGGCCGCGCCCGCCCCGCCGCCGCCGAGGCGGCCCTGCTCCGCGCCCTCGAGGACACCCCCGAGGACGCCTCGCTCCACGACGACATCGAGAAGCTCTCCGCCCGCGCCGGCGGCTGGACCCGCTACGCCGACGCGCTGGCGACCCGTGCCGGCGCCACCTTCGACGCCTCGATCGCCAAGGACCTCTTCGTTCGCCTCGGCCGCATCGCCGAGGAGAAGCTCTCCGACGACAGGCGCAGCGTCGAGGCCTACGCCAAGGCGGTCGAGCACGCGGGCGACAGCCCCGAGCTGCTCTCCGCGCTCGACCGGCTCCACGGCCGGCTCGGCGATCAGAAGGCGCTCGCCGACGTCCTCGAGCGGCGCGCGCCGCTCGCGGCCACGGACCGGGAGCGCGCCGATCTGCTGCACCGCCTCGCGGTCATCCAGATCGAGTCCTTCGGCGACAAGTCCCAGGGGCTCAGCACCCTCCGGACGGCCCTGGAGAAGGCCCCCGACCACGGCCCCGCCTGCAAGGCGCTCGAGGCGCTCACCGACACCCGGGAGCTCTTCGAGGAGGCGGCCGAGGCGCTCGAGCACGTCTACAAGACGCTCGGCGATCACGGCGCCCTGGCCCGCCTCTACGAGAAGCGCATCACCTACGCGGCGACCCCGGGCGATCGCGTCCGCCTCCGCCTCGACCTGGCGCGCGTGCTCGAGGAGCGAGCCGCCGACCCCAAGGCGGCCCAGGCCGCGCTCGAGGCGGCCTTCGCCGACGATCCCACCGACGCCGACGTCCTCGCCGAGATCGAGCGCCTCGCGCCCATCACCGGAGCGGACGGCTGGAAGAGCGCGAGCCTCGCGCTCGACGCGGCCATCCGCAAGGCCAGTGACGCAGGAGGCGCTGCCGGGGGCTTCGGCTCCGAGACGGCGCGCGATCTGTGGATGCGCCTCGCCGGCTGGCGCAAGGACAAGATGGGCGACCCCGCCGCCGCCGAGCTCGCCCTGGAGGAGGCGCTCAAGCACGATCCCCAGAGCGACTTCATCCTCCGCGAGATCGAGGTCCTCCAGCGCTCGCCCGGTCGCGAGCGCGAGCTGGTCGCCACCCTGCGCCGGCTCGCCGCGCTCGACGGCCTCCAGGGCTCGCCCGCCGACCTGCGGCGCGAGGCCAAGACCCTGGCCGAGACCGTCCTCAAGGACGACGCCCTCGTGGAGGCCATCCTCCGCGAGATGCTCGCCGCCGACGAGAGCGACGTCTGGGCGCTCGGCGAGCTCACCGTGGTGCGCGAGAAGGCCGGCGATCACAAGGAGGTCTTCGAGCTCCTGGTCCGCCAGGCCGATCTCGTCGCCGACGGCGCCGCCATCGCCGAGAAGCGCCACGCCGCCGCCGCGGTGGCCCGGGAGAAGCTCGGGGACGACGCCAAGGCGATCGACCTCTACGGCCACATCTTCGAGGACGAGCCCAGCGACGCCAAGGCGTCCAAGGCGCTGCGCGAGCTCTACGCCAAGGTCGGCAAGCACAAGGAGCTGCTCGCCCTGCTGCAGCGCCTCATCGAGCTGGCCGAGAAGCCCGAGGACCGCACCGCCCTCCGGCTCGAGGCCGCGGCCATCTGCATCGACAAGCTCGACGCGGTCACCGAGGCCACCGAGCTCCTCCGCGCCGTCCTCGACGAGGACCAGGGCAACGAGAAGGCCACGCTCCTGCTCTCCACGCTCCTCGAGAAGTCGGGGCGCGATCAGGAGCTGGCCGATCTGCTCTCTTCCCAGATCGAGCTGGCGCAAGCCCAGGCCGCCCTCGACAAGGAGCTCGCCTTCCGGGTCCGCCTCGGCGAGGTCTACGAGACGCGCCTCAACGACATCCCCAAGGCCATCGAGACCTACAAGGACGTCATCGGCAAGGCCGCCACCCACAAGGGCGCGCTCCTCGCCCTGGCCCGCCTCCACGAGCAGCGCGGCGAGAAGGCCGACGCCGCCAAGGCCCTCGAGACCGTGCTCGGCGGCGTCACGGTAGGCGATGAGGCGGTGAAGACCGCGCTGCGCCTCGCCGACCTCTACGGCGCCCTCAAGCAAGAGGAGGACGTCCGCCGGGTCCTCGAGCGCGGGCTCGAGGCCGACGCCACCGCCCCCGAGATCCGCAAGCGCCTGCTCGCCCTCTACGAGAAGCAGCAGGCCTGGGCCGAGCTCGCCGCCCTCATCAAGGGCGACGCCGAGGCCGCCAAGGAGCCCGCCGACAAGGTCCGCCTCTACCGCAAGGCGGCCGAGATCCACCAGCAGAAGCGCGCGGACTCCGGCGCGGCGGCCGACCTCCTGGTCAAGGCCTCCGAGCTGGCACCGACCGACCGCGAGCTGCTCCTCGCGCTCTGCGACGCCTACAGCGCCTCCGGCCGCGGCAAGCTGGCCGCCGGGGTGCTGCAGAAGATCGTGGAGTCGTACGGCGGCCGTCGCTCCAAGGAGCTCGCCGCCATCCACCACCGGCTCGCCCGCGCCCACCTCGCCGAGGGCGAGAAGGACAAGTCGCTCGAGCAGCTCGACATCGCCTTCAAGATCGATCCCGGCTCGATCGCGGTGCTGCGCGACCTCGGCGTCCTCTCCCTGGAGCTGTCCACCGCCGCCGGCGACGACGCCAAGCTGCGCGACACGCACCTCGACCGCGCCCAGAAGACCTTCCGCGCTCTCCTCCTCCAGAAGCTGGACGACGCGTCGCCCATCTCCAAGGGCGAGGTCTTCTACTTCCTCGCCGACATCAGCCACCGGCAGAACGACGACAAGAAGGCGATCCAGATGCTGGAGCGCTCGCTCGACGCCAACAAGGAGTACGCCCCCGCCAAGGAGCTGCTCGCCAAGCTCAAGAAGTAGCGATGAGGGGGGCCCTGGGCGCGCTCCTGGGCCTCCTGGTTCGCGCCTGGCTCCTCACCCTCCGCCTCACCCTCCTCGTCGATCCCGCCCTCGCGGCGGCCCGCCTCCCTCCTCAGGGGGGCTCCCCCCACCCCAGGCCCTTCTCCCTCGCCTTCTGGCACGGCCAGCAGTTCGCGCTGCTGCGCTGGGCCAGCTGGCAGAACCTCGTCGCGCTGGTGAGCCGCTCCCGCGACGGCGAGCTGGTCTCCGCGGCGCTGCGCCGGCTCGGCGTCGAGAGCGCGCGCGGCTCGTCCTCGCGGGGGGGCGCCGCCGGCCTCAAGGCCATCGTCCGCATCCTCCGCACCGGGCGCGACGCCGCCTTCGCCGTCGACGGGCCGCGGGGCCCGGCGCGGACCGTGCGCAGCCTCGGCGCCGCGCAGGCGGCCCGGCTCGGCGGCGGCGTGGTGGTGCCCATGGCCGCGGCCTGCTCGCGCTGCCATGTCTTCGCTCGCGCCTGGGATCGCTTCGAGCTGCCGCTGCCCTTCACCCGCGTGGTGGTGGTGCTCGGCGCGCCGCTCGCCCCGGAGGAGGCCACGCCCGAGGTGCTCGGGGCGGCCATCGACCGGGCCCGTGCGACGGCCGAGCGCATGCTCACCGTGGCGCCCCGGCCGGCGGCGCGCGAGGATGTCGCCACATGACCCGCCTTTGCTCCATCGACGGCGCCCACGTCCTCCCCGACGACGCCAAGGTCTCCGTCTACGACCGCGGCTTCCTCTACGGCGACAGCGTTTTCGAGACCGTGCGCACCTACGGCGGCGAGCCCTTCGCCCTCGCCGAGCACATGGCCCGCCTCGAGCGATCGGCCGCCCGCGTGGGCATCGCCATGCCCCTCCCCGCCGCCGACTTCGGCATGGAGCTGCGCGTCGCCGTCCGCGCCGCCCGGAACCCGGAGAGCTACGCGCGCGCCATGATCTCGCGCGGCTCCGGGCCGCTCGGCCTCGACCCCGCGCTCGCCCTGGCGCCCCTGCGCGTCATCCTGGTGGAGCCCCTCGTGCCGCTCCCGGGCGCGCTCTACCGCGACGGCATCGCCGTGGTCACCGTCCGCACCGAGCGCGCCGGCGACGCCGCGCAGGGCGCCAAGGTCGGCAACTACCTGGCCAGCCTGCTCGCCCTCAAGGACGCCAAGGCCCGCGGCGCGCAGGAGGCGCTCATCGTCGACGCCTCGGGCTGCGTGGTCGAGGGCACCACCTCCAACGTCTTCGTCGTCCGCGGCGGTGAGCTCTGCACCCCGCCCGAGCAGTCCAACCTGCTGCCCGGCATCACCCGCGCCCACCTCATCGAGGTCGCCGCCGAGCTCGGCCGCCCGCTCCACCTCGCGCCCCTCACCTTGGCGGACCTGGCCTCCGCCGACGAGGTCTTCATCAGCTCCAGCCTGCGCGAGGTGCTCCCGGTGGTGCGCGTCGACGACCGCCCCGTCGCCGGCGGCCGCCCCGGCCCCGTCACCCGCGCCCTCCACGCGGCCTTCCGGGTCCGCGCGGGCCTGGGCGCCGAGCCCATGCCCTGGGAGTGAGGGCGCGCGGCGAGGGCGGTTCAGGGGGCTCCCCGATCATGACGCTCTGCGCCTCGGCGGCGGGCCTTCCTTGACCGCCGGTCCGTTCCGCTGTGCTATTAGCGCCGGATCCATGCTTGCCCCGGGAAACGTGATCGGGGGCCGATACCGGCTGGTCCGCCTCCTCGGGGAGGGCGGGATGGGAGTCGTCTGGGCTGCGGTCAACGACGCCTTCGGCCGCGAGGTCGCCATCAAGGTGATGCGAGCCGGCGTCGCCGCCGAGGATCCCACCGCCATCGAGCGCTTCTTCACCGAGGCCCGCATCTGCGGGAGCATCCGCGACCCGGGCATCGTCGACGTGCTCGACGTCGGCTACGCCGAGAACGGCGCGCCCTTCCTGGTGATGGAGCTGCTCTCTGGCGACTCGCTCGACACCGTCCTCCAGCGCGCCGGCACCCTCCGGCCGCTCGACGTGTTGCCGGCGATCCGCGACGTGGCCCGCACCCTCGCGCTGGCGCACGACAAGGGGGTCATCCACCGCGACATCAAGCCGGGCAACGTCTTCCTCCACCGCCTCCCCAGCGGCCAGGTGGTCGCCAAGCTCCTCGACTTCGGCGTCTCCAAGGTCACCAGCGCCAGCGCGCCCGCCACCGTCACCCGCACCGGCATGGTGTGCGGCTCGCCCGCGTACATGAGCCCGGAGCAGGCGGGCGGCCGCCTCGAGCTCGACGGCCGCTCCGACGTCTACGGGCTCGGCGTCATCCTCTACGAGGCGCTCGCGGGCCGGCTGCCCTTCCTCGACACCAACTACAACGCGCTGATGATCGAGATCGCGGTCCACGATCCCCCGCCCCTCGGCTCCGTCGCGCAGGGCTTGCCGAAGG
>Ga0302267_10001513_pt1 | contig 29623 bp, 23 predicted proteins | sample III_Bog_E1_3_FD_194555 | JGI IMG/M metagenome (GOLD analysis project Ga0302267, IMG submission 194555) | Peat permafrost microbial communities from Stordalen Mire near Abisko, Sweden - III_Bog_E1_3 | ecosystem: Environmental > Terrestrial > Soil > Wetlands > Peat | place: Sweden: Abisko...
GTGCGATCTGTCTGTGGCGAGACCACATCTTTTTCCCCATCGGCGTACTGGGACAGGTGCTTCTCGCCGTGGGATGGGTTGTGCTGATCGTGGCCCTGCGCCGGCGGGGGCGCACCGCGACCGCAGCGCAGTAGGAGTTCAGCGCTACAGCCGCTCAGCCCAGCAGCGCGGCCAGCTCCGACGCGGTCGTCACCGGCAACCGGCAGAGGAAGTTCTCACACAGGAAGGCGGCCGGCCTCCCGTCGAGCAGTCCGCGCCCCTCGAAAAGCTCGAAGCCGGCTTCGGCGAATTCCCGCGCCTGGCGCGGGCTCACCACGGCGACGAGGCCCCCGCGCCAACTCCGCGCCAGGGTACCCAGTTCATCGTCCGGGTCCTCGGTCACCACCACGAGCTGTCGGAGAGGCGCGGATGCCACGGACAGGGCGGCCAGGGCACCACCGAAGGAGATCGGACGCTCGAGAGCCAGTGACGCGAGTGGCGTGAGGGCCGCGACCGCAGCATCCCGAAACCTGCCCCCCGCTCCGAGGGAATCGAGCCCGAGGGCAACGTGGGAAATCGCGCTGATCCCGCTCGGGTACGCGCCCTCGCCCCAGTCATTCTCGAGGACGAGTCCCTGGGCAGCGAGCACCGGGTCCGCTCCCCCGGGCACAAGAAACGCGGGACTCGACTCGACCAGGGTGGCGGACACGAGTTCCCGCGCCAGCACCGCATACTCGGCCACTCCACGGGCAAGAGCCACCTGCAGCAGGCCCTCGGCGAGCATGCCGTAGTCTTCGAGCGTCGGGCGGGCATCCGACACCCGGTCCCCGATTCGCGCCCGCACCAGCCGGCCGGACTCGATGAATTCGGCGGCAACCAGACGCGCGCCGACCTCCGCCACTTCGACCCATTCGTCGTGGCCGAGCCGGCGCCCCGCCGAAGCCAGGGCTGCAATCGCGAGACCGTTCCAGCCGGTCAGCACCTTCTCGTCCAGGCCTGGCGGGGACTGGCGGCCCCGAGCCTCACGGTCGAGCAGGTAGTAGCCACCCTCGACCCGCACACCGTCGACCGTGCTCTCGCTGTCCTGCGCGGACGCGAAGCCACCGCCAGGAAGTCTCAGCACACCCAGCAGGAAGCCCGCGATCCCCTCGGCGACGGTCTCGCTGCCTGCACGCGCAGAGTCCGCCCGTGCGTAGCAGTCGAGCAGCAGGGCGTTGTCGTAGAGCATGCGCTCGTAGTGCGGGTCTCTCCAGTCGCGGCGAGTTGCATAGCGGAAGAAACCGCCCTCGACGCCATCGCGGAGCGGTGAGGCCGCCATCGCGTCGAGAGTGCGGCGGGCGAGGGAACCCGCAGCCTCGTCGCCCAGGTCTGCCCGGTCGAGCAGGAACGCGAGCACCGGGGCCACCGGGAATTTGGGTGCCGTGCCGAAACCGCCGAACTCGGCATCCTCGTACGCGACAAGCGACGCCACGACAGCCTCGAAGTCCGCCCCGGTGGGCAGCGAGCCACCCATCTCGACCTGCGAACCGGATGCTGCGGCCAGCGCAGCGGCAAGGCGACCGGCGGTGTCGAGTACGTTATCGCGCTGGTCGGCCCAGGCATCCGCCATGGCCTCGAGCACCTCGCGGAATGAGGGGAGCCCGTTCGATGGAACAGGAGGAAAATATGTCCCCGCGTAGAACGCGCGGCCCGTCGGGGTCGTGAACACGGTCAGCGGCCAGCCGAGCTGGTCGGTGAAAGCGCCGGCTGCGGCAAGGTAACTGGTGTCAACATCGGGGTACTCCTCCCGGTCGACCTTGATGCTCACGAAGTGCTCGTTCAGGTAGGCCGCCAGAACCGGATCGCTGAAACTCTCCCGCGCCATCACATGGCACCAGTGGCAGGTCGAATACCCGATCGAAATGAGCACGGGGACATCGCGGGCCGACGCCTCGGCGAATGCGGCCGAACCCCATTGCTGCCAGTCCACCGGGTTATCGGCGTGCGAACGAAGGTACGGACTCACAGCATCCGCCAGACGATTTGGCATAGCCTCAGACTATGTCGACGATGACAGTCACCTACGTGGGCGGCCCGACCGCCGTACTCGAATATGCCGGATTACGGATCGTACTCGACCCGACTTTCGATCCCCCGCAGACCTACGAGAGCGACGGCGAACCGCTTACCAAGACCGCAGGTCCGGCGCTCCCGCTCGACGGCCTCGGCCCGGTCGACCTGGTCCTGCTGTCCCATCACGAGCACGAGGACAACCTCGACACCTCCGGCCTTGCCCTGGTGAGAAGAACGCCGACGCTGAGCACCGCCAAAGCGGGCGTCGACCTCGGCAAACCCGTGATCGGCCTTGACTGCTGGGAGGAGCACCGCATCGGCGACGTGACCGTCACCGCGGCACCGGCGCTGCATGGGCCACCCGGAGCCGAACGACTCGTCGGGCCAGTGATCGGCTTTCTTCTCGAGGCCCCCGGGGAACCGACCGTCTACGTGAGCGGCGACAACGCGTCACTCGAACTGGTGCAGCAGATCGCCGATCGCTTCCGCTCCATCGATGTGGCGATCCTGTTTGCCGGCGCGGCGCGCGTTCCCTCCATCGACGCGGCGCTCACGCTCACCTCTGCGGATGCGGTCTCAGCCGCGCGCATCCTGGGTGCCCCGCAGGTGGTCGGGTTGCACACCGAGGACTGGGAGCACTTCAGCGAGTCGCGGGCACAGCTCGAGGAGGCGTTCGCCGGAACCGGCCTGCTGGTCGATACCCCGCGCGGAGAGCGGGTCGAGCTCGATACCTCGGGCGCCCACAGCCACCTGCTCGAGAGCCGGGACGCGTAGTGCTCCCGGGCACCTAATTCACGTCGGCGGGGTTGCCCCCGACGCGCCGGTTTTCGTCCAGTGCCGTCATCGCTGCGAACTCGTCGTGCGAGAGTTCGAAGTCGAAGACCTCGAAGTTCTCAGTCATGCGCTCGCGTGAACTGGACTTCGGGATCACGATGCGCCCGGCCTGGAGGTGCCAGCGAAGCACAACCTGCGCGGGAGACTTACCGTGTGCCGCGGCGAGCTGCTGCACCGTTGGCGTGCCGAACAGGTCGTATTTGCCCTGGCCCAGTGGCCCCCAGGCTTCGATCGCAATTCCGTGCCCCGCCGCATACGCGCTCAGCTCGCGCTGCTGGAAGATGGGATGCAGCTCCACCTGGTTGACCGCGGGCGGAATATTGGTCGCCTCGAGGAGAGTCTCGAGGTGCGGCACCAGGAAGTTGCTGACCCCGATGGCGTGGGCACTGTGCTCATCGTAGAAGCGCTCGAACTGGCGCCAGGTCTCGACGTAGCGATGATTGTTGGGCATCGGCCAGTGAATGAGATAGAGATCGACATAGTCGAGGCCGAGCTTGGTCAGGCTTGCATCGAAAGCGGCGACGACCTCCCCCGACTTGTGATCGTCGTTGGCCAGTTTCGTCGTGATGAACAGCTCGTCGCGCGGGATACCGGATGCGGCGATTGCGTCACCCACCTGTTGTTCGTTGTTGTATCCGGCCGCGGTGTCGATGTGGCGGTAGCCGACCTCCAGCGCAGCTTCCACGACCTGCTGCGCCTCCCCGGGATCGACCTTGAACACCCCGAACCCGAGTTGGGGAATGCTGGTGCCGGAATTGAGGTGGATGGCGGAAACTGTCATAGGTCTATTTTCCCATCCCGGTGGGGGCAGCGCGGCTACTGCGGCCACGGCCTGGCGGCCGCGTAGTCGCCCTCGAAGGTTCTGGTCGCCTGTGAGAGAATCGTCGGCGCCTGTGCCCGCGTGAGGATGATGCTCAGTTCACGGTTAAAGGCGAGGGAGGAATACGACGCATTCTGGGATCCGATCATGACGGATGCGTTGGCGGTGCCAGCATCCACCAGCACCAGCTTTTCGTGCATGTAGAGGCCGGTTGGCGTATCGGGCAGCACGTGCACGTGGCATCCGGCCGACGTGACCTGGCCGAACGCTTTCGACCATTCGGGGTCATCCATCATCACGACCTCGCAGGTTATTCCGCGCTCGGCGTCGCGGGCGAGCGCCCGGGAGATGTAGGGGTCGGAGAGTTCCTCGCTCGTGAACCGCACGCTGGCGGTCGCCGAGTCGATCTGGTTGATCATGGCCTGTTCGGCATCGGGCGACCAGACGAGGCCGGGCGCGCTCGTCTCATCGGTCGCCGGGTTGTCGCCGTTCCAGTCGCGATCAAAGGTGCTCTCGATCGCGGCAACGTGCACCGGGTAACTGTCGACGATCTCGGCGTCCCGGGTCCTCGCGTAATACTGCGGGGTGAGGTTGGCTGTGGAGATGTCAGACGTCGTGCCGTCAAAGGTCGTGGTCTTGATGTGGAAGATGGTCGAGCTCGCGGCGTAGCGAACCGGCACTCCGCTCGCCGCGAGGATGGACGATGCCGGCTGGTTCGCCGTTCGCACCTGGTAGGCAGAGTCAAGCAGAACCCGCACCGCGACCCCGCGCTGGTGTGCAGCGATGAGCGCCTGTTCCTCGCGCGGATCGTCGAGCTCATACATTTCCATGTCGATCGACTTATGAGCGGCGGCCGTCTGCGCGTAGAGACCGGAGAATCCCGCCCCGGGGTACTGCACGAGCTCGAACTCGGACGGCGAGCTCGGAGTCACGGTGCATCCCGTGAGCGCAATGACCGCAAGGCAGAGCGTTGCGGCGCCGGCGACCGCCCGGGCCAGTGTGCCAGTTCTGCTCATCCGTCGTCCTTCCAGTGCCACCGCCACGCCCCAGCTTGAACCGGCGGAGTGCCGTACGCAATCGCGTGTGGCCCGAGGTCGAGCGGCGGCCCTCTATCGCCCGCTGGGGAGGAGTGGCACAGCGGGTCATCCGATTCAGTATTGCCTCAGGGCACAGGCGACGAGGCCATCCAGGGCCCGGGCACCGAGACCATCCAGGGCCCCGGCGCCGAGGGCGCAATACGATAGAGGGCTCATGCCTGCCACCATCCCCACGATCACGTTCCCCCCGGAGCTGCCCGTCAGCCAGCGCCGTGAGGACATCGCCCGTGCCATCGCGGAGAACCAGGTCGTCATCGTCGCGGGCGCGACCGGTTCCGGCAAGACGACTCAGCTGCCGAAGATCTGCCTCGAACTGGGCCGCGAAAGCATCGGCCACACACAGCCACGACGAATCGCCGCGCGCACCATCGCGGAGAGGATCGCGGAGGAGCTCGGTACGGAACTCGGCGGCCTGGTCGGCTACCAGGTGCGATTCACTGACCGCGTCGGGGCCGACACGAAGATCAAGCTCATGACCGACGGCATCCTGCTGAACGAGATCCATCGCGACCGGCTGCTGCGCAAGTACGACACGATCATCCTCGATGAGGCCCACGAGCGCAGCCTCACCATCGACTTCCTGCTTGGGTACCTCAAGCAGCTGCTGCCGCAGCGACCAGACCTCAAGCTCATCATCACGAGCGCGACGATCGACCCGGAAAGTTTCTCCCGCCACTTCGGAGGCGCACCGATCATCGAGGTCAGCGGCCGCACCTACCCGGTGGAGATCCGCTACCGGCCCCTGGTCGGCGCGGAACCGGGCGAGGGTGACGACCCCGACGACGCACCCGGGAGCGGCGCCGGCAACGCGACCGCCGGTGGAAACGCAACAAGCGATCGCGACTATCTCGAGGGCATCAACGCCGCCCTCGACGAACTCGGCCGGGAGGCGCCCGGTGACGTGCTCGTCTTCCTCTCGGGCGAGTCCGAGATCCGGGATGCCGAGGATGCGATCCGGGGCCGGTCGCTGCCGAACACCGAGATCCTGCCGCTCTACGGACGACTGAGCTCCGCGGACCAGCACCGCGTATTCCAGCCGTCCGGTGCGGCGGGCATCCGTCGCCGGGTCATCCTGGCGACCAACGTCGCCGAGACCAGCCTCACGGTACCCGGCATCAAATACGTCATCGACGCCGGCACCGCGCGTATCAGCCGGTACTCCACGCGAGCAAAGATCCAGCGGCTGCCGATCGAGGCGATCAGCCAGGCCTCCGCCAACCAGCGATCCGGCCGCAGCGGCCGCACCAGCGACGGCATCGCCATTCGCCTCTATTCGGAGGAGGACTTCCTGCGGCGGCCGGAGTTCACCGAACCCGAGATCCTGCGCACCAACCTGGCCGCTGTCATCCTGCAGATGATCTCACTCGGTCTCGGGAACATCGAGAACTTCCCGTTCCTTCAGCCGCCCGACTCCCGCGGAATCAAGGACGGCCTCGACCTGCTCGCGGAACTCGGAGCGGTGGATGTTCGTCCCTCGCGCGAAGCGAAGGGCCCGACCATCACGGCCATCGGCAAACAGCTCGCCCGCCTTCCCGTCGACCCCCGGCTCGCACGCATGATCGTCGAATCGAAGAAGCACGGGGTAACCCGTGAGGTACTGGCGATCACGGCCGGGCTGACAATTCAGGACCCCCGCGAGCGCCCACTCGAGCGACGAGCCCACGCCGACCAATTGCACGCGCGATTCATCGATCCGACGAGCGACTTCCTCACCCTGCTTGGCCTGTGGAACTACCTCAAGGACAAGGAGAAGGAGCTCAGTGGCAACCAGTTCCGTCGGCTCTGCAAAGCCGAGTACCTGAATTTCCTGCGCATCCGCGAGTGGGCGGACCTGTACCGGCAACTGGCCCGCGCCGCGAAGGATGCGCACCTCACCGTGGGCGAGTCATCCACAAACCCGGACGGCATCCACAAGTCACTGCTCGCCGGCCTGCTGAGCCAGTTGGGCATCCGGGATCTTGCCAAGCGCGACTACCAGGGCGCCCGCCAGGTGCGGTTCGTGATCTTCCCCGGGTCGGCCCTGTTCAAGAAGCAGCCGGCCGCAATCATGAGTGCCGAACTGGTGGAGACCAGCCGGCTCTTCGCCCGGATGAACGCCGCGATCGACCCCGCCTGGGCCGAACCCATCGCCGGCGACCTGGTGAAACGCACCTATGGGGAGCCGCACTGGGAAAAGAAGCAGGGGTCGGCGGTCGCGGCCGAACGCGTCACCCTCTACGGGGTGCCGATCATTGTGAACCGCCGGGTGCAGTTCGCCCGCATCGATGCCGGCTGGGCCAGGGACATCTTCATCCGGTCCGCTCTCGTGGACGGCGAGTGGGAATCCCCGCCGCCGGGCGAGCTGTTCCAGTTCGACCGCGACAACAGGGCACTGCGGGCGGAGCTGGCGGGACTCGAGGAGCGCAGCCGGCGACGGGACATCCTGTACGACGATGAGGCGATCTTCGACTTCTACAACGCGCGCATCCCGGCCGACGTCGCAACGACCCGTACGTTCGAGACGTGGTGGAAGGCAGAGCGCAGGACCCACCCCGACCTGCTGACGATGACCCGCGAAACGCTCGCCGGCGAGACCGAGATCGACGAGGATGCCTTCCCCGCGGCCTGGCGCCAGGGAGACCAGACGCTGGCCCTGAGCTACCGGTTCGAGCCAGGGTCGGACGACGACGGGGTCACGGTAACCGTGCCGCTGGCCCTGCTGCCGGGGCTGTCCCCCGCCGGATTCGACTGGCTGGTTCCGGGGCTCCGCGAAGACCTCGTTACCGCACTGCTGAAGTCGCTGCCGAAGGCGATCCGACGCAACGTCGTACCCGCGGCCGACTGGGCGCGACGGCTCCTCGCCGAGCTGCCGGACCCCGCCACTCTCGCCGACGAGCTCGAAGCACCGGATGCGACGCCCCTGGCCGACTACCTCGCTGCGGCCATCCAGCGCCTGACCTACACCCCCGTCGACCCAGCCGACTTCGACACCGAACGGCTCCCACCCCACCTGCGGATGACGTTCTCCGTCGTGAACGAAAAGGGCACCGAGGTGGCGCGGTCGAAAGACCTGTCGAGCCTGCAGGAGAAACTCAAAACCCGAGGCCGGGAAGCGGTCGCCCGCGTCAGCGCCGCCACCCCGCACGCCATCGAACGACGCGGGATCACGACCTGGGATTTCGACGAACTGCCGAGGCACATCGAAATCCCGCAAGCCGGCACGGTCATCCGCGCCTACCCGGCGCTCGTTGACCACGGCGCTTCCGTCTCCATCGAACTCATGAGCACGGCGGAGGACCAGGCGCGGGCCACCCCCGGGGGCATTCGCCGACTGCTGCTGCTGGGCATCCCCTCGCCGCTGTCCTACGTTCGCGAACACCTCACCCAGGCCGAGAAGCTGCTGCTCGCGACGAGCCCCTACGAAAACGTGGGCGCACTGTTCGAAGACTGCACGGTCGCCTGCATCGACGCAGGCGTTCGCGCGCGACGACCCGACGGCATCCTGTGGACCCGCGCCGAGTTCGAGGCAACCCGGCTCGAGGTATCGGCAGGACTCGTCGAATCCCTGATCTCTACCGTGGCGACCGTGAGCTCGATCCTTGCCGGGGCACGCGATGCCGACCGTGCAATACGGGCAGCGACAAGCATGAGCATCATCGCCTCGCTCGCCGATGCCCGCGAACAACTGGCCGGCCTGGTGTTCCCAGGATTTATCTCGAGCACCGGCCTCACCCAGCTGCGGCACGTTCCCCGCTACCTTCGCGGCATCACCGTGCGCATCGAGAAACTGCCCATCGAGCTGGCCCGCGATCGTGCATGGCAGCTGCAGGTGCAGGATGCGACAGACCGCTACCAGGCCGCCGGTGGGCGGATTCCGCTCGCCTCCGGCACCCCCGAGAGGCTGGTTCGGGTGCGCTGGATGCTCGAGGAACTGCGGGTGAGCCTCTTCGCGCAATCGCTCGGCACGGCGGAAACCATCTCCGTCCAGCGCATAGCCAAGGCCCTTGCGTAGACTCGAGTCATGCCAACAGCAGTCATCGTCGACACTCTTCGCACACCCTCCGGCCGCGGAAAACCGGGCGGAGCACTCTCGGGCTTCCACCCGGTTGACCTCCTCGCCACCGTGCTCCGCGAGCTGGTGGCTCGCAACAACCTCGACCCCGCCCTCATCGACGACGTGATCGCCGGATGCCTCGCCCAGGTCGGCGAGCAGGCGGTCAACATCGGTCGCAATGCGGCCCTCGCCGCGGGCTTCCCGGTCACGGTACCTGGCACCACCATCGACCGGCAGTGCGGCTCAAGCCAGCAGGCGGCGACGTTCGCCGCGCAGGGCGTCATCGCAGGCAGCTACGACATCGTGATCGCGTGCGGCGTCGAGCAGATGAGCAAGTACCCGATCAACTACGCCACCCTCGGACAAGACCCCTGGGGCACACTGGTGCACGAGCGCTTCCCCGAAGGCCTCGTCGGGCAGGGTATTTCGGCCGAGCTCATCGCGGCGCGCTGGAACCTCTCGCGCGAAACACTGGACGAGTATTCGGCGCGCTCGCACCGCCTTGCCGCGGCATCCGATTTCTCTCGCGAAATCCTCCCCATCGGCGAATTCGCGTTCGACGAGACTGTTCGGCCATCCACCACGGTCGAGGGCCTCGGTGCCCTGAAGCCCGCGTTCTACGACGAAGAGCTGGGAAAGCGCTTCCCTGAAATCGACTGGCGCATCACCCCCGGCAACTCGTCCCCGCTGACGGATGGCGCATCCGCCGTCCTGATCATGAGCGAGAAGAAGGCAGCAGAGCTGGGCCTGACCCCCCGCGCCCGCTTCACCAACTTCGCCGTGGTCGGGTCAGATCCCATCGAAATGCTCACCGGCGTGATCCCGGCGACCCGTCGCATCCTCTCGCGGTCGGGCCTGAAAATCGACGACATCGACACCTTCGAAGTCAACGAAGCGTTCGCGCCCGTGGTGCTCGCCTGGCAGCACGACGTCGGCGCCGACCCCGAAAAAGTCAACCCGCGCGGTGGCGCAATCGCGCTCGGGCACGCACTCGGCTCGAGCGGAACCCGACTGCTCGGCACCATGGTGGGCACACTCGAGCAGACCGGTGGCCGCATCGGGCTGCAGGTCATGTGCGAGGGCGGCGGCATGTCGAACGCGACACTCATCGAGCGGATCTGACCCCACGTGGCCGGGCGCTCGCTCGTCACGCTGCTGTCCCAGGCCTTCGTGGCCTTCACGATCGAGGCCGACAACGAGTTCGAAGCGCGGATGCCGCACCGCACGGCCGCCGACCGCGGGGACACAACGAAGACCGGACCCTGGCTGGTCTCCCTCACGTTCTTTCAGAACTACCTGAGGCAACTGCCCGACGAGGGACTCACCACCCGGGCGCTTGCGCACGCCTCAGGCGACACCGCATCCTCGATGGCGAGCAGACTGCATGAACTGCGCCGCTGGGGTTACGTGCGCGTGCTCCCCGGCGAGGGCGGCTCGGTCGCACCTGGCGAGCGCATCGTCAGACTGACCCCGGCCGGCTCACTCGCGCGCGACACCTGGATGCCCATCGAGGCACGTGTCGAAGATCGCTGGCGGTCGCGCTTCGGTGTGGATGCGACCGACTCGCTCCGGCGCGGGATCGAGGCACTGCCGGTGCCTGCGGGCCTTCCGCTCGGCTACCCCATCCTGGCCTGGGATCGCGTCGCCGAACTCGGCCGGGCAGCGGCCACCGGGATACCGGGTCTCTCGACGCTGCTCGCTCGCGCCATTCTGTCGATCGCGATCGACTTCGATCGCGAAGCGCCGCTGTCGCTCGCCACAACCCTCGACCTTGCGCGAGTGCTCGACGGCACGGCTCCGGTTCGCGTGCCGGTTCGCGACCTTCCGCTGCGCACCGGCATCTCGAGGGAGGCAATTGCGATCGGGGTGGGCCGCCTCGTGCGCGGTGGGCTGGCCACCGAGGCGGGAGCACCGAAAGCCGTGAAACTCACGCCGCGCGGGAATAGTGCGGCACGCGCGGCCCTCGAGCGGCGAGCCGAAGTGGATGCCCGCTGGAGTGCATCCACCGGGCTCGCGGAGGTGCTCGATGCGATCATCGGCCCGAAACTGGCGGAAGGCCTCGAGCCGCCCGCCGACGGCTGGCGGGGGCGCCCGCCCTACCTCGCACAGACCAGGGCGACTCTCGCGGATCCTCGTGCGGCACTACCGCACTTCCCGATGGTGTCGCATCGCGGCGGCTACCCCGACGGCAGCTGACCCCGCGGCGACGCATCCCAACGCAGCTGACCAGTGGCGGGAGAAACTGCACTGCGGGCGGAGTTGTAACTCCCGCCGCCCCGCAGTAACTCCGCCCGCGGGGTGCAGTTTCTCCCGCCACCACCAGGGGAAAGGCAGATCAGTCGGCGACGACCGCGTAGGCCTCCCACATCGCGGCGTAGCGACCGCCACGCTCGAGCAGCTCCTCGTGGCTACCGATCTCGACCAGTGCCCCGCCATGCAACACGGCGATTCGGTCTGCGGTGCGCGCCGTCTGCAGCCGGTGCGCAATGACAAGGGTGGTGCGCCCGGAGGACACGCGCTGCAGCGCGGCAGCAACCCGGGCCTCTGTCACAAGGTCGAGGTTGGAGGTCGCCTCATCCAGCAACAGGATGGCCGGATTCACCAGCTCCGCCCGGGCAAGCGCCAGCAGCTGGCGGTGCCCTGCAGACAGGGAACGACCCCGCTCCGACAACTCGTGGAGGTAGCCGCCGTCAAGCTCCACCACGAACTCGTGCGCCCCGACAGCGCGGGCGGCCGCCTCGACCTCGGCGTCGCTGGCCTCGGGCCGGCCGTAGGCGATGTTGTCCCGAACCGTTCCAGTGAACAGGAACGCCTCCTGAGGCACGTAGCCGAGCTGGGTGCGGAAGCCCCGAAGGTCCAGGGTACGGATGTCGTGCCCGTCAACGGTCACGGCGCCTTCGTCGGCGTCGTAGAACCGTGCGACGAGCTTCATCACGGTCGACTTGCCCGCGCCGGTCTCGCCGACCAGCGCCACGGTCTCACCGGCGGCGATGTGCAGGTCGATGCCGCGCAGCGCCTCGGGGGGCTTCATGAACGCGGCGTCCGCGGTTTCGAGCAGGCGAACATCCGCCGGCCCCAGCCGCTTGCCGTGGGACACGGCCCGTGGTGCCACCGGGTAACTGAACCGCACGCCGGTCAGCGAGAGCTCGCCCGTGAGCCGGCCAGGGTCGACAGGATGCTCGGCCTCCGGCGTGAGGGTCTCCAACTCCATGAGGTCGGCGATGCGCGCCACAGACACCCGCGTCTGCTGCCAGGCGTCGAACACCTGCGACAGCTGCTGGATGGGCGAGAAGAACATGTCGATGTACAGGATGAACGCGATCAGTGCCCCCGCCGTGAGGTTGCCTCCCGTGATGAGCAGCGCCCCCACCCCGAGCACGATCGCATCCGCGACACCGGAGAGAAACTGCACGAACGGAAAGTAGGTCGCGACGAGCCTCTGGGCGGCCACGCGGGAATCGAGGTAACTCTCCCCCAGCCCGTGGAACCGTTGCTTGGTGAGTGTCTCGTGCACGAACGCCTGCGACTCGCGCACTCCGGAGAGGCTCTCCTGGAAGTCCGCGTTGACGATCGCAATGCGCTCCCGCGACAGGTCGTACAGGACTTCGGCCTTACGGCGGAAGACCACGGTGGCGATCGCCAGCGGAATCACCACCGTGAGGGTGCACAGCCCGAGCTGCAGGTTGACCAGCAGCAGCGCCGCCCCCACACCCACGAAGGTAACCATCGCGACGAGTGCCGAGAGCAGTCCGGTCTCGATGAGGGACTCGAACTGGTCGACGTCGGTCGTCATCCTGGTCATGATTCGGCCGCCGAGCTCGCGCTCGTAGTAGTCGAGCGACAGGCGCTGCAACTGCGCGAAGATGCGGATGCGCAGGCTCAGCATGACGCGCTGGGCCAGTCGCCCGGTCACGAACGACTCGGCCACCTCATCCACCAGGTCGGCGAGCGTAACGACCAGGAACAGGCCGGACGCCAGGAACAGGATGCTCGCCGACCCCGTCTCGACGCCGGAGTCGATCCCGGTTTTGACCAGGTAGGGCCCGAGGAGCCCGGCGACCGCGTCGAGCACGACGAGCACCAGGCCGCCGATCAGGGGTTTGCGGAACTCCCGCAGCAGTCGCAGCAGGCTGAAGTTGCGGTCCTGTGTGGTCTCGGTCGCGAAGTCGATTTCGGGCACGTCCCGTACCGGTCCGAGCGCCGCGACCTTTGCCATCAGTTCCGGGGTCGCCGCCAGCATCGACATCATCCCCCGCCCGCCGCCGCGACCGCCGCCCCCGCCGAGGCCCATACCCAGGCCGCCGCCCGCCGACCGGGTGGTGACCGCCTGGTCGCGCTGGCCGCCGCCAGCCCAGGCCGATGCGGTGGTGCCGCCGTCGGTCAGCTCGGCAAGCACCTCGATGCGTCCCTGCGCGACCGCCTCGGCCACATCCTCGTCGAGGCCGGACAGCAGCGCACGGTAGGTGGCACTCGACGCCGACAACTCCTCGTGCGTCCCCTGCTCGGCAACGCGGCCGTGGTCCATGACCACGATCCGGTCCGCCAGGCGAAGGGTCGACTCGCGGTGTGCGACCAGCAGCACGGTCTTGGTTCCGAGGGCGTCACGCAGGGCGTCGTGGATCGCCTCCTCCGTGCGGGAGTCGATGGCGCTCGTCGCATCGTCCAGGATGAGGATGCCCGGGTCGGCGAGGATCGCGCGCGCGATCGCGATGCGCTGACGCTGTCCGCCGGACAGGCTGAGCCCACGCTCGCCGACCACGGTGTCGTATCCCCGGGGCAGGGCACGCACGAACTCATCCGCTGATGCGACCCGCGCCGCGTTGATGATGTCGTCCTCGGAGGCGTCGGGGCGACCGTAGGCGATGTTGGCACGCACCGAGTCTGAGAACAGGAAGCTGTCCTCGAAAACCATGCCGATGCTGCGGCGCAGGGAGCTGAGGTGAAGCCGGCGAACATCCACCCCGCCCACCGAAACCGAGCCGCCCTGGGGATCGTAGAACCGCGACACGAGAGCCGCCACCGTCGACTTGCCGCTCCCGCTCGGTCCGACGAGGGCAACTCGCTCGCCCGCCGCGATGTGCAGGTCGAAACCGTTCAGCACCGGCGCCCCGTCGTACGCGAAGGTCACGTCGGAGAACGAGATGTCTCCGCGGCCTGCCGGCAGGTCGACAGCGTCTGGTGCATCGACGATGGCCGGCGGCTGGTCGAGCAGCTGGAAGATTCGCTCGATCCCGACCCGTGCCAGCTGGCCGATCGTGAGGATCCCGGCGAGCGTTCGCGCCGGTGCCACAAGCTGGGCAACATAGGCCGAGAACGCGAGGAACGTTCCGATGCTGAGCCCGTGGGTCAGGGTCAGCCAACCACCGAACGCAAGGATCGCAACCTGCCCGAGCGTCGGGATCGCCTCAAGCACCGGCTGGTACCGCGACTGGATGCGCACAGTGCGCAGCTGCGCCCCATAGAGGCGCGAGGAGATGTCCGCGATGCGCTGGATCTCGCGTGACTCCCGGCCGAACGCCTTGACGACTCGAACACCGCTGGTGTCTTCGTCGACGATCTGCGCGACCTCGCCCTCCTTCTGCTGCGCATCCCAGCTGGCTGGCAACACGCGGCGGCGCATGCGATAGGCGACGAGGATGAGCAGCGGAACCATGATGAGGCTCACCAGCGCGAGGAGCGGCGACAGGAAGAACATGACGATGAGCGACAGCACCATCAGGATGACGTTGCCGGTCATGATGGGCAGCATGTTGAGCAGGCCCTGCACGAGCGCGGAGTCGGAGTTCGCGCGCGAGACGAGTTGCCCGGTCGACATCCGGTCAAGGCTGGAAAAGTCCATCGCCTGCAGGTGATCGTGCATGTCGTTGCGCAAGTCGTTCTGTACCTCGAGCGCTACCCGGCCACCGCGGTAGCGCCGCAGGTAGGTGAAGCCGAAGGTCGCAATAGCGAGGGCAATCAGGAGCGCCAGCCAGGGAAGCAAGGGGGACGTGCGGGCAACGATCACGCCGTCGACGATCTGGCGCGCGATGAGCGGAACGACCGTCTGGCATGCACTGCCGAGCAGGGCGCCGACGAGCGAGATGATGACACTGCGCCGGTGGCGAAGCATGTACTGCCAGAGGCGACGGACCCAGCCGAGTTGCTTCGTGGTGGGCGTGGGCTGGCCGGCGCGCGCTGTCTCGTCGCGCGCTGTCTCGTCGCGCGCCACTATGAGATGACCTCGTGTGAGTGGGCCGCCATGGTCTCTTCGATCACGGCGCCAAGCTCGACGAGACTGTGCACCACGATCTCGGGTTGGGCAGTGCGCTCCACGAGCAATTCGAGTTGGCGCACCATTCGCGCCTCCATCCGCTCGAAAAGTGCGGTGCCCGCTGCCGAGAGGGTGAGCTCGATCGCGCGGTTGTCACCCTCGACAGTCGACCGAACGACGAGGCCTCGTTTGCTGAGCGAATCGACCGTCGAGCTGATGGTCGGTTTGCCCAGCAGCAGGCGCGAGGCGAGGCGGGACGCGCGCGCCTCCCCCTCGGCGATAGCCGACATCACACGGTAGTCAGCGAAACTCAGTTCATCGGATGCCCGCTCGACGATGCGCGAGAGACGGGACACCGCGCGCACCGCCTCGACGAGGTTGGGAGTCTGTAGTTCGGTCATCGAACCACTTTAGCAAATAGTTCGACTGGCGAACTAACGCTCGACCTCGGGCAGAACTCGTTCACCGTTCTCTGGCCCCAACGAGGTATTGCCCGTTTGGGCAATGGGCGTTCCCTGCACGCCATCGTTGGCGCGTTGATCTATGCAAACGTTCCCACCGAGGTCGCCGCGAACTGGCGGTCAACGGGTGGGCAACCGAATCGGGCGAACAGCCCTAGGCCGCGCTAACAGCACCGCCCGGTCTTTCTTTCTTCCTTCCGGGAGCACAGAACTGAAGGTGGGCCAGTGACCCTACCTACCTGCGCACACGACGGAACGCCGCCCGTGAAAGTCAGTGGGGGCGGGAGTTCTCTCGTTACTTCGTGGGGGCGTCCCCAGTCGTGCTCGCTGTGGTCGACTGCCCGTAGAAGCGATCGGCAATGTTTCCGGCCAGTGCTTCGGCTGCCTGATCCACAGTATTGTCGCGCCGGATAAACCGATCGAGGTCGTCCGCAATGTATCCGAGGCACATCATCTGGAAGAAGGGGAAATTCGTTAGCGCTGGCTCGGGCGAGTAAGCCTGAGGGTTGATCACGGCGCGCACCAACCAACTTAGTCGCTCGGCGAGAGTCGAATCCGGGATCATTCGCACCCGCTTAGCGAGCCTGTCGGAGAGAACTGGATCGACAGGAAAGGGCGGTGGCGGAAACGGGATCGTGGGCATTGAAGCTGTCAACGGGGAACCGCTCATCGAGGGGTCGAGTTGACCCGCGCGGATCAGCGCCTCTGTCCATTTGCGAGCCTTAACCGCGTCGGGCCGTCCCGTCTCGAAGCGAGCTGCCAGGTCGGCAGCAGCAACGGCGTCGGCGACGCGCTTGTCCTCGCGACTTTGGGCTTCGCGAGCTAGTGTGTTTGAGCGCACGGCAGCCCATACCGCCACCGCCACTGCCAAGACCGAGCCGATCGCGGATACCCACTGAATTCCGCTCGGATTGTCGAGCGAATTTCGAATCATCTCGATCTGACACGCGATCGCATTCGGGTTGCAGTTCACGAGCTAATGGTTGCAGCAGGGCCCGATTTTCCTGGCACCGCCCGGCTACGTGTCAAATGTTGTTTGGCGTCCAATTTTGCGGCGAAACCGACCACACCAACCTCGCCCACCTCTGCCGCGGGCACCACACCCTCAAAGGCAACACAGCGTGGACCGTCACCCAAGCAAACGACGGCTCCGGAGTGCTCACCTGGACCACCCCCACCGGACGCACCTACCGCACCCACCCCCACACCCTCACCCAGGAACCCGAAACCGCCTAAGACCACACGAAGACACATGAAGGCCCGTGCACCGCACGGCGACGCGGGCAGGTGCGATTCCGAACGCGCTCCGTCAGACCGCCAGGCTCTTCCCGAAGCACAGGAAAAACGGGATAGGTGCATAAGCACCGAAACGCTCGATCGGTACGTAGCCGAGGCGAGTGTAGAGCGAAATAGCCTCCTGCTGCCGGTCTCCCGTCTGGAGGATCAGGGATGAGGCCCCGCGCTCGCGTGCAATCGCCTCCAGCTCGAGCATGAGCTGCTTGGAAATGCCCTGGCCGCGATAGTCAGCCCGCACGAACACCCGCTTGACCTCGAGGGCCTGCTCGAACGGACGCAGCGCAGCATGGCCGACCAGCTCATCGTCGTCGAAGGCTCCCACCGTCGCAACCATCTCCTCCGGGTGCACGGTCAGCGCGATGGCGATGAGTTCGCCCATTCCGGGTTCGCGAGCCTCGCGCACGTCGGCGTAGAGGGCGCCCATTTCCGCATCCATCTGGTCAAGCAGTGCGGCTGCGGCCGGGGTGCCGTAGTCCATCCGGCGAATCTCGATCGGCACGCTACTTCGCGGCGGTGACGGCCGACGCGTTCGACTCGTACGAGGTGTTGGTGGACTCGAAGAAGTTGACCAGCTGCAGCGTGTCGTTCGCCGCCGCCATCCACTTCGCCGGGTTCGAGACGTTGTATTCGGGCTCGAACCCGAGTTCCTCAAGCCGGCGATCCGCAAGGTACTTGACGTACTGGTTGATGTAACTAGCGTTGAGACCGAGGATGCCGCCCGGAAGCAGGTCGCGGTTGTACTCCTCTTCCATCTCCACGGCGTCCAGGATCATCTGCTTGATCTCGAGCGCGAACTCCTCCGTCTGCAGGTCGGGGTTCTCCTCGAGCACGGTCAGGATCAGGTTGATGCCGAACTTCAGGTGCAGGGACTCGTCGCGAACCACCCAGTCCATGAGCGAACCGAAGTTGCGCAGCAGGTTGCGCTGGCGGAACGACAGGGCAACCATGAAGCCCGAGTAGAACCACACGCCCTCGAGGATGACGTTGTACGCGACAAGGTTGCGTACAAAGTCCTTCTTGCCCTCGGTCGTGTTGATGTCGAGCGTGTTCTCCGTCATGCGACGGATGTACTTGATCTCGAACTCTTCCTTGCGCGCCATCGAAGGGATGTCGACATGCGAGTTGTAGGCCGCATCACGGTCAATCGGGAAGGTCTCGAGCACATACTCGAAGCTCATGCAGTGGTTGGCCTCTTCCCACATCTGCTTGGCGAGATAGAGACTGCACTCCGCGGCAGAGACGTAGGGGTACACGCCGAAGGCGAGCGCCTTGTTGACGAGCAGCTCGTTCGGATTGAAGTAACTCATGAGGAACGTCACCGCGTGGCGTTCTTCATCGGTCATCTTCTTGAAGTCGGCGATGTCTTCGCCCAGCTGGATCTCGTTCGGGAACCACGTATTCGCGACCGCCTGGTCGTAGAGATCCATCGCCCACTTGTATTTGATCGGCTTGAGGAGGAGTCCTTCTTGCAGGCCGGTTCCGAGAATGCCCATTACTGACAGCTTTCACATTGCAGGTCGTCCATGGGATCCACGGGAACCTGGTATTCGGACTCGCTGAACTTCAGGCGCAGCGAGTTGGTTTGTACTGGATCGATCGGCGCCACGGTCAGCCTTCCGACTTGGGGGCGAGCCCGCCGAACCCGCGGCGAGCGGGTGCAGCCGGCGCAGCCGCCGTGGATGACGTGGATTCCACTGCCGCGGCCGCAGCGTTGGTCAGGTCTTCTGCCTTGTTCACCTTGACGGTCGACTGCTCGGCCGTGTGGCGAGGCTTCATGTGCAGGTAGTAGGTCGTCTTGACGCCGCGCTCCCAGGCCGCGAAGTAGATGTCCATCATCTCTCCGAGGTCGCGGGTTTCGAGGTACATGTTGCGGCTGATCGCCTGGTCGATCCACTTCTGGGCGCGTGCGGCGACCTCGAGGAACGCGTAGGGCGAGAGCTGGAAGCTCGTCTTGTACGTGGCCTTGATGTCATCCGGAATCGCGTCGATACCCTGGATGTCGCCCTGGCTGCGCAGGATGGTCTCTTTCGTGGATTCCCAGAGCCCCCGCTCCTGCAGGGCCGCGACCAGGTTGCGGTTGACCTCGAGGAACTTGCCGTTGGATGTCGCGCGGCTGAAGATCTGCGCGAACTGCGGGTCGAAGCCCGGCGTGGTGCCGGCGACCAGGCCGATGGATGCGGTGGGCGCGATGGCCATGAGCGTCGCGTTGCGCATGCCGCCCTTGACCTTGGTGCGCAGCGCGTCCCAGTCGAGCCGGGACGTGCGGTTGACCGTGATGTCGATGCCGCGGTCCTTCTCGGTCACCGCGATCGTGTCGAGCGGAACCATCCCCTTCGACCAGCCAGAGCCCTCGAAGTTCGGGTAAGCACCGCGTTCGACGGCGAGGTTGGCGCTCTCGTCGATAGCCGCATACGAGACATGCTCCATGATCTCGTCGATGAGGTCGTAGGCCTCTTCGCTCTCGTAGCTGAACCCGAACCTCTCGATGACGTCGGTGAAGCCCATGACGCCGAGGCCGACAGCCCGGTTTTCGTGGTTTGAGAAGTCCGCCTCTTTGACTGACGAGCGCGTGATGTCGATGAGGTTGTCGAGCTGGCGTACAGCGAGCCGTGCACTGGCCTCAATTTTGTCGTAGTCGAGCGTGAGCCCGGCGGCCTCGGAGTCGAGGAGATGGCGCGACAGGTTGATCGAGACCAGGTTGCAGACCGAGACGTTGTCGACGTCCTGGGGCAGCGTGATCTCGGTGCACAGGTTCGACAGGTGGATCGTGCCCGTGTTGTTGTTGAGCGCACGGTTGTTGATGGTGTCTTTCCAGGTCAGCCACGGGTGGCTGGTGGTCTGCAGCGAGATCAGGATCGACTTGAACTGCTCGCGCGCACCGATCTTTTTGAACAGGCGCATCTGCCCGGCTTCGGCCTTGGCGACGTACTCGTTGTAGCGGGCGGAGAACGCTGCGCCGTAGAGCTCGTTGAGATCGGAGACCTCGAGCGGGTCGAAGAGGTACCAGTCGTCGTCGTTCTGTACTCGCTTCATGAACTCGTCACTGATCCAGACCGCGGTGTTGGCGGTGCGGGTGCGGCGGTAGGGGTCGCCGGAGTTCTGGCGCAGATCGAGGAACTCGGGGAAGTCGAGGTGCCAGTTCTCCATGTAGAAGCACAGCGCACCGAACTTCTTGCCACCACGGCTGACCGCACGAAGGATGGAGTCGATTGTGTGCATGAACGGGATCGGACCCGTCGACGTCGTGTTGTTCGAACGGATGGGCGAACCCTGCGCCCGCAGCTTCGTGACCGAGAGGCCGATGCCGCCGGTACCCTTGGTGAGCCACATGACGTCGCGGGTGGTCTTCGCGATGTGCTCCATGTCGTCCTGCATCTCCATGACGAAGCAGTTGGCGAGCTGCGGGTAGACCGTACCGGCGTTGACGAGCGTGGAGCCCGCGGCGATGTATTCGAGCTTCGACATCTTGGAGTAGAACTGCAGCGCGTGGGCGGTGGGGTCGAGTTCGTTCAGCGACAGCCCCATCGAGATGCGCATCCAGAAGTATTGGGGGACCTCGAGGGCATCGCCGTTGCGACCCTTGATGCCGTAGCGGTTGTTGAGTGTCACGAGGCCGATGTACTTGAGCAGCGCATCGTGCGACGGCTCAAGGGCGGCGCTGAGAACGTCGAGGTCGAACAGCTCGATGAGCCGCGGGTCGAGTAGCCCCTCGTCGACCCCGCGCTTGACGTTGGCCGCGAAGTGCTCGGCGTGAAGCTGCTTGAGCTCGGCCTCGGATTCGTAGTCGCCGAGTACGCGCTTATAGATGGTTTTGAGCAGCAGGCGAGCGGCGACGATGTCGAAGGCCGGGTCGTCTTTGACGTTCTGCAGGGCGACCTGGATGACCGCCTCATCGAGTTGCTGGGTGGTGATCCCGTCGAACAGTGTGAGCTCGAGTTCTGATGCGATCTGGGTCACCCAGGTGATGTTGGGGTCGAGGCCTTCGCTCGCGTGCTCAATGGCGAGATTGATCTTGTTGGCGTCATACGGCTCACGCTCGCCATTGCGCTTGACTACGGTAATTCCCACGAAAACTCCTCATATTTCATAATTCGTCGTCGAACGGATTACCTGTTCTCCGACCAATGTTGCGTCGACCACATCTGCCAGCCGACCATTGGTCCCAGCCAGTATTTACACCAGCCTCACCCAATAGTTAACAGCGAAATGCCCCAATTTATTGCCCTAACCGGCGCCCCCAGCCTGGCGGCTTGATCACTATATATCGGGGCACCCACAGGAGGTCAACCACTACATCTAGTGGGCGTGTCGTCCACAGTTGTGCATAAGTTCGCGAAGTTCTGCACAATCGCACCGCGTCCTGTGGATGACGATATCGGCAGCCCCCGACACCTCGCGGTGTGACGGCGCGGGTCTAGGATTGGTCTCTTATGAGCACATACGGGAGCCTCCTGCGAACTCCCGGAGTGGCGCGGATCATCGCGGCGCAGCTCACAGCCAGGCTGCCCAACGGCATGCTCTCGCTCGCCTACCTGCTTCGGGTGCAGTTCGTCACGCACTCCTACGGTGACGCGGGCCTCGTGCTCGCCGCCACCAGCGTCGGCCAGGCCATCGCAGGGCCCCTGACCAGCCGCTGGATGGGCCGCTGGGGAATGCGACCCGTGCTCATCCTGACCACCCTCGTCTGTGCCACGACGGTCTTCTCGATCGCGTTCTTCACCATGACCATCCCGGTCTACATGGCGGTCGGATTTTTGGGAGGGCTGAGCACGCCTCCTGTGCAACCGGCGGTGCGCACCATCTACCCGAAGATGGTGACGTCGACCGGACTCACCCGCCTGTTCGCCCTGGACGCCTCAGCGCAGGAGATCATCTGGGTGGCGGGTCCCGTCATCATCACTTTCGTGTCGATCCAGGTCTCGACCGTCATCGGAGTCATCATCCCGGGGGTCTTTCTCCTGGGCGGCGGCCTGTGGTTCCTCCTCTCGCCCGAGGTCGGCAAGGTGCGGATCCCCCGCAGTCGTCGCTCACTCGGAGCGGTACTGCGCAAGAGGCCCGTCATCCTCGCGACGCTCGTGGGGCTGCTGCTCATTGGCGCCTGTTCCGCAACAGAGGCATCCGTTGTTTCGGTCTTCGGCCATGGCGGCCCCCAGGCTGGGATCGTGCTGGCGATCTGGTCGATCGGCTCGCTCATCGGCGGGTTGGCTCTGGGCAGCCAGCAGCTCGACCGGTGGGCGCTCGCACGCCGGATGGTGCTGGTCGCGATCGGTATCGCGCTGGCCACCTTTGCGGTCGCGGTACCCTGGATAGGCACGTTTTGGAGCCTCACTGTCGCGCTCCTGGTCGCGGGCCTCGGGATTGCACCGGCGCTGGGGGTCATGTCGGCCATCGTGGCGTCGAGCGTTCGATTCAGCGAGACCGCTGAGGCATACGGCTGGGTGGGAACGGGCCAGCTCATCGGCGCGGCGGCCGGTTCTGCGTTCGCCGGCTTCTTCATCGACAGCCACGGACCGTTCGGCGGTTTCGTGGTCGCTGCCGGGCTTGCGGCCCTGGGGGCGATTGTCGCACTGCTCTTCCATGGCTGGCACCCCGACCTCCGAGGCCGCGACTCCAGCCCCATCCCCGACACGGAACCGGTGCAGGTCCAGCCGAGCTAGGCCTGCCTAACGCGTAACGATCTGCTTGCGCAGCGGTTCGAGCCGGATGGCGAGTCCGGCGAGCACGCTGTCGGAGATTCCACCCTCGCGGAGGGACTCGATCAGGTGCTGCACCGCCACGTCGAAGTGCCGGTTGCCGAGCTTGAATGGGGCGTGAACCGTGCGCAGGTCGCGACCGATGTAGAGGTCGGGGCCCCCAAGGGCCGCCACGACGAACGCGACCGCGTGCCGCTGCAGCTGGTCCTGGTCGACGCCTTCGAACGTCCAGCCGAGGAGAGGATCGTCGAGCATCCGCTGCAGGAACAGGCCGACTCCGCGGCTGACGGATTCGGCGCCAGCTGTGGCGGGGGAATCGGACATAGTGGGTCCCGGAATTCGGTGTGGGGCTTCGCCTCGGTGCGATAGCTGGAGTTGAAGTCTATTGGGGCACTGCCCCCGATTCGGGGGCACGGCGCGTTTATTTAACCTATTGATTAATTAGCTGATTGGTTTATTATACTTCCATGGCTACCGACGAACTCAGCAGGACGTTCTCGGCGCTGGCTGATCCGACCCGTCGTGCGATCCTCGGGATGCTCGCGCGCGGGGAGGCAACGGTAGGCGACATCGCGGCCCCGTTCGCGATGAGCCTGCCCGCGATCTCGAAGCACCTCCAGGTGCTCGAGAGGGCTGGCCTGATTTCCCGCGGCCGCGACGCGCAATGGCGTCCGGCGCGACTCAACGCCATCACGCTCGCACCCGCTGCCGACTGGATCGACGGCTATCGCCGCTTCTGGGAGCACAGCTTCGACGCCCTGGACCAGCACCTGCAGTCCAGCCAGCAAGCCCAGTCCGAGCAGCACTCACAGTCCGACCAGCAAGCCAAGTCCGACCAGTAAGTCCAGTCCCACCACCACTTCACCCACCCCACGAAAGGCTCCACCCATGACTGAACCAGCAGGCTCCTTCATCACCCGCACATTCGCCGCTCCCGTCGAAGCAGTCTTTGACGCCTGGGTGACTCCCGCATCCTTCGCGGCCTGGTTCGGTGGCAGCGGCGCCACCGTTCCCGTGGAGTCGGTGACCATGGATGCCCGCCCGGGCGGGTCATGGACAGCCACCATGATTCTGGGCGCCGGTATGCCAGACATGAACTGGATCGGGGACTACGTGGAGGTCGACCGTCCCCACAAGCTCGTTTTGACGATAGCCGATCGCCCCGGGGACGCCCGTGAGACCATCACCGTGACCTTCGCGGCGGTGGATGGGGGCACCCTGATGACCTTCAGCCAGACCGGCGGCAACCTGTCACCAGAACAGTACGAGGCCACCACGGTCGGCTGGAATGGATTCTTCGACACCCTCGAGAGCCTGCTCTAGGCGAGCCTGCTCTAGGCGAGCCTGCTCTAGGCGCCTCGGCCGTGGGGTGCCCGTCAGGTGAGGGATGCCCGCGCGGGGGTCAGGAAGCCCGCGAGGTTGTGCAGCTCAGCGAACTGCTTCTCGAGGATCGCCGACTCTTTCTCGCCCGGCTGGAAGACCCCATCCACGATCTGCCTACCGCCGAAGGGCAGTTCGACGTTCGCGCCGACGCGCACGAGCCCCAGCGCCGAGGTGATGGTCATGAGGGCCGCCACACCACGGGTGCCACTCGAGACGCCGCCATAGCTCACGAAGCCGAGCGGCTTGCGCCACCACTCCTTATTGAGGTAATCGAGGGCATTCTTAAGCGCCGGCGAGAAGCTGTAGTTGTATTCCGGGGTCACAAAAATGAACGCGTCAGCACTGTCGACCCGTGCGCTCCAGTCTTTGGTGTGCTGTTTCGTGTACTGACGGAGCACCGGATGATTCGGCTCATCCATGAACGGGAGCGCTAACTCCGCGAGATCCACGAAATCCACGTCAAACGTGCCGGTTTTTTCGGCTTCCCCTCTCACCCACTCAGCGATGGGAAGGCCGACACGGCCCGGGCGAACACTGCCAACAACGATCATGAGTCTGGTCACAGTTCATATAACCCGACGAACCTGAACGCATTCCCGCGGCCCCTCCCGCGCGCGTCTCCCGCTCAGTCTTCGAGTGGCAACCCCGGAAGCCCCGCCTCGGCCCCAAGACCGAACTGCGCGTCCGGATGATCGCCGTTGTCGACGTCCTCAGCGTTCGGCAGGGTGGTGAGAAACCGGAAGAATACGACAGCGGCGAGCGCGCTGGCGCCTCCGGCGAGTTGGAACGGCAGGGCGAGGTCGATGCGCGCGAGGAGGCCGCCGATGACCGAGCCCAGCGGCATCGTTCCCCAGAGCAGCGTGCGCCAGGTGCCGTGAACCCGCCCGAGGCGCGCGCCGGGGACGAGGCTCTGGCGGAGGGTCATAATCAGCACGTTCCAGTTCAGCAGGGCGAACGAGCTGACGAAAAACGCGACCGCGGAAACCCACAGGATCGGGAACAGGCCAACGGACAGAAGTGCGAGACAGGTAAGGAGATTGGCGCAGGCCATCGTGAGACCCAACCCCAGCCGACGGTTCAGCCGCGCGGCGAAGAAGCTGCCCAGCACGCCGCCCGCTGCCCCGGTGAGCAGGAACGTGCCGAACAGGGCGGGCGGAAGTCCCGCCTGCCTCACCAGGAAGAGCACCAGGCTCGCGGTCGCCGCCGAGTAGCACAACCCGGTAAAGGTCGAAAAGAACCACAGCGTTTTCAGCATCCGGTTCGCCATGATGAACCGGTAACCGTCGACCAGCTGCCGGTACCATTTCGGTCGCGAGTCTGCGGCGACCGCCGTGAACTGCCGACCAGACGCAGCCCGAGGCAGCAGGAGGGCGAGGATGACGGCGAGCGCATACAACCCGATGTTTGCGCCGAGCGGGATGAGCACGGCCACAGCGAACAGCAGCGAGGTGAGTGGTGCCGCGAGGAAGTTCTGCAGGATGAGCTCTCCCGCCTCGATGCGCGAATTCGCGACCGGCAGCAGCGGCTTCGCCACGATGCTGGGCATCATCGCCCTGATGGCGCCGTCGTAGATCGTCTCGCACGAACCGTCGATGAAGGCCACCGCGAACAGCCACCAGATACTGAGCGAGTGCGTCGCGTAGAGCACCACCAGGCCGGTTGCCAGCACCACGCGCACGCCATTCGCCATGCGCAGGGCGACGCGCCGGTCCACCCGATCCACGATGATCCCGGCCGGAATGGCGAAGAACAGCCAGGGCAGGAGTGCGAGGCCAGCGAGTACGGCGATGAGAAGCGGATCCGATGTCAGCCGGATCGCGAGCAGCGGGGATGCGGTGCGAATCACCCCGTCGCCGAGATTGGTTGCAAGGTTTGAGACGAACAGGTTCCGGAAGGCGCGCGGCAGCCCCGAGGCCGGCGGTGCGGCTACCACCGGTCGGCCAGCGCCGCTCTGAAGTACGTGTCGTAGATCGCCTTCACACCGGCGTCGAAGCCGGCACCTAACGGCGGCACCGAACCCGCAGCGGCGTTGGCAATTGCCTGCTGGGGATTGCGCGCCCCCGGGATAACCGTGGTTACGCCCGGGCGCTGCGCCACCCAGGCGAGCGCCGCGGTCGCGGGAGCCAGTCCGGCTTCGCGGGCGAGCTCAGAGAACTCACGTGCGGCCTCCACCCCGCGGTCGAAGTCAACGCCAGAGAACGTCTCGCCCACATCGAACGCTTCACCGTGGCGGTTGTAGGTGCGGTGGTCATCGGGCGCGAAGGTGGTTTGGGCGGTATATCTGCCAGCAAGCAGCCCGCTCGCCAGAGGGACCCGAGCGATGACTCCGACGCCGGCTGCTGCCGCTGCAGGCAGCGCCGCATCCAGTGGCTTCAACCGGAAGGCATTGAGGATCAACTGCACGCTCGCGACGTGAGGCCGGGCGATCGACGCCAGGGCCTGGTCGACGGTCTCAACGCTCACACCGTAGCTCGCGATCGCGCCGCTCGACACGAGGGAGTCGAGAGAGTCGAACACCTCGTCACTCGCGAAGACCGCACTGGGAGGGCAGTGAAGCTGAACGAGGTCCAGGCGATCCGTGCGCAGGTTGGCTCGCGACCGGTCGACCCAGGCGCGGAAGTTGGACAGCGTGTAGTTGCCGGGTACCTGCTCGAGCCGTCGACCGATCTTGGTCGCAACGAAGATGTCCAGGCCCGGGTTGTCGGCGAGATAGTCGCCGATGAGCTGCTCACTGCGTCCGTCGCCGTACACGTCGGCCGTGTCGAACATCGTGACGCCGCTCTCGACCGATGCATCGAGCACGGCGCGGGCATCCGAGTCGGTGACCGATCCCCAGTCCGCGCCGAGCTGCCAGGTGCCGAGCGAAATAATGGAGACGGAACGACCGGTTCGACCGAGAATGCGATGGTCCATGAAACCGAGACTACTCGCGCGAAAGATGACGCCAGAATCGCTGCTGGTGCCGGCTAAGTCGGCGCCAGCCGGTTAGATGGACCTGTGCTGATCGTCGTCGTTCTCTCGCTGGGCGCGGCTGCGGTTTATGGAGCCTCCGACTTCTTCGGTGCGTTCGCGGCACGACGCATCCACCTCGTGACGGCGACGCTGTTCAACTACGCGGTCGCCGCCGTGCTCATCCTCGTCGGAGTCGTCGTGGTCGGCGGCGCGTGGTCGGGCGGCGCGTTCTGGAGCGGCGTCGCCTGCGGTGCTCTCGCGGTGTTCGGACTGCTCGCCTTCTACGGGGTGCTTGCGATCGGCCCGATGAGCCTCCTGTCTCCCCTGATCGCCCTCATCCAATCGGTCGTGCCGGTGGCGATTGCCGCCGTGACAGGGCAGGGTCTCAGCCTCGTCGGCTGGATCGCGATCGGGATCGGCGTCGTGGCCCTCATCCTTCTCGCGCCCCCGCCGAAACGCGGCCAGGACCACATCTCGCTGCGCGGTGCCCTGCTTGCTGTCGCTTCCGGCCTGCTGCTCGGGGCCTCCCTCATTGTGCTCGACTTCGCGCCGAAGAACTCCGGCATCATTCCCGCGATGTGGGAGATCCTCACCGGCACAGTCATTCTGGGGATCACCTGGCTGGTACTGCGCGCCGTCGGCACCCACCGTCCGTCACTGTCGTTCCTGCAACCCGGTTCGGATGCGGCGCCGGGTGCGGATGCGGAACACAGCCTGCCAGCGCGCCGCGCGTGGATCGCCGCGGCGGCCTCCGGGATCCTGGTCGCCTTCGCCAACACTTTCATCGTGCTGGCCCTGCACCGCGGAAACCTCGCCGTCGTGTCCGTGCTCACCTCGCTCTACCCGGTGCTCACGGTCATCCTCGCGGCGACACTGCTCAAGGAGCGGATGTCGAAGCTGCAGTATGTCGCGGTGGCGCTCGTGATCGCGGCGTCGCTGCTGTTCAGCGCGTCCTGACCGACCGGGCTGCGCGCGCGGACGCCGTGCGCACAAACGCGAGCAGTGCGGTGTCACCCTCGATCGTGTACTCGACGCCGGCCGGAATCCAGGCCAGGGCGTGCGGCTCCGCGACACCATCGGAAGGAACTCCGCGAGCGTCCTCGTACGAGAACCGGAGGCGTTCAGAATCCCGGCATGCGAGTGCAAGCGTTCCGAGCAGCTCCTGGGACACCCGTGGGGCACGCGGAGTGTCGGCCTGGAGAAGTGTCTCGAGTGCGCTCACCCTCCGGCGGAGCGCGGTTGGCAGCAGCTGCTCGAACTTGGCGAGGGCGCTCTGCGCAGTGATCACGGATTCTTTCGATGTCTCGGCGCAGGGTGCGCTCGGTGACGCCCAACCTCTCAGCAAGTTCGGTACCCGACCACTGCCGGTGTGCCTGCAGCAGCCCCAGCAGCTCCAGCACGCGATTAGCCGTTGTTGCCACGTGCCAATTCTCCGTCGATTGAGGACAATAACTGACCTATATCGGCGGAAAGCTGGACGCATCTCCCTCTGGAAAGGACCTCCCGTGGACTGGAAAATCGAACTCGTCCCCATCCCCACGAGCAACTCACTCGCGCAGGCGTCGATCCGGGACCCATCGACCCGCAACCGTGGGGACGATTCATCACTTTCGCCGACCCGGATGGCAATACGTGGTCGCTGCAGGAGTCACCGAACCGGGTGAACCCGCTGGCCTAAGCGACGGCCACCACGACACGTCGACGGGCAGCGAGGTCGACCACCGCCAACACGATTGCCGCGAGGCTCAGGAGCCCCACGACCGGTGCGACCAGGCCGATTGCCGGGCCGAGCCCCACGGCGGTCGCGAGAGCCCCTGCCCCGATCGCCGTTGCTGCCTGCAGCAGGTAGGAGAACAGGTAGAGCAGCGACAGTGTCGCCCCGCGGTGCTCGTTCGGGGTGGTGCGAGCAAGCAGCGACAGCCCACCCGTGAACGCGAGGGAATACCCGATGCCGCCGACCGCACCCCAGAGCAACAGCAACCCGAGGGAGCCGGATGACGCGGTAGCCGCCATGATCGCGAGTCCGCCGATCGACACGACGCCACCGACCACGATGGCGAGGTGAGCATGCACCCTCTGGATCACCAGCGCCGTCACCCCAATGGCGAAGGACGAGAGGGCGAGGGTCGCACCGATCACGACCAGGTTCGACGTGTGCGTCAACTGGCGGGCCATCGACGCACCGAGCGAAAGAAAGAGCGCGCCGACCGAATACGCCACGGAGACCGACAGGGTCGCGACGATGAACGGACGCACGGTGCCGCTGGCAAGGTGCAGTCGCTGGGGCCGCCACCGCTCGCTCGAAGCCGCGGGACGGTCATCCGGTGTCAGCGCGACGAAGACGAACGCGAAGGCCGCGAGGGCGAACAGCACCACAAAGCTCAGCACGAGTGGCAATGGGGCGAGCTGCGCGAGCACGCCGGAGAGGAGAAGCGCGAGGGTGAGCCCGGTCGCCGTGGATGCGGTCGTCATCGAACTCGCGAACCGGGGATTCGCCGAAATGTTGTTCTCGACGAGGCGCGCACTCGCCGCTCCGATCGCGAAGCCGGTTCCGAACCCCTGCAAGGCGCGTGCCGCGAACAGCCAGCCGACGTTCGGTGCGAGCGCGAACAGCACCGCTGAGGCGGCGATGAGAGCGATGCCGAACAGCATCGTGCGCCGCCGACCGGCAAAGTCGGACACTCCCCCGAAGAACAGGAGCACGAGCAGCAGGGCTACCGGATAGGTTCCGAACACGGAGGTCACGACGACCGAGGACAGTTTCCACTCCGCC